>Ga0187894_10007383_pt1 | contig 10390 bp, 9 predicted proteins | sample GBC1701081metaG_FD_136650 | JGI IMG/M metagenome (GOLD analysis project Ga0187894, IMG submission 136650) | White microbial mat communities from a lava cave in the Kipuka Kanohina Cave System on the Island of Hawaii, USA - GBC170108-1 metaG ... | reverse complement strand
GTCGGGTGAGCGTCGACGCGCCGCCCCGCGTGGGGCGCACCGTCTGGCTCACGGGCCTGCCGTCGGCCGGCAAGACCACCATCGCCCGCGGCCTGGCCGAGCGGCTCCGCCAGGCCGGGCGAGCGGTCGAGGTGCTCGACGGCGACGAGGTGCGGGCCGCGCTGTCCGCCGGTCTCGGCTTCTCGCGGGAGGACCGGGACGAGCACGTGCGCCGCATCGGGTACGTGGCGGACCTGCTGTCGCGCAACGGGATCGTGGCCGTCTGCCCGGTGATCGCCCCCTACCGGGAGGCCCGGGACCAGGTGCGGGCCCGCCACGGCGACCGGTTCGTGGAGGTGTGGGTGTCCACGCCCGTCGACGAGTGCGCCACGCGCGACGTGAAGGGCCTCTACGCCCGCCAGCGGGCCGGTGAACTCCGCGGCCTCACCGGCGTGGACGACCCCTACGAGCCGCCGCTGGCCCCCGAGGTCGAGGTGCCCACCCACCGGCTCGGCGTGGAGGAATCCGTCGACCTCGTCTGGCAGGCCCTGAACCGATGATCCGCACCGGCCGCACCGGCCCCGCCGCCGGGCTGACCGACGCCGACCTGGCCGCGGCCGACGCCGCCCTGGCCCTGCAGGGGGCGGCCGCCGCCGTCCGGTGGGCGGTCGACACCTTCGGGGTGGGCGGGGTGTGCCTCGCCGCGTCGATGACCGACGCCGTGCTCATCGACGTGGCCACCCGCGTCGAGCCCGCCATCGAGGTCGTGTTCCTCGACACCGGCTACCACTTCCCCGAGACCCTGGCCACGGCCGAGGCCGTCCGCCGCCGCTACGGCCTGAACCTCACGGTGGTGCACCTGGCCCAGCCGGCCGTGCCCTTCCACGTCACCGACCCGGTGGCCTGCTGCTCGGCCGCCAAGGTGGCCGCCCTGGACGAGGTGCTGTCCGGCCGGCAGGCGTGGCTGAGCGGCCTGCGCCGGGCCGAGGCCGCCACCCGGGCCTCGGCACCGATCGTGGGCCGTGACTCCCGCGGCCTGGTGAAGGTGAACCCGCTGGCGGCCTGGACAGACCTGGACGTGGCCGCCTACATCGCCGCCCACGACGTGCCGGTCAACCCGCTGGTGGCGCAGGGCTACCCGTCCATCGGCTGCGCCCCCTGCACCCGCCCGGTGGCCGAGGGTGCCGGCCGCCGCTCCGGCCGGTGGGACGGCGTGAAGACCGAGTGCGGGCTGCACGACCAGGCGGCGTCCCGATGAGCGCGGCTCCCGCCAGCGGTCCGGCGGTGCTCGACCACCTCGACGTGTTGGAGTCCCACGCCGTCTTCGTCCTGCGCGAGGTGGCGGCCGAGCTCGAGCGCCCGGTGCTGCTGTTCAGCGGCGGCAAGGACTCGGTGGTGCTGCTGCGCCTGGCCGAGAAGGCGTTCCGGCCCGGCCGCTTCCCGTTCCCGGTCATGCACATCGACACCGGGCACAACTTCCCCGAGGTGCTGGCCTTCCGGGACAAGCGGGTGGCCGAGCTGGGCGAGGAGCTGATCGTGGCATCGGTGCAGGACGCCATCGACCGCGGCCTGGTGGCCGACCCCGGGCCCGGCGCGTCGCGCAACCGCCTGCAGAGCGCCACGCTGCTGGACGCCGTCGCCACCCACCGCTTCGACGCCTGCATCGGCGGCGCCCGCCGGGACGAGGACAAGGCCCGGGCCAAGGAGCGGATCCTGTCCTTCCGGGACGAGTTCGGGCAGTGGGACCCGCGCCGCCAGCGGCCCGAGCTGTGGCAGCTCTACAACGGGCGGGTCAAGCCGGGCGAGCACGTGCGGGCCTTCCCGCTGTCGGACTGGACCGAGCTGGACGTGTGGCGCTACGTCGAGCGCGAGGGCCTGGAGCTGCCGTCGCTGTACTACAGCCACCGCCGCACGGTGGTGGCGCGGGACAGGATGCTGGTGGCGGTCGGACCGTTCACCCCGGCCCGGCCGGGCGAGGAGCCGGTCGAGCGCGTGGTGCGCTACCGGACGGTGGGCGACATGACCTGCACCGGCGCGGTGGCCTCCGAGGCCACCACGGTGGCCGACGTGATCGCCGAGGTGGCCACCAGCCGCCTCACCGAACGCGGCGCCACCCGGGCCGACGACCGCTTCTCCGAGGCGGCCATGGAAGACCGCAAACGAGAGGGCTACTTCTGATGACCGCCGCGGACCTTTCGACCGACGCAGGCGTGTCGACCGCCGCCGAGGTGTCGACCACCTCGTTGCTCCGCCTGGCCACGGCCGGGTCGGTCGACGACGGCAAGAGCACGCTCATCGGGCGCCTGCTGTACGACTCGTCGGCGCTCTTCGACGACCAGCTCGAGGCGGTGGCCGCCTCGAGTCGCAAGCGCGGCCACGACGGCATCGACCTGTCGCTGTTCACCGACGGCCTCCGGGCCGAGCGCGAGCAGGGCATCACCATCGACGTGGCCTACCGCTACTTCGCCACTCCCCGCCGGTCGTTCGTGATCGCCGACACGCCGGGCCACGCCCAGTACACCCGCAACATGGTGACCGGCGCCTCGACGGCCGAGCTCGCCGTCATCTTGGTGGACGCCCAGGGCGGCCTCACCGAGCAGTCCCGCCGCCACGCCTGCGTGGCGTCGCTGCTCGGCATCCGCCAGGTGGTGCTGGCCGTCAACAAGATGGACCTGGTCGGCTTCTCCGAGACCGCCTTCGACGAGATCGTCGACGCCTTCCTCACGTTCGCCGCCGGGCTCGACCTGCGCACCGTCACCCCCGTTCCCATCTCCGCGCTGCTGGGCGACAACGTGGTCGAGCCGTCGACGGCGATGCCGTGGTACGGCGGGCCGACCCTGCTGGGCCATCTGGAGCAGGCGGCCGTCGGCGCGGCGCCCGACCGCCAGGGCGGCGCCCGGCTCCCCGTGCAGTGGGTCCATCGCCCGGGGCCGGGCCAGCCGCGGGGCTCGCGGGGGTACTCGGGGATGCTGGCCGGGGGCGTCCTGCGCCCGGGCGACGAGGTGGTGGTGCTGCCCAGCGGCACCCGCACCCGCATCGTCGCCGTCGAGACCTTCGACGGCCCGCTGGAGGAGGCCACGCCGCCCCGGTCGGTCACCGTCCGGCTGGCCGACGACCTCGACGTGGGCCGGGGCGACCTGATCGCGGCGGCCGCCGCACCGGCCGCCGTCACCCGGGACCTGGAGGCGGTGGTCTGCTGGTTGGGCGACCGGCCGGCCCAGCCCGGCGGCCGCTACCTCCTCAAGCACACGACGCGCACGACCCGGGCCGTGCTGCGCGAGGTGGTGAGCGCCATCGACGTCAACAGCCTGGTGGCGTCGCCGGCCGCCGCGCTGGCCGCCAACGACCTCGGTGTCGTCAAGGTGTCCACCGCCGACGCGCTGGCCGTCGACGCCTACGCCGACAACCGCACGACCGGCAGCTTCATCCTGATCGACGAGGCCACCCACGCCACCGTGGCGGCCGGCATGATCGCCGCCGCGGCGGACGCGGAGGTGCTCGACCTCACGGCCCGCTGAGGGCGGCCGCCGCCAGCTCGGGGCGGCAGATCAGCAGGTCCCCCACCACCGGGTCGGCCTGGTTGAACGCCAGCGGCGTGCCGTCGAGGTGGGAGACGTGCAGGCCGGCCGCCGCCGCCACCGCGGCCGGCGCGGCGACGTCCCATTCCCGCAGCCCGCCGGCGTGGGCGTAGGCGTCGGCCGCACCCCGCACGACCGCCATGGCCTTGGCGCCGGCCGACCCCATGGGCACCACCTCGGCGCCGAGGCGGGCGGCCAGGCGGTCGACCGCCGTGCTCCGTCGCGTGCGGCTGGCGACCAGTCGCCGCGGCCGGCCGCCCGCCGGCGCCGGCGGCGCGGGCAGGTCGGCGGTGGTGAAACGCAGTCCCTCGCCGGGCAGCGTGACCGCGGCGGCCGTCAGCCGGCCCCGCTCCCACAGGGCGACGTGCACGGCCCAGTCGCCCCGACCGGGCTCGCCGAACTCCCGGGTGCCGTCCAGCGGGTCGACGATCCACACCCGCGCCGCACCCACGCGGGCCGGATCGGCGAGGTCGCCCTCCTCCGACAACACCACGTCGCCGGGCCGGGCCGCATGCAGCGCGTCGAGGATCCAGAGGTGGGCCCGCCGGTCCCCTTCGGCCCGCAGCACCTCGGGCGGAGCGGACCGGAGCGCGGCCCGCAGGTCCAGCAGGAGCCGGCTGGCGCCGTCGGCCACCTCCGCCGCCAGCCGGTGGTCCGCGGATGCGGACTGTGAAAAGGTCGGCGCCATGGGCTGGAGCATCGTGACACGGCGCGCCGGTCTCGCCGCCGCCGTCGCCCTCGGTGGGTTCCTCGCCCTCCTCCTGGCCGACGGGTTCGGCCGCGGCAACGTCGTCACCGGTGACACCCAGGCCCTGGTGGACGGCACGCGCGTCGCGCTCCGGTGCCTGGCCGACGGAGAGCTCACGCGGTGCGGCCGCCCGCCGGGCACGGTCGTCACGAACGTCTACGCCTACCCGCTCCTGCAGTACCTCCCGGCCGGCGCGCTGGTGGGCCTGGGCCTGGGCGACGACGCGGTGGCCCGCGGCTTGGCGGTGGTGAACATGTCCGCCTTCCTCGGCGCGCTCGGGTGCGTCGCCGTCCTCGGCCGGCGCGTGCTGGCCGGATGGACGCCGGTCCTGCTGGCGGTGGTGCTGTGCAGCCCGCTGCTCTACTACGCCACCGCCGGCTTCGGGGAGATGCTCGCCGGCTTCCTGGCCCTGACGTTCGTCGCCGCCGTCGCCTGCCGCCGACCGGTGGCCGCCGCGGTGACGCTGGTCCTGGCCTGCCTGGGCAAGGAGGCCTTCGCCCCCGTGCTGGTCGGCCTGGGGCTCGCCTGCGCGTTCGCCCCGGCCGGGCCGGGCCCGGGGCGGCGGCGGATGGTCGGCGCCGTCCTCGCCGGCGGCGCGGCCGGAGTGGCCGTCACCATGGCCTTCAACGTGTTCCGGTTCGGCTCGCCCCTCAACCTCTTCTATCTCGACGACCGGCACCGCCCCACGGGCCTGCGGTGGGTGCTCAGCTCCTTCGGCGGCCTGTGGGCGGCACCGGGTGGCGGGCTGGCGTGGTTCTGGGCACCGGCGGTGGCGGTCCTGGCGCTCGCCGCGGTGGTGGCGGTGCGCCGCCGGCTGCTGCCGCTGGGCGCCGTGCTCGGCCTGTTCGTGGCGTTCCAGGCCGGGCTGGCCCTGTGGCCCTACCCCTTCGGCTGGATCGCCTGGGGGCCCCGGCTGACCGTCCCGCTGGTGCCGGCGGTCGTCGTCGCCGCGGCCTGCACCGGTGGCGGTCCGTTGCGCGCCGCGCTCGACCGTGGCGCCCGCTCCCTCCCGGCCGCCGCCGCGGTGGGCGCCGTGCTGGTGGCCGGCGCCGCCGTCCACGCCGGCGCGGTATGGAACTACCCCAAGGCCGTGCACGCGCTGGTCAGCCCGGCGGCCGGGTGCCCACCGCTGCAGTCACTCCCTCCGCCGCCCGACGGCCGGTTCTACCGCTGCCAGCACGAGGTCATGTGGCGATGGCGGCCGTCGTTCCTGGCCGGTGCCGCATCCTCGGACCGCCTCCCCGCCCGGGCCGCCCAGGTCGCGCTGGCCGCCGGGCTGGTGTCCCTCGTCCTGGTCTGGCGGGCCGGGGCTGTCGCTCAGGGGGTCGGCGGCGGTGCCGGGCAGGGGTTGGCGACCGACGCGGCGATGCGGGCGGACGCCGCCGGGTCGGCCGGCCGCGGCGGGCCGGCGTCGAGCACGTGGGGATAGAGGCGGTGGCCGACCACCTCGGCACCGGAGAACCGCACCTCCAGCACGCCGGACTCGCCCACCGGGCCGCGGCGGCGATGAAAGACGAAGTTGCCGAGCGAGTAGGCGATGACGCCGCGGTCGTCGGCCCGGATCGGTTGCAGCACATGGGGATGGGAGCCCAGAACGACGGTGGCGCCCGCGTCGAGGAGGGCGGCGCCGAGGCGCTCTTGTGCCGGCTCGGGGCAGGGGCTGCCCTCCCGGCCCCAGTGGACGGCGACGATAACCACGTCGGCTTCGGCCCGGGCCGACCGGACGGCAGCCAGCAGGCGACCTTCGTCGTAGGCCGAGGCGAGCCCCGGCCCCGAGCCGGCCGCCCAACCCGGCCGGTGGAAGACGCGGCTGGCGCCCAGGACGGCGACCCGAGTCCCGGCCACGTCCCGCACGGCCGGGGCGTAGGCCTCCGCCGCCGACAGGCCGGCGCCCACCGGCGCCACGCCCGCGGCCCGCAGGTGCCCGATGGTCTCGGCCAGCGCCTCGGTGCCGAAGTCGAGGCTGTGGTTGTTGCCCAGGTTCGCCACGTCCACGCCGGCTGACGCCAGCCGGGTGGCGGCCGACGGTGGTGCCCGGAAGGTGAACGACTTCTCCTCGGGTGCCCCGGTGACGGCGATGGCCATCTCGGCGTTGACCACGACCAGGTCGGCGCCGGCCAGGGCGGGGACAACGAACGCGAACGGGTCGACCCCGGCCGGTTCGGTGTCGTCCATCAGCACGTCGCCGGTGGCCAACAGCGTCCACTGGCGCGACGGCGCGGTCGTCGTGGCGGGCGGCGCGGTCGTGGCGGGCAGCGCCGTGGTGGTGGCGAGCGCGGTCGTGGCGGGCGCCGACGTCGTGGCCACCGGCGGGCGGGCCGGCCCGGCCACCGCCGCTTCCGTCACGGCGCCTCCCCGGCCGCCGCCGGCCCGCCACCCCGCCGCGACGGCCACGCCGGCCCCGAGAACCATCACGATGCAGGCGGCGGCGAACCGCGACGGCCACGACGCTCGCCGCCGATGCGCCCCCCGCCCGAACAGCACGAACGGCGAACTTAGGTCATGGGCCGGCGTCGGGTGGGGACGGGTGCATCATCAGGTCGACGGCGGCCCAGATCGTGCGGGAGAACGGATAGAAGACCAACGGGGCCGTCACCGCCGCGGCCACCGCGACGGCCGCGAAGGGGGCGGGGTCGGGGGCCCGGCCGGCGGCGTTGAGGGCGATGAGCGGGATGATCGAGACGACCAGCAGCAGGCCCTCGGTCACCGCCAGGTTCACCACGAACGCGCCGAGGAAGAAGCCCTCCTCCCGCTCGAACCGGTAGTGGCACCGCGGGCACCGCTCCACCATCGTGAACCAGCGGCGGAACAGCCGCCCCTGGCCGCACCGGGCGCACCGTTTGGCCAGGCCCCGGGCCAGCAGGCGCGCCGGCCGGTCAGCCATCGAAGACCATCGGCAGTTCCTCGGGCAGGACCCGTTCCGCCGGGAACACGATGGCAAAGCGCCCGTAGCCCTCGACCCGCCAGGAGATCCCCCGCTGGTCGAGCGCGGCGAGGAACTCCGCCAGGACCGGCGACGCCCGGACGAACGCGTACGGCGGCGACGGCTGGGCCCGCACCAGTTCGTCGTAGCGCCGGTAGCGGCTGACGATCGTGGGGGCGACGATCACCCGCTCCTCGGTCGCGAACGTGACCCGGTAGGACAGCCAGTAGTGGCCGAAGGCGAACCGGGCGCCCTCGGCCTCCAGTCCCCGGACCAGCGGGCCGATGTCAGCCGGCACCGGGACGTCGGCCGCGTTGGGAGCCGGGAAGCGACCTCGGTGGACGATGACGACCGACGACGCCGTCCAGGCCGCCAGCAGGGCCACCGTGGCCACGGCGCGCCGCGTCGGACGCCACGCGGTGGCCGCCCATCCGAGCAGGAGGGCCACGAAGGGCGAGAGGAACAGCAGGTAGCGCGGTTCGACGACGTACCACGACGCGCTGGGGACGGCGTAGAGGAACGGGTACGCGGCGGCCACGGCCAGCAGGGGTGCGGCCGGCGACCCGTCGCGGCCACGGGCCCACCGGACGAGCGCCACGGCGAACAGCGCGAGCAGCCCGAGGTACACCGCCACGGCGACGAGCCGGCCCGGGAGCCAGTCGCCGGTGTAGGGGACCCGCAGGCCCAGGGCCATCGGCTGCACGATCCGGAAGAAGCCCTCCAGGTGGTCGAGGTACGAACTGCCCAGGACGCCGGCGCGCGGACCGCGGAGGGTGACCAGCCCCCGGGCGGCGGTGGCGGCCAGCCACGGCGCGGCACCGGCGGCGGCGCCGGCCCCGAGCCACAGTGGCGTGCGGCCCGTGCGCAGCGGCCCCAGGCGGGTCAGGGCCACCGGGACGACCACCGCGGCCGACAGCGGGTTGGCCCACCAGGCCAGCCCGGACAGGGCGCCGATGGCACCGGCGCGGCGCGGCGACAGCTGCTCGGGCGCCTCGACCAGCAGGACGACCGCCCCCAGGACCAGGGCCAGGCAGGCCCAGTACGGCCCGGGGTGGACCGACCACCACAAAAAGGCGCCGGGCCCGGCCGACACGAGCGCGGCACCGACCAGCGCGCCCCGGCGGCCGACCGTCGCCAGGCCGAGGCGGTAGGTGAGGAGCACGACGATGAGACTCAACGCGACCGGCAGCAGGCGAAGGGTCAGCTCCGAGGCGCCGGCGACGAGGAACACCAGCGCGGCGAGCACCGGCTCGACGTTCCCGCCATAGGACTGGGCCCAGTAGAACGCCGGGAGCTCGCCGGTCCAACCCCGCAGGGCGATGAGCCCGACGATGGCACCGTCGGAGTCGAGGGCGCCGATGTCCGAGTACACCACCCACAGGCGCAGGACCAGGCCGGCGGCGACGATGGCGGGCAGTGCCCACCGGGCGCCGATCCCGGGCCGGTCACGCCGCGGAGCGAGGATCGCCTCCGGGGCCCCGGGCGCCGGCCCCGCGACGTCGCGGTCAGCCAGTGCCGTCGGGTTGCCACCCCCGCTCCGGGCGGCGGGCGGCGCAGAAGAGCGACTGGCCGACGGGCGGCGGCCGGCGGCCCTCCAGCCGCCGGAGCACGGGCACCACGCCGCGGTCGTAGAAGCGGACCGCGCCGGGGGCGGTGGGCACCTTGCCGAGCTGCTTGGCCACCAGCCACCACGCCAGAGCCCCCACCGAGTTCACGTACCGCAGGTCGACGACCTCCAGCCCGGCCGCCACCACCTTGCCCCGGAGCTGCCGGCGCCGGTAGCGGCGGAAGTGGCCGATGCGCCGGTCGAAGTCGCTGTAGAGGGCCTCGAAGGCGGGCACGAAGAGGAGCACGTGGCCGCCGGGCCGCACGCTGGCCGCCAGCCGCCGCAGGGCCTTGTCGTCGTCCTCGATGTGCTCGAGCACGTTGACCAGTACGGCGGCGTCGAACTCGTCGGGGCCGGCCACCGCTTCGAGGTCGCCCTGCTCGACCTCGACGTCGGGGTGGCCCTCGAACCGCACCCGGAGCCGATCGGCGCAACGTTCGGACAGGTCGGTGGCCACGACGGCGGAGCCGCGGGCGAGCCGTTCGGTCAGATCGCCGTGGCCGGCGCCGATCTCGATGACGCGGGGCCCGAGGAAGGGCTGCACGAGACCGTGGATCCAGTCGGTGTAGTTCGATGCGCCCTCGAGTGAGTGCAGCACACCGGCCAGCTCCTCGTCGGCGGCGTCGAACGCGGCGGCCCGGTCGGTGGCCGGCGGCTCGGTCGCCTGCCGGAACCGCTCCCCCACCGTGGAGTACCGCACGACGCAGTAGAGGGCCCGGAAGCCGTCCCGCCAGCCGATCTTCTTGCCCTCGGCGTAGGTGCGGCCGTTGTAGGAGACGCCGACCTCGTAGATCCGCCAGCCGCCCCGGGCCAGCTTGGCCGTGACCTCGGGCTCGAAGCCGAAACGGTCCTCCTCCAGGTCGATGCCCTGGATCACCTCGCGGCGGAACGCCTTGTAGCAGGTCTCCATGTCCGACAGGTTCAGGTTGGTGAACATGTTGGAACCGGCGGTCAGCAACCGGTTGCCGAGGGCATGCCAGAAGTACAGGACGCGATGGGGCCGCGCGCTGTGGAAGCGGGAGCCGTAGACCACGTCGGCCTTGTCGGCCAGCAGCGGCGCCAGGATGGCCTCGTAGTCGCCCGGGTCGTACTCCAGGTCGGCGTCCTGGACGATCACGAAGGGGGCGCGGCACGCCGCGAAGCCCCGCCGGAGCGCGGCGCCCTTGCCCCGGTTCACCGCCGAGCGGAGGACCTCGACGCGAGGGTCGCCGGTGGACCGGGCGATCTCCAGCGTGCGGTCGGTGGACGCGTCGTCCACCACGACGACCTGGCTGGTGTAGGGCGAGGCCAGGACGCTGGCCAGGACGGACTCGATGGTGGCGGCCTCGTTGAAGCAGGGGATCACCACCGACAGGCACCGGGACACGCCGAAAGGGTAGTAGCGGGCCCGGCCGGCGCGGAGGGACGCGCTGCAAGTGCTGAACGGCGGAACCACGCACGTGTTCGCCGAAGGCGCACGAGTGCGCCGAAACCAAGGCTGGAACCGTGGCGCGATCACGTGCGTAGTTCCGGAGGGAAGCACTAGCGTGACCCGACCTCGGAGGAATCGTTGACCC
>Ga0187894_10007382_pt1 | contig 10391 bp, 7 predicted proteins | sample GBC1701081metaG_FD_136650 | JGI IMG/M metagenome (GOLD analysis project Ga0187894, IMG submission 136650) | White microbial mat communities from a lava cave in the Kipuka Kanohina Cave System on the Island of Hawaii, USA - GBC170108-1 metaG ... | reverse complement strand
CGCGGTGAGCGTGTCGAGCCGCGCGAGGATGCGGTCGAGGCGCACGAGCGCGTCCCGCAGGTGCGCGTTGTCGGCGAGCTCGCGCACCTTTGCGAACGCCTCGGCCGCCTGGTCGGGCGCGGCCGCCCAGCCCGGGCGCGCGAGCACCTCGCGCAGGCGCGCGCTCGTCGCCGCGAGATCCTTCACCGCCTGCGCAACCTCGGGCGCACCCACCGTCCGGTCGAGCCGCGCGATCAGCCCGCGCAGCTCCTTCATCGCCGCGGTCGCCTCGAACCCGATCGCGCCGACCGGCAGCTCGCCGAGCTTGTCGTTCGCGGTCCGCGCGAGCACCGCGATCGAGTGGAGCGTGCCCTCGATGTCGGCGTTGTCGAGCGTCGCGAGGAACTTCTGCGCCCCGCTCACGATCTGGTTGTAGGTGCTCGGCGCCGACGGGATGTAGATGTTGGCCGGGGTCCAGGCGATCGTGAGCGGCGGGTTCGCCTTCGGGTCGACGAAGTCGATCTCCAGGTAGGCGGTGCCGGTGATCCCCACCGGCGCGAGCCGCGCACGCAGGCCGGCGGCGACCATCTCCGTCAGCTGCGCGCCGTCGCCTTCGCGCGCGCCGATCAACCCCGACTGCATCTCGGCCTCGACCAGCACGTACTGCCGGCGCGCCTTCATCGGCGCGTCCTGCTGGTAGCGCGTCCCGGTGAAGCCGATCCGCGTGACCCGCCCGATCTGCACGCCGCGGTACTTCACCGCCGAGCCGACTTCGAGCCCCTGCACCGACTCGTCGAAGTAGGTCTCGATCGTGACCGTGCGCTTGAAGAGGTTGCCGGCGCCGAGCGCGAGCACGATCGCGACGAGGATCGCCGCCGCGGCGAGGATGAACACGCCGAGCCGGAAGTAGCCGGCTTTCTCGTTCACGCCGCCACCGCCCCGGGCTCGGCCATGCGGTTGAAGAACTGGCGCACCTTCGGATTCGGGCTGTGATCGCGCAGCTCCGCGGGCTTCCCCTCGGCGATGATCCCCTTCGCCGCCCTGTCGAGCATGATGCAGCGGTCGGCGATCGCGAAGAGGCTCGCCAGCTCGTGCGTGATCACGACGAAGGTGATGCCGAGGCTCGCGCGCAGGCGCAGGATGAGCTGGTCGAGCTCGGCCGAGGTGATCGGGTCGAGCCCGCCGGAGGGCTCGTCGAGGAAGACGATGTCGGGATCGAGCGCCATCGCGCGCGCGATCGCCGCGCGCTTCATCATGCCGCCGCTGATCTCGGCCGGCGTCAGCGTGCCCGCGCCCTGGAGCTGCACCAGCTCGAGCTTCATCCGCGCGACGAGGTCCATCGCGTCGTCGGGCAGCGCGGTGTACTCCTCGAGCGGCAGGCGGATGTTCCCGGCGAGCGTCATCGAGCCGAACAGCGCGCCGAGCTGGTACATGACCCCGATCCGCTGCAGGATCGCGAGCCGTGCCGCGCCGTCGGCGCGCGCGATGTCCGCGCCCGCGATCAGCGCGCGGCCGGCGAGCGGGGGGTAGAGCCCGATCATGGTCTTCAGGAGCACCGTCTTGCCGCAGCCCGAGCCGCCGAGGATCGCGAACACCTCGCCCCTGCCGACCTCGAACGAGACGCTGTCGTGCAGCACGAGGTCGCCGAAGCCGGTGCGCAGGTTCTCGACGCGGATGATCGGGTCGCTCACAGGTCGAGGTAGTAGAAGAGCACGGCGAAGATGCCGTCGACGACGACGATGAGCACGATCCCGCTCACCACCGCGCTCGTCGCCGAGATCCCGACCGCCGCCGCACCGGTCTCGGTCTGGAGGCCGCGGAGGCACCCGACTCCGGCGATCAGGAGGCCGAACACGAGCGACTTCGCGAGGCCGCCGAGGAAGTCCGCCACCCGCGTGTAGCTGACCGCCTGGTTGTAGTAGGCCTGCAGCGGGATGTCGAAGCTCAGCATCACCAGCGCGCCGCCGAGGAGCCCGATCAGGTCGGCGAACACCACGAGCGGCACGATCATCGCGGTCGCGGCCAGGACGCGCGTGACGACGAGGAAGCGCACCGGGTCGAGGCCCATCGTCGTCAGCGCGTCCACCTCCTGGTTCACCTTCATCGTGCCGATCTCGGCCGCGAACGCGGCGCCGGAGCGGCCGGCGAGGAGGATCGCCGTCATCAGCGGCCCGAGCTCGCGCAGGAGCGCGAGCGACAGCAGGTTGGCGACGAAGAGCTCCGCGCCGAAGGGCTTCATCGCGATCGCCGACTGGAACGCGAGGATCACGCCCATGAGGAAGCCGATCAGCGCCACGATCGGCAGCGCGTTCACGCCGGCCTCCTCGGCGATGCGGAGCGCGTCGCGCCAGCGGACTCCGCGCGGGTGCCGGAGCGCGTAGGCAAGCGCCGCGGCGGCCTCGCCGAGGAACGCCACCAGCGCGTAGAGGTCGGCGAGAACGCGCGCGCCCGCGCGGCCCACGCGCGCGACGAGCGGCGCGGGCGGCGCGGCGGCCGGCGCGGCTGCGGCGAGCGCCTTCGGGTCGAACTGGTCGAGGAGCTTCTGGAAGCGCCCGGCGAGCCCGCGGATCTCGACCGCGGCATCGGCGGGCCGGGCCTGGCGCAGCATGTCGACGAGGAGCGCGACGCCCGCGCCGTCGCAATAGTCGACGCGGCTGCAGTCCACGACGAGCTTCGAGCGGGGATGGGCGCGCAGCGCGTCGTGCGCCTGCGCCCAGAGCGGCCCGACCGAGTACGCGTCGAGCCGCCCGGAGAGGGCGATCGTCGCGAGTCCGCCGGCGTCGGGCTGGAGGGCGAGTGCCGCCAAGAAGGCCGCCGTTCCCTGGGGAGAACGGCGGCGATTATGTCACGCGCGGGGAACCGCCCCGCGCCCCCGACTCCGGCAGACGACGGGCAGGTGAACCACGCGGGCGCGGCTACTCGGGCAGGATGCCGAGGAAGTAGACCGCCTCGAGCAGCACCGTCGGCTTGCCGAACGCGCCGAACCAGCGGTTGAAGATGTCGACGATCTCGGGCGTGCGGTACACCTGCGACAGCGCGCGATTGACCGCGAGCCGCATCCCCGGATCCCCGCGCGCGAGCATGATCCCGTACGGCTCGACCGAGAGATCGTCGGCGAGCATCGTGTACTTCGTCGCGTCGCGCACCTTCACCGACAGGCCGGCGATCAGGATCTTGTCGCTCGCGAACGCGTCGACCGTGCCTTTCTCGAGCGCGGCGAGCCCCTCGTCGCGGCTTTTCACCGTCACGACCGTGCCGTTCACGAGCCGCTGCTTGAGCGCCTCGTTGAGCGCGCGCTCGTTCGTCGTCCCGGCGATCACGCCGATCTTCTTGCCGGCGAGGTCGGTGAAGGTCTTCACCCCCGATTCGTTGCGCACCAGCACGCCGGTCGAGTCGACGAAGACGAAGTTCGAGAAGTCGACCGTCTCCATCCGCCCGAGCGTCGCGGTGGTCGCGCCGCACTCCATGTCCGCCTGGCGCTTGGAGATCATCTCGAAGCGGTTCTGCGCGGTCGCCGGCGCCCAGGTGACCTTGAGGCCGGGGATCTTGAGCTGCTGCTCGATGCTCGCCACGACGCGCTTGCAGAGGTCGACGGTGTAGCCGGCGGGCTGGTTCTTGTCGTCGTTGAACGAGAACGGCAGCGCGTCGGTGCGGTAGGCGATGGTGATCGACTTCGAGTCGCGGATCTTGCGCAGCGTGTCCGGCGCCTGGGCGTGGACGAGCGCGGGCAGCGCGAGGAGGGCGGCGAGTGCGGCGGCGAGACGGATCATGGGTACTCCCTTTTCAAGAAACGGCGAAGGATACTCCGGGTGTGGGCCGCGCGTCGCGGCCTGCGAGGGGTTCGCCGCGCGTCGCGGCCTGCCAGGTGTTCGCCGCGTGTCGCGGCCTGCCAGGTGTTCGCCGCGTGTCGCGGCCTGCCAGGTGTTCGCCGCGCGTCGCGGCCTGCCAGGTGTTCGCCGCGTGTCGCGGCCTACGAAATTGTTCGGCGCGCGTCGGCGCGCCGCGAACCGGCCGGTCAGCCGCGCGCGTCGCGGCGCAGCGCCTGCGGCTCGGCGCGCGGCTCCGCCTGCGACCCCGCCTGCGACCCGGCGCGCGACACGACCTCGACCCGCAGCGGCCCGGACGCGTCGAGGTGCACGTCGCGCTGCGGGTAGGGCACCGCGATGCCCGCCTCGTCGAGCGCCTTCTGGATCATGAAGCGCAGATCGCTCGCGATCTGCGCGCCGTCGGCGCCCTTGCCGTAGTCGATCCAGTACTGCAGCTCGAAGGCGAGCGCGTTGTCGCCGAAGTCCTCGAACAGCACGCGCGGCGACGGGTTCTTCAGCACCTGACCGTGGCGCTCGGCCTGCGCGAGCAGCGTGTCGGCGGCCTTGCGCGTGTCGGAGCCGTACGCGACGCCGACCCGGATCCGGCGCCGCACCTCGCTCGAGGAGTGGGTCCAGTTGACGACGTTGTTCTCGACCAGCACCGAATTCGGCACCAGCGTCTCGATCCCGTCGGCGGTGCGGATGGTCGAGGAGCGGATGCTGATGTTGGTCACCGAGCCGACGATCCCGCCGATCTCCACCAGGTCGCCGATCTTCAGCGGCCGCTCGACGAGCAGCATGATCCCGCTGATCAGGTTCTTCAGGAGATTCTGCGCGCCGAAGCCGAACGCGATCGCGAGCGCGCCGCCGAGGAAGGCGAACACCGTGAGCGGGATCTTGACGAGGTCGAGCGCGAGCACGAACAGCACCGCCACCAGGATCACCTGCAGCCACCGCCGCGCGATGCGCGCGACGTTCGGGTCGGCCTTGAACCGCGTGACGAGCTGGCGCTCGAGCCGCCGCACGAACCACGACGAGAGAAGGTAGCCGAGCGCGAGCAGCACCACCGCGCCGAGGCTCTTGCCGACGGTGACGCTGCGCGTCGTGACGATCCGGCGGCCGTCGACCTCGACCGAGTCCTCGGCGGTGAACAGTTCGAAGTTCCACACCGTGCGCGCGAGGTTTCGCGCGTCGTACCAGGCGTCGGCGAGGTAGGCCCTCAGCGGGCGGCCGAACCGGCCGTCCTCGATCTCCGCCTTCCAGCGCCCGAGCGCCGCCTGCTCGCGGTCGATCGCGCGGAGCGCGCGCTCGTAGAGCCCGACGCGCTCGCGGAACGCGTCGAGCAGGCCGTCCACGGCCGCGCGCTCGTCGGCCGCCGGCGCGCTCGCGCGCCGCGCCTCCTGTTCGCGTACCTGGGTGCGCGCGAGCGCGACCTCGCGCTCGGCGAACTGCCGCCACGGCTCGACGCGCTTGCGCATGTCGTCGATGCGCATCCAGGTCTCGCGCAATCGCGGCTCGTCAGTGCCGGAGCGGAGCTGGAACCGGTACTGCCAGACGGCGCGCTGCGTCGCGAGCCCGTCGAGGAACGCCCGCGCGAGGTCGGCGGAGAGGGTCGCGTTCTCGCTCTGCGCCCGCGCGAGCGCCACCGCACGGTCGAGCTGGAGCCGCCGCCGCGCGGCCGCCTCGGGCGGCTCGCCCGGGCGCGCGGCTGCGCCCGCCGCGGCATCGGCCTGGGCTTTCGCGAGCGCGTCGCGGGCGGCGGAGTCGCGCGCCTGCGCGAGGGCGAGCTCGCGCTCGAGGTCGGCCTTCTCCTTGTCGAGGCGCGCGAGCAGGCGATCGAGATCGTCGCGGGTGAACGCGATCGACTTCGACGCCTCCGCGACCTGACGGTCGGCGAACTCGAGCGCCTCGCGCCGCGCGCCGAGCTCCTCGCGCGCGATCGCCATGCGTTCGTCGACACCCGCCACGGTCCCGCCGAGCGCGCGCACGCGCAGCGCCGCGAGATCGCGCAGCCACGCGCGCCGCGCGTTGTCGGCGGCGTCGGTTCCCGCGCCCGTGCGCTCCTCGGCGAGCCGGAGCTGCGCTTCGGCCTCCTTCAGGCGCTCGCTCCAGCTGTCGAACTGGCCCTTGATCAGCGCGAGCTTGGCCTCGGCCGCCTTCGCTTGCTGCGCGGCGGTTTGCGCCGACTCGCGCAGGCTGTCGACTTGCGAGAGCGGGTGCGGCCCGGGGCCGAGCCCCGGCCAGTCGCGCGCCTTGGCGGCGAGCGCCGCGCGGTCGCGCTGGGCGGCGGCGAGCTCGGCGCCGCTGTCGATCCGGCGCTCGAGCATCCGGACGAGCTGCTCGTACAGCGTGCGGCGCTCGGCGATCTCCTCGAACGGCGTGCCGGGCGGCGGGCTCGCGGCGGTGTCGGTGACGAGACGGTCGAGCTCGGTCCGGGCCGCGGCGAGCTTCGCCTTGAGGTCCGAGCCCGGCGCGGCAGCGGCTGCCGGCGCCGGCTTCGGTGCCGCGCCGTTGCCCGAAATCACCCCCGGAATGGGAATGGTTTGCGCGGCGGCGGTGACCGCGAAGGCGAAGGCGGCGACGAAAAGCGGGGAGCGCATGCGGGAGCGGCGGGAAGTCGCGGGACCGGCGGGCTTCGGGGAGACGGCCCGAACGATACCCCAACGCGCGGAATCGGCGCCGCGCGTGCGGCGCGAGGCCGTTCGCCGGATGCGGTCGAGAAGACGACGGCCCGCTCCGTTCACAAAGTTGTGACATTCGTCGTGCTCGAGAAATAGGCGGTCCGCGAGCGATCATTCGGCGGAGACCGGGGTGTACACTGCCTCGTGTCGGGCCGCGCGGTTGCGGCCCGCCGTCGTCCCTGGGGAGGGTGTTTGAAGGAAGCGGTCCGCAAGCTCGTCGAGCGATTGCGCGGCCGTCGTTCGACCCCTCCACCGCCGCAGCCCCCGCACACCGACTCGCTCCCGCAGTTCTCCGCCAACCTCGGGAAGAGCGGGCTCACGGTCTTCGACGACCGGGCGCTGCGCTTCCGCAGCCTCACGCTCGCGAGCGGCCTCGAGGAGACGATCGAGGATCCGGGCGCGCTGCAGGGCGCGTTCAAGATCCGCGTCGCGAAGCGCGAGGGCTTCCGCCGCGAGGCGAGCACGCTCGTCGACCGGCGCTACACCGACCGCGGCTACCAGACGAAAGCCGCGGAGCCCGATCCGAACCTCTTCACGTTCGTCGCCTACGACGAGGGCGAGCTGGTCGGCACGGTCAGCATCCGCATCGACTCCGACAAGGGGCTGTCGGCCGATGAGCTGTACCGGGACGAGCTCGACGTGCTGCGCAACGGCGGCTGCAAGCTGTGCGAGTTCACGCGCCTCGCCGTGGACGTGACCAGCGTCAGCAAGCCGGTGCTCGCCGGCCTCTTCCACACCGCCTATCTCTACGCCGGGGAAGTGCACGACTGCACGTTCCTCGTGATCGAGGTGAACCCGCGGCACGTGCCGTTCTACCGCCGCGCGCTGCGGTTCGAGCCGATCGGACCGGAGCGGATCAACCAGAGAGTCAACGCGCCGGCGGTGCTGCTGTGCGCCTCGTTCGAGGCGATCGCCGAGGGGCTCAAGCGGTTCGGCGGGCAGCACGAGCTGGCCGCCGGCGAGCGCTCGCTCTTTCCGTGGGGGTTCTCACCGAATGAAGAGGCGGGAATTCTCGAGCGGTTGAAGGCGCTGGAGACGCAGGCGAAGCCGGAGAAGTAGACACCCGCAGCGCGCGGGTGAGCGCCGGCCTCCGAGGGCGTCCGCACCGCGTCGGCGCGTCAGAGCCGCTTCAGCGCGTCAGAGCCGCTTCAGATAGTCCCGCGTGAAGATCTTGTCAGGCAGGTCCTTCAGCTCCATCCCCGAGTAGTCGAGCACCGACTCCTCGCCCTTGCGCAGCGCGTCCTGCATGACGAGCCGCGTGGGCCGGACCTTGCCGAGCATCTGCTTGTAGTTCTCGTACCGGCACGTCTTCAGGAGGCGATCCGAGAGCGAGTAGAACTCGGCCTTGTGGGGGAAGAAGCTCTTCTGCTTCACCCAGTACAGGACGCGGTGGTACGCGACCGACCGGTCGACCGCGGTCAGCTCCAGCACGAAGTGATCCTCGCCGTCGACCTTCTCGGTGCGCACGATCTTCGGCGTGTAGTCGCCGGCGAAGTTCGCGCGCGCGAGGTCGCCGTTCGCCACCTGTCCCGTCAGGCGCTGCGAGAGCGACAGGCGCACCGGCTGGGACACGGCCGGCAGGAAGATCCAGAGGTCGCGGCCTTTCATCAGGATGATCTGCCCGCGATCGGCGGCGGGCTCGGTCACCATGACGATCGTGTTCTCGTTCCCCTTCGACAGCACCCGGTACTGCCGCGCCTCGACGACCTTGCCCTCGTTCGAGGTGCTGATCGCCACGTCGACCTGGAACCCGTCGGCCGGGAAGCGCACCTGGTCGGCTTTTTCGACGATTTCTCTGGCTTGCTTTTCTTCTTTGGAAACAGTATCCTGCGATACACTGCTGAGACAAAACATCAAACCGGCCAGCAGCCCCAGCACCCGGGGAAGGAGCGCCGGTGAAGTGGGGCCTGGAGCAACTACATGTGCCATGGCGAACGCGAGCCCGGTGACGACGCCGCTAGTATAGTCAGCGCGAACGGCGCCGAGCGGAGCGGGCATGAGCCTCGTGCAGGTCGAGAACGTCTCGAAGGAATACGCCCTCGGCGAGCAGCGCGTCGGCGCGCTCAAGGACGTGACGCTCGCGATCGACGAGGGCGTATTCATGGCGATCGCCGGGCCCTCGGGCAGCGGCAAGTCGACGCTCCTCAACCTGATCGGCTGCATCGACTCGCCCTCGAGCGGCCGGATCCTGATCGACGGCGAGGACGTGAGCGGCCGGACGCCGGACCAGCTCGCGGACCTGCGCGCGCGGAGCATCGGCTTCATCTTCCAGACCTTCAACCTGCTGCCGGTGCTGTCGGCGGAGGAGAACGTCGAGTATCCGCTGCTGCAGCTCCCGGAGCTGACGAAGGAAGAGCGGCGCGAGCGCGTCGCGTACTACCTGAAGGTCGTCCAGCTCACGCGCTACGCGCGGCACCGCCCGAACCAGCTGAGCGGCGGGCAGCGCCAGCGGGTGGCGATCGCGCGGGCGCTCGCGACCAGGCCGAAGCTCGTGCTCGCCGACGAGCCCACCGCGAACCTCGATCACAAGACGGGCGAGGGCATCCTCGAGCTGATGAAGGAGATCAACCGCGTGGTCGGCACGACCTTCATCTTCTCGACCCACGACAAGAAGGTCATGTCGAAGGCCGATCGCCTCGTGCGGATCGAGGACGGTCAGATTCGCCTGCTCGGCATCCGGTCGGACACGCGCTGGCTGGTGGTGGACGAGCGGCGCCGGCGCGGCCGGGAAGCGGCCGCGGCGGCGGCGAAGGCTCGGCCGCCGGCCGCATGACTGCAGTCCCCCGGGAGCGCCGACCGTGACCGCCCGCATGCGCTCGTCGCAGTCCGCCGGCAGCGCGATCGCCATGCTGGCAATGCCCGCCGCGTTCGCCCTGATCGGCGCGCTGGCCGCGCCGGTGGCAGCCGCCGACGAGCCGGCGGTCTTCGCCCAGGCGCCGAAGCCCGGCACCGGCGCGCCGGCGTCGCGCGACGAGCTCTTCGGACTGAAGCCGCCGGCGTCCGGCGCCCCCGCGGGCGAGGACAAGAAGGCGTTCTCGCTGACCGGCTTCTACGATTTCCTCGGCGCCTACACCTATTCCGAGCCGTCGCACTGGTCGCGCGCGGTCAACCGCCTGCAGCTCTCGGCGCAGGGCGAGGTGGGCGCCAGCGTCAAGTGGAAGATCGGCGGCAGGTTCGACATCGACCCGGTGTACTACTGGTCGGATTTCTACCTGCCGGCCGTGGAGCAGAATCAGCGCACGAGCGCGTTCTGGCGCGAGACCTACCTCGACTTCTCCGCCGGCGGCCTCGACTTCCGGCTCGGCGCGCAGAACATCGTCTGGGGCGAGGTCGTGGGCATCTTCGTCGCCGACGTGGTGTCGGCCCGCGACCAGCGCGAGTTCCTGCTGCCGGCGTTCGACATCATCCGCAAGCCGCAGTGGGCGGCGCGCGCCGAGTACTTCAAGGGCGATTCCCACGTCGAGGCCATCTGGATCCCGTTCCAGACGTTCGACGACATCGGCAAGCCGGGGGCCGACTTCTACCCGGTGCGCCTGCCCTCGCCGACCTCCGAAGCGGTCGCCTCGGTGTTCCAGAACCCGGTGACGCCGGCGAAGACGCTGGCGAATTCCGCCTACGGCATCCGCGCGAACACGCTCCTCGCCGGCTGGGATCTCGCGGCGTTCTACTACCGCAGCTACGACGCCTCGCCGACTTTCTACCGCCTCCCGGGCCCGAGCGCGGCGCAGCCGTTCGTCTTCCAGCCGCAGCACGACCGGATCTGGCAGGTCGGCGGCACGGCGAGCAAGGACTTCGGGCCGTTCGTCGGGCGCGCGGAGCTCGTCTACACCGACGGCCGCAGCTTCGCCTCCACCGATCCGACCGCGCCGCAGGGCGTGCTCCCGCGCGACACCTGGGACTGGGTCGCCAGCGCGGACTTCACGCT
>Ga0187894_10007381_pt1 | contig 10392 bp, 9 predicted proteins | sample GBC1701081metaG_FD_136650 | JGI IMG/M metagenome (GOLD analysis project Ga0187894, IMG submission 136650) | White microbial mat communities from a lava cave in the Kipuka Kanohina Cave System on the Island of Hawaii, USA - GBC170108-1 metaG ... | reverse complement strand
TCACGTACAGCGCCCAGCGCATCTCCCCTTCGGGTTTGGCTTGCGCCTCGGCGCCCCGGACGAGGCCGGCGAGGAGGGCGCCGCTCAGGAGCGCGCCGGCGAGGATCATGCCGGCGAAGGTCATGGGAACGTTCCGGATGGGACGCCGTCGGATGCTCATGGTTCCCTCCTCGTTCATGTTCCGTCCTGGGATGCGTGGGCGCGGCCCGGCTCTGGCGAAGACGTCCTGACGACAACGGCGGCTCGCCGCGTATCGTCGACGCGTTCGGACGCGCTTGTCAAGTGACGTGCGGGCCGCAAGGCGGGGACGCCGAACGCGCACGGGGCGCTTGACACGCCCTCGTGGGCTCGGCATAGTCGCGCCACCCACGACCTGATCCGGCGCGCGGCGCCGACCCCCGGCGCCGACCCGGCGGAGGTGACGATCGATGAGTACCCATCGCGCCTCGGTCCTGAAGGTATTGACGGGAGCCTGGCTGGGCACGGTCCTGATCGGTGACCCCGGCCCCGCGTCCGCTGACCAGCCGATTGCGACGGGCCCCGGCAAGGACGTCGTGCAGATCAATGGGCTCGACTTCGGCGACGACGGCTCGATGGTCATCACCTACGTGACCGACGAGACCGGGCCGCGGCGGTGCGCGTTCAAGATGTCGACGGATGCCGGCGCGACCTGGGGCCCGCGACAGTTCGTCCCATTCCTGCCCACCTACAACGATCAGAATCGCGCGTCGGTCGCCCGCGACGCCCTCGGCAACCGGTACGTCGGATGCAAACAGATCAGGACAGGCGCCAGGGCGATCTCGAGCAGCAAGATCTTCGCCGGGCTGACCACGGCCCAGTCGCCGCGTCAGGTCGTGGACGCCAACGCGACGATTGGCGCGTTCCAGGATCCGATCTTCCTGGCCGACTGGTCGCCGCAGAGCTCCTTCGCCAACAGGGTGTACGTCCTGAGCGAGGTCAAGTTCGTCGGCGTGCCCGACACGGGCGGCATTCGCAACTTCAGGTCGGCCGATGGCGGTCAGTCCTGGTCCTCGCCGTCCACCCTCGTGAGCCCGACGGACCAGTTCAACGAGAATCCGTTTGGAATCGTCGACGAGTTCGGGAGAGTCATCGACGTGTGGACTGACTACTTCTTGACCGACAAGATCATGATCTCGTGGTCGGACGACGGTGGCGTGACGTTCAATCCTCCCCTGAAGGTCGCCGACTTCACCCGTCACCCCGACCTGCGCATCTCGAAGCATGCCCGCGCGTATCCCTGCCCGAGCGACGTCGGGGGCGGCAGCATCTACTGGGGTGACTACTCGGACGGTCGCGGTCAGATCAAGAGGTCGACGACCCCCGACTGGAGCATCTATACGACCCCGATCGTTGTCGTCCCCAGCTCGGCCAGCCAGTTCCTTCCGTACGTCGCCTGCAACCGCGACAGACGGATCGACGTCACCTGGTATCAGATCGTGGGCGCGGGCAATCTCGCCAACCTCCACCTCACTTCCTCGGAGGACGACGGCGCCACCTGGAGCGCGCCGATTCGGTTCAACGACATCTCCCTGGACCTCGGGGCGGTGTCGGACGCGTCCGGAGGAAGCATGTTTCCGCCCTCGCTCGCTCGCATCGGCGCGTTCGCTCCGCTGGAGCAATCCCGGGCCTTGATCCCCGGCACCCAGGTCTTCCCGGTGTGGACGGGCCTCGCGAGCCTGGGCAACAGCGACGTGTTGACCGCGGGTCCGGCGAGCGGGATTCTTCTCGTGGCCGCCGTACTGCCGGCGAGCCGCTCGGTCGTGGTCGGCCAGCCGTCCACGCTCTTCGTGACGATCATCAACGCGGGCGGAGCGACCGCGACGCAGGTGGGGATGCAACTCCTGACGGGAGTGCCCGCGACCTTCAGCTACCAGACCACCGATGCGAACAACCTGCCCACGGGTACCCCGAACACGCCCGTGGACATCGCCCCCGGCGACTCGCAGACCTTCCTCATCGTCCTGACCGCGAACGCCCCGTTCCCGCCGTCCGACATCCTGCTCAGCTTCGCCGGCACCAATACCGCGCCGGTCCGGACGCTGGTCGGTGTCAACACCTTCCTGCAGTCGGCGAGCGCCACGCCCGTCGCCGACCTCATCATGCTGACGGCGAACGCCGGCACGCCGGGCATCGTCGACGTGTCGCCCGTCTCGAACACCGGCGCCTTCGCCATGGCCACCGTGAACGTCGGCGCCGGCGACACGCTGACGATCTCCGCCGGCACCGGGGACGTCAGCCTGCCGTTGACGATCCTCGTCTGCCAGACCGTGGGTGGGGCTTGTCTTGCCAATCCAGCGCTGAGTGTGATGACGGCGATCGGTCCCAACGAAACGCCCACGTATTCCTTCTTCCTCCTCGCGACCGGGTTCATCCCCTTCGACCCGGCCGTGAACCGGATCGTCATCAGCGCCGTCGATTCCGGTGGCGTGGTGCGCGGGCGGACGAACCTGGCGGTCCGGACCCAGTGACGCCCGCGTAGTGAGGGCGGCGCGGACGCACGACGATCGTGCGAGCGTCGCAGGCGCACGTCCCGGGAAGGAGGACCATGGAGTTCCTCAAAGTCGCGTTTCCCGGTGCGTCGCGCGTGGTCCTCGTCAACGGCAGCCCGGGGGGTCACACGAACACCGTTCTCACCTTCGAGCTGTCCGGCACATACCGGATCAGCCTCGCCCCGCCCAACGACTTCATCCCGCCGGTCGTCGAGGTGCCGCTCGCGCGCACGAGCGCGTTCTCACCACCGGTCATCACGTTCAATCCCCTGCCGCCGTCCGCGATCATCCCGTGAGACGCCTCGCCGCCCTCGCCGTCCTCGCGAGCCTCGCCGCCGCGGGCTGCGCCCACTATCCCGTCAACCCGCCGCTCGCGCGGTGGGACAAGGACGCCGGATACCGTTTCGCGGCGCTCGAGCCCGGCGCCGGCAACTCGGACTCGCTCTTCGTCTGCTTGAGCTTCTCGGGTGGGGGCACCCGAGCTGCGGCGCTCGCCTACGGCGTGATGAAGGAGCTGCGGCGGACCGCGATCGTCTGGAAGGGCCAGCCGACCACGCTGCTCGCCGAGGTCGACTGCATCTCCTCCGTGTCCGGCGGTTCGTTCACGGCCGCCTACTACGGGCTCTTCCGGGACGAGCTCTTCACGTCGTTCGAACAGGACTTCCTCAAGAAGAACGTGACGCGCGCGCTGATCGGTCGCGCGCTCAACCCCTTCAACTGGCCTCGTCTCGCCTCGCCGTACTGGAGTCGCATCGACCTGGCCGCCGAGCTCTACGACGAGACGATCTTTCGCGGCGCCACGTACCGGACGCTCATCGACGCCCGCGACCGCCCGTTCGTGGTGCTGAACGCCACCAACATGCGCAATGGCGTCCGCTTCGAGTTCACGCAGGATCAGTTCGACTTCCTGGGCTCGTCGCTCGACACGTATCCGGTCGCGCGCGCGGTCGCGGCGTCGTCCGCGTTCCCGTTCCTGCTGAGCCCGCTCACCGTGCGCGCCTGGGGTCCCGCGCCCGGGTTCCAGATGCACGACGAATACACGACCGCGCTCAAGGACTTCGACCTGAGCCCCGTCCGCTACCACCGCGCACGGCCGCAGGTCGACTACCTCGACCAGAGCCGGGTGCAGTACGTGCACCTGCTGGACGGAGGCCTCGCCGACAACATCGGGCTCCGCTCCGTGGAGCGCGCGGCCCAGGCCACGGACGGCTTCATCTTCCGCCGGCGGGGGACCGACGCGCCGATCGAGCGGCTGGTCATCGTCGCGGTGAACGCCCGCACCGATCCCGACGACGACTCGAGCCTGTCGGCCCGGGCGCCGGGGATCATCGGCGTCGGCATGAAGACGGCCACGGTGAGCATGGAGAACTACAGCTTCGAGACGGTGCAGGCGGCGCGGCAGCGCGCCGACAACGAGGCCACGGTGACGCGGATGTACGAGGACTGCGCGCGCCTGCTCGGGGAATGCGTGCCGCCACGGCTCCTCGATCCGCGGCCCACGTTCAAGACGTGCGTCGTCGAGGTGAGCTTCGAGGCGATCAAGGACGACGCGGAGCGCCGGCGGTTTCTGAACTTGCCCACGCGCTTCGACCTGCCCGCCGCCGACGTCGACGCGGTCGTCGAGATGGGCGCGACGCTTCTCCGCCGGTCGCCGTACTACGCATCGCTCGTGCGAACGCTGGGCGGCACGGTCCCGGACGGGCCTGCGGCGTCCGACGCGGAATGCGAGTGACGGGCGCGCCTCCGCCCGATCCGCGGGACGCGTCACCGCGAATGCGCGCCCGGAGGTCAGGCCGTCGGGTCGAATCTGCGTCGAGGCACCAGGCGGCCAGGCGCTCGAAGTAGCCGGCCTGACGGCGTCACGCAGCGGCCGCAGCTCCTAGCCTGGCTGCCTTTCGATCAGGTGCCGCATCCTGGGCAGCAGTGCGCGCGCGGCCGCTTCCCCGGCGCTGATCTGAGCCTGCCGTTGCGAGAAGTCGCTCATGCGCGTCCGCGGCAGCACGACGTCGATGACGACGTCGGCGCTGGTCCGGCCACTGCCGCGCGCGTCCGGGCGCCTCATCAGGTTGACGGCCAGCACGACCTCCGCGCCCAGGCGGCGCGCGATCGACGTGGGCAACGGATCGACGACGGCGGCATCGACGTACGCCTTCTGCTCGATCCAGGGAGCAGCGAAGACGATCGGGATGCTGCTCGACGCGCGGACCGCCAGCCCCGTATCGCCGCGGGTGAACGCCACCAGGCTGCGGCTGGCGCGCTCCGTGGCGACGACCGCAAGCGGAGTCCGGAGCGATTCGATGGGCCGCCCGTGAACGGCGCGGTTGACGAATTCCTGCAGGCGCACGCCGGAGAACACGCCGCCGCTGAACGGGTTGAAATCCAGCACGTCGCTCCGATCGAGCTCGAGCGCGATCCGCTCGAGCTCCTCGATACCGAGGCCCGCGCAGTAGAGGGCGGCGATCACGGACCCGACGCTCGCGCCGACGACGAGGTCTGGCCGGAGGCTGGCCTCCTCCAGGACCTTGATGACGCCGAGATGAGCAAAGCCGCGAGATCCGCCGGCGCCGAGGACGAGGCCTACCGACGCCCGGCCCGTGGTTGGCTCGATGCCATCGATGACGCCGGATTGCGGCGGTCGGGGCTGGGCAGGCCCACTCGCGGTGCACGCGCTGACGAGGAGCGCCAGCGCCACGCTCGCCGAACTGCGGAACATCCGAGCCACGCGCTGGCCGAATCGCCGATGCGGGACCCGCGACCCGCGCGCCGGCGTGCGCTCGAAGGGACTCATGGTCCACGCACTCTAGCATCGCCGGGCGCGGTCAATATTTCGCGAATGTAAAGCTGTCGCCTGCGAGCCCGCCGACGCGCACCGTCGCCCCTGAATCCGGCGACCAGCACCCCGATCGCCGTGCGAGAGCGCGCCGCGGGTGACGTAGCTCGCGCTCGTGTTCTGTAACGAGGCCCTCGCTTCCCCGATCGGACTGGCGACACCTGGGCGCGTCACGGCCCCTCCTGTGCCGCGCGGTCCGCTCGCTGCACCTGGTCGTTGCACTTGGGATGAAAGCTCGCGCTCTTCAGGACATATCGCCCCTCGAACGGCTGGATCCGCAACCCGCAGGCTGCGCACGAGACCTCGGGATTGTTGCCCTCCCAGTCCGGTTGGGGAACCACGAACCGCGGCTGTTCGCCGCCGGCGCCTCGCTCACGTTGCCAGGTCGCGATACAGAGCGCATGAAAGCGAAGCTTCCGCCCGTCGTGAAACTCGGCGATGTGCTCCATGCCGGTGATCGGCGAGCCGCACGCGTCGCAGGGGCTGATCAGGCCCAGGTTCAGCATGAGCCGGGCCTCTTCACTGTTCGGGAGCTCTCCCGTCGCCAGCTTGCGCCGAACGAGCGAGCCGAGATCGGGTGGCAGGGGATCAGACCTTCAGGACCTCGGCGCCCGCGCCCGCTTCGAGCTCGCAGGCGTTCACGGTCATGCAGAGCAGGGCGTAGTACCCGATCGCCCCCGTCAGCTGGATGAACTCGTCGTCTCCCAATCGGGCCCGCAGCGCCTTCGCCGTCGCGTCGTCGACCCGGTGCTTCCGCAGGAGATCGCGCGTGAACTCCACGATCTGGGCGTCCTCGGGCGGGATGCCGCGACTGTGCTTCTCGCGGATGGCGGTGATCGTCGCCTCCGGCACGGCCTGCTTCCGCGCGGAGCCCGTCTGGGCGCCCCACACGTAGAGCGCGTCGAATTCGCGGGCGACCGTCATCGCCGCCAGCACTCGCACGCGCATGTCGAGTGAGCCTTCGAACCGGACGTACGCGCCGAGGTGCGCGACGCGCTCGGCGATCTCCGGGGAGTGCAGGAACATCGTGAACGGCCCCTGGAGCGCCCCGCGGCTCGTGACGATGCCGTCGACGATGCCGTGGTGCGTCGCCGGCACTTGATCCTTGCTCGTGATCGGAGTGAGTCGTGCCATCGTGAACCCTCCAGAGCGCGTGGTGTTGGCTCGCGCGAGCCGCGAGCAGCATCAGTAGAGCACGGTGATGGGGATCGACGCCAGGGTGTCGCGATCGGCCGTCCGCGGTCGACGCCGTGTGCGTGAGACCCGCTACTCCCGTTGCGCGCAGCCCAGCGACGCGACGAAGCGAACCAGTCCCTGGAGGAGCTGAGCGTAGCGGTGCGCCTCGAGCGAGCCGGCGCCGGCGCTGAGCCAGGTCGCGCTGAGCTCGAGCTGGATGGCCGGCACGCCCCGAGCCGATACCCACTTGGTCACGGTCTGATTGACGGCCGCGGCGAAGAAGTCGAGCGACTGGTTGCCCAGGCTCTCGGTCCGCAGGGCGGCGGAGAGCGCCGCCAGCAGGTCGTCGCGCCCGAGGAGCGACCGGCGGCGCATGGTGCCGAAGTCGACGTCGTAGGGCCGGAACTCGTGCGAGGCGTGGAGGTCGATGACCAGCACGGGCTCGCGCGCGGCCAGCGCCGCCGCCACCGCGACCTTGAACTCGTTGTCGTCGTAGAAGTTGGGGTCGGAGGGGCTGGCCAGCGTGGTGTGGATGACGCGCGCGCTGGCCAGGCGGTGCAGCGCGACGGCGAGGCTGCCGGTGCCACTGTCGGCGAAGCGCAGCTGGCCTTCGCGTGTGGGCTTCGTGGCGTGGGGCGCGGTGATCAACACCTCGGTGCAGCCGTCGAGCACCGCGAACCACGGCTCGCCCGGGCGTGGAAGGCGGTCGGCGCGCTCGGTGAAGCCCTTCTCGTCCTCGATGGAGCGCTGGACGTCCTCGACCGTGATGATCGCGCGGGTGAGCGGCGGAGCGACCGCTGCCGGTGCCGTCGCGCCCGGCGCGGGGCGGAGATCGCTGGCGCACCCCGCCGTTGCCGCGCACGCGACGAGGACGACGGCGAGGCCGCGGAGCCGCCTCGTCACGCGGCGGCCGCGCGCTGTAGCGCCGCGATGTCGGGCTTCTTCATCTCGTGCAAGGCTTGCATGACGCGGCCAGAGCGCCTCGGATCCTTGTCGGTCAGCAGCTCCATCAGCACGGTGGGCACGACCTGCCAGGACAGGCCGTACCGGTCCTTGAGCCAGCCGCACTGCTGGGCCTTCTCGTCGCCGCCCTCCGACAGCCGCGTCCAGTAGTGGTCGACCTCCTCCTGAGTCCGGCAGTTGATCTGGAACGAGACCGCCTCGGTGAACGTGAACACGGGGCCGCCGTTGAGCGCGGTGAAGCTCTGCCCGTCGAGCTCGAACTCGACCGTCATGACGCTGCCGGGCGGCCGGCCGTGCACCTCCTTGCCCGCCTCGCCGTACCGGCTGATCCGCGTGATCTTCGAATTGGGAAAGAGCGACGTGTAGAAGCGCGCCGCCAGCTCCGCCTGATCGTCGAACCAGAGGCACGGAGTGATCCGCTGCAGGGTGGCCATGGTGAATCTCCTGATCGCGTGAGTTCGTTGCCGACAATCATGATGCCTCGCTCTGCGCGGGTCGACCAGACGCCGCGACGCAGGGCGGCGTGGGCGATCGTCTTCCGATTCAAGCAGCCGTACGCGCCGCTCCCTTTTCAGCTCGACGTGACCGAGGCGCCGATCGTTGCGCGGCACGTGTACCAGAGCAGGATCCCCAGACGAACCCCGCGAACGTGGCCCCCGTCGGCACCGGACCGTTCAAGTTCGTCTCGTACAAGAAGGCGCCGAGATCCGGCTCACGCGGAATCCCGCGTATTTCAAGAAGGGGATGCCATACCTCGACGACCTCGTCATGCGGATCGACGCCGCCACGCAGGTGCTGGCGCCTGAGAACGGCGAGATCGATTTCTTGTGGGGCGTCCCCGGGCCGCAGCAGAGCCGGCTCGCCGCCGACGCTCGCGTCCGGATGGCTCAGACGGCCTACAACCCTGGCGGCGGCTCCAACTGCATCATGACGATCAGCTTGCCCCCGGCGGTGTTCAAGGACCGCGCGTTCGACACGAACATGATCTCGTACTGCAACGGCCCGGACCCGGAGATCGGCGTGCGCCGCATGTATCACTCGTCCCAGATCGGTCCCGCGCCGTTCACGAATGCCGCCGCCTTCCGCAATCCGCAGGTGGCTGGGCTGTTCGACGACGCGAGCCGCACGGTCGAGCGCGACAAGCGGTCCCGCATCTACCGCCAGATCCCGGAGATCGCCGTCCGCGAGCTGCCGTACTTCTGGTTGGTGGAGACGCAGAGCACGCGCGCCTGGTCCACCCGATGCTCGGGCTTCAAGCCGTGGCGCGGGACTACCCGGTCCTGCTCGGCATCGTCCTCCTGGTGTCGCTCTCGGTGGTGCTCGCCAATCTCCTCACGGATGTCGTCTGTGGCTGGCTCGATTCCCGCATCCGCCACGAGTGAAGTGCTCGTCCCGGCTGGTCCGGCGCGCCCGGCCGGCGCCCGGGTATGGTCGGTGCTCTCGCGCGGTCTGGGCATCGGCATCACCGGGCTCCTCGTCGCCGTCGCGCTGCTCGCGGGTCGCCTCGCCCCCGGTGATCCGTTCGCGACCGTCGCCCCGCCCCTGCAGCCGCCCTCGCGGCTGCACGTGATGGGCACCGACGATGTCGGCCGCGACCTGTGGAGCGGCGTCGTACACGGCGCACGGACGTCGTTGATCGTGGCCGGCGGGGTGACCGTGCTCGCATTGTTCCTCGGGCTCGTCGTAGGTGGGGTCTCGGGCTGGCGGGGGTCGATCGTGGACAACCTGCTCATGCGGCGCACCGAGTTCGTTCAGGTGGTGCCGCGGTTCTTCCTCGCTGTCGTGGTCATCGCGCTGCTCGGCCCCGGACTCGACCGATTGGTCATGCTGCTGGGATTGACGTCGTGGCCGCTGATCGCCCGCGTCGTGCGCGCCGAGGTGCACAGCCTCAAGACGCGCGACTTCGTCGAGGCAGCCCGCGCGCTGGGCGCCCCGGAAATCAGGATCGTCTGGCGCGAGATCCTTCCCGCCGTGCTCCCGGCGGCAATCGTGGTCGCGTCCGTGAACGCGTCGGGGGTGATCCTCCTAGGGGGTGATCCTCCTCGAGGCGGGGCTCTCATTCCTCGGACTGGGGATCCGCACGTAGTGAGTTGGGGCTATCTCGCCAACAACGCCCAGCGCTTCCTGCGGGTCGCCTGGTGGATGGTGCTCTTCACGGGAGTCGCGATCGCGCTGGCCGTGCTCGGGTTCACCAGCGTCAGTGCACCGCCGATCGCGTCGCCGCCGACCCCGAGCACCGTGCGCGCATCCTCGCGCTGGCTGTCGACTTCCCCGCCGTCTGGCGCGACCCGAACACGCCCCAGCGCGAACGCAAGCGGATGCTGGCACTGCTCATCGAAGATGTCACCCTGCTCAAGCAGCGCCAGGTCACGGCGCATGTCCGCTTCCGCGGGGGCGCGACGACCACGCTCACGCTGCCCCGGCCCCTGACGGCCTGGAAGCTGCGCGCCACCAGTGCGGAAACCCGAGACCACAAGAATGCGCTGCTGGATGAATACACCGACGCGCAAGTCGCCGCGCTCCTGAACGAGCGCGGCCTGCGCACCGGCGCGGGGGACACGTTCGAGCCGGCCAACGTGCAGTGGGTCCGCGTCTCGGCCAAACTCAAGAGTTTCAAGGCACGCCTCCTCGAAGCCGGCATGCTGACGAGCAAGCAGGTCCGCCACACTCGGCATCAGTCGGACCACCATCGGCCGACTCCGCAGAGAAGGCCAGCTCAAGGCGCGCCTCTGCAACGACCACGGCCAATGGCTGTACTGGCTGCCAGAGCCGAGTCCATCGTCCACGCGTGACTCATCGTCCGAGGACGTGATCACATCCACTGCGGGAGGTGCAGTATGAGAAGTGTTCCTTTGCCCTCGACGGCCTGGCCTGTCCCCGCTGTGGCGGTCGCCTGCGCGTCATCGCCACCAT
>Ga0187894_10007379_pt1 | contig 10398 bp, 9 predicted proteins | sample GBC1701081metaG_FD_136650 | JGI IMG/M metagenome (GOLD analysis project Ga0187894, IMG submission 136650) | White microbial mat communities from a lava cave in the Kipuka Kanohina Cave System on the Island of Hawaii, USA - GBC170108-1 metaG ... | reverse complement strand
CCAATCGTCTCGTTATCAAACATCGGTCTCAGCTCAACCAATGATGCAATATGAGGCCGTCCTAGATGAAGCAAAAAAAGCCGCTGCACGAGGGGCAACTCGAGTTTGCTTGGGAGCCGCCTGGAGAGAAGTACGTGATAGCAAGCAATTTGAAGAAGTACTCCAAATGGTGAAAGGGATTACCGATTTAGGTGTAGAGGTATGTTGTACCTTGGGAATGCTCAAAGAGCACCAAGCTGAACGGCTTAAAGAAGCTGGCCTGTATGCCTATAATCATAACCTCGATTCTTCTGAGAAGTTTTATAAAACAATCATTACAACAAGAACCTATCAGGATCGGTTAAATACACTAGACATTGTTGAAAAAGCCAATTTGAGTGTCTGTTGTGGCGGTATTCTAGGAATGGGAGAAGACGCTATAGACCGATTAGAACTCCTGCTTACGTTGTGCAGGAGAAATCCTCATCCTGAATCTGTCCCTATTAACCGATTAAATCAAATCCTTGGCACTCCTCTTGAAAATCATCCTAAAACATCCATTTGGGAAATGATTCGTGTCATTGCTGTGGCACGTATCATTCTGCCTGAGTCGATGGTTCGACTATCTTGTGGACGCATTGAGATGTCTCATGAACAGCAAGCTCTATGCTTTCTAGCTGGTGCCAATTCAATTTTTGCAGGAGAGAAGCTTTTAACAGTTGCTAACACTCCCATTGATAAAGATGAGGAGATGTTTCAGCTCTTAGGTCTTAAGAAACGACCCGCATTTGCCAAGAGCTGCTTAAAATGACCTTACATCTAGAAAACAGGTTGTTGAAACGTACAAAACTTGGGAATTTGCGAAAGTTGCAAACCATTCAACCTTCTATTGATTTTTCTTCTAATGATTACCTGGGGCTTGCTCGTTTTCCTCAATTAGCCACTTCTGTTTTTCAAGAATGGGAGACACATTTAAGCCATCTCAACGGGTTAGGATCAACTGGCTCTCGTTTATTGACAGGTAATTCGATTTATGCTCAAGAGCTAGAAGAGAAGATTGCCGCATTCCATGGCTACGAGGCAGGGTTGTTATTCAGTTGCGGATATATGGCCAATGTGGGGCTTTTAACAGCCATTACAAACCAAGAAAGTACTATCCTTTTCGATGCTGCAGTACATGCTTCTACTTATGACGGAATTCGCTTAAGCCGAGCTAAAGCATTTCCTTTTAGACATAATGATCTTGAGTCTCTTGAAAATCGCCTTAAAGGTTGTCCCTCTCCAGGAGATCGCTTTATCTGCGTTGAATCCATCTATTCTACAGATGGTTCCATGGCCCCACTCACTGAAATCAGCCAACTTGCTAGAGAATATGAGGCTCATCTAATCGTAGATGAAGCTCATGCTGTAGGTGCTTGTGGACCGAAGGGACGTGGCCTTGTTGCAAAGCACACCCTTACGGCTGATGTTTTTGCTCAAGTAACAACCTTTGGAAAAGCAATTGGCACTTACGGAGCCATTGTTCTTGGCAATCACACCTTAAAGCAAGCACTCATCAATTTTGCAACATCTTATATCTACACAACTGCTCTTCCCTTTCAAACACTTGCTGCCATCAAATGTAGCTATGATCTATTCCCCGAAATGGACCAGGAGCGAAATCATCTTCAAAAGCTCATTCAAATTTTTCGTGCGTCTTATCTAAGTTCTTCTATGAGCCATATCCAATCTGTACCAGTTGAGGGAAACGAAGCCGTGAAGCATGCAGCTCAAGTTATTGTCAAACAAGGATTTGACGTAAGGCCACTCATGAGTCCAACTGTCCAGCGAGGAGATGAACTACTCCGTATCTGCCTACACGCTTTTAACACAGATGATGAACTAGCCCAGCTAATAAATCACATCCAATTTCACGGGAGCCCTTGCTATGCATAGAATTATGGTAGCAGGAATAAGCACGGATGTAGGCAAAACAATTGTTAGTGCCATCCTTACCACTCTTTTAAATGGAGATTATTGGAAACCCATTCAGTGTGGCGATGAGGAAAATTCTGATACGGCTACGGTGAAAAGATGGCTCGATACAAAAATACATACCATCCATCCGCCTGCTTATTCTTTAAAAGCACCTCTATCTCCCCATCATGCAACTCGCTTAGAAAATACTTTGATTAGATTGGATTCCATTACTCTTCCACAAACAACACGCCCCTTGATCATCGAAGGTGTCGGCGGAATTTTTGTTCCTCTAACCCTCAAAATTTCAAGTTTAGACTTGTTCAAATCTTGGGATTGTCAATGGATTATTGTCTCAAAGCATTACCTCGGCAGTATTAATCATACTCTTCTTACCCTTGAAGTCTTAAAAAAGCTTTGCCTTCCCATCCTTGGCATCATTTTTAATGGCGAACACAACCCCGATAGCGAATCCGCTATTTTAGAAATTTCACAAGTTCCTGTTTTAGGAAGACTACTTCCTGAAGCCAACTTAAACCTACAAACCATTCAAAGGTATGCAAATCAATGGCAACCACTCTTCTCCAAGCTTCTTCCTTAGTTGAAAAGGACCTTGCTTGCATTTGGCATCCTTTTACTCAAATGCAAACGGCACGTCCACCAATTCCTATCGTTCGAGCCAAAGGTGCCTATCTTTATGCTGAAGGTGGAAATAGTTATTTGGATGCTATTTCTTCTTGGTGGGTCAATCTTCATGGACATGCACATCCTTACATCGTGCAAAAAATCAAATCTCAAGCCGAATTATTAGAACATGTGATTTTTGCAGACTTTACCCATGCTCCAGCAGTTGAATTAGCATCCAAACTCCTTTCAATCCTCCCTGGAACCATGTCAAAAGTCTTCTATTCTGATAATGGGTCAACAGCTGTTGAGGTTGCCCTTAAAATAGCACTGCAATATTGGCATAATCGCAATACTCCCAAGACAAAAGTCATTTGCTTCAAGAACAGTTACCACGGTGATACATTTGGGGCAATGTCTGCTGCAGGGAGAAACGCGTTCAACAGACCATTCTGGAAACATCTCTTTGATGTTGAGCCAATAGATCCCCCTTTCAAAGGCCAAGAAGATAAGTCTTTGATTCAGCTCCAATCGATTCTAAACAAAGGCGAAATCGCCTGCTTTATTTTTGAGCCCTTGGTTCTTGGCTCAGGGGGCATGCTCATCTACCCACCAAACGGCTTAATTCGTCTTATTCAGTGCTGTCGGCAACATGATGTTTTAACCATTGCCGATGAAATCATGACAGGGTTTGGACGAACAGGTACTCTTTTTGCCTCTGAACAGGTAAATGAAAAGCCTGACCTCATTTGCTTATCAAAAGGATTAACAGGAGGCTTTCTACCTTTGGGAGTTACTGCTTGCACGAATGATATTTATAATGCCTTTTTAGGTGACCACTTGCATCAAGCTTTTTTACATGGTCATTCCTATACAGCAAACCCACTCGCCTGTAGCAGTGCACTAGCTAGCCTTGATCTTCTTTTAGAAGATGCTTGTAACGCACAAAGAGAGATGATCGCTACGTGTCACAAAGAATTCTGTCGACAGTGGCAATTGCATCCAAAACTCAAAAGATGTGAAAGTCTCGGAACTATTCTGGCATTAGAATACCAAGCAGAAAACAGCTCCTATTTTCAACCAATGCGTGATCGTCTTTATCACTTTTTCTTAAACAAAGAAATCCTACTCCGTCCACTGGGCAATGTCCTCTATATTTTACCTCCTTATTGCATCCAAAGTGAAGAACTTAAACTGATCTATGATCAAATCGTTCTTACCCTTGAAGGAGACCTATGACCTCATTTACTTCGTTTGCTAAGCAAATTGAGCAGCTTCTGACTACTATAATAGATTCCAATGAATTACATGCTAAATGGCTCAATACTCTTTCTTTTCTTGAAAACTGCGGAGCTAGAAAAATCGCAGCTTGTGAGCATCCTACACTTGTGAAGGAAGAAATGCTTAAGCACGCAGCAGAAGAATTTCGCCATGCCCATCATTTGAAGCGTCAAATTGAAAGGATTTGGTCTAACCCCATGGACACCTACTCGCTTTCGTTCATGCTAGGAGGAGGAGCTACACTGCATTATTTGACAGCTCTAGACTTAAAAACATCCCGTTATCTTAAGACCCTGGATCTTCCCAAACATTCCATTAGAGAAGCTGCCTACCTACTTGTCACCTATGCAATTGAACTTCGAGCTGAGGAACTTTACCCAATTTATGATTCGGTTCTTCGTAAAGCTGGTTCTCGTGTTGCAGTCAAATCAATCTTATTGGAAGAAAAAGAACACCTCGATGAAATGAAAGAAGGGCTAAAGCAACTTTCTTCAGGATTTATACATGCGGCTCATGTCTGTGCAATAGAAAGCGATTTATGCAAGCTATGGTTGGATGGAGTGGCAAAAAGTGTATCTCAGCGAGTTCTATAAACACTCAGTTCTTAAACAATTTCTATCTCAAGGCCACGAATAGTCCAATGGCTTCAGAAAAGGAAAATTTCGCCTTTTTGACCTTATTGGCTCTTACATCAATTTCATAATTTTTAGATCCACAAAAATCGGCTTTTGATCAGTCGCTAAGAGATCCGTATCTCTTAAACGATTGATATCCCATTAGCTCAGCCATCGCCATGATTAGTGTTAGCCTTAATGTATTTTCTTTGCTACAGAATACTCATTTTTGTAACTGAGCACCGCCTTCATCCGTAAGGATGGTTTGCACACGTCTGGCCTTCTTAGAAATAGTGCTTAATGAAATGCAAACAAATGGCAATCATGTTCCTTTCTTTCCCCTGTTCAAAAATAAAACTCCTCTTGATCCATGCGTAAGAAGAATTCGAAACAGCTCATGAGTATTGTATGATGATGAAAATGTTTTAAGCCTTACAAATTCTTTTGCTAACAGTGTAGCATTAAAAGATAAGCGCAAATTTTGAATTAATTCTTTTTTTTATGATTCCAAAATTATTGAGAAATTCCCAGTGTGCTTATAAAAAAGAGACTTGAGGGCTGCCCAGAAACTATTCCTTTTGTTTTTACCCTTCACAAGTGCTCAATAATTTTATCTCGCCCAGTTTAGAAGATCCACTACCCCTGTCTTAAGAAATTAAACTGGCCTTCTCCATATACCCGGATAGACAACCTGGCATTTTTTATCGACGGTGTACCTTAAGAATTTTTGCTAATAAAAAGATAATTGTCGCTAATCCGACGAGCATCAACACATCGACCCCGCATACCCATGCGTGATGTTTTTGCATCTCTTTCATCATCATCTGATTATGCATCATACTCTGACTATCCACAGGAACTCTCCTTTGTTCTTTTTATTTTTCAAAGTAATAAAATAAATTTTAAACTACAAGAAAAATAGAGCATGTTTTTTCAAGTTTAAAGAGATTAGCAGGAAGATCTCATGCTACTTATAAAACGTAAAAACTAAGAGGGATCGCTTGGAAAAAACAGCAATGAGGTATCCTGCGCGTCAAAAAAATGGTCTTGATGTGTATAGGTTATAAATTTCTCGATCTCTCTTACAGTTTTTACTGTGATTGAAGGGAACAGGCAAAGTTTGACTTTTGGCCTATATTTTGGGTCACATTTAAAATTACATCGAGCTAATGCAGTGATGAAAACTTCAATAAATTCTGAAAACGATACATTGTAGATGCCAGTACTGATTGCAGGAAATGCAATTTCTTTAATGATTTGATCTTTACTGTCAATTTTGTTCTTTAAAGATGCATTATATCTTACGGCCAGTAAAAGAGAATTATAGATACAAGAATATAGAGAACTTTTTTGCTCTGCATCCATAAAATCACCCTCATTTTTTACCTTAGGACCTGCAACGACGATAACCTTATGAACTCCGATATCCACAAGTTTCTTTCCTCCTCTAATCATCATAGCATGGCCGGATTGAAAAGCATTTTCTGACAAGCTACAATAGTTTTGAAGAGATCGGTGATTATTTGCATATTCTCCCTCACCAGCGGCATGAATAGCACCATCTACTCCAGAACCGCCTCCTAATTCGATATTAGCCGCATTTACAATGAGGTCGGCATGAATTTTTAAAAGATCTTCATTAACAATATGTAAGAGGCAAACGTTACCCTTTTTTAAAATGAACTCATTTCTCGTCTGTAATTTTGACACCCACAATTTCAATCGTTTTTTCTCATCCCCTTGTAAAGGGCCTTCCCAATCATGGTTGATTCTTATTTCGTCTATGAGACAAGCAGGGCGTAAAGAGCAATTAGCCTGTACATTTTGCACTTTAAGAACCCTATCATCAGAGATTAAAGAAAAAAAATAGTAACATCGAAGAATAATCTTTGTAATAAGAAAAAATACTGCAACTGACCTAAAAGTAGTAAAAAATACAATTTTTAAGATAGTAACCCATACAGAGGAATTCCTTTCTACCAGATGAACTGGATAGCAACGATCATTAAGAAGCACTGAAGAAGAGAGTTCTGCTTGTCCTCTTCCTTGCAGGTTAGGAAGCAATCGATCCACAAAAACCAAAAGCCTGATACCTATAGGAAAACTTTTTGCTAAATGATTGGGATAGGTAATGGGAACGAAAAAGCTAATTCTATTCGTCATAGACAATCGATTTTATCATCTTAGAATAAGGCTTCATTTCACTCTTTTGCAAAAAATCTTCCTTCTCAAACATAAATCACTCTTTTTTTATTTTAAGAATCTTATTGCCAGGTTTGAAAAAAAAAGAATAGTGACATCGAAGAATAATCTTTGTAATAAGAAAAAATACTGCAACTGACCTAAAAGTAGTAAAAAATACAATTTTTAAGATAGCAACCCATACAGAGGAATTCCTTTCTACCAGATGAACTAGATAGCAACGAGGATGGCGACGATCGAGGGGTGTGGAGTAAATTTCTGCTTGCTTTCCTCCTTGCAGATTAGGAAGCAGGCTATCCACAAGAGCAAGCAGCTTGATGCTTACAGGAAGAGGTATTTTTAAAGGATAAGAATAAGCAATAGGCGTGAAAAAACTAACTGCATTCATCATCGATGATGATTTTTTCTCATCTTACAATTAAAAGTCTAGAAAAAATTACATGCAGAACATCGAAGGATTGCCAGCCTGTAGACCCCTCACATTAAGTTCTCTATCATTTTGGTAATTTGATAACATGAATAATGCAATTACTTCTTGCATTTCATTGATCAGAAATAGCGATAAGCCTTAAATTATAATTAAAAAAATTACTTCAATAAAAAATCAAATTAAAAATATGCACCTCTAATTTTTTTATGTTTGATTCAGCTTTCCGAAAACTTTTACAATGCATTCAAAGTTAAATATTTATTGATATCTTACCAATAAATATTAGCCTTTTTAGTCAAAATTAATTAGAATCTTTTAAGAAGGATATATTTATAATGAACATTAAAATAGTTAATATTTTAGATGAAATTACGCTTGATAATAGGTGGGTTGATGCCACTAAATTCAACAGTAAGAACAGGTTAATTTCTATAAGAAGCCAACCCGAAATCAATGAGATGGAATGGCCATTACTGAAAATACAAAAAACGTCTGTTTAGTCTAGAGGGCTTGGGGGTCATTCTTCCAAGGAGAAAATTCACCTAAATTTGACTGAACTACACGACCTTCTGTTCCAACCTTACCAAGGACCGTTTCAAAAGCTTTTCTTAAATCCTTCACTGGCAAGTGCTTATCAGCTTCCTCTAAATGGGTAATCCCCGCGCCCTTCTTTGTGCAAAAGAAAACAAAAGACCTAAAACAGGTTAAAACTGGGTTGATTGATAGAGCTACGCAATTTTATAATCTATTTAGTCGTAACACTGGTTTCACACACCGAATCCTTATTTCCTTTTTGCACAACTATAAAATTAATAACGTATTCCACTAAATGCATACCCACTAATATAATCAGGATTGTAATAGGCGATTTCACCACCCTTGATTAAATTACTCATAAAGGTTTCAGTAAGATTTGCTGCAATCACTCTCCCGATATCCCCTTGAATGTACAGCTTCTTTTTCTTAAACTCTACCGTTAGATACGGTATTAGTTCATAGAAGATAACTCTATCAAGGTCTTCACTTCTGATAATAGGTGATCTAAAATCCACTAGTTGCCAATTTTCTTTCGGTTCCAACCATTGGGTTAATTTTTCTTTTTGTTCTTTGTCAATTTGAGCTTTTATATTACTAATCATCAATGGTACCATTTTTTTTGCAAGCTCCTGAGCTACATTCTCGATAAGAAAATTTTTTGGAAGTTCTATTGGATACATGGGAATAAAGGGTAGATCATTAATTCCTTGATTAAGTTTTAGCAATTTTTTTTCGAGAAGAGTAATAAGCTCTTCTACTCTTTGTGGACTAATCTGCAAAGGTTGAAAACCATTTTTAGTAGATATGCCTTTTTTTCTTAACCATTTGAGGTGATTAATATACCCAACTTGCAAATATTTCTTTCCTTTTTCTGTAGCATTGTTTAGCGCATTTTCATCAAACTGCATGTCAATTCTGCGTGCTTCATCTTTGATAAGATTTAGGTGATATGGAAAAACTCTTGCCAATATTTTTAGGCCTTTAAGTTTAGATTCATTCTCCATACACTCAAGATCGATCAAACCTATTCTGGCTTCTTTTTTTCCTTTTACATCTTCGATATACAGAGGAAAATTATCCGAGCGAACATAGTTGTTTACTCCAGGGATACGTCCTAAGAGCAGTTGCGGATGAGAAGCCACTAAATCACCCATGTATATTTTTGAGAACACTCTTGTAAATTCACGTACTGGTTCATCAAATAGTTGTAAATGGGATAAGTAAATATCCATATTGTAGTAGCTGTTTGTATTGACAGGGAGTTTTTGTTCAACAATAAATTCGCCACACAAGTTTGCTCTAGGAATAATTAAACAGTGGCTATCTTGCAATCTTAAAATGGACCGTAATTTTTGCATTTGATGAAAACGCGCAACAGCCTCTTTTCTTCTTGAATACTTTAGCACGACTTCAGGTAACTCCTGAGGTAGGTATACTTTTGTTTTTCCTTCTTGCGCTTGTAACATCTTCTCTCCCTGAATTACTCTTTCACACTGCATACGGTATTGGGAATATAAATCGTTAGCTAGATGAGATTGCCTTACTAAATATCCTCGAAAGTGTTTTTGAATAGTGATAGCAGCCTTATTTTCTTTTGAAATGAAATAACTCTTAAATCCTTTCATAGTCTTTAGAAAAGGTTGTCCTATATAACTAAAGCCAGTAAAAATAAACTTAAAAACAAACGCAGCTATTATCTCTTGAGATATTTTCAATGCTCTGTTGTTTCAATTCAATTAATTTATTAACCATAATAACCTACAAATAAAAACCATTTTATTATAGATATATTAAAATGTAAACAACAAAATACGTTTTAAATTTTGAATGTACTCATTTAAATATTAATTATTTATGCAAAATTTAAAAATAAAGCTTATTGTAATAGTAAAAAACGAGAATGTCTTAGCCTCTTTGAACAACTCTTGGAGTTTGGAAGCAAGGGAAGGCCAATTGTGCTCAAAAAACCATCTTTACTCATACAAAAAAATGCATTCTCAAAGAGAGGCTAAGTCCTTTCGTGACCTCAGATTTTTGAGTATTACTTTAAATAGATATCCGAAAAGAAAAGGGAGAATGAGCTCTTTCTTTCTAAAGGCCTATAGGCAACTTTAAAACAGGTCATAAGACAGAGTAATCTAGGTTCCTTTGTGCATGATGGGTATGGATAGGATCTCTATGATTTGCATAGAGGATGCCATTTCCAGTTGCGGATTTCCGGCATATCTTCACCATATTTAATGATAAATTCTTTATGTTGCAGAAGTTTGTCTCGAAGTTCCTGCTTCACGTGAGCAGCTCGAGCTGCTAATCCCGGCACTCGATCTATGACGTCACCTACTAAATGAAAGCGGTCGAGGTCGTTCAATACGCACATATCAAAAGGGGTTGTGGTAGTTCCTTCCTCTTTATATCCCCTAACGTGAAGCTGTTGGTTCGTTCGTCTGTAAGTCAAGCGATGGATCAACCAGGGATATCCGTGAAAGGCAAAAATGATCGGTTTATCCTGGGTAAAAAAGGTATCGTAGTCTCGATCGTGGAGCCCGTGTGGATGTTCGGTTTGAGGTTGTAAGGTCATGAGGTTCACAACATTGATAACACGGACTTTGAGAAGAGGAAAGTATCCGTGTAGGAGTTCTGTTGCTGCCAGCGTTTCTATAGTCGGCACATCTCCCGCGCAGGCCAAGACAACGTCAGGTTCTTCTCCGCGGTCATTGCTAGCCCATTTCCAAATCCCCAGGCCTGCAGTGCAGTGCTTAACTGCTGAATCCATAT
>Ga0187894_10007378_pt1 | contig 10398 bp, 10 predicted proteins | sample GBC1701081metaG_FD_136650 | JGI IMG/M metagenome (GOLD analysis project Ga0187894, IMG submission 136650) | White microbial mat communities from a lava cave in the Kipuka Kanohina Cave System on the Island of Hawaii, USA - GBC170108-1 metaG ... | reverse complement strand
GAGCGACGCAGAGATCGGCTGGATGGACCGCCCAGAACCGCGGGACTCGTGAATCGTCCGGGCTAATACGGCGAGACGGCGTCGGGCAGGAAGCCCGCGATCATGATGACCACGAGCACGAGCGGGAAGAGCGCGACGACCCAGAGCAGCTTCCCCTCGTACTTCAGGTGCATGTAGTAGAGGCCGACGAGCGCGGCCTTCGCCGCCGCCATCAGCCCGAGCCCCCCCGCGAGCATCATGCGCGAGTGGGGGACCACGTACACCCAGAGGATCTCCGCGACCGTGAGCACCGTGAGGATCCCGAAGATCTTGTAGTACGGGTGGGAGACCTGGGCCTGGTCGCTCATTTCGGCTCCGGCAGGAGGTAGATGATCGTGAAGAGCACGATCCACACGAGGTCCACGAAGTGCCAGTAGAGGCCCACGAGCTCGACCGGGCTGTGGCTCTGCGCGCTGTACGCGCCCTGCCACGCGCGGATCCAGATGCAGCTCAGGTAGACGACGCCGATCGACACGTGGAGCCCGTGGAACCCGGTCAGCGAGAAGAAGGTCGCCTGGTAGTTCGTGAACGGCGCCGCGAGCCCGGTTTCGGCGGTGTACTGGACCGCGCCCAGGTGGATCTCGTGGATGAAGTGGGTCCACTCGTACGCTTGGAGGCTCAGGAACATGACACCGCCGAGGATCGTCATCCCGAGCCAGAGGAGGAGCCCCTTCCGGTCGCCGTGGCCGATCTTGTGGAGCGCGGTGACCATCGTGACCGAGCTCACGATGAGCAGGAAGGTCATGAACGCCGTGAGGTTGATCCCGAACGTCGGGTCGAGGTGCGGCGTGTACGTCGTGTGCTGCCAGTCGGGCGCGGTGATCCGCAGCACGATGTAGGCGCCGATGAGCCCCATGAACCCCATCGCGTCCGACCCGAGGAAGAGCCACATCGCGAGCTTCCCGTTCGTGAACGAGTAGGACTTCTTCGCCGGGAGAGGCAGGGCCGCCGCGTCCATGAAGCGCGCGATTCTAGGGCGGAGGGGAGGCGGATTCCAGCAATGCGGGCGTGCCCTCGGCCCCCCAGGCCCCCTCCGGCTCGCCTCGGTCACTTCAAGTAGCAGAGCGCCTGCTGCGCCTCGCCGTCCATCGCAAGGTGGAGCGACCGGCCGGGGAACGAGGCGCGGACGTCGATCACCCGCACCCCCTTCGCGGAAGTCCCGCCGAGGCGGGGGAGCACGTTCTCGCTCCCGAGGAGGATCTTCTCGTTGAACACGTCCTCCTCGGGATAGAGCGGCAGGTACAGGATCGACGCCTCGATCAGGTCCTGGAAGAAGTGCGTGCCGAACGAGGGCTCGGGCGCGAACCCCTCCGACGCGCGAGCGATCTCGAGCAGCGCCGACGCGTTGCAGATGTCGGCGAACGTCACCTGGATGCCGAGCCGGATGTCCTGGCTGCCCCAGCGGCCGGGCCCCATGAGGAGGAAGCGCTTGCCCTCGAGCGCGTCGTTCACGTCGGCGACCGCGCGCGCGACCGCCTGCCGCTCGCCCTTCGAGAGCGGGCCGTAGTCGCGCGGGTCGATGAGGACGACGTACTCGATCCCCTCGAGCCGCCCGTTGTTCACGTAGCGGCGGGCGGAGAAGACCTGGTCCTCCACCGGGATGTTCGGGGGCACGGGGGTGCTTGCCCGCGCCGTGTCGCCGCCGAGCGGACGGCACTGGACGACGTAGATGTCGTCGTCCGCGGCGAACTCGACGTCCACCGGCGTCTCGTACGCGTCCTCGAGGGTTTTCAGGATCCTGTGCATCCGCTCCGGGAACTCGCCGCGGGCGAGGAGCCGGTCGAACGTGACCACGAGCGACCCGGGGGGGGCGAGGACGCGGTCCGCGACGGGGGCGACCAGGCGGCCGTCGGGCTCGATGACCGACACGTAGTCGGCGATCGGGCCCTCGATGGACGCGAGCGCCTCGCCCGAGGGGATCGTGACGAAGCCGCCGCCCTCGAGATCCACGACGTCCACCTGCTTCTGCGACGCGCGGATGATCTCCTCCGCGGTCCCCTCCGGCCGCATCGTCGGCGCCTTGAGCGCGACCATGCGCACGGAATCGCCGACGCGGTCGACCGCGTGCGTCCCCAACCCCAGGACGAGACGGACGAGGCCGTCCTCGCGGCGGATCCGGCCGTTCCACCGGTAGTCGTTGCGCGAGAACGCGACGCCCGCGTACGCGGGGAAGTAGTACCGCCCGCGGCGACGGCCGACGACCGGCTGGATCATCACCGCCATCCGCTCGTCGTAGTCGATCATGTGGTGGCGGCGGCGGTAGGTCATCGCGTCGGGGCTGAAGACGCCCGAGTAGATCTCCGCGATCGCGCCGAGCAGCTCCTGGAGCCGCTGCTCGAGAGGCGCGGTGTTCGGCAGGAAGATCGACCGGTAGATGCCGCTGAACGTGGCGCCGAAGCTGTCCTCGAGGAGGCTCGACGAGCGGGCGACGAGCGGCACGGGCCCGATCCGGTCGAGTTCCACGCGCAGGAGATCCGCGATCCGCGGCGGGAACTCGGCGTTCCGGAAGACGTCGCTGATCACGCGGAAGTCCTTCCGGATCTCCTCGATCGGCTTGTACTTGTGGTGCTCGAGGTGCGTGAGGCCGTTGAGCGCCTTGAACTGGTCGTACGCGTCGGAGAGGAGGAAGACGGTCTCGGGCGGGCCCGCCGTGGCGCATCCCGCCGCGCGGAGGATCGTGTGGCCGAGGATCATCCCCGCGGCCTTCCCGCCGATGAGCCCCGCGCCCTGCTCGGTCGAGACGATGCGCTCGAGAATCCACGCGAGGTCCTGGAGCTTCAGGTGCCGCTTCGCGACCGAGATGTAGTCCACCCGGTTCGAGACGAAGCGGCGCAGGAGCGCGACGATCGTGCCCTCGAGCGCCTCCTCGACGAGCCGGTCGTCCTCGCCGGGGATCGCGACATACTGCGAGAGCCGCTCCGCGATCAGCTCGAGCGGGACGTCGCGCAGCCGCGCGAGCGACTGGAGCGAGAGCGCCTCGTCGCGACGGTGCGCCGACCACACGAGGTGGTCCACCTCCTTCGGCGTCAGGTGCTCCGCGGCGAGGTCGATCACGATCGCGTTGATCGACTCGCGCTCCTCGGCCGCCCACATCCGCGCCCGCGGCCGGTTCGGGTCGGACGGGAGGTTCCACTCCTCCGCGCGCTGCGCGCGCCGGTAGACCTCCTCGATCCGCGCGAGCCCGTGGCTGTGCAGGTGGAGGAGCAGGATCCGGCACACGCGCCCGCGTAGCCCGGGGTACGCCTCGAGGTACCCTTCGAGGTGCCGCCGCGTCTCGGCCTTGTCGTGCGCCATCGCGCCATCTTATTCCGGATCGGAGGGGGGCTGGGGGGCGTACCCTTGTCGAGATGCTGTTGCCGCCGCGCCCGTTGCGGCTGAACCGCTTGTTCGTCGTCGAGCACATCACCGGAGGCCCGGCTCTGCTGCTCGTGGGCCTCGCGATGGCGTGCCTCGGCGGCTGGTTCACATTCGACGATGCGAGCCAGCTCGCCGAGGAGTCGCGCATCTGGGAGGACGGCGTCCCCGCGTCGCAGGTGTCCGCGACGTGCAAAGTCCGGACGCGGCGCCTCGTCATCCATGAGCACAAGGTAAGTGTGCGCTACACCGACGCGAACGGAGCGGAGCATCGGGGCGACGTCGACTTCAGCACGCTCGGAGCGAAGTACGACGGCTCGAAGGAAGCCGTCGTGCGCTACCTTCGCGAGGCCCCGGATCGGTTCGCCCTCTCGTGGGCCGTGGATGCGGGGACGGCCCGCATCCTGCTGATCGCGCTCTACGCGCTGGGCATGCTCGCCTCCACGGCGGCCTTCTGCGCGTTGGGGATGCGGATGCTCCGGCGCTTCGCGACGGCGCGGCGGCTTGCCGCGAGGTCGGACGAGGTCGCGGTCCGCGTCGTGGAGGTCGAGCCGCAGCTCTCCCTCGGGCGCCACAAGCGCAACACGTTCCACTACGAAGGCCGCGCGGCCGACGGCCGGGAGCTGTCCGGCAAGGAGTCGTTCCCGCTCGACCGGCCGCCGCTGTTCGCGGACGCCTCCCGGAGGACCATCGTGGCGCTCGTCGATCCCGACGACCCGTCCCGCCTGCTGCTCGTGCACGGGGACTTCCTCCCGTTCGAGCTGACGCCGGAGGAGCAGGCGGCGATCGGCGCCGCGATCGCCCTTCGCCGCAGCGGCTGAGCGGGGGCTTCCGTCTTGGACACCCCGCGTTACGATCGGGTCCTTGCACCTCGGGAGACGACACCTCGCGACGATCGCGCTTGCCCTTCTCGCCGGCTGCGGCGGCGGGGGCGGCACGGGCAACCTCGTCGGGGGCCCCGTGGACCTCGGGATCGACCGCGCGATGCTGCTCGCCTCGATCGAGATCGCGGAGCGCCGATTCGAGGCCACGGACTGCGCGGTCGCCGAGGGCGCGGTCGGCGGCGCGGGCCTCCGGCGCCTCCTCCTCTTCTCGCTCGCGGTCATCAACCACGGCACAGGCAACCTCGTCCTCGGCGACCCCTCGGCCCCCGAACCCCCTCTCTCCTCCTCGGACTTCGTCCACAGCCCGTGCCAGGACCGCCTCCTCCTCGCCGGCGGCGCGCGCTTCGAGTTCCGCGACGCCTGCGGCACGGCCGTCGCGAGCCGCGAGCCGGGACTCCTCTTCCGCGACTCGGCGCCCTACGGCCCGGAGCCGGCGCGCGGCTTCGACGACGCCTTCCAGGGCCTCACGGCCGGGTGGGGGAGCGTGCAGGAGAAGACCGTCGAGGGGCAGTGGGTCGACATCACCGGCGTGCCGCCCGGGATCTACACGCTCATCGTGACCGTGAACGCGGACGGGAAGATCGTCGAGCAGGACGACGTGCAGCCCGACTTTGTCACGGTGCCCGTCGTCCTGGGCGAGCCGGCCGTCGGCGGGCCCACGCCGGCGAGCATCGACGTGACCGTGGATCGCGCCGCTCTCGTCGCCTCGGCGGCGCCTGTCGACCGCCTGTTCGACGCCGCGGACTGCGCCGTCATCGAGGGGGGCGTGGGGGGCGCGGGGCTACGCCGCCTCGCCGTCTTCGACGCCGTCTTCGTGAACTACGGAGAGCAGGACTTGGCTCTCGGCGACCCCTCGGCCCCCGAGCCCCCCTTCGCTTCCGCGGATTTCGACTTGGCCCCGTGCGAGGGCCCGCCCGTCTTCCGCGCGTGGGCGCGATACGAGCTGCGCGTCCGTTGCGGCGGTCCCGTCGTCGTGTCGCGCGACCGGGCCCTCCCTCTCGCGGACACGACGCAGATGCTGAACCTGCCGTCCTCCGGCTTCGACGTCGGCTTCCAGGGGATCTCGTCCGGCTGGGCGAGCACCCACGCGGGCGAGTGGCTCGACATCACCGGCGTGCCCGAGGGCTTCTATGATCTCGTCGTCACGTCCAACGCGGGCGGAAAGGTCGTGCAGGCGGCCGACGAGCGTCCGGACACGGTGACGATCACGTTCCGCGTGCCCGACCCGGCGGACCCGCTGCTGACGCCGGACAGCGTGGACGTGACGGTGGACCGGGATGCGATCGTCGACTCGGTTGACATCGTCGACCGCACCTTCTCGGCGACGCACTGCGCGTTCATCGAGGGGGCCGTGGGGGGCACGGGCGTCCGCCGTCTTCTCCGGTTCGACACGGTTGTCGTGAACCTGGGGGAGGAGGACCTGGTCCTCGGCGACCCCGCGGACCCCGAGCCGCCGTTCACGACCGCGGACTTCGTCCTCAGCCCCTGCCACGGCCACTACCACTTCGAGGGCTGGGCGAGTTACGAGCTGCGCGACGCGGGCGGCGCGCTCGCCGCCGTGGGCCACAAGCAGGCGTTCTGCCTCCTCGACACGATCCCGTACGTGGCCGGCCCGCCCGAGGGTTTCAGCTGCGATTTCCAGGGCATCTCTTCCGGTTGGGGCGACATCTACGTCAAGGAGCTCGACGGCCAGTGGGTGGACATCACCGGGGTGCCCGAGGGGGACTACGACCTTGTCGTGACCGTGAACACGGGCGGGAAGATCCTCGAGGCGACCGACGCCCACCCGAACCGCGTGACCGTCCCGGTCCACGTCCCCGACCCGGCGCAGCCGCCGCCGTAGGCCTCGCGTGGGGGCTGGACGTGGGGCCCCCGTGGTCTAGGCTCTCCCTTCGAGTCGCCTCGGACAGAGGCGGACGAGGAGCAACCGCCATGGCGAAGGGCCAACAACACAAGGAAAAGCACAACAAGCCGAAGCTCTCGATCCACGAGAAGCAGGCGAAGAAGGCCGCGAAGCGCGCGGCCAAGGCCGGGGGCGGGACCATGCCGCCGACCATGCCGCCCGGCCAGCGTTGAGAGCTTGTGAAGAAGTCCCGGCGTTGGCCCGAGGCCGAGCGAGGCGGCGTCAGGCGAGGAAGGCCGACGAGTCGTATCAGCGGAGCGATACGGCGAGGAGGCCTGACGAAGCATCACGCCGCCGCAGCCGGCCGAAGCCAGCAGGGATTTGTTCGCAAGGTCCGACCCCGCCGTCGCCCCCCCGGCCCCCCTGATACCCTCGCTCGTGGCCGATCCCTATCTGCAAGGAGGCGACGATGGCCGAGCTGAACCCGTTCAGGATCGCCCAGGCGCAGTTCGACGAGGCCGCCGAGAGGCTCGGCCTCGATCCCGCGATGCGCGACCTCCTGCGCTGGCCGCAACGCGAGTACCACGTGACGCTGCCCGTGCGGATGGACGACGGGAAGTACCGGGTCTTCCACGGGTACCGCGTGCAGTACAACTACGCGCGCGGGCCGACGAAGGGCGGGCTCCGCTGGCACCCCGACGAGACGATCGACACGGTGCGCGCGCTCGCCGCGTGGATGACGTGGAAGACCGCGGTCGTCGACGTGCCGCTCGGCGGCGGCAAGGGCGGCGTGACGTGCAACCCGAAGGAGCTCTCGCTCGCGGAGCAGGAGCGGCTCGCGCGGGCCTACATCCGCGCGGTGGGGCGGCTGCTCGGCGTCACGAAGGACGTGCCCGCGCCCGACGTCTACACGAACCCGCAGATCATGGGCTGGATGATGGACGAGTACGAGACGCTCCTCGGCGAGGCCCATCCGGGGGTGATCACCGGCAAGCCGCTGAGTCTCGGGGGGTCGCGGGGGCGCACGGACGCGACCGCGCGCGGCGGCATCTACTGCGTGCGCGAGGCCGGGAAGCTCCTGAAGCTCGACCTCCCGAAGGCGACGTACGCGATCCAGGGGTTCGGCAACGCGGGCCAGTTCGCCGCGACGCTCCACCGCGAGATCCTCGGCCCGTCGAAGCTCGTCGCGGTGAGCGACAGCCGCGGCGGCGTGTACTCGTCGAAGGGGCTCGACCCGGCGGCGCTCGTGAAGCACAAGCACGAGAAGGGCTCCCTCGACGGCTTCCCGGGCGGCGAGCCGATCTCGAACAAGGATCTCCTTGAGCTCAAGGTGGACGTGCTCTACCCGAGCGCGCTCGAGAACGTGCTCACGCAGGAGAACGCGGCGCGCGTGAAGGCGCGCGTCGTCTGCGAGCTCGCGAACGGCCCGACGACGCCCGAGGCGGACCGGATCCTCCACGAGAGCGGCGTCTGCGTTCTCCCCGACTTCATGGCGAACGCCGGCGGCGTGACCGTGAGCTACTTCGAGCAGGTGCAGAACGCGTACAACTTCTATTGGTCGTTCGACCTCGTGCACCAGCGCCTCGACCGCAAGATGACCGAGGCCTTCCACGCCGTGTGGGAGACCGCCCAGCGCGAGAAGATCCACATGCGTTTGGCCGCGTACCTGGTGGCGGTGCAGCGCGTGGCCCAAGCCGTCCGCGACCGCGGGTGGTTGTAGGTCTGACACTCACACCTCGCGGCGGGCGCAAGTCCATGCCAGGGCTTGGTTTGCGTCGGCCGGGGTGCGGCATTGCTGCCGCACATCCGCGCCTCGCCGAGGGCCGTGGACCGGGTCATGACCTCGGGCGCGCGACCGCGCAGAGCCACGGCACGGGGTCGTCCGGCGGCGCCGCGTGGCCGAGCGCGGTGGCGAAGGCCTCCTGGACGCAGTCCCACGCCGCGTCGTCGTCCCGCGCGACCTCGCGGGCGGCGCGGAAAACGCGCTCGGCCTCCTGCGCGGCCTCGGCGAGCCAGCCCATCCGCACCATACTGCCCGGTCGCGCGCCTTCCGGCACATGTCTCCCGACGCCTCTCCCGTCGGGCGGAGCCCGGGCTGTGCGCTCGGCTGGTGGATTCCGGAGTGTCTTCCCCTGCGGGGCCGGTTCACGGCGCTCGCGTCGCCGACCATGCTGGCGGGGCAGACTGGTCGCGACGCGCTCGCCGTGGTCATCGACGGCTCCGCCGGGCTCGTCGGCGCGATCAGCCGTGCGAGCGTCCCGTACACCCCCGAGGCCCCCTCCCTTCCCGCTCCGTAAGCAATCCGCACACTCGCCCGCGCGCGAAGGCGCCCCGCAGGCCGGTTCCCCGTGGCATCCCCTTCGCGTAACGTGGGGGCGGTCTTTCGGAGGTGCTCTCATGCGTCTCGCGCTGCTTCTGGCGTTCGCGCTGCCCCTCGCTGCGGAGGAGGCGCCGCTCGCGGACCGCTTCCCGAAGGGGGCGACCGCCTACTTCGAGGCGACGGGGCTCGGGACGAAGCTCGACGAGATCCTCGCGTCGCCGCTTGCCGAGGCGCTGAAGGCGCACCAGGGCGTGAAGCAGGCGATGGCCTCGCCGCAGCTCGCGCAGGCGCTCTTCGTCGAGACGTTCGTGAAGGGGGCGACGGGGCACGACTTCATCGGCCTCTTCCGCGCGCTCGCGGGGAAGGAGATCGCCGGCGCCGCGTACGGGTCGCCGCAGAGGCTCCTGCTCATGGCGCGCGTCGACCCGGTCGAGGCGGAGAAGATCCTCGCGGGCGCGGAGATCCTCGCGCGGCAGCAGCGCACGGTCGTGACGCCCGCGGACGAGACGACACCCGCGCTCTGGCAGCTCGGCCCCGCCTTCCTCTGTCTCGACGGCGACCTCCTCGCGGCCAGCACGGACCCGCTCCTCGCGGCGGCGGTGCGCAGCCGGACCGCCGAGGGGCTCGCGGCCGACGGCCGGCTCGCCGAGGCGCGTCGCGCGGCCGGCGGCGGCGACGCGTTCGCGTTCGTAGACCTGACCGTGCACGCGCCCGGCCGCACGTACGTGAAGGCGAAGGACGTCGGCGAGGCGCTCGTCGCCGGGATGAGCACGTACCTCGGCGCCGAGGCGCCCTGGGTCGCGGCGCGCCTCGACCTCTCGCGCGCCGGCGGCGGCGTCCGGCTCTCCGCGCGCGCGCTCGTGCCGAGGCCCGAGGCGATCCCGGCGGCGCAGACCGAGGCCTTCGGCGGCACGCTCGAGCCCTTCCCGTACGCGCTGCCCGCGGACACGATCATGTTCTCGCGCACGCGCCGGAGCCTCCCCGCGCTCTGGAGCCACCGCGACGACCTCGTCTCCGAGCGCGAGATCCCGAAGCTCGTCGAGTTCGAGACCAACTTCGGCAACCTGACCGGCGGCATGGACTTCGTCGAGCAGTTCCTGCCCGTGCTCGGCAACGAGATGGCGTTCCTCGCCACGCAGCGCGCGTGGGCCGAGGGCAAGCCGAAGCCCGCGATCCGGCTGCCGCAGATGGCCTTCCTCTTCCCCGTGCGCGCGAACGAGGAGCTCGCGATGAAGCTGAGGATCGCGTTCCACACGGGGATCGGCATCATCAACGCGACGCAAGGGATGTCCACGCAGTCCTTCCAGCCGCCGTTCTCCGAGTCGTACAAGGACGTCCTCATCGAGCACGTGCGCTACATGCCCGCCACCGAGGGCGAGATCGAGGCCAACAAGGGGCTGCCGATCCGCTACAACTTCGAGCCCGCCGTTGCGCTCGTCGGGGACTACTACGTCCTCGCGACCACGCCCGGGATCGTCAAGCAGCTCGTCGATGGGCGCGGCGGCCGCACCCCCGCGGGCGAGAACGTGAACTCGGGCCTCTGGCTCGCGCCCGCCGAGGCGAGGAAGAGCCTCATCGAGAACCGCGAGGCCCTGATCGCCGACCACATGCTCAAGGAGGGCGACGACCGCGCGACCTCCGAACTGAAGATCGACTTCCTCCTCGACGTGAGCCGCTACGTCCGCGCCTTCTCGATCACCGCCGAGGAATCGAAGAGCGCATTCTCGCTCGCGTTCGAGGTCGAGGCGGCGCCCCCCGCGGAGTAGCCATGCACGACGCGCTCAAGCCCCACGACGGTCCCTTGGACTTCGACGCGGCGGCGCACCTCTGGCGCCGCGCGGGGTTCGGCGCGCCGGCCGCGCGCATCGAGGAGACGGCGAAGCTCGCCCCGGCCGACGCCGCGAGGGCGGTCGTGCGGGGCCCCGCGAAGGACGCGCCCGCCGAGGAGCTCGAGTCCG
>Ga0187894_10007377_pt1 | contig 10399 bp, 5 predicted proteins | sample GBC1701081metaG_FD_136650 | JGI IMG/M metagenome (GOLD analysis project Ga0187894, IMG submission 136650) | White microbial mat communities from a lava cave in the Kipuka Kanohina Cave System on the Island of Hawaii, USA - GBC170108-1 metaG ... | reverse complement strand
GGATTCGTCGATGATGCCCCCGCGATGCGCATCTTAGTCACTGGGGCGGGCGGTCAGATCGGCGGCGATCTGGTCGCCATGCTGAGGCACCGCGGTCACGAGGTCATTGCCACCGACGTGGCCGTACAACCGGAGCGAGTGCCGGCCGACTCCTGGCACCACCTCGACGTCACCGACGCGAGCGCCGTGATGTCCCTGTTCCGCCAGGTAAAGCCGGAGCGAGTGTTTCACCTGGCCGCGATCCTGAGCGCGCGCGGCGAGGAGATCCCGCAGACGACCTATCGCGTGAACGAGCTCGGCACCTTCCACGTGCTCGAAGCGTGCCGCGAAACCGGCGCCGCTCAGCTCATCTTCACCTCGAGCATCGCGGTGTTCGGTCCCGACACGCACACCGAAACACCTACCCCCGACGAGGCGCCCCGCCATCCGACCACCATGTATGGGGTGAACAAGGCATCCGGCGAGCTGCTCGGCTCCTATTATCACCAGCGTTACGGTTTCGACTTCCGCGCCGTCCGCTTTCCCGGCCTCATCAGCGCGGCCATGCCGGGCGGCGGGACGAGCGACTATGCTCTGTTCATGTATGTCGACGCCGTTCGGATCGGCGCGTACGAGGCGTTCTGCCGCCCCGACACGGTCATCCCGCTCATGTACATGCCCGATGCGCTGGCCGGGGTGGTCGGCCTGTCGGAGGCCCCCGCCGAGCGCTTGAGCCGGCGCGTGTACAACATCGCCGCGTTCAGCCCGCGCGCCGACGAGATCGCGACCAGCGTGGTGTGCCGGGTGCCAGGCGCCAAGATCACGTTCCGGCCCGACCCGCGCCGGCAGGCCATCCTCGATTCGTGGCCGCGCGCGCTGGACGATTCGAACGCGCGCCGCGATTGGGGCTGGGCGCCCGAGTTCGATCTCGAAGAGATGTCAGACGATCTGGTGCCGCGCATCCGCGAGATGCTGGGCAACAGCCGGTAACCGGCGAGGGAACATGTTCGAGCAAGCCAGAGCCCACTACGCCAGGATCCTCGACGACGTCCGCCAGAGCGGCCTGTGGAAGGAGGAGCGCATCATCGAGTCGCCCCAGGCGGCCGAGATACGGGTCGCCGGGCGCACCGTCGTCAATTTCTGCGCCAACAACTACCTCGGTCTGTCCAGCCACCCCGCGGTCGTCGCGGCCGCGCGCGCCGCGCTCGACGAGCGCGGCTACGGCCTGTCCAGCGTGCGCTTCATCTGCGGCACGCAGGACCGTCACAAAGAGCTGGAGGCCGAGCTCAGCCGCTTTCTCGGGATGGAAGACACCATCCTGTACACCTCCTGCTTCGACGCCAACGGCGGGCTGTTCGAGACCCTGCTCGGCGAAGAGGACGCCATCCTCTCCGACGCGCTCAACCACGCCTCGGTGATCGACGGCATCCGCCTGTGCAAGGCGGAGCGCCACCGCTTCGACCACGACGATCTGGATCAGCTCGAGGCGCAGCTCTTGGCGACGCGGAAATCGCGCATTCGGCTGATCGCCACCGACGGGGTGTTCAGCATGGACGGCGACGTCGCCCGACTGAAAGCGATCTGCGACCTGGCCGACCGCTACGGCGCCCTGGTCATGGTCGACGACAGCCATGCGACCGGCTTCATGGGAAAAACCGGGCGCGGCACCCACGAGCACACCGGCGTCGCCGGCCGCGTCGACATCATCACCTCCACGCTCGGCAAGGCCCTGGGCGGCGCCTCGGGCGGCTTCACCAGCGCGCGCCGCGAGATCGTCGATCTCCTGCGCAACCGCAGCCGGCCGTACCTCTTCTCCAACGCGCTCGCGCCGCCGATCGTCGCGGGCAGCCTGGCCGCGCTGTCGCTCCTGGGCGAGTCGACCGAGCTGCGCGACCGACTGGAGGCCAACACCCTGCGCTTCCGGCGGTCCATGAACGACGCCGGCTTCCAGATCCGACCCGGCGTCCACCCGATCGTCCCGATCATGCTCGGCGACGCCAAGCTGGCCGTCGACTTCGCGGCCGCGCTCCTCGACCTCGGCATCTACGTCATCGGGTTCTCGTACCCGGTCGTGCCCAAGGGACAGGCGCGCATCCGCGTGCAGCTCTCGGCCGGCCATACCGACGCCGAGATCGACCAAGCCGTCGCCGCTTTCGTCGAGGTGCGGGGAAAGCTTCTCCCGCCCGCGAGCAGGTAGGAGATCGTGAGAAGTTCACCGCCTAGCCGCCCAAGATTATACGGTATTTTCGTGTAGAATTTTCGATACGAGCGCTAGACCCTAAAATTGATTAGGGTTAATAGTATACTCGTTCATCGGAGATTCTACATGGACCGGCTCCAAGAGCTCGAGGCGCAGAGCGTCTACATCCTGCGCGAAGCGTACAAGCACTTCCGCAGCCTCTGCATGTTGTGGTCGATCGGCAAAGACTCGACCGTCATGCTCTGGCTCACCCGCAAGGCGTTCTTCGGGCACGTGCCGTTCCCGCTGGTCCACATCGACACCTCGTACAAGATCCCGGCGATGATCGAGTACCGCGACCGATTGGCGCGGGAATGGAAGCTGCAGATGGTCGTGGGGCAGAACCGGGCCGCCCTCGCCGACGGGATGAACCATACGCGCGGGCGCCTGGTCTGCTGCAGCGCGCTCAAGACCGACGCCCTCAAGCACACCCTCGACGGATCGTGGCCGCGCCGGCGCCTGGGCCCCGACGGAGAATACCGCGAGGAAGCGAACGGCGAGCCGTTCACCGGCGTCATCGTGGGGGCGCGCGCCGATGAAGAGGGCAGCCGCTCCAAGGAGCGCTACTTCTCGCCGCGCGACCAGAACAGCGACTGGGCCATCGCCGACCAGCCGCCCGAGCTGTGGAATCAATTCAAGACCGACTTCGCGCCCGGCACCCACGTCCGCATCCATCCCCTGCTCGACTGGACCGAGATCAACATCTGGGAGTACATCGAGCGCGAGCAGATCCCGATCATCGACCTCTACTTCGACAAGGGGGCCGGATCCCGCTACCGCTCGATCGGGTGCGAGCCGTGCACCGGATCGATCCGGTCGACCGCGTGCACGTCGACGCAGATCATCGCCGAGCTCCGGCGCACCAACGTCCCCGAGCGGGCCGGGCGGGCGCAAGATCAAGAGGACACCTACGCGATGGAGAAGCTCCGCCGCGAGGGGTACATGTGACATGGCGGGCGCGCGAACGGACGGGCGGACCGGCGTGAAACCGAACGGCAAGCCGAGCGGCCGCGACACGATGAACGTCGTCATCGTCGGCCACGTCGATCACGGCAAATCGACCCTGGTCGGCCGGCTCCTGGCCGACACCGGCACCCTGGGCGAGGGCAAGCTCGAGAAGGTGCAGGAGACCTGCCGGCGGCAGGGCAAAGCGTTCGAATACGCATTCCTGCTCGATGCGCTCGAGGAGGAACAGGGCCAGGGCATCACCATCGACGCCGCCCGCGTCTTCTTCCGCACGGCCCTGCGCGACTACATCATCATCGACGCCCCGGGCCACATCGAATTCCTCAAGAACATGGTGACCGGTGCCGCCCGGGCCGAGGCCGCGGTCCTGCTCATCGACGCCAACGAGGGCGTGCGCGAGAACAGCCGGCGGCACGGCTACCTCCTCTCCATGCTCGGCATCCGCCAGGTCGTGGTCGCGGTCAACAAGATCGACCTGGTCGGCTGGGATCGCGCCGTGTTCGAGCGGATCGTCGCCGAATACAGCGCCTTTCTCGCCGACGTGGGCATCGCCCCGCGCGCGTTCATTCCGATCTCCGCCCGCGAGGGGGCCGGCGTCGCCGAACGGAGCGCGCGCCTCCACTGGTACCGCGGGCCGACCGTGCTCGAAGCGCTCGACGGCCTGAGCAAAGCGGCGCCCGGCGCCGCCTTACCCCTGCGCATGCCGGTGCAGGACGTCTACAAGTTCAACGAGCGCGGCGACGATCGCCGCATCATCGCCGGCCGGATCGAGAGCGGCCGACTCGCGGTGGGCGATCGAGTCGTGTTCCTCCCCTCGGGCAAGGCCGCCGCGGTCAAGAGCATCGAGGGCTTCAGCGCGCCCGAGCGGCACAGCGCCGACGCCGGCGAGTCGATCGGCATCACGCTCGACCAAGAGATCTACGTCACCCGCGGCGAAGTGCTCTCGCACCCGGCCTCGGCGCCGTCCGTATCGACCAAGATACGCGTCAACCTATTCTGGCTGGGCCGCGCGCCGATGACTCCCGGGCGTCGCTACCGCCTCAAGCTCGGCACCGCGGCCACCGACGTCACCATCGACCAGATCCACCGGGTCTTGGACGCGAGCAATCTCGACTCCTCCGCGGCGGTGACGCAGATCGGCCGCCACGACGTCGCCGACCTGGTCCTGCGGACGCGCCAGCCGATCGCCTTCGATCCGGCCGCCGACCTCGAGCAGACCGGTCGTTTCGTCATCGTCGACGGCTACGACATCGCCGGCGGCGGCATCGTGCGCCAGATGGTGGTCGACGACCTACATCAGCGGCGTCTGGAGAGCCGCCTGCGCGACCGCGACTGGGTGCGCGGCGACGTCGGCCCCGACCGCCGCGCCGAGCTGGCCGGCCACCCCGCCAGCATGGTCATGGTGACCGGCCCGACCTCGAGCGCACGGCTGGCGATCGCCCGCGCCCTCGAACGCCGCCTGGTCGAGTCCCGCCACCGCGCCTATCTCCTCGACGGCAAGAACCTCGTCCTCGGCGTCGACGCCGACATCGACTTCGACGACGTCGACGAGCTCGTCCGCCGCTTCGGCGAAGTCGCCCACCTCCTCCTCGACGCCGGCCTCCTGGTGGTGTCGACCACGAGCTTCATCGGCCTGCGCGACCACAAGGCCATCACCACCCAGGTCGCGCCGTTCCCCACCTTCGTCGTCCACCTCGGCCCCGAAGCCGAGGGCCTCCCCGAAGCGACCGACCTGCGCGTCGACCTCGACGCCGACCCGAAAGCGATCGTGCCGGTCATCCTCCGGGAGCTGGCCGCCCGCCGCCGCGTCCGCGCCGATCTCGACGTGGATGCCGACGCCTCCCACGACGGCGATCCGAGCGGATGACCGCCCGGCCCGGCATGTGAAGGTGGCGGGAACATATTCTCCGCCCGCGGTCGCGGTTTCATCTTAGGCTCGCCTGCGATGCGCCTCGATTCGCCGCGGGCCGAGCGGCTCGCCCGACTCATCCTCCCGTCGCTGGCACGCGAGTACCCGTTCCAGCTCGTCCACCTCGTGCGCGGCTCGCGCGACATCAAGCCGCCGCGCGAGCTCACCCCGATGTTTTACGGCTGCTTCGACTGGCATTCGGCCGTGCACAGCCACTGGGCGCTCGCGCGCCTGGTGCGGCTCTTCCCCGGGGAGGCCTGGACGAAAGACGCGCGAGCGGCGCTCCGCGAGAGCTTCACCGAAGAGCGAGTGGCCGGCGAGCTGGCCTACCTCGCCGATCGCCCCGGATTCGAAATGCCCTACGGCAACGCCTGGCTGCTTCAGCTCGCCGCCGAGCTGCTCGCGGCGACGGTCGATGAAAGGGACCCCGATCCCGACCTGACCGACTGGAACGGCATCGTCGAGCCGCTGGGCGCCGCCGCCGGGCGACGCATGTTGCACTGGCTCCAGCGCCTGGGCCATCCGATCCGCACCGGCGAGCACAGCCAAACCGCATTTGCCATGAGCCTCGCCTTCGACTGGTCCCTGCTCGTCGGGGACAACGAGCTCGCCGATGTGATCACCGAAAAGACCAAGCGATTCTACGGCGACGACAAGGACGCCCCCCTCGCCTACGAGCCGTCGGCGTTCGACTTCTTCTCGCCCGCCCTGGCCGAGGCCGACCTCATGCGGCGCCTGCTCCGCCAACCCAAGCTGGCCGCGTGGCTGAAGCGATTTTTGCCCGACGGCGTGACCTCCTTCACCCCCGTCTTGCCGGTCGACCGCAGCGACGGCAAGCTCGCTCACTTCGACGGTCTCAATCTGAGCCGAGCCTGGATGATGCTCGGCATCGCAAGCGAGTTGCCCAGAGGCCACGAGCTCCGCGACGAGCTCCTCTCCGCCGCGGCGCACCACGAGCGAGTCGGCATGAGCGCGATCGAGGCGGAGGGCGAGCTCCCCTACGCCGGCGCCCACTGGCTGGGCAGCTTCGCGGTGTATCTCCTCAGCGACGCCGGCGCATGACGCGCGCCGGTTCGCCCTTCGCATCGGGCGCGCCGAGGTCGCGGAGGCCGTCGCCTTGTCCGACGACCCCTGTGCGGCCATACTCGCGCGCATGAACAAGCGCGTCCTCGGCGTGATCGTCGGCCTGGTCGGGATCGCGGCGCTCCTCCTCGGCCTGGAGACGTTTCACTGGGTCGTCGGGAGCGATTTCGGCATCGACACGCACGTCGGGCTCCGCGTCATGGAGCTGTGCCAAGAAGTCAGGCCAGACACCGACCAGCCGGCCGAGAGAGTATGCGGGACGATCAGTCACGACGAGATCGCGCGCAGCCCGTCCAAACGAGACGGCTTCGAGACCTTCAGCTGGTTCGCGAACATCACCTTCTATACCGGCCTGGTCGGCATCGTCATCCTCCTCGTCGTGATGCTCTTCGCCTTGGCCGGCCGGTATCCCAAATCCGGAATCGCGCCCTCGACGCTCGCGATCTTGGGCAACATCGCCACGATGGTTCTGATCGTGACCACCCTCGCCATCCATCCGTGGAAGGACCTCGGCTGGGGCACCGGATATTCGATCTTCTTGGCCGGCGGCGGCGGCAGCGCCTGCCTCTTTTCGGCGATCGTCCTCGGACGCCTCCGCCCGCCCGCCCGCGACGACTGGTGACGTTGTCCGGCTAGGCAGCGCCGTCGCCGCCGCGACGCCGATTCCAGCCGAGGGGGAACAGCGCGGAGATCGGGCGAGGAACATCGGAACATTCATCCGCCTTGCCGGATAATGGGTCGACGGGACTTATCTTCAACCTGTCTATCGGCTCTTACACAATTTGACATCCTCGTAGGAGGTACATCTCTTGCTTGGATCCGCGCTCGCGGCACCCGGCACTTGCTAACGCGAGGTGGCACAATTGTCCGCACATGTCGCTTGAAAAGGCGACGGGCTGAGTTTCTTCTGGCGACTCAGGTGGAGCGTGGTGAAGCGAGACGACTCGGCACCCCCTGGTAAGACCGGAGAGTCGAAGCCGGCTGAAACGCTTCGCTCGTCCGCCGAGCCGAATCCCGCCCCGGGCGCCGCTATCGACTCGCCCGCGGGAAAGGGCCCCGCGCATACACACACGGCGACCCAGCACGAGGACAAGACCCTCCCGGCCGGGATTCGCCTGCGCAACCCGGCTCCCCTTCAGCACCGGGATCGAGACCGCTACGAGATCGTCGCGGAGCATGGCCGTGGCGGCCTGGGTCGGGTCTATCGCGCCCACGATAAAGAGCTCGCCCGCGATGTGGCGCTGAAGGAGCTCCTCCAACCCAGCCATGCGGCGGAGGTCCGCTTTCTGCGCGAGGCTCTCATCACGGCCCGCCTCGAACATCCCGGCATCGTGCCGGTCCACGAAGCCGGTCGCTGGCCCGACGGCACGCCCTTCTACGCGATGAAGCTCGTCGCCGGTCGTTCGCTCGCCGAGGTCCTGGTCGAGGCCAAGACCCCGGAGGGGCGCATCGCGCTTCTACCTCACCTCATCGCCGTCGCCGACGCCATCGCCTACGCCCACAACCTCAAGATCATCCACCGCGATCTCAAACCCTCCAACGTCATCATCGGCGACTTCGGCGAGACCGTCGTCATCGACTGGGGCATCGCCAAGGAGCTCGCGACAGACGACGACGAACCCGCGCAGGCACACTATCGTACGACGACGGCGCCCGATCTCACCGTCGAGGGCGGGATATTGGGAACCCCGGCGTACATGTCTCCCGAGCAGGCTCTCGGTCAGAGAGTGGACACGCGCACCGACGTCTACTCTCTGGGCGGCATGTTGTTCGAGCTGTGCACCGGTGCCGCTCCGGCTGCCGACGCCGCGACAGAGGACCTGCAGGCTCAGCTGCGCGCCACGCGCGCCGATCTGGCCGCCATCGCCCTCAAATCGCTCTCGAAGCGCCCCGAGCACCGCTATCCCGACGCCTCGGCATTCGCGGCCGACTTGCGCGCGTATTACACCGGCGGGCGCATCGCCGCCCGCGAATATTCGCTCGCCGCGCTCCTGGGTCACTGGATTCGGCACCACAAGCGAATCGCCCTGTCCATCGCCGTCCCGACCGCCGCCGCCCTCGTCATCGGCCTGCTGTCGCTGCGCGAGATCGTCCTCCAGCGCGACCGCGCCGCCGGCGCACAACGCGAGGCCGAAGTCGCGCGCGTGCACGCGGAGAAAGAGCGGGCCGGAGCCGAAGCAGAGCGAGATCGCGTGATCCGGGCGCAGGCGGACCTGCTCCTGGTGAAGGACCCGACCAAGGCGCGCGAGCTCCTGGCATCGCGAGACCCGCTCGCCCCCGACGAGGCGCTGCTCATGGCGCGCGCGCGCGGCGCCGGCACTGCCGAGCACGTCATCTCGCTCCACCCGCACAGGATCTTCGGCGCCGTGCCGGATGCCGCGCTCAAGACCTTGGCCGTCTTGACCGCCGACAACAAGCTCCGCTCCATCGACCTCGCGACCGGCCGCGTCGACCTCGTCGATGACGAGCTTCTCGATCCGGCGATACTCGTCCGAGACGGCGACGGCGGGCTCGTCTACGGCCGCCACGGTCGGACCGGCGCCGAGCTGGTCAGGACGGTCGATCCAGCCGATCCGATCCCGCTCGGAGATTTTCGCCAGTCGTCGGTCAGCCCGGTCGTGGTTGCAGACGACGGCATCTACCTCCTGGATGCCCGCGGCGAGCTCTTCCGGGTTCCCGCCGGCACTCGCGGTCGCGTCTCTGTCGGGCGGGCGATTCGCGAAATTGCCCCCTACGGCGGCCGCGTCCTGGGGTGCACCGATACCGACCTCTTCGAGACCCGACCCGACGGTTCGCTCTCCCGGCTCGGCCCCTGTCGCCATCATGGGGGGAGATACGGCCTCGCCACCCACGGCGACAGCCACGTCGCCCAGGTGACTCCTTCGCGGGCCGTATTGCAGAGACATGGCGTTCGGACCGAGGTTGCCGTCCCGGCGCCGAACTATTACGTCCTGGCCGCAAGCGGCCTCATCGTCGGCCTCGACGTGGCCAATGAGGCCTGGTACGTGCCACCCGGGGCGAGTCGAAGGTCATACGGTCCGCCCTCGAATTCGCCACCCTTCGCACTTGGCGCCGACGGAAATCTCGCAGGGTGGGGGTACGGGGACGGCATGGCCCGCGTGCGCGATACGCGTACGGGTGCCACATGGACGTTCGTAGGCCACGCCGGGGCAGTCGCGTGGATTTTTCTCTCTGAACAGCTCGGCAGGGTAGTCACGGTGGGCGCCACGGAGATCCGGGTCTGGCGCCTCCCGCCGTTCTCGCTGCAGCCGATCGGCAAGATCCCTTGCACCGCGACGACCGTCGCCCCTTCGCCCGACGGCCGGCGAGTGGCCTTCGATTGCAGCAATGGGGCCGTGAGTTTGCTTGAACGCGCTCCGGGCCCATCCAGCGTGCGAACTCTGCACGCGCACGACGGCGTCGCGCGGGGCGTCACCTGGCGCGGCAATGACGTCTGCTCGGGCGGCAGGGACGGCAAGGTGATCTGTACCGACGTCGTCACCCGGAGGACCGCGCTGATCGCGAATCTCAGCCGACCGGTCCGCTTCGTGCACAGCGCCGGGGAGGTGCTCGCCTACGCGGTGGAGGATGGCAGCATCTGGGCTCAGATGGGCGCCGTCGCGACTCCGAGGTTCCTCTATAAGCATCCCGCGGAGCCTTTTCGAGTCGCCGTGAGCCGAAGCGGCGATGTGGCCTCCGGTGCCAATGACGGCAGCGTCATGACGTACGAGAAGGCCACGGGTACGGTTCGCGTCGCGAAGAGCCCCCATACCGACCGCGTCCACGAAGTCGTTTGGCGCGGCGAAGAGCTGCGCACGAGCAGCTGGGACGGGACCACGCGGACCTGGAACCGAGAACTGACGACGTCTGGCGTCGCGAAGTCCACTCAACCGCTGCGCCAGCTCCGCCTTCTCGCATCCGGATGGGTCGCGAGCGCCGGCGCCACTCGACTGTGGATCCGGAGCGACGGCGCCGACCTCGAGCTCGAGACGGGTCCGTTCATTCGAGACCTATCGGTCTCGGTCGACCAGCGCTTCATCGGCGCGCTCGTGGGCGGAGATCTCGTCATTTATGACGTTCACGAGAAAGCCATCGCGTCAGTCCGTGTGGGTGACGCTTCCGTAAAGTGTGCGGACTTCGTGGACGAGAAGACCATCTTTGTCTGTGACCCACTCGGTGAGATCGTCTCCCTCTCTGTCGATGCACTACCCTTCGTCAGGTTG
>Ga0187894_10007376_pt1 | contig 10402 bp, 8 predicted proteins | sample GBC1701081metaG_FD_136650 | JGI IMG/M metagenome (GOLD analysis project Ga0187894, IMG submission 136650) | White microbial mat communities from a lava cave in the Kipuka Kanohina Cave System on the Island of Hawaii, USA - GBC170108-1 metaG ... | reverse complement strand
GTCTGGGTGAACGCCACTGAAAATGATCTTCAGGTGTTGCAAAGTTTCGCTGACCAGGCTGCCGTCGCGGTCAACAATGCCCAACTCTATGCCCGCATCGACCGCGAACGTAAACGGCTGGCGGCTATCCTGGAGAATAGCGCCGACGGCGTGATGATCCTGGACGCTGATCTGCGCATCCAGGGCTTTAATCGCGCGCTCGAACGCATGACCGGCTGGTTAGCTGTAGATGCGGTAGGTCGCAGTCAGGACGAGGTTATCACCTGGAAACGGGTCGAGAAGGGTGATCTGGCGCAGGCGTTAAAAGAAAACTGGCCCTTCCGCTTGCCAGCCGATGCGCCGCTGGAAACCCTGTACGTGGAAGGTGATTTGCTCCGCCGCGATGGACTGACTCTCGGTATCGGTATCACCTATGCCCCGCTTCTCACCGCCGACAACCAGTTGTCGAATATCATCGCCAATGTGCGTGACATCACCAATTTCCGCCGCGCCCAGGAAATGCAGAGTGTCTTTATCTCAACCGTGTCGCATGAACTTAAAACTCCGGTCGCCCTCATTAAAGGTTATGCTGGCACGCTCCGCCGCGAAGATGCCGAGTGGGATGCGGACACAATCCGCGAAAGCCTCGCGGTCATCGAAGATGAGTCCGATCGGTTGGCCGAACTGATCGAGAATCTGCTGTCCACCAGCAAACTGCAAGCGCAACGGATGCAGCTTGACATCGGCGACGTGCATTTGGATCAATTGGCAGCGCAAGTTGTCGAGCGGTTCAAGACCCAAACCCAGGCGCATCAATTCGCGTTGAATTTCCCGCCCGATTTTCGGGTGGTCTCCGCTGATGAAGTCCGCTTGCGCCAAGTGCTGGACAACCTCATCAGTAACGCCCTCAAATATTCGCCGGACGGTGGCACGATTCTAGTGGGAGGCGAAGTCGATCCCAAGCAGGTGACAATTTATGTGCGTGACGAGGGCGTGGGTATTAATGAACGTGATCAGGAACGCATCTTTGATCGCTTTTTCCGCGTCGATGGTGCGTTAAGCCGCTCAACCCAGGGTACAGGGCTGGGTCTTTACCTCGCCAAAGCCGTGATTGATGCTCACGGGGGCAGCATCCATGTCACCAGCAAGCCGGGCGTCGGCTCTACTTTTTATTTTACTATTCCTCTATAATCAACCCATTCCCATCAGCCAACCAGTCCCATTGAGGGAGAATTTACATGCCGAAAGCCACTCAAACAACCATTCAATGCGTCCAGTGCGGTCAGCCCGTGCGCATAACCGTGACCAGCCTGATTGACGCATCGCAAGACCCGCAGGCTAAAATTAATCTATCGAGCGGTCGCTTGAACGCGGCGGTCTGTGCCAACTGCGGTGCGCCCAATACAGTCTTGACTCCGCTGCTCTACCACGATGGTAGCAAAGAACTTCTGATCGCCTATGTGCCGATGGAGCTTGGCTTGCCTAAAGCGTCTCAAGAAAAAGTGATCGGTGATCTCATGCGCGAATTGACTGCGCAGCTTCCGCAGGAGGCATTCAAGGCCTATTTGCTGCAACCCCGCCAGGCCTTAACTATGCAGGGCTTGATTGACCAGGTATTGGCGGCGGATGGCGTCACCCCGGAGATGATGGAAGCCCAGCGCGCCCGCGTCCGTCTGGTCGAGCAGTTCCTTCAAGCCCAGGTTGAGGACTTGCCCGGCCTGGTCGCACAGCATGACAGTCAGATTGATGCTCAGTTCTTTCAGACGATCAATGTGATCGCCCAGCAGCTTTTGAGCGAGGGTCAGCAGAGGGTTGCCCAGCAGATCATCGAAATGCAGGGGCAGATCGCCCAGCTTTCGACCTACGGTCAGCAGGTCTTGGAGCAAAGCCGCGTGCAGGAGGAAATCGTCCGGGCGGTGGCCGATGACATCAACGCGCTCGGCCAACAGGTGCAGCGCGCTGACTTCATGAATCTTGCCCTTCAATATGTTGATGACGACCAACACCTACAGGCGCTCGTGGGTCTGGTGCGCCCGGCTTTCGACTATGCCTTCTTTCAAGAATTGACCCTTGCGATCGGCAAAGCGCCCGCCGCCCAACGGGAACGCCTTGAAATGCTGCGGGATAAACTGTTGCAATTGACACAAATCGTTGACCAACAGGCGCAAATGGCGTTACAAGACTCTGCTGCGCTGCTTCAAGACATCTTGAACAGCCCCAATCCTGATGAAGTCATCTTCGAGAATTTGCCACTGCTCGATTACACCTTTATGCAGGTGCTTTCTGCCAATATTCAGGACGCCTCCCAGCAGGGCGACTTGAACGCCAGCGCCCGTCTCAAAGACGTGTACGAGCGCGTTGTTGCCATGCTTCAGGCCAACATGCCGCCCGAACTTCAATTTGTGAACGAACTCCTGTCCGCGCCGTCCGATGATGAAGCGCGTGACTTGGTTTCGCAACGTGCGGGCGAATTTGGCATGGGTTTGCTCGAGGCAATCGACGCGGTAGAAGAGCAGATCGCCGCTCAAGGCAACCCGGCGCTGCTCGAACGGCTGGCCTTCGTGCGCAATGAAACGGCGCAAGTCCTCAGTTAGTCCGTCTACCCAATGATCGCAGGGTACACGACGATGCGCCTTTTCTTGTCTACGATTGCCCTACGCTGGGCATTTTCACGCTATGCCCATAATGCCCTATTTGGTAAAATGCCCTACTTGCAGTACAGTTTGGCTTTTATGTACCGCCAACGCATCACTTCTCAGGTAATGTTTGGATCAAGTTTAAGAGGTTTCGGAATGCGAAAATTTTCTCGTTTGAAAGCACAGTTGGGCATTCTAGGATTGCTCGCGCTGCTGGTTTTAGGGCTTTCTTTCTCGGCCAGTCTGCCGGTTTATGCGCAAGCGGTCGGCCCGACGCCCACGCCCAATGATCCCATCTGGCGCGCATTTTCCACCGTCCGTGACGCTATTGAAGAAGACCGTTCGGTTGATTTAACTATCGTGAAGGCCTACGAATGGGAACAGAGTGAGTGGAAAGCTGGCATTGACGACTGTACCGCCATCGTCACCGAAGACCCCGCCGCCGCGCGCAAGGTCTATTTCGGCTGGACGTTCACCATTACCAGCCTGCGTGGCGAAGTTTTCCAGGGCCGCGTCAGCTTTGATCTCAAGGCCGTTACCGTTTGCGATCAGGTCGTAACGGCAGCAGTTCCTGCTCCCGCTGGCACGGCTGATCCCAACCTGCCAACCCCGATTCCAGGGGGCGCGGTGGCTGGCGGTTTTGAACTCGGCGGGCAGGCGCTCGACATGAACCTCAATACCTTTGGCCTGATGGCTCGCTCTGGGATGAAGTGGGTGAAGCAGCAGGTTCGTTATAACTTGGGCGACGATCCGAGCAAGGCGCAGGGCCAGATCAATACTGCTCATGCCAATGGCTACAAAGTCCTCCTCAGCGTATTGGGCGCGCCCGATCAATTGGCGAGTAGTTTTGACAGCTATGTTGCCAGTTTTGCCGGGTTTGTCGGTGGTGTCGCCGGTCTTGGTGCCGATGCGATTGAGGTGTGGAACGAACCCAATATCGACCGTGAATGGCCGGCGGGGCAAATCAACGGCGGCAGCTACACCAAAATGCTGGCCGCTGCCTACAACGCTATCAAATCCAAGAACCCCAATAGTATTGTCGTCAGTGCTGCCCCGGCCCCGACCGGCTTTTTTGGCGCGGCGGGCTGCACGGCCAACGGCTGCAACGATGATACCTTCATGTCCCAAATGGCACAGGCCGGCGCGGCGCAATATATGGATTGTATAGGCCTTCATTATAATGAAGGCATTCTCGCGCCATCAGCGTCCAGCGGTGACCCGCGCGGTAGCTATCCCACCTACTATTTTGGCTCGATGTTGAGTCGAGGCTATTCACCCTTCGGCGGTAAACCCGTTTGCTTCACCGAACTTGGCTATCTCTCTCCCGATGGCTACTCGACGCCGCTCCCTGCCAATTTCGCTTGGGGGCAGAATACCTCCTCAGCGGAACAGGCCTCGTGGCTGGCTGAAGCGGCTACTCTGGCTGCTCAGAGCGGGAGGGTACGTATCATGATTGTGTTCAACATCGATTATGCCTTTTACACGGCCAATGATCCGCAGGGCGGCTATGCGATCTTTCGTCCCGGTGGTACTTGCCCCGCCTGCGACACGCTCGGCGCGGTGATGAGGCAGTAAGCCGCTGTTCAGTATGAAAGGAAGAGGCTGAGTCACTATACCCGGCCTCTTTTCGTTAGAAGGGCTGGAACGCAATCCTCGCGCCATGTGTCCGCTGGGTATCGAGTGTTGTGAAAGCCGAAATCGGACTCTGGATCGACAGATTGTGCAGCATGTCGCCATCCGCGCGAGCCGTATCAGCCTGACGACTGTCCAGAATAAGGGTGCAGGTGTTGAGGCTAAAATAAGCGGTAGTCGGTTCTTCGAGATCGCTGTTTAGGTTGCTTTGCGGTTCTGCGCCCAGTCCGGCCCGGTACAACTCGATTCCCGCTCGCAGCTCGCGCACGGTTACGGTGATGCTGCTGACGCCCGTCGCGCCATTTTCGTGCCGTATGCTATCCGTGTCGTTTGGAACGCGCAGGTGACGCGGCGTATCGTCTTGGATGAAGAATGGCGTCATAGTCCCATCCAGCATCGCGCTTTGCCAGCGAAGCACCTGCCCATCGGGTCGTGCCCGTCCACCAGCGGGACGCAACCGGACATTTAGACCACGCTGCTGCATGTCCGCGACATCTGCCTGGAGGCTTTGTGATAGCAAGGCATATCCGCCAAAACCTTCGCCCTGCTCAAACATGAACAGGAAACTGCTGCGGTCATGTGGATCAATATGCAAAAGTGTTTCCGGTTGAGTTGGGGCCAGTAATTCCAGGTACGTTCCGTTTTGGAATACAATCAACGCATTATGTGTCCGACCGTCGGCGTGCTGGCCGCCATAAACCACAGTAAAGCCCAGCTTCTGGTAATCGGCGCTGGCCTGTTCCAGGTCGTTCACCAGGATAACGGCGTGATCAAACTCAAGCGGTTTTGTCATCATTTACAATGATCTCGATCACAACGATTCCAGATCAGCATCCAAAGGTACAACTTGAAAACAGTTGTATGTTTTCGGAACTTAGCACTATTCTTAATCCCCCGGCGCAGCCGCTGGTGTCATTTCCAGATCATATTCTTCGAGTCGTTGATAAAAGCGTTGCAGCACCGGATGCCCGTGATCGTTGAAATGCCCTTTGACATGGTTATCGTCCAGTTGGGCGGACGAGTGAGGTTTTTGCATCTCCGGGGCAAAGCGCCGCAGCTTGCGCCGGTATTCCCACTTTTCTAGCCAGTCCCCTAGCCCCCCGCCCAGCAGTCTTTCAATCGCGCTTTTGCTGACTGACCATACCCCGCTTAGTGTTGCCTCATCTTCCTGATAAAATGCTCCTGACGTGTTTGGCAATTGCTCCATCACCCACTCGTTTGCGTCACGAAATCGTCGGTACAGGTCATGCCCATACAACGGCACCATCTGCGCGACTTCATGCGCTATGAAAATGTCGTGCTTGTCCTGTTCCAAAGCTCCCTCGGCCAGGACATAATTCGGGCAGATTTTCACTCCCTGCAACCGCGCCAACCGCACCAGCAGGATTGAAAACGCGCGCGCCAGCCACACCCGGCGCGGGGCGGTCACTAAGATGTAATCCAGGTCGTCATCGTGATCGGCGGCATTGTGCATCGCCAATGCCCCCGTCAGCGCCACCATCCGCACAAACGGCAGCCGCGCCAGCCACGTCCCATACTGCACTGCCGCCGTCCACAACTGCGCCGATGCCTGTTCGCGCTGTTGCCGCACACCAACCAGTTGATCGCGCCCGCCCGACACCACGTAGCCATCAATGATGTCGAGCAGCGGGCGGAGCGCCGCTGATAGCTCCAGCGTTTGTGTCACCTGCTCCAGGCTGGTCGGGGTGTCATGGATCAAAAAGTGGTGAATTTCGCGCGCATTAAGGGGGAAGTTGAACAGGTCTGCATATAGGACGGTGCGTAAGATGGCCGCTTCAATTGAATCCATTACAATAAACCTCGTTGGGGTAGGGACATCCCTTTTCCCAATTGATACGGCGAAAAGCCCTTATTTAGTTTTCATCCCAGCGCCATAACCAGGTTTCGGTGAACGTACAGGATGTGCTGATCGGCTCAAAATTCACAACAGCCTCGCCCACCGTGCCATCAACCGCGCTGTTTTCCAGTGTACCCGTATACTGCCCATCCACATAATAGTACAGAATATCCCCCCGTGCGATCACCAGCAGATGATGTGTCCCGGCCTCCAAACCCTCTATGGTGCCGAAGATGCCAGGTTCAAACGAGTCATTTATCCGTTGCGACAGCCCATACCCGCCGCTCTGGTCAAGGTAAGCCAGCGTATAGTTTGTCTCATCGGTGGCGCGCAGTACCAATCCGCAGCCCGTTGTGCCGGGCGCAGCCGCCTGCCACATCACCGTTGTTCCAATTACAAAATTTCGATAGATCATGCCGCGCCCCAGCATCTGCCGCTCCACGCCTGGCCGCCGCGATTCCACAAAACTTTCATTGACTGTCAGCGCCATCTCGCCACCACCCGGTATTAAGCCGCGCCGCTGCAATTCTTGCACCATATCATTCGCTGTGCCGGTCACGATCTGCTGTGGGGTGAGGATTCGGTTATTGACCAATGTCGGCACGGTGATAACCAGATCGTCAAAAGATGCTGTCGTATCGCTGGCCGGGCTGCCCTGGGTTTCCACCAGCAATCCAAAACCGCCCTCCGCTGGCAGACTGGAATCACTCAACCGCCCGAACAATTGACCATTGTAGAAAAAATCGTAACCGATGCCGTTTACCATCAAGCCTAATGCAAATGTGCCGTTGTCCGGTATTAGCGCCGGATGTGGTGTCCAATCCCGGATGATCTGGTCGCTACCGCCCTGGTGCAGCACGAAGCGCCACAGGCCGCTCGAATTCACATTGAGCGCATAATACCGTTCGTCATCTTGCAAGCGCGTCGCCATGCCCACGATCCAGCCATCCGACCCGCCCGAAACGTTGACATTCACCTGTGTAAAATAATTCGCTGGTGTCTTAACGTCTGGGTTAACCGCAATCCCGCGCAGCCGTGTTCCCGCTAAGGACAGGGATATGCTACCGGCACCCGCTGCGACATCCAACGGTTCAGTCAGCGCCTCCCAGGGCAGAATGCCGTCAAAGTTCTCCCGGCGCTCCTCCTGCGAAAATCCGGGCAGCATCGTCAATCGGTACGCGCCTGCTTCGCCGTTGAATCCACTCACCGTTACGCTGTACGCTCCGGTTCGCGGGATGGTGATGGCTTCGAGTAAGGCATCGCCGTTGCTCGGATAGTTGTAGTCATCGTTGCGGATCAGTTCGTTGCCTGCCGTGTTGGCGATGCTCACTATGGGGTCGAAACCGCCGGAAATGTCTTTCACAAAAAACGACAACACCTGTCCATTGGCGGCATTGAACAGCCAGCTTTGTGCCTCGCCGCTCGCAACCCGTCCTTCCACTGGCGTCAGCAGTTCCAGCGTATTGCCGTTGTCAGATTGCGCCTGTATGGGGGCGGCCATCATCAGCAATCCGATACTGATGACCATATATTGAATTATCGCTTTGAGGGCATCCACTGTCCGAATTGTCCGTCTAAACGGGCCAGAAATTGTTCAAAGTCCGGCAGCGACATCTCCGCGCCGCTGTTCCAGCGGAACGTCTCGGCCAACCGCAGCCGTCGCTGTTCACCAGCATAGCGCAGCGAGTCCTGGCGCGTGTCTTTCGCGTTCGTGTCTTTTTCGGTGGCGAGGGTTGTGAAGCGTGCTGTCGCCTGTAGTTCGTCAGCCTGTTCGGGGGATGCAAATGCGTATACGGCCAAGTAATTATCGTCTTGTTCCAGCGCGCAGGCCATCACAAACCAGCCCTTTGGCACGCGCGAGCGCCGTTTGGTCTGGAATCGCCACAGCAAGATATTGAACGGTTCGCTGGCACGAATCATATTCTGGATCGCGCCCTTTGCTGCAATCCGCACCCCGGCCTCATCAATCTGCACCGTGCGTCCGCTCGGCCATTTTGCTTGCAGCGCCGTTTCGCTCGCCCGTGCGGCCAGCGCTGACACCACAAACGCGATGATGATGGCGATGATGTTGAAGCCTTCACTGGTGATGAATGCGTTGGCGAGTGCAAAACTAATCGCCCACGATGCGATGAAAATCACCACCACGCTCAGGCGCAGCGCGCCATGTTCGCTGTCCACCGCAATCGTGAATGGCGCGGTTTCATACTTTAATTCGCTCATCGGCTTACTGTCGCTCGGCTACAAAAATCACACGCGGCGCGCGCGAAACGCCCGGCTCATACGTTTCCAAACCCGTATTCAATAAGGTCTTGATGCTAAATCCGCTCCGTTGCAGTAGCGATGCAACCGCCTGCACCGGGAACGCCCGCAAGATCAACTTGGCCTCCGACCGCCGCCATAGATCGCCGCTGCGCTGGAAAATCAGCAGTTGCCGGGTGTGCATTTGCCGTTCGTAATCATACTCGTTGCTCCCGAAAACCGTCAGCCCTTTGGTGTCGTCATACACCATCCCGTTGCCCTTGCTTCCATCCTCGCTCAAGCCTTGCACCGTGAACATATCGAACATGAACAATTTGGTCGGCTCAAGAATTCGCTGCACACTGCCAAACACCGCTTCCAGGTCACGCAAGCTGTTGAGTTCATTCATCACGTTCAAGGCCAGCACCAGATCGGCAGCGCCCATATTGTTGCCGAGTTCGCGCATATCCTGTTGAAACCATTTCAGGTTCAGTCCCGGTGTGTCCAACCTTTGCTTGGCTGCTTCGAGCATATCCGGCGAATTGTCTACCGCAAGCAGGCTGTAGGGATATTCGGAGAGATAGGCGATGCTGCTCCCCGTGCCGCAACCCAGCACGACGATACGCCGCCCTAGCCAATCAATATGTTGCGCATAGTCAATTAGACGCGGCGTGATCTGGCGAGCGAACTCACCCATGCCGATCTGGTCATAAATCGGTGCCAGTACCGCATAATCTCCAGGCACAGACCGTTTTCCTCATCGATCCCTGAAATTGCCATCAGGCTCATCTCGGTTACAAAGGGTTAGCGTAGCATAAAGTTACCGAATAAGCTAATCGTGAGAACTCCATATACGGGGTTTGGACGGCCAATTTTTGTCGAGCTTAAACTGCGTCAAAGTGAGACAGGCAGGGTTAACCTGGCCGTTCAACCGGCATTCGATAGCCCTGGCCTGGCACAGTCACGATGTACGTAGGATGGCGTGGATTCTGCTCGATCTTTTGCCGCAGTCGTGAAATGTTCACGCGCAGCACCGAATAATCATCCTTATACCCATCGCCCCATACGCCGCGCAGCAGTTCATCATGTGAGACCAGTTGCCCCGCGTTCCGCATCATCGTCACCAGTATGCTGTATTCAATCGGTGTGAGGTGCATCGGGCGTCCACGAATCGTGGCGTGGCGGCGTGGGATGTCCAGTTCGAGTTGGCGAACAGTCAACCGTGTCTCTGGCTGAGGCGTCCAGGCAATCCGGCGCAGCAGGGCAGCCACCCGCGCGACCAGTTCTTCTGGCGAAAACGGCTTCGCCATGAAATCGTCCGCGCCCGCTTCCAGCGCCGTCACTCTATCGTGTTCACGCCCATACCCGCTTAACACGATCATCGGCAAGAACGAATGGGTGCGTACCTGCTTCAACACCTCCATGCCGTCAATATCAGGCAGGCCGATGTCGAGCAGCACCAGGTCGGGCTGCGTGCTGGCAATCTCGGTCAGTGCGCCCTCGCCGCTGTCAACTGCGACAGCGTTGTAACCGGCTTCGTTGAGCAACGTGCAGACAACCTCTGCTGTTTCCTCGTCATCTTCGACAATCAAGATTTGTCGGTTGGCATCGCGCAGCATAACCATAGTGCATTTCTCAACCAGGGTGGTATATAACCGAAATCAAACGGATACAAAACTGTTCCGCAATATACTATAACCTATTTTCGTTGAACAGCGCAACCTGTCTTTGCAACAGGTTTCAACCAGGATAACCTGGTATTCGTCAATGTTGTGATGGTTTGACATGCGACATCACATCATGTTAACCTGCCAACGTGTGGCTGCGGAACATCAGAATGCTAACAATGGTCAATTTGTGCCGCTTCGCCTAGCGACACTTGTATTTAGGGGTCGGCAAGGGAATATCCCTATCGTCTAATCAATATGACGCTGGGACTAATGTAGAGTCTCGAAAGAAAGTAGAGAACGAGCAAGAATGAAAGGATGCCAAAACACAACGATTATACCCTCAGGGATGAGCAATTGGAACAAGTACGGGAAGCGATGAAAAGCCCAAT
>Ga0187894_10007375_pt1 | contig 10403 bp, 10 predicted proteins | sample GBC1701081metaG_FD_136650 | JGI IMG/M metagenome (GOLD analysis project Ga0187894, IMG submission 136650) | White microbial mat communities from a lava cave in the Kipuka Kanohina Cave System on the Island of Hawaii, USA - GBC170108-1 metaG ... | reverse complement strand
GGTCTGTCACCCTGAGCGGAGCGAAGGGTCCATCAGGGTATCCGATGCGCTTGCTGGCTGCGTTCTCCCAACTGGATGCTTCGCTGCGCTCAGCATGACAAACAAGGGAGTTCATCAGCAGCGCAGCGAAGAATCCAGCGGCCCAACCGCTGCGCATGTCATGATGGATTCTTCGCTCCGCTCAGAATGACATGAAAATCAGGCCTCGCGGGAACTCGGCCCGACGAAGAAAAGCCCGCGTCTTTCGACGCGGGCCTGAATACGCGGAAAATTGAGTCCGGCTCAGCGCTGGAACTGGAAGCCGATGTTCTCCACCTGCACCTCGCCGCGTTTGCCGGCGCGGATGCGATAGGGCCGCAGATTTTGCTCGGGCAGAACCTGTTTGGAGCCGAACACATCGTCGTCGAACAGCGAGCGCGGCAGGCCGGAAGTGTTTTGCAGCGGCAGATCGGTCAGCATCCGCCGGGCGGCGAGCACCGCCTGGTAATCGGCCTCCAGCAGCAGCGGATTGCGCAGGCTGGCGAAGCTTATGGAGGCATCATCGGCGCCGAGGCTCACCGGCACCCGGTCGGGGATCACCGGTGTGGCGGCCACACGCGCGGCTTCCACCGAGGGGGTCGTGTCCGCGATCCGGGTTTGCGGTGGTTGGGTTTCGTCGGTTGTATCCATACGGACGACGATCAGCGCAAAGCACGCCGCGGCGGCCATGCCGGCGGCGGCATAGGCCCAGCGATGGCGCCGGCGGCGCGCGCTTTCGAGGCGCACGAGCACGCCGCCGCGACCGACGGGGGCCGGCGCCTCGCGCTCGGCATCCTGCCGGAAGCTCTCGTAGACGAGCTTGGTGGCCTTGTGCATGCGGCAATACTGGCCGTAGATCTGGCGGCGGCGCGGATCGGATTGCAGCTCGCCCTCGAGCTCGGCGGCCTCCTCCGGCGAAATCTGGCGGTCGATATACAGGTTCACCAGTTCGGTGAAGCGGTGGTCTTTCATTGCTGGAACTCCTCCCCCATCAGTTCGCGCAGGCTTTCGCGGGCGCGGGCGATGCGGCTTTTCACCGTGCCGATGCTGATGCCGAGGATCTCGGCGATCTCCTCGTAGGCGAGATTCTGCACGTTGCGCAGGATCAGGATCTCACGGTGCTTTTCGTTGAGCTCGTCCATGCATTCGGCCACGCGGTTGGCGAACTCCTGGGTGACGGTGGCGTCCTCCGGGGTCTCCAGTTCGGCGGGGATCAGCTCGGCGAGTGTGGTGTCGTTGTCGTGTCCGACCGGCTGGTCGAACGAGATGGATTTGTCGCGCTTGCGGCGCCACCAATACCAGTAGCGGTTGCGCGCGAGGTTCGTGGCGATCTGGTAGAGCCACGTGGAAAAGGCGGATTCGCCCCGGAAGTTCTCCAGTCCGCGGTGGGCGCGGATGAACGCGTCCTGCGTGACCTCCTCGGCGTCCTGCGCGTTGCGCAGGAGCTGGTTGACCATCGCGAAGATGCGGTCCCAATAGCGGGTGACCAGCTGGTCGAACGCCGTCTGGTCGCCGCCCTTGAAGCGGTCCACCAGCAGGCGGTCGAATGCGACTTCCTGGGCCTTGGCTGTCATGTGCTCAGGGTCGTCTGGACTCGGAAATTTGAGAATTGTTCCCAAGGGCGGCAGCGCCGGATGTTGCAACAGGCGCGGTTCGCGGGTCAAGGGCTGCCGCACGGGGCCGTCGCCCAATAAATTCTTGCTTTGCCTCTGGATGGAAAAATATGTCTTTCATTCCGCCGGTCCGGGGGGCGATAGCTCAATGGTAGAGCAGCGTCCTTTTAAGTCGTTGGTTCTGGGTTCGAGTCCCAGTCGCCCCACCACCCGGCAATCCCTTGATTTATGCCTTTTGTGAAAATCTTGGTTTGTCTTTCAGGACAAATGACTAACACTGCCCGCGCCCTCCATTTTTCAATCAATTCAGCAACGTGGCCACCGCGACCTCAGTAAAACGCATCGTCATTGTCGAAGACCAGACCGCCATCCGCGAGATGCTCGCGGAAATACTGCGCATCGATCCGGCCTACAAGATTGTCGGCGAATGCGGCGACGGCCAGCAGGCCTGCACCGTCCTGCTCGACCTGAAGCCCGATGTCCTCGTCCTCGATGCCCGCCTGCCCGGCCTCAGCGGCGTGGACATCCTCCGCCGCGTCGCCAAGCAGCTCAAGGGCACCCGCGTCCTCGTGTTTTCCGGCTACGAGAGCCCCGCCCTCGTCCGCGAGATGCTGGAGGCCGGCGCCCACGGCTTCGTCGAGAAGACCGCCGGCCTCACCGAGTTCAAGAAGGGCCTCGAATCCGTCGCCAACGGCGGCACCTACTTCGGCCCCGGCGTGGCCGCCCTCCTCCGCAACGTCGTCGCCAACAACTCCCCCGCCTCCGGCGCCGACCTCCTGACCGACCGCGAGCGCGAAATCCTCAAGCTCGTCGCCGAGAGCAACAGCACCAAGGAGATCGCCCAGAAGCTCGGGATCAGCGTCAAGACCGTGGACAACCACCGCACCAACCTCATGCGGAAGCTCAACCTCCACGACGTCGCCAGCCTCACCCGCTACGCCCTCGAGATCGGGCTCATCGACCACCGGGGTCAGGCTTGGTAGGACAGGCTTCGTTTCCTTCTTGCCGGCCTCCGCCGCTTGCCCGATAAAGCCGCCGATTTTCCACTCATGAAGAATCTCCCGAAGCTCCTCGTCCTGGCGGCCTCCGTCTCCGCCCTGCTCCTCCTCACCGGCTGCCCGAAGAAGCCCGTGCGCACGCCCGCACCGATCGACACCATGGGCCAGGGCGACACCTCGGTCATTCCGCGCGATCTGAATGCGGTCGCCGATCCAAACAGCCTGTTGCAGCAGCGCGATCCACTGCCGGCCGGCTGGAGCGAGGAAGGCCCCGGCTATCGCGTCGCGGACATGCAGTCCGTCTATTTCGACTTCGACCGCTCGGCCGTCGCCGCCAAGGAACGCCCGAAGATCGAGGCCGCCGTCAAATGGATGGGCACCAACGCCGACAAGCGCGTGGTCCTCGAGGGCCATTGCGACTGGCGCGGCACCGCGGAATACAACCTCGGCCTCGGCGACCGCCGCGCCAATGCGGTGATGAAATACCTCGAGTCCCTCGGCATCGATTCCAAGCGCCTCGAGATCATCTCCAAGGGCGACATCGACGCCAAGGAAGGCGGCAGCGAGGCCGACATGGCCAAGGACCGCCGCGTGGACTTCTACGTCATCAAGCCGCAGTAAGGCGACCTTCACCTTTTGAAATGCGAAGCCCCGGATTTCTCCCGGGGCTTTTTTGCTTTGTCATTCTGAGCGCAGCGAAGAATCCAGCTACACGACTGCCACGCGAGCAGTTCTGGATTCTTCGCTGCGCTCAGAATGACAGGATGGTGTTGTAGCCGGGGTCGCTGACCCCGGCCCGGCCCCAGCGAGGCCGGCTACAGTTTCTTCACTTCGCCAGCTCCGCCAGCACGCGCTCCGAGACCTCGGAGCCCTTGCGCATGACATCGAGGTCGAAGCCTTCGTTCGGAGCGTGCAGGTTGTCCTCCGGCAGGAAGAGGCCCATCATCACCGCGTCGAGACCGAGTTCGGACTTCAAGTCGGCGATGAGACCCACGCTGCCGCCTTCGCGCAGATAGAGCGCGGGCTTGCCCCAGACCTCGGCGACCGCCTTGTCCATCGCCCGAAAGCCCCGCGCGAGCGCCGGCGACTGGTTCTTCGGCGTGTTCGAGCGGCCGGGCGGGATGACCACGTAGGGCGTGGCGTCGTGCTGGTCGGTGATCTTGAGCGTCACGCCCTTCGGCGCGCGCGCCTCGATGGCGGGGAAAATTATCTTCTTCATCGCCTCCGGGGTCTGGTTCGGCACCAGCCGGCAGGAGATCTTGCAACTGGCCTTGCAGGGGATGACCGTCTTGGTCCCCTCCCCCTGGTAGCCGCCGCTGAAGCCGTTGAACTCGAGCGTCGGCAGGAAGCGGATGGCCTCGAACGGCGTGTAGCCCGGCGGCGTGTGGAATGCCTTGATGCCGAGGAACGCCTGGTAGGCCTTCGCGTCGAGCCCGGCCTTCTTCAGCTCGTCGCGCTCCCACTGCTGCGGCTCGACCACGGCATCGTAGAAACCGGGAATGTTCACGCGGCCGTCCGGCGTGTGCAGCGAGGCGCACAATTCGGCCAGCGCCTGCAGCGGGTTCATCAGCACGCCGCCGTTCATGCCCGAGTGCAGATCGGACTTGGGGCCGGTCAGCTCGATCTCGAACGCCACCATGCCGCGCAGCCCGACGGTCGCGACCATCTGGTCCGGGGACGGGATGCCCGTGTCCGACATGAAGATGAAATCGCCGCGCAGCCGCTCCTTGTTCTCCGCGAGGAAACTCTTGAAGTTCTTGCTCCCGATCTCCTCCTCGCCCTCGACGACGAAGGTGATGCGCAGCGGCAGCTTCGGGTTCTTCTCCAGCAGCCGCGCGACCGCCGCGATGTGCGCCATCAGCGGCCCCTTGTTGTCCGCCGTGCCGCGGCCGTAGATGCGGTTGCCCTTCACCACCGGCTCGAACGGCTTCGTGTCCCACTTGTCGAGCGGGTCCGGCGGCTGCACGTCGTAATGCCCGTAGATGATGACGTGCGGCGCCTTCGGGTCGCCGTCGCGCTTGGCGAGGATCACCGGGTGCAGCGCCGTCGGCACGATGTCCACGGTGAAGCCCATCCCGCGCAGCAATCCGGCCACGAAATCCCGGGCGCCGGCCATGCCGTCCTTGAACTTGGGGTCCGCCGACACGCTCGCGTGCCGCACGTATTCCTTCAGCTTTTCAACGGGGTCGAACATGCCCGCACCGTGACGCATTTCCGCTACGCCCGCCAGCCGGGATTCACCGTGTCACGCGATTAGACCGGACGGTATAGCGCAGCCCGTTGGGCTGCGAAGAGAGCACCCCGCCGGGGTGCTCTACATCCGGAGGTCACTTTCCGTCGGTTTGGTTGTGGGCGGGGTGCCCTCACCCCGCGGGCCATCATCACCGTCCCTCTGCCTCGAGCCCCTCGTAGCGCTTCGCCGCCGCTTCGTAGATCGGCAGGACTGCAGGAAACTGCCGCTGCAGGTCGGCGATGCGCTGCGCATCGGACGGATGCGTGCTCAGAAACGCCGGCAGGCCGCCTCCGCCCTCCTTCTGCTTCGCCATCTTCGTCCAGAAGGCGACCGCCGCCCGCGGATCGTAACCGCCCTTGGCCGCGTAACGCAGCCCGATGTAGTCGGCCTCGGTCTCGTTATGCCGCGAGAATGCCAGCATCGTGCCGCCCGCTCCCAGCCCGTAGGCCAGCCGGATGGCGTCGCGATGTTTGCTGTCTTCGGTCAGGACCGTGGCAAGCGCCCCGCCCAGCCCGGCGATCACCCCCTGCGACATGCGCTCGGCGCCATGCCGCGCCGTCACGTGCCCGATCTCATGCCCCATCACGATGGCGAGTTCGTCGTCCACTCGGCCAGCCGGAGCAGGCCGGTATAGACGCCCACTTTGCCACCGGGCAGCGCAAAGGCATTCACGTCCTTCGACTCGAACACCACGAACTCCCACTTTGCGTTCGGGAGCGCGTCGCCCACCGCCTCGGCGATGCGCTTCCCCACCCGCCGCACCCGCTCGTTGTGAATGGGATCGTCCGAGACCTTTTCCTTGGTCCGCAGCTCGGCGAACGACTGTGCCCCGAGCTCCGCCTCCTCGGCCGGTGAAATCAGGATGAGCGCGTTGCGCCCCGTCTCCGGCACGGTGTAGCAGCCGGCCAGGGCCAGCAGCGTGGTCACCAGCACGCAAATAAGGCGAAACATCATGCACGGAACGATAGGTGGCCGGATGCCGCGCGCAACCAATTGTAGCGGCGGTCTATGACCGCCGTGAACAAGGACGACGCTCACAGAGCGCCGCTACATCAAGACCCGGCAGCCCCTAGTGCTTGAAGTGCCGGACTCCGGTGAAGACCATGGCCATGCCGCGCTCGTCGGCGGCCTTGATGACCTCCTCGTCCCGGATGGCGCCGCCCGGCTGGATGGCCGCCGTCGCGCCGGCGTCGGCCGCCGCCAGCAGCCCGTCGGCGAACGGAAACAACGCCTCGCTCGCCACGACCGAGCCCTTGAGGTCGAGCTTGGCCTCGCCGGCCTTCCACACTGCGATGCGCGAGCTGTCCACCCGCGCCATCTGGCCGGCGCCGACGCCCAGTGTCCGCTCGCCGCGGCAATACACGATGGCGTTCGACTTGATGTGCTTGCAGACCTTCCAGCCGAAGAACATCGCGTCCATCTCCTCGGTCGTCGGCTGGCGCTTGGTCACGACCTTCCAAGCCGCGGGCTTCTCCAGCGAGCGGTCGCGATCCTGCACGAGCACGCCGCCCACCACCGAGCGGATCTCCTGCAGCGCATCGGCCCCGATGCCTTCCTTGGCGACCATCAACCGCAGGTTTTTCTTCTTGGCGAAGATCGCCATCGCTTGGTCGCTGAACCGCGGGGCGATGATCACCTCGGTGAAGATGTCCTTGATCTGCTCGGCCACGTCGGCGCCGAGCGTCTGGTTGACGACGATGATGCCGCCGAACGGCGCCTGCCGGTCGGTCGCGTAGGCTCCCTCCCACGCGCCGAGCAAGTTGTCCGCGCTGGCCACGCCGCAGGGATTCGTGTGCTTGAGGATCGCCACCGTCGGCCGCTCGAACTCGCCGATGAGGTAGGTGGCCGAGGTGATATCCAGAATGTTGTTATAGCTGAGTTCCTTCCCTTGGAGCTGCGAGAAATGCTCGTGGAACGTGCCGTAGAGCGCCGCCTTCTGGTGCGGATTCTCGCCGTAGCGCAGGCTCTGCGCCTTCTTGGAGGAAACGGAGAAGTTCGCCGGGAATCCGCTCAGCGCCTCCAGGTCCGGCTCGTCCTGCCGTCCGGCGAGATACTTGGCAATGGCGGTATCGTAGGCGCCGGTGCGCTGGAAGACCTTCAGCGCGAGCCGCCGCCGCAGCGGTCTCAGCCTGGTCTCGTCGCCCAGCGCCGACAGCACCGCATCGTAATCCGCCGGGTCGCACACCACGGTCACGCTCTCGTGGTTCTTGGCGGCGCTGCGGAGCATGGACGGGCCGCCGATGTCGATGTTCTCGATCGCCTCCTCGAACTCGACGTGCGGCTTCGCCACCGTCTGCTCGAACGGATAAAGGTTCACCACCACGAGGTCGATCAGCCCGATGGCGTTCTGTTTCGCCTGCGCCAGGTGCTCCGGCTTGTCGCGCCGGCATAGCAGTCCGCCGTGGATCTTCGGATGCAGGGTCTTCACCCGTCCCTCCATGATCTCGGGGAAGCCCGTGTGCGCTCCCACCTCGGTCACGGGCAGGCCGGCCTCGGCGAGAAGCTTCGCCGTCCCTCCGGTCGAAAGCAGCGTGAAGCCGTGCCGCTGCACCAGCGCCTTGGCGAAGTCCGCCAGGCCGCGTTTGTCACTGACGGAGAGGAGCGCGAGTCGGGCCATGTCGCCCTGTTTGTGCCTTCCTCCGCGAGCCCGCCGCAAGCCGAAACCCGGTCTTGTGCCGCATCCGTTCTTTATCGCCCTCGCCCGCCCGCCCTGCTTCGCTGCCGTCCGCCCCCATGCCCGACTCCCTCGAACTGCCCGGACTGCGTGTCGAGCTCGACCGGCTGGAATACCGTCGCGGCGGCGCCGGCCTGCCCCCGGACAAGCCCCACGTCTTCATCTACTACCTCACCATCCGCAACGACTCCGACCGCACCGTGACGCTCCTCGGCCGCAAATGGCTCATCGAGCACGCCGACGGCACCCATCTGGTCATCGAGGGCGACAAGATCGTCGGCGAGACCCCGCGGCTCGCGCCCGGCGAGCATTTCTCCTACAACAGCTACCACGTCGGCGGCGTGGACGCCCGCGCGCAGGGCAGCTTCCACGGCGTGGACGACGAAGGCCGCCGCATCTTCGTCCGCATCCCGATGTTCGACATGCGCATTCCGCCGCAGGCTGACTGAGAACACAAAGGAGCAAAGTAACCAAGGTCCGCACCGCCAGTTCCGCCCACTTCCGTGTCCTCTGTGTATTCCGTGGTCTTGTCCCCTTCGCTCCTTCGCTGCTTGGTGTTCTCCCCTTCCCAGTGAAAATCACCGACCTCAACCGCCAGGGCGGCATCGGCGCCAACTCGATGCTCGTCCAGCTCGGCCACTTCAACCTCGTCGTGGACAGCGGGCTCAACCCCAAGGAAACCGGCCGGCACGCCGCGCCCGACTTCAGCAAGCTCCAGGGCGTGGACGTGGACCTCATCCTCATCACCCACTGCCACCTCGACCACATCGGCTCGCTGCCGATGCTGCTGCGCGCCTGCCCCGACACGCCCGCCATCATGACGCAGCCGAGCCGGATGCTCATCGAGCGCATGCTGCACAACTCCGCCAACGTCATGCTGCGCGAGCGCGAGGAGAAGGGCGTGCTCGAATACCCGCTCTTCACCCACGACGAGATCGACCGCGTCGCCCCGCGGCTCTACCCGCACGCCTTCAACCACGCCAAGAAGTTCCGCGGCGATCAGGACGAGATCGAGTTCATCTTCCACCCCGCCGGGCACATCGTCGGCGCCGCCGGCGTCGAGATCCACCACAAGAACCGACGCATCTTCTTCACCGGCGACGTGCTCTTCGGCGTCCAGCGCACGCTCGCCGGCGCCATGTTCCCCGAGAAGCATTTCGACACGCTCGTCCTCGAGACCACCCGCGGCGCCACGGAGCGGCCCGAGGGTCGCGAACGCTCGCGCGAGATGGTGCGGCTCATCGAGACCATCAACGCCGCCCTCGCCCGCGGCGGGTCGGTGCTCGTGCCCGTCTTCGCCCTCGGCCGCATGCAGGAGGTGCTCGCCGTCCTGCACGACGCCCGGAAGTTCAACCGGCTCGCCGACATGCCCATCTACGCCTCCGGCCTCGGCATGGACCTGTGCAATTATTTCGACGACATCGCCAAGAAGACCGGCCAGGTCCACTTCACCCGCACCATCCTCAAGGAACTGCACGTCCGGAAGACCCCGCGCGACCTCAAGCCCGGCAAGGAGCCGCCGCCTGGCCTTTATATCGTCAGCAGCGGCATGATGGTCGAGAACACGCCCTCCTACGCCATCGCCGCCTCGCTCGCCGGCTCAGCCAGGAACGCCATCTGCTTCGTCGGCTACTGCGACCCCGACACCCCCGGCGGGCACCTGCTCGCCGCCGAGCACGGCAAGGACTTCCTATTCGCCGCTGCCAACTACAAGACCAAGCTCCGCGCGCAGGTGGAGAAATTCGAGCTGAGCGGCCACGCCGACCGCGACGAATTGCTCGACTACGCCGTGCAGTGCAACCCGCGCAGCATCATCCTCACTCACGGCGACCCGCCCGCCCGCGCCTGGTTCGCCGGGCAGCTCGCCGCAAAACTCCCCAAGACCAAGGTCCTCGACCCCGTCCCGCTGCAGACGTATACGGTGTGAGATCGATTTTCCCCTTCCTGCTGCTTTCGGTATGCGCCGCACCTGTCGCAGCAGAGCCTGCCCCGCTGCTGGTCATCATTGAGCGCCGTTTCGGAATGACCGCACCCGGCCCGACTCTTGTCGTATATGACGATGGTATGGTCGTGTTTCAGTCTCCGGATGTCCCGCTGAAATATGCCGGTCTGATGGATATCATCCCCGATAGATCGTATTGCATGCGCTATTTCACGGCGCACTTGGAGCGGCCTCGGGATTTGATGGACCGGCTCTTCCCTTACCGGGTAAGGACTTTGCAGAAGCACCACTATGTATCTCGCTCAATCGATTTGCCGCTGACCTACATTTGGAGCGAAGGTCATGTGGTGCGCATTTATGGTGACTGGCGACGACGGCTGCAGGGCGAGGAAGCGGAGCCTGAGCCGATTCCGCCTTTGCCAGCTGGGTTGGATCAGACCCTGAGACTTGTCGCCGAGCTTGATTTCCCCGGACGCACCGCGTGGCTTCCTCATTCCGTGGAAGTCAGTCTCTACTCCTCTTCACCGGGTTCTTCAGATTCGTTGCCTTGGCCCGCTGAATTTCCCGGACTCAGCCATATCAAGCGCACTAGCACGATCGACGATAGGATTATGGCGGATATCGAACTGCCTGGACACCAGCTGGGTAAACTGTGCGAGCTTATCACCGCGAGACCAGAGCGGGCTTCTTTCCGGATTGATGGAAGAACCATGATAGTTACTTCAATTCTCTTCCGTTTCCCTCAGCAGGAAACTTGGGAGCGCGACATAAGAGTGTTCATCGAGAATAATCCTCTCCGATAGTGAGGTGGACCCCATCCGTTGGACAGCGGATCGGGTAAAATAAGTTAAGATATGGGAGGGGGCGCAGGGGGAGGGGCGAAGCTCCTCCCCCGCTCTGGATGAGTTGTTGGCGGATGGGCGCG
>Ga0187894_10007374_pt1 | contig 10403 bp, 6 predicted proteins | sample GBC1701081metaG_FD_136650 | JGI IMG/M metagenome (GOLD analysis project Ga0187894, IMG submission 136650) | White microbial mat communities from a lava cave in the Kipuka Kanohina Cave System on the Island of Hawaii, USA - GBC170108-1 metaG ... | reverse complement strand
TCCCTTGCGCTATCTGCATGGGACGCCTCCAAAGCGTATCGCCGCCCAACTGGGCGCGATCGCGCGGTTACAGGCAGGGGATGTGCTGGTCGAGGGGAACTTCAACGAGGAGCTCGGCACATGCGAATTCACAGTGATCACCCACGATCATCTTACTCCCGGCATCTTTTCAAAAACCTCTGGCGTGATGGCAGCCCAGGGGCTTGAGATTTTCGATGCCCAGATCATCACTCGAACCGACGGGGTTGTGGTCAACACTTTCCAGGCCTCCGATCCAGACTTTTCCGGCGCCCCTCCGGTTGAGCGCTTAGACGACACCGCTGAGACGATCATTCGGGTGCTGAAGGGAGCGGAGTCGGTCGAGCAGTTGAGAAGCCGGAAGATCAGACTATCCTCTGCGAGACCGATGTCCGCCGAGCGTCATGCGAGCGAGGTCGTGATCGATAACAAAATCAGCGACCGGTTCACGGTCATCGATGTGTTTGCCGACGATACGCAGGGACTGTTGTATGTCATCACCCATGCCATTTTCCGGCTCGGTCTGTCGGTCCAATCGGCCAGGATCTCGACTAGACTGGATGACGATATACAGCAGTCTCTGCGCACCAGCGGGCGGCATGAGGTTGTCGACGTGTTCTACGTGACGGATGAACATGGAGAGAAGGTCGAGGACCAGGCTCGGCTGGAGGTCATCCGTTCGACCATCAAGCAGGATATCGATCTGTTCATGAATCCGGAGGTCGATGCGCCGGAAAGCGTTTCTTCAGGATCCGCATTATAAGTCTGATGTGATTAAGGAGGAGAGTCGGAATGAATCCCCGCGAGGCAGTGGAATTTGCAAAGAAGCACAAGGTTCAGATGGTGGACCTGAAGTTTGTGGATCTGATCGGCACCTGGCAGCACTTCTCCGTTCCTGTGGACGAGTTGACTGAAGGGCTCTTCAAGGACGGATCAGGGTTGGATGGTTCGTCGATCCGGGGCTGGAAGGCGATTAACAACAGCGATCTGCTGATGATCCCCGATCCGAATACGGCCTGTCTGGACCCGTTCTGCGCGGTTCCGACGATGAGCCTCGCCGGCAACATCGTCGATCCGATTACGCGAGAGCCCTACGAGCGCGATCCAAGATTTGTGGCGCAGAAGGCGGAAAAATATCTCCAGAGCACGAAGATCGGCGATGCCTCCTACTGGGGGCCGGAAGCGGAGTTCTTCATCTTCGATCATGTCCGCTACGATCAGACGGGCCACAGCGGCTTCTACTTCATCGACTCCGAAGAAGGCGCTTGGAACATCGGGCAGGAAGGCCACAACTTGGGCGGAAAAATTCGTCACAAGGAAGGCTATTTCCCGGTCCCGCCGACCGATACACAACAAGACATCCGCAGCGAGATGGTCCTGGAGATGCAGAAGGCCGGAATTTCTATCGAGAAGCACCACCACGAGACGGCGACGGCGGGTCAAGCGGAAATCGACATCCGTTTCGGTCCGCTGGTGAAAACTGCAGACACCTTGATGATGTACAAGTACATCGTTAAGAACGTGGCCCGTCGGCATGGTAAAACCGCGACCTTCATGCCCAAGCCGATCTTCGGAGACAACGGGACCGGCATGCATACGCATCAGAGCATCTGGAAAGATGGGAAGCCGTTGTTTGCGGGGAAGGAATATGCCGGCATCTCGCAACTCTGTCTCTACTATATCGGCGGCATCCTGAAACATGCTCAGGCCCTGGCGGCGTTTACGAACCCGACGACAAATTCCTATAAGCGGCTGACACCGGGGTACGAGGCGCCGGTTCTGCTGGCCTATTCCAGCCGGAATCGGTCGGCAGGCATACGAATTCCCATGTACTCACCGAGCCCGAAAGCCAAGCGGATCGAGGTGCGTTTTCCCGACCCAACCGCGAACCCCTACTTGGCATTTTCCGCAATGCTCATGGCCGGGTTGGATGGGATCGAGAATAAGATCAATCCAGGTGAGCCGGCTGAGAAGGATCTGTACGATCTCGAGCCAGAGGAAGCCGCCGCGATTCGCACGATGCCCGGCAGCCTCGACGAAGCCTTGCGCAACCTCGAACAGGACCATCAATTTCTGCTCAAGGGAGGGGTCTTCAGCAAGGACTTGATCGAAGCCTGGATCGGTTATAAGCGCAGCAGGGAAGTCGATCCCATGCGGTTGCGCCCGCATCCGTACGAGTATGTCCTGTATTACGATGTATAGAGCTACGCTTCGATAGGGTTCCAGACATAAGTCAAACGAGACAACGGCGTCCGTCTTCGCGAATGGGAGGTGGACGCCGAGTTGTTTCGTGCCCCTGCATCGCCGTCCGCTCCCTCTGCCCCGACCATTCCATTCGTCACCCCTGATACCGGCATAGACTTGAGCGCAAGCTCTATGCTTCAATTTACCGGATTAAAGAGGGTTGACACTCCTATGGGCTGGGTTGAAACAAACTATCGGGCTCTCTTAGCTGTCGCTGTCGTGCTCAATTCACAGCGGGATATGCGTAGCTTATGGGAGGCGATCACCGCCGAGATTACGAAGGTCATTCCGTGGGCACGGGCTTCTGTCACACAGTATGATCGCGAAGCCGACGGGTTCAGGTTTTATGTCATGGCCACGACAATGGCGCAGGTGGTGCTCCAACGCAATGCCATTGTGCCGCATGCTGGGAGCGGCATGGGTTGGGTGTACGATCATAAAACGGTACACATCCGCCCTGACCTGAAGCAGGAGCAAGTCTTCCTTGAAGACGAATGGTACGTTCAAGAAGGCCTCGGACGAATGATCAATCTGCCTCTTCTCGTGAGAGACAAATGTGTCGGCATTCTCAATATCGGCAGTATCGAGTCGAGCGCTCCCGATCCAGGGGATATCGAGTTCTTGACGCAAGTGGCGATGCAGATCGCTTATGCGATCGATCATGTCCAAGCGTACGAGCAGATCGATCAGCTGCGAAACCAACTTGCTAAGGAAAACGTCTACCTGAACGAAGAACTGCGGCTCATGAAGAACGCAGGTTCAGTGGTAGGGCGGAGCCTTTCTTTTCAACATGTGATCGGCCTTGCACGCGACGTGGCGCCCACTCCATCGACCGTGTTCATTACGGGTGAAACGGGAACCGGTAAGGAACTCATTGCTCAGGCCATCCATGATTGGAGCCCGCGACATTCGAAACCCATGGTTCGGGTCAATTGCGCCGCGTTTCCGGCAGGGTTGGTCGAAAGCGAATTATTCGGCCATGAACGAGGCGCGTTTACGGGGGCCGACCGCGCCCGTGAAGGGAAGTTTGAGCTGGCTCATGGCGGCACTCTCTTTTTGGATGAAATCGGCGAAATGCCATTGGAGACACAGGCCAAGTTGCTGCGAGTCCTGCAAGATGGTTTGATCGATCGTCTGGGCGGGAAACAGCCTATTCGTGTTGATGTTCGCGTGATCGCCGCCACCAATCGAGATTTGCCCGCCGCCGTGAAAAATGGCGGATTTCGCGCCGATCTGTTTTATCGTTTGAATGTTTTCCCTATCGGTTTGCCTCCACTCAGGAATCGCCCGGAGGATATCCCCATATTGGCCCGACATTTCTTGAAACAGTACTGCGTGAAGATCGGCCGTTCGTGCAAGGATATCGACCAGGAATCTTTAGAACGGTTGATTCGCTACACATGGCCCGGCAATGTCCGCGAGCTGGAGAATGTGATTGAGCGAGCGATGATTCTTTCTCGTGATCCTGTCTTACGGATCGACGAACATGTCTTGGGCTCGCAAGACTCCTCCCACACTGAGTCGCCGCCTGCCGACCTCAGAGATCTGGAACGACAGCATATTCTCCAAACTCTCACACTGACTAACTGGCGCATTGAAGGTCCCAATGGAGCGGCCGTACGTTTGGGGCTGAACCCCGGCACCCTGCGGAGTCGAATGAAGCAGTTTGGGATGAAGCGGCCACAGTCTAGCTGAAGATTCAGAATATCCTTCCCAGAGATATCAGAAGAACGGGTAACCCGTGAGTATTCAAGGGTAGATCTGCGCCTAGCTGTGATCCATCACGGGATAAACACCGCTCTCCTCATTTTATTCCTCAAGGTTTCCAGGAATAGCCTCAGCATTCCAATAGGTTGAGTCAAAACTGCTGAAAAGGGTCAGAGTGGCATGGCCGGTGCACTACCGACACTCTGAATGCATGATTATTGTTTCAGGAAAGGAGAAACACCATGACGATGATAGATGCTGTCTTGCTCAATGGTTCGCAGTATATCGTTTCGATTGGACTCTTGGCCATGGCATGGGGATGGTTACATAGACGTAATTCTTGATCGAGGTTCGGCGGGCGCCCTGTTTGATCTCCTACTGCGTGCGTCCAACGAGGGCCTTCTGAGGCCGCGCGTTGCGCGAGCACAGGAGATCAACAGGACACCCTCCCGTTCCCCTCACAACGCTCCGAACGTCCGGTCGAAAAAGGTCTTGGTCAATGTCATATGCTGCTCGATGTCTGACTGTAAATCTCGTGCGCCGGCCTGCCAGTTGTCTCTCGTGTAGCCGATGCGGCGGGCAAGACTGACAAACTCTTCTGAATCGGGAGGAGGAAGCACAAGATCTTTGGTGTTTCCCCTGACCATGCGCAATCCGTCTACCAACATCCGAATGAAAATGTAGGCCTTCCGGAGTCCTGCTCCATCAGTGCGCGCGATCAACCCCTCGTTCACCAGCGCGGCGAGTGCCTGTAGGGTGTTTGGCGTACGCAGGGTCTGATGGTTATGGCCATACATCACTTGCAGATATTGCGCGGCATATTCAATGTCGATGAGTCCTCCCGCGCTATACTTCACGTTGATCTTTCCCTGCGCGACCAGTTGTTTAAGCTGTTGCCTCCGGAGGTCCAGTGCCACGGAAATGTCCCAGGGAGCGCTTCCGTAGACGAAGGAGTCTCGGTGCGCTTCTAGCCGATGCCCCAGTGTCGCGTCGCCGGCAATATGCCGTAACTTGATCAGGGCTTGCCGCTCGAAGGGCGCGGCAAGCCCGGTCGGACTGTAGTAGCGGCAGACCTCCTCGAACGCATTGGCCAGCGCGCCTTTGCCTCCGTATGGTCGAAGCCGTACGTCAAGACGATAGATACCTTCTTGTTTAGCTTCGATCCACCCCAGGAGCTCTTGCGCCAGCCGTTCGAAGTATTCGCTGTTCTCAATGCTGTCTTTCCCGTTTGTGCTGCCTGATCCACCATAGATGAACAGGACCTCGATGTCCGAGGCGTAGCCGAGTTCTCGCCCTCCGAACTTTCCCAATCCTAGGACGGTAAAGGGGCACGGTCTTTGGTTGGCGAGCCGTGGCCGCCCGTAGGATTTTTCCAACTTGGCGCTGCAATCGGCGATGCTCCGTTCCATAATGACTTCCGCCAGTTCCGTGAGTGCCAGCGAAAAGTCAGGAAAATTGCTCGAGGGTTCGACGATGTGTTTAATGTCGATCCGGAACATCTCGCGATCCTTAAACTGGTTCAAGGCATCCTTTCGCGCTTCGTCCGTTTTGGCTCGCATGACCAGACGGCCGAGCTCTTTCCGAAGGATCGCCTGTGGTTTGATCAGGGGGGCATCCTGGTATTCCGTGAGCAGCGGAAGAAGGTTATCGTGCTGGCGTCGGAGAAAATCTTCCCACAAGAAGTCGCTGGCGCCGAGCAGCCGGGCGAGCAGTGGAAAGGTCTTTTTATCGCTGATGAAGTCGAGCGCCTGGTTCTTGCTCTTCTTGCCCCGGTCTTTCACGATGAGATCCAGGAACTGGTCGAACGATGCCAGCGCCTTAGCCGGGTCGGAAGCCCAGGTCAAGGCATGTGTGAATTGTTTGATGAGCACGGCGGTCAGCCGCAGTTGCTGCTGATCGGCGGAATCGAGCAGTTTCTGTCCATCGCGATTTCTGACAAAGAAACGATCGCGCAGCTTGGCGCCGTCGCATTCGATCTGGGCCTTGCTGATGTAGACGTTGCGCATGGCCAAGGCGTTCGCCAGCGCATAGAGGAAGGCCGGAGTATCGTCCGATTGGATGTCCATGATCGTATCGGTCGGCGATTGACGATTATCGAAGGTGATCTGCACCCTATCGAGCAGGCCGGTGAAGGCGCTCCGCTGCTTGTCCAATCGTTCGACGAGCCGGCGGTTGACATATTGGCGCGCCTCTTCGAATTTGCCGGCATCCAGTAGTTGAACGACCTCGTTGACCGTTTGCCGGAGGGCATTGTGCTGGGGCGGGGGAAACCCCGAGCGGTCTATAGGGTGCACAAGAAAAACATCGACGATTTTCTTTCGGCTGAGGCCAGGCCGGCCTTTCGGTCTGCCGGCCGTCGAGGGGGAGGGTGCCGCCCCCATAAACGTATAGATTCGCCCTTCTTCGATATTAAGTCCAAAGGCCGAGAGCACACCGCAGATGGCGGCGAATTCCGAGAAGTAATCGTATGCGACGATGGTGATTTCCGATCGCCCGGCTCGTTTGTCGAGCACCGATAATTCGCAGGGGTGGTCCGGCGTAAGCCGGCTGGCAAGTTGGATATGGTGGGCGATGGTGTCCGGCTTGAACCGCTCGAAGTACTCGGTGTCCATCCGAGACACGAAATCGTGAACGACCTCGTCTTCGACATCTGAACAAAGGGAGGCGAGGGTCTTGATGATCGCCTCTCGTGATCCAAGCCCATCGGTCATAAATCGGAGTATAGCCGAAGCGGGGTTCATTGTGCGAGCGCCGACGGATGAGTATAATGCCCGCCTATGACCACTCGTTTCCAGAAGCCGGTGCCGCGCTACTGTGCCGTTCCCACACTCGAATGGGCTGCGCGCCAGGACCCGACTCCGGTCTTGTTGGAGTTCAAGCTGGAACCGGCCCGGCTTGAAACGATTCTTCGATCGTACGGACTCCATCGCATTCAGGATGCCGATGCCAATCTGCAATCGATGGCGGGCGATTCACACCAGCGGCGTCAGCTGGCAGACATCCTGCCCGCGTTGCTTGAGGCCATTGAGCGGACCGCCGACCCAGATCAGGCCTTGAACCATTGGGAACGCTGGCTCGCGAGCGGAGTCAGCCGGTCGGCCGTGTTGGAATACCTGCGCAGCGCTCCTCGGATGCTGGACCTCGTGTGCGCAATATTCGGGAACAGCGATTCGCTTGCCTTTACCCTCGTTCGTGATCCGCTGCTGCTGTATTGGCTGGCTCAAGAGAACGTGTTGTCCACTGCGCCCACCAGGGGAGGGATGGAACGTACAATTCGGCAAAGCCTGGAGAGTGTCACCGCTACTGAGCTCAAGTTGGATGCGCTCAGACGATTCCGTCGTCGAGAAATGCTGCGCATCGGTGTGCGCGACCTCCTCCGGTTAGCCGATGTGGTGGAAACAACGGCGTCCCTCTCGGATCTGGCTTCGGTACTCATCGATGCCGCTTATCGCATTGTCGATCACGATTTGCGGTCCCGGCACGGCATTCCGATGCACCAGAATCGGCAGGGGCGATGGGTGGAGACAGGCTTCACCGTCATTGCGATGGGGAAGCTGGGTGGACACGAACTCAATTACAGTTCCGACGTAGACGTGCTCTATGTGTGTGAGTCTCATGAGGGAGAAACCAGGCCGGCTGCGTCCGGACGCGCAAAGGCGAAGGGCGCGATGCAGCGCGTGCTGTCCAATGAAGAATATTTTGAAATTCTCGCGCGGGAGCTGACGAAGGCATTGACCGCACAGACCCATGAAGGGTACGTCTATCGCGTGGACCTCCGCTTGCGGGCAGAAGGTTCGGTGGGCCAGCTCACCCGCTCGCTCGATGATTATGCCAAGTACTATCGGACGAGAGGCCAAGTGTGGGAACGGCTGGCTTTGCTGAAGGCCTGGCCCATCGCCGGGTCGCATGAGGTCGGGAAATCGTTCATCAAGCTGGTGCGGCCCTTTGTGCTGGCCTCCGCATCGAAAGATATGGATGTCAAAGAGGCGCTCGCGATTGTGGAGGAGGTTCGGTCGGTCAAGGAACGGATCGACGCGAAGATGGTGGAGCGCGGGCATGAACAGCGCAACGTCAAGCTCGGTGTCGGCGGGATCAGGGAAATCGAATTTCTCGTCCAAACGATCCAAGTGTTAGCCGGCCGGCGGTTGCCGGGGATTCTTGGCCGGGGGACTCTTGATTCGTTGGCGCGGCTTCAGAAGGCCGGTATTCTGTTAAAAAAGCAACAGACTGATCTGACCCGCGCCTATAAGTTTCTTCGGGACGTGGAGCACAAACTTCAGATGGTGCACGATCTGCAAACTCACGCCATCCCGGATCAGCAAAAAGAATTAGAACGGTGCGCCATCCGCATGGGCTATGACAGAGCTGATCGATCGATTGCCGTAAAGCAGTTTCAAGCCGATCTTGCCGGCCATACCACACTCGTGAACGACATTTTTCGGTCATGTTTCGACATGCCGAAAACTTCGGCGATGTTCAAGAAAGTATTCAAACTGATCGAGCGAATGCCGAAAAGATAGCTGTAGAAGCCTATCCGGCTTGCTCATCTATTGCGGCGAATGTTGCGCAGCCATCCGCTTTGTTATTGGCCCAGAAAAGTACCGGCGCATTCCAATCCGGAATATCGCCTCGCCCGTCTCTATTTTCTTGCCGCAGACAGTTGCTACACGATGATCGCTGGGTCTAGCAGAGGGAACTAGCGAAGTTCTTGACTCCTGCGCATGGGGGAATAAGATCGATTGTAGGATGACCCTGCCCGTCAACTTGGCACGGACGCTCTTCACCTCTTCGAAGGGAGGTCGCCGTGGATGCCACCATCGAGTCGCCTGCTCCATCAATCCTCACCGATGAAAAAATCATCGCGGCTTTAAAAAAGAATGGACCACTGACGATTGAAGACATGTCTTCAATGCCTGGAATGAGTTGGGTACGGGTCTTCTCCGCCGTTGACCGGCTCAGTCGCTTAGGCGCGGTGTCGCTAAGCAGGGTTGGTTTAGCGTATCAGGTGGTCTACAACCAGCCGATCCTCTCTCAGTCCGTATCCGTCGCGAAGACTTCTACGACGACCGCCGGGCCGCCGCTGCGGCAAGCCTGACGGGAGGGCGAACTAACCCGCGTAGCGCAGGTCACGATCGCTGGCCAATGAGAGGTACGCTTCTCCCCATTGATGCGGACTTTCGAGACTCCAAGGTTCCTCGATGTTGATCGGCTTGAACCGTACGCCATAAAGGCCCCCGTAAACTAAATGCGTCAGGCCCGCTCCTGAGTCCTCAACCAGCTGGGCATAGGCCTGGCAAGGAGGTGTGGATTCGTTGTCGCTCCAGCCAGTGACCCAATACCATTCTCCGGCAGGGTTTCGGTCGTAAAGCTTTACTTGCAGAACGGTTCGAGCAGGGCCGATCTCCTTGAATCGCGCAAAGATCCCCGCATCACAGTTTTCGTTTGATTCGACTTCGACAATCACGGGACATTTCCTTGGCGCATTCAAATGAGGTTTATTGTAGCGCAGTGATGAGCCAAGAAACACGAAGGGCCCGGCGGATCACCCGCCGAGCCCTTCGTTGCTGAAAGCCGATGGCTTCCTAGCGTGGCTTCTTAGTACATGCCTTCCATGCCACCGTGGCTGTGCCCGCCTGGGCCACCGGCCGGCTCTTTCTTCTCTTCCGGCAGTTCGGTGATCATCACCTCGGTCGTGAGCATCAATCCAGCCACGCTCGCGGCGTTCTGCAACGCGCAACGCGACACCTTGGTGGGGTCGATGATGCCGGCCTTGATCATGTCCACATATTCCTCGGTCGCGGCGTTGTAGCCGCCGTTGGAATTCTTGTCTTCGCGTACTTTGCCGACCACCACCGAAGCCTCTCCTCCGGCGTTGGTCACGATCTGGCGGATCGGCTCTTCCAGCGAGCGGCGCACGATGTCCACGCCGACCTTCTGCTCTGCCGTGATATCTTTGAGGCTATCCAGCCCCTTGATGCACCGGAGATACGCCGTTCCGCCGCCGGGGACAATCCCTTCTTCGACGGCCGCCTTGGTGGCGTGCAATGCGTCTTCGACGCGGGCCTTTTTCTCCTTCATTTCCGTTTCTGTCGCGGCACCGACGTTGATGACGGCCACACCGCCCACGATTTTCGCGAGGCGCTCTTGGAGCTTCTCACGATCGTAGTCGGAGGTCGTTTCGTCGATCTGCGCCTTGATCTGCTTTACGCGGCCTTCGATCTTCTTCGGATCTCCGTACCCTTCCACGATGGTGGTGTTGTCCTTGTCGACCGTGACGCGCTTGGCGCGGCCGAGATCGGTGAGCTTCACGTTTTCCAGCTTGATGCCGATGTCTTCCGAGATCACCTGGCCGCCGGTGAGGATCGAGATATCCTCCAGCATGGCCTTGCGGCGATCGCCGAATCCAGGAGCCTTGATGGCCGTCACGTTGAGCG
>Ga0187894_10007373_pt1 | contig 10405 bp, 8 predicted proteins | sample GBC1701081metaG_FD_136650 | JGI IMG/M metagenome (GOLD analysis project Ga0187894, IMG submission 136650) | White microbial mat communities from a lava cave in the Kipuka Kanohina Cave System on the Island of Hawaii, USA - GBC170108-1 metaG ... | reverse complement strand
ACCAGAAAGGAAAATGTGGGAAAGGAAGATAAACCCCTGATTCGACTCCTATATTCCTTTCCCACATTTTCCTTTCTGTGGGCGATCCGTGAGGCGAATTGTTAACCGGGATATGAAACTTGCTCAATTTTTTCTCCTTTTCTCCTTTTCTCCTTTTCTCCTTTTCTCCCTGTCCCCTTGTCCCCTTGTCCCCACTCCCCACTCCCCATTCCCTATTCCCCACTCCCTGGTGTTATACTTGCGCCGTCTTCAGTTGATACAGGACAATTTTAATCAGGACAACGTCCGGCAGCGTGCCCCATTGTTAATGCTATGAACGTGCGAGGAGAAATCCATCTGGCCACTGCTAACGGTGAATCCAAGGCCGTTCCCATCGAATCGCCTCGATTCACCATCGGACGCGGGGCTGAAAATTCGCTCTGCATCCCGGCGACCGTCGTCTCGCGTTCTCACGCCGAGTTGATCCGGGTCGGGGCCAATTTCCTGTTGCGCGACCTGGGTTCGACCAATGGCAGTTTTGTCAATGGCGCGCGCATCACCGAGCAGATGCTCAACGACGGCGACACGCTGCGTTTCGGCGGCAACGGGCCTGAGGCGACTTTCAGGATGATCGAGGCCAACAGCGGCGCAGTCCCGGCCCTGCCGCGGCATGAACAGAGCACCGCCGAAAGCCTGATCCATTCGCTCACCGGACAACTGAAAATCCCGCAGGCGGACGTTTCCGAGGAAGCCAATTTACGCCGCGTGCTGGCCGAGACTCATCTGAATAAAGGCGCCCTCGACCGCGCGCTTGAAGTGGTGGCGAAATACAACGACGCGACGAATGTCATTGCGCTCCCAATCCCGTTCCGCGCCAGCGTCCTGCTCTGCCTGGGCCGCGTCTATCTGGAGCGTAAACAACTCGACCTGGCGATTGACGCGCTCGGGCGCAGTTTGAGCTTTTACAACCAGCTTGACGAAAGCCGGGGCGACGACACGGGCATAGCCGGGGCGCACGCCTCGCTCGGCCGCGCGCTGATCAATTCAGGCGATCTTCTGACCGCGCGCGATCATCTGCATCGCGCGCTGCTTATAGGGCGGCGCGCCGGAAACGTGCGGCTGCGCGCCGAAGCTCACTACCTGCTCGGCAAAGTTGACTGGAAGGAAGGCGATTTCGAGGGCGCGCATTACAACTGGAGCCGCGCCGCGCGGCTGGCCGAAGAGACTTCGGACGCGATGTTGCGGGGCCGCGTGCAGATGCAGCAAGCGCTAATCCTGTACACGGAAGGCAAACTGAAAGAGGCCATCCCCGTTTACCAGGCCGCGATTCAACAGATCGAATCCGCGGGCAATATCCGGCTGCTGCTCAAAGCCTACAGCAGCCTGTCGCGCGTGCTGACGCGGCTGGGTTCGTGGTCGGCGACCGCGAAATTGTTGGAAGACCGACTTAGGCTCGCTCGCGAGCATAAGCTTGCAAAAGCCGAAGCGGTGGCGCTGACCGATCTGGCCGAGTTGAAACTGTTGCAGGGCGACTTGCCCGCGGCCGAGCAGGCCATCGAACAATCGCTCAATCATCACGGCCAGATCGTCTATGCGCGAACGCAGCGAATCCTCGGACGCATCCTGCTAACCCGCAGGCAACACCCCGAGGCCTTCGAGGCTTTGGAAAAAGGTCTGGCCGTGGCGCGAGTGAATGGGGCGATTGAAGAGCAGGTGCTGATCGGATTCGAGCTTGCTCAGGCGCGCGCCGAAAATGGCGACCTGGCGAAAGCCAACGAACACCTTGAATCGGCGGAGTCCGCGACTTCGCTCGACCCGGCGCTGAACCTGATGGCGCGCGCTCTCTACACGCGTGGTTGCATCCACACCCAGTCGCAGCAGTTGAACGAAGCCAACCGCTGTTTCAGCCAGAGCCTCTCGATTTTTCAAACCATCGGTGACCCATACCGCACGGCGCTCTGCCATGCGGCCATCGGCGCGTTGCGGATGTCTCAAACCCGCCACGAATCGGCGCGCGCCCACCTGGAAGAGGCTCGCGGCGCGTTCGCCAGACTCGGCTCGATGATCGAACTGCGGCGTGTTGAAGCGCGCCTGGCGTCGAGCGCGCTCTACGACGTGCAGCCGGCGATGACCGCGGTGTTGCCCGCGGCGATGAACGGCACGGCGCGGCTGTCGCTGGAGCATAAATTGCCCACCACCCAACTGCCCTTGACGCATAAAATCCTGGTCGCCGTCGCCAACGACGATCTGGCGAACATGCTGAAGCGCGGACTGGAGGTCGAAAACTATTTCGTGGAGCGCGCGCAGGATGGGCGCGAGGCGCTCGGACGCGCGATGTCACAACCGCCCTCCTATCAGCTTCTGATTCTCGACGCGCTGCTCGAACACAAATCGGGCTTCGACATCTGCCGCGAGTTGCGCAAAAGCAAACGCGAAACGCCGGTCATCCTGCTCGGCGGCCGCCAGGGCGTCGAAGACAAGATCGAAGCGTTGCAATCAGGCGCCGACGATTTTCTGAGCAAACGGAACCTGGTGTTCGAAGAGTTGATGGCGAAGATCGAGGCGTTGTTAAGATAGTGATTGGTGGTTGGTGGTTGGTGGTTGGTGGTTGGTGGTTGGTTGCCAATTGCCAACCACCAACCACCAACCACCAACCACCAATAGTGGTTGGTTGCCAACCACCAACCACCAACCACCAATAACTGATATGCGAATTATCATTATCGGAGCAGGCCGTGTCGGGTTGGGCGCCATTGGCGCCGCGCTGGCGATGCAGGGACACGAAGTAGTCTTCGCCGCGCGGCGCAATGAGGTCGTCAACTCGATCAATCTTTACGGCTATGACGTGATAACGAAAGGCTCGGTCGAAACGCGGATCGAAGTCCGCGGCGTGCGCGCGGTAATGATGCCCGGTCAGGATTTCGCGCGTGAAGTCGTCCAGGCCAATCAAATCTACATCGCTGTCCGTCCCGACAACCTGCCCGAAATTTCAACCACGCTGGCCGAAGCCATCCTGCATCGGATCAGATCGGGAGTGAAACGCCCGCTCGATGTCTTCTGCTGCGAAAACCTGAAGAACGCCGGGTCGCAATTGGAGCGGTTGATCTTCACAAGTCTGCCGTTCCAATTCGCGCAACAGGTTCAGGATTACGTCGGGTTCAACGCCGCGATTTCGGACAGGATCGTGTCGGGGCAGGAGTTCGACGAGACAGGCAGGATCGCCATCATCGCCGACGCCATGGGCGATGTGCTCTTCGACACGCTGCAAATCAAAGCCGATTTCGACGTCCTGCCGCCTCTCAAAGGCCTCGACAACTTCCCGGCCTGCATCGAAGAGAAGCTCTACATCCTGAATTGCGGCCATGCCGTCTGCGCCTACATCGGTTACACGCGCGGATACAAACACATTCACGAAGCGATGGCTGATGAGACGATCAACCGCGTTGTGGTCGGCGCCATGCTGGAAGCGCAGCGCGCATTGCAATGCAAACACGGGCGCACGCTGCATTACAGCGCTCTGATCAACGAGATTCTGGCCAGCTTTTCGAACGCCGCGCTGATGGACACGATCGCGCGGGTCGGACGCGATCCGGTGCGCAAGCTGCAATCCGACGACCGGCTGATCGGCCCCGCCAAACTGGCCTACCGCTACGGCATCGAACCCACTTACCTGATCCAGGGTTGCGCCGCCGCGTTGTCATTCGCCGAGCGTGGCGACCCCCAAGCCGCAGAGTTGCAGAAACTGATCAAAGAACGCAGCGTCGAATATTCGCTCGATTTCGTTTCCCAACTGCGCCCGTGGAACCCGATCTCGAAACTCATCCGCGACGAGCTGCGAAACTGACGCCGCCACAGCGCCCACGGCTTGGCCATTCCATATTACGGTGGAGGGGCAAAAATGAAATCTCGAAGAGGTTCAGCGAAGCGCTTCAGATTGAGGCCCGCCACGGCGGCGGCCTTGCTCATCTGCTTGCTCGTCTGGTTGACGCCGCCTCTATCGCCTCCGGGCGTGGGCGCCGCTGAGGAACCCGCGAGGCCAAAAAGGGCGCTGGCGCTTTACTGGAATGGGAAAGATTTCCCGTCCAATGTCATACTCGACAAAAGCATCCAGGCGGCTTTCCGATCAGCGCCGGCCGGTTCCATCGAATACTATGCCGAATACCTGGAGGACAACCGGTTCCCCGGAGAAAGCCAATCTCTGCTGCTGCGTGATTATCTGCGCCAGAAATACGCGGACCGCAGAATTGATGTGATCATCGCCCTGTCGAGCGCGCCGCTCAATTTCCTGCTCAAATACCGGAACGATCTCTTCCCAAATACCCCGATTGTTTTCCACGCGTTTAACCGCGCGGAGGCGGGCAAACAGGCTGAAGAGGGCCTCACCGGAGTCGTGGTTGACAGCGCTCTTAGAAACACGCTTGATATAGCGCTCAGGCTGCATCCGGCCACGGAGCAGGCGCTCGTCATCACCGGGACGCCGGAGCGCAACAAGAAACTTGAGCCGGAGGTCCGGCAGGAGCTTAATGGGTTTGAAAGCCGGGTGGCGCTCACTTACCTGACCGACCTTCCATTGGAGGAATTGATCGTCCGTGTGAAGAGCGCCCCCGCGCGGTCCATCATCTTCTATGTCCGGTATTCTCAGGATTATCTCGGCAAGACTTTAGACTCGTACGACGCGCTCTCGATCGTCGCCCAGTCGGCCAAGGTCCCGGTCTACACCGCCGCCGGCTCTCTGTTGGGTCGTGGAAGTATCGGCGGTTACGCCGCCAACCTCGAGGATTGTGGGACCAGGGCGGCGGAGGTCGCGCTGCGGATCGCTAATGGCGCCCGGCCACAAGACGTCCCGGTCCTTACCGTCCCGACTGTTCCAATGTTCGATTGGCGCCAACTCCGGCGCTGGGGGATCAGCGAAAGCCAACTGCCGAAGGGGAGCGCCATCCGATTCAGGGAGCCGACCTTCTGGGAACAGCACAAGTGGCGCATTATCGGCTTCATCTCATTATGCGCGATTGAGGCGCTCCTGATCGTGGGCCTGCTGGTGCAACGGGCCAGGCGCAAACGTGTTGAAGCAGCGCTGCGCGAAAGCGAGGAGCGTGCCCGGCGAACCCTGGTGGAACAGATGTTGGCTGGCATCGCCGAATCCGACGCGACCGGAAAGTTCACGCTGGCCAATCAACGCTATTGCGATATCGTCGGCTACACCGAGGCCGAGCTGCTGGAAATACGGGTGGACGAGATCACGCACCCCGACGACTTGCCGCCGAGCGCCGAACTTTACCGCCGTCTGGTGGAGACCGGCGAGAGTTTCGTCTTTGAGAAGCGGTACTGGCGCAAGGACGGCTCGGAGGTCTGGGTCAATACCAACGTCTCGCCCGTCCATAGCGCGCGGGGCAAAGTCGAAAAGGCAGTGGCCGTCGTGATTGACATCACCGACCGCAAGCGCGCGGAGCGCGAACGCGAACAACTCCTCAAACAGGAAAAGGCGGCCCGCGCCGAAGCGCAGGCCGCCAACCAATCCAAGGACGAATTCCTCGCCGTCGTCTCGCACGAGTTGCGCAGCCCGCTCAATTCGATCCTCGGTTATGCGCGGCTGCTGCGCGGGGGCGCGGCGGACGCGACGCAGATCAAACAGACGGTGGAGATCATCGAGCGTAACGGGCGAATGCAGCTGCAATTAATCGAAGACCTGCTCGACACCGCCCGCATCCTCAGCGGCAAGATCGAGCTCGAAGTGCAACCGGTGTCGCTCATCAGCGTGATCACCGCCGCGCTCGACGTGGTGCGCCCGGCGGCGCAGGCTAAAGGCATCGAGTTGATCTCCGACCTCGATCCGTTCGCCGGTCAGATCACGGGCGACCCCGACCGGCTGCAGCAGACCGTCTGGAATCTGCTCTCGAACGCGATCAAGTTCACGCCCGAAGACGGGCGCGTCGAGCTGCGGATGGAAAGCGTGGATCATCACGTCCGTATCACGGTCGGCGATACCGGCAAGGGCATCGAGCCGGATTTCCTGCCCTTTGTCTTCGACCGCTTCCGCCAATCGGATTCATCGTCCGCGCGGCGCTTCGGAGGCCTCGGTTTGGGGCTGTCGCTGGTCAAGCAACTGGTGGAATTGCACGGAGGGACGGTCGAGGCGGCAAGCGACGGCCCCGGTTGTGGCGCAACCTTCACGGTGACGCTCCCGCAACGCGCCACGCAGACCGAACCCTTCGCCTCACCGCAACCTCGCGTGGCGCCGGCGCGCGAAGTGAGGACGGAAAACGCGATCCCGCTCGATCAGGTCCCCTCACTCGCGGGAATCCGCGCGCTGATGGTTGACGATCAGGAAGAGGCGCGCGCGCTGCTGACGGCGGCCCTCGGCGCCTGCGGGGCGCAAGTGACGGCGGTCTCATCGGGCATCGAGGCGCTGGCGATCCTCGCTGACCCCCCGGGCGGCGAGCGGCCTGACGTCCTGATCCTGGATGTCGCCATGCCCGATGAAGACGGCTACAAGGCGCTCGAAAGGGTGCGCGCGCTCGAAGCCGAACGCGGGATCGCGCAATCGGCGCAGATTCCAGCCATCGCGCTGACGGCGTTCGGGCGGCCTGAGGACCGGTTGAAAGCGCTTGCCGCCGGTTTTCGAACGCATGTCGCCAAGCCGGTCGAACCCGCCGAACTGGCGGTGGTCATCGCCAGCCTCGTCGAACGGCTCAGCGTCTCCAGAAGCGCGTAACCTCCGGCTCCTTCGCGAGACCACTTGCGCAGGTAGTTATTTTTTAAGTGTGGATGAGGGGCAGAACTTTTCCAGACTGCAGTTTTCGCACATTGGCTTGCGCGCCTGACACACCCTGCGCCCGTGCCAGATCAACCGGTGGGAAAAATCAATCCATTCTTTTTTCGGCAGGAGTTCGATCAGGTCGGCTTCGATCTTTTCGGGCTGCGTGTTTTCGGTCAACCCCAACCGTTGCGATACGCGCGACACGTGCGTGTCAACGACTACGCCCGTCGGAATCCCAAAGGCAGTGCCGAGCACGACGTTGGCTGTCTTTCGCCCGACGCCCGGCAGTTCGACCAGCTCTTCCAGAGTCTGCGGGATCTGCCCGTTGTGCTTTTCGATCAGCAAACGGCTGGCTTCCTGAATTGATTTCGCTTTGTTGCGGAAAAACGTGACCGAGTTGATGTCGCGTTCAAGCTCCTCGCGCGAGACGGTCAGATAGTCTTCCGGCTTGCGATACTTTCTGAACAGATTCGCGGTGACGATGTTGACGCGCTCGTCGGTGCATTGCGCCGAAAGGATCGTTGCGATCAGCAATTCAAACGGGCTGGCGTGATTCAACGCGCACGTGGCCTGCGGATAAGTTTTCTTCAGGGCGCGTATGATCTGACCGGCCCTCCCGCGCAATTGTTCTCTGGTTTCTTTCATTTATTGATCCATGCGTTGATTGCTGAATGCGCGCCTCACCACTTCAACCCGACGGCTTTGATGATGAAGCCCAGATACGGCGTGGCGGCGCGTGAAATGGTATCAACCCGTTCGATGAAATCCTTCGCGCACGCCTGGTTTTCGGAAAAGTACGAAACGGCGATGAAGTCTTTCCGCTTCAGGTCTTCGGCGAAGGGATGTTGCGGATCGTATTGTTTCGGCAGCTTCGCAAGCGAATCGCCTTCCGCCTTGAGCAGCTTCCGAAACTCTTTTCCCGCCGTCGCGTCGCGCCAAGCGTCAGGTTTCGCCGCAATCGCATCGGTCACTTTGGTTCGCGCGACCGGATCGGGATGGTAAAGGCCGATTCCCATAAAACAACTCCCAGGCTCCAGATGCAAATAGATGCCCGGCCCTTCCTTGCCGCCGGTCTGGTGAGAGAAGTACGCGGACGCCATCGTCTTGTACGGCTCTTTGTCCTTCGAGAATCGTGTGTCGCGGTAGATTCGGAACATCGAGCCGCCCGTCGGTTTCGGATCGGCCACCAGGTAAGAGTTGATTTCGAGCAGCCTGGGACGGAACGCAGCGATGAACGCCAGCAATGGATCGCGTACGTCGGCGATGTAACGATCCTTGTTCGCGTCGAACCATTCTTTTTTGTTATTGGCCTTCAACTCCCGCAGGAAATCGAAAAGCCGGGGGGTGAATTGAAGCTCTTTGGCCATATCAAAGTCTCATTTCTTTTTCGCCGTCTTCTTCTCGGCGAGATTGTTGACGATCTTCCACTCCGGGGCAGTCACGGGTTGAACCGACAGCCGCGAGCCTCGGCGCAACAGCTCCATCTTTTCAAGCCCTTTTACGTCGCGCAAGTCTTCGAGCGCCAACGGCTCATCGAACTTTTTCATAAATTTGATGTCAACCATCTCCCAGATCGGGTTCGCCGGGGTGGCTTTCGGATCGTAATGTATGTCCTTCGGGTCGAGCGCGGTGTGGTCGGGATAGGCTTTCTTCACTACTTCCGCAATACCGACGATGCACGCAGGCTCGACGCTGCTGTGGTAAAAGAAGACCTGATCGCCGACCTCCATCGAACGCATGAAATTTCGCGCCTGGTAGTTGCGCACGCCGTCCCAGCAGGTGGTCTTTTTCGGCGCTTTGGCCAGATCATCAATCGAGAAAGCCTGCGGTTCCGATTTCATCAACCAGTATTTCAAAGTGATCCTCCTGTTTTTCTCCAGCGCTCAAGAAAATGTTTTTCGTTTGGAGTTCCGCCTTCAGGCGGTTGGCGTAGATAACAAAGACCGCAAAGACCGCCTGAAGGCGGAACTCCAAACCTCTCTTTCTTGAAATCCATCACGCCCCAAACTGGCGGAAGTGGTGATCGCAATGCAAGTAGCCCCAGCGCATCCATTCAAACTCCGTCATCTTCCCAAAGAACGGATGGCGGGCGAATTCAAAGCTTTCCGGCCGTTCGATGAACCGCTCGATCAACGTTTCCAGCTCCCGTCTGTCGCGTTCAAACTCGACTGGTTTGGTTCCGCCGGCCTGCTGATCCATCTCGGGTCTTGTCGGAACCCCTCTCGGCCAAGGCAGCGGTAAGTAGAGCGCAATCCATTTCATCACAGATCGAGTGAAGAAGTTTTCGACGGACCCGGCGCTTCGTTCTCCCAGCGAAAACCGAAACGAATCGCTCAGGTGACAAATCATCTGATGCGGCGTCATCCTGCCCCACCGTCGCTTGCCGTCCGGTTGAACTTTGCTCAAGCGTCCGAGGATTTCTCTCTGGTCAGCCGGATTCAAAAGACTCTTCATTCCTGATCTCCTCAATCGGCTACCTCAACCCACTTCGCGCTTCTACCGCTTTCAACGACGGCTTCGATCACTCTCATATTGGCCACGGCGTCTTCGAGCGGCGTCGGGACGGGCGTATCGTTGATGACGGCCAGCGAAAACAGGTCGCCCTGGATCGTGTACTGATCGCAGATGTCGAATGTGATCTCTTCAATGCCCGCCGGTGTTTCATGCCACATCCTGCAAGCGCAGTCTGGCGGGGCGTTGAACGGGATCTCGATCTCGACGCGGCCCGCGTCGCCGAAGATGTTGACGCGTTGATACGGCGCAAGCTGGGTCGAGCAGGTGAAAACGGCCGTCCCTCGACCGAAATCGAGAATACCCGACGCGACGCGATCCGTCTTGAAATTCGGGTCGTAATCGAGAACGCCCAGAACGCGTCGCGGCTCTTCGCCGAAGATAAACCGCGAGAGCGAGATGTTGTAACAGCCGATGTCCATCAGCCCGCCGCCGCCGATCTCCGGTTTGTTGCGGACGTTGTCCGGGTCGTTGTTGAAGTACGAAAAGAACGAATGGATCGTCCGCAACTCGCCGACGGCGTCCTCTTCGACCAACTGCTTCGCGCGCCGCCATTGCGGGTGATGGCGGTACATAAAAGCCTCCATCACCTTCAGCTTCGGGTAGCTTTTCGAGGCGTCGAGCAGTTGTCGAGCTTCAGCCGCGCCGAGTCCGATCGGCTTCTCGCACAATACGTGTTTGCCGGCTTCGAGCGCTTTGATTGACCAGGGCACGTGCAGGTGGTTCGGCGCCGGGTTGTAGATGACTTCAATTTCGGGATCGGCCAACAACTGCTCGTACGAGCCGTAGGCTTTCGGGATGCCGAACCTGCCGGCGGCTTCGTAAGCCTTGGCCTGGTCGCGCGACGCGATTGCGGCGACTTCGACGTGATCGCATTTCAGCAACGCCGGGATGACCTTGGTCTGCGCGAATTGCGATGTGCTCAGAATCCCCCATCTGACTTTGCTCATTCGGTTTCACCTTTCGTTCGATGGTTTGTGGAGGAGGTAGAAGAGAGTACGGAAAAGACGGAAATAACGGAACAGACGGAAAATTTTCGGCTCTCCCGTAATTCCCGTGGGGGAGGCCATATATTGTGGTCAAAGGTTAGATCGCGACGATAAACCATTTAGATTCAATGGCGAATCGTGCGGTACGTAGTTCAAGACCGTAACACTT
>Ga0187894_10007372_pt1 | contig 10405 bp, 4 predicted proteins | sample GBC1701081metaG_FD_136650 | JGI IMG/M metagenome (GOLD analysis project Ga0187894, IMG submission 136650) | White microbial mat communities from a lava cave in the Kipuka Kanohina Cave System on the Island of Hawaii, USA - GBC170108-1 metaG ... | reverse complement strand
TCCCAGATAATCGAGCGTGAAATAGACGCGCGCCGCCAACAGCCCCGCAGTTTCGCCGTAGATCACGATTCGACCCGTGTCGCCGACGCCGAGTTGTTCGAAGACTTTCTGAAGATCGGCCACAGCGGGCAACTCGTTCGCGACGCCATTGCGCGCGGTCAGAATCTCTTTCGACGAAAGAAAGCGCGCGCCGGGGACGTGTCCGTCGTCGAAATGTTTGCGCTCGGCGGCGACGTGAATCACGACGACGTTTGGGTCATTGATATGTTTCGCCAGCCAATCGGTCGAGACCAGCATTTCGGAGCGAACCCTCAGTCCGGCGGCCTGTTCCGATTGGGCCTCGACTGCAGATAATTGGATCGCAGGCGATAGCGGCGGGAGGAAACAGATTGCCGACAATGCAATCAGACAGCTAATCTGAACGGGTCTTTTCATAGTTCATCCTTTCTGGATATTTGGTTTCTTACTCCGCGGTCAATCCACCGTCGGCCACTACAATTGAACCCGTCAGGTAGGAGGCTTCCTCAGAAGCCAGGAAGAGAATCACATTGGCGATTTCTTCTGGTCGCCCCAAGCGCTTCATCAATGTCTTTTCAATATTTCTCTGCCTCTCCCTGTCGGGATCCGCCGCATTGGCGAATATCCTTTCGAGTAACGGGGTTTCTAATGGTCCCGGTCACACACAGTTTATTCGTATACCATCGGCAGTGTGATCTATCGCCATGGCCCTGGTCAACTGTATGACCCTTCCCTTCGAGGCGCAATACGCCGCGATGTTGGGAGCGCCGACCAGCCCCAATTCCGAAGCGACATTCACAATAGCGCCGCCGCCGGATCGCCGCATCATCGTGACCGCCGCCCTCGAACACAAAAAAACTCCTTTTAGGTTCACGTTGATCAAATGATCCCATTCCTCCACGGCGGTCTCGGTAACTGTCTTGGCCAACTCTACCCCCGCATTGTTTACCAGAATATCAACCCGGCCATACCTAGCGGATGTCATCCCAAACAAGCAAGCTACTTCCTGCTCGTCACTGACATCTACTTTTATGTAGCTTGCCTCGTCCCCACTATCGGCGATGACTTGAGCCTGCTGGCTGGCGTCCGCGATGTCGGCCAGAATTACCTTGGCTCCCTCAGCGGCGAGCCGGGATGCGGTGGCGTAACCAATTCCCGATCCCGCGCCGGTGATGATCGCTACTTTATCCCTGATTCTCATAATCCTTACCTCCCGCCAATCGGCCGGTTCAGTTCTTTTTGATTCGAAGAATAACCTGGACGGCGGTCCAGTCTTGTCCGGAGTAACCGGCGGGGCTGACATGCCGCAGCGATTGTCTGTCTGCTGAAACCACCGCGAGCAATCGGTCTAACTCATTCGTGGGGTTTATACCATGTCTCGCCGCGCGAGTATCAGGCTTATCCAGCGCAGGCAGTTCCAACCATCGGAAGTTGGCCGGCGTCGTCGTCGCAAAAACTTTTATTACATCAGCGCCTTCCTGATAACCTGGCGGAAGGTCGACCTTGAGCGGGATGTTCAATTCGTCATCGCCGTCCAGAGGCTCGAAGAGAGCGCCCGCGGTAGGCGGGACGATCTGAGTTATCCCCCAGTCCGGTTGAAGATCGAGCGTCGTAACGTTGAGAACCTGTTTTGACCTGTTTTTGATTCGCAGACACACCCACTGCCCGGGAGAATATAGACGCTCGCCGTCGGGAAGCGCGGAGGACAACTGTTCTTCGGAGTAACTTCTCGGATTGAAATTGTCCGGGAGCTTGCATAGTTCGACTACCAGCTCACGCGCGAGCGACGACGTCGGGTCGGAGTTATCGAGTTGTTCGACGGCGTGGTACTTGCTCAAATGCGTCAGGCGTTGAACCAATTTGTCGGCGGCTTCGGCGGTTCCGGCTTTGATCGCCGGTCGCAGGTTAGCCAAAGGATTCCCGGCGGGGTCGCAGATCTCGAATTCGCCTCGGTGGTTTATCGCCGCCTGGTAATGAACCTCGTCTGTTGTTCCGGCCACTTGCGCCCATCCGTTCCCGCCCGCGGCTAACGCTTCTTCGAGGCGCCGCAAAGCTTCTAACTCGCTGGCGGAATTTGTTACCGCCGCCAGACGCGCGTTACGGCGCAGCTTCGTCTGGCCCGCGTCAATCAGAATAGCTTGCGCGCCAGGCTCGATGGCGCCGGGGCTGAGCTGAACCGTGATCCTTCCCCACGAGCTGGTCGAATCGGGGTCGTCAATCTCTACAAGCGCCACACGCTTTTCGAGCTTCGTGTAATCGGACGCGTCGTGGGGATAGAGGGCAAAGACGGCGCCTTCATCCACGCCTTGCGCCCTGCCGGTCAGCAACTGGACGCGCTGGTTGATGGGGTCGTTTTGCAGAACCTGCACGGCGTTGATCGGCGGCAATCTGCCGCTGCCGAACGCGACACGATCTCCTTCTCCAATGAGCATCGGCGTCTGGGCGGCGAGCCGGGTGTGGATTTTCCCAAAGATCCGGTCGAATAACATCGTGTAAGTCAAGCCGGGGCCAAGGCGCCCGAGCGAGTCGAGCAGCCAGTAGCTCAGCGCGCCATGCCGTTGCCCATCGAAGAGGCATTCATACGCATACTCGGAAGGACGGCACGCCGCGAGCAACACGTATCCACGCGGACGCCATAACCAGTTGTCGCTCATTTCGAGGCCGCGCGCCGCGCTTGCCGATAAGCTGCGCCAGCTTTTGATCAACTCGTCGTCGGAAGCGACCAGGCTGGCCGAGGGGCGGAGCGTCGTGTCAACGTCGTCTATGCCTCGCGGCCAGGCATCCCCCATTACGTTTCTCAACCTGCGAGTCGCGCCGCCCGAATGACAACAATCCAACACCAGGGTCACAATCAGCCCCTTATCCGCCATCTTTTTCAATAGGCGCGCCAACTCTATATCCCGCAGATGTCGCGCGCTCGTTTTGCCGATGTCCATCGGCACGAGAGTTTCGTCCAGCCCATTTGCCCCTTTGAGTTCGGGAAACCGCGTCGGCGCGCGCCCGCCGTGCCCGCAATAATGAATGTAGACCTGGTCTCCCGGCGTGGCCGCCTCGCTCAATTCCTGAATAGCCTTGACCATATTTTCGTAAGTCGGCCATTGGTCGCCAGGCTCAAGAGGCTTTCCCGCCGGGGTAACAGACGAAGTGAGCGTACGAATATTTTCGCCGGGAATCTCCAGCTTCCGCCTCAAAAATTCTTCCACCAGTGTGACGTCGCGCACGCATCCGCCCAGACTTGGGTAACTGCCGCCTTCCGGTAGCCGGTTAGGCGCATAACAATCAATACCGATCAGTAAAGCGTGGAATGCCTGAGATTGAAGCATATGGTCAGCCATGAGTTATTTCTCCTGTGGAATCGAGCTATAACATCGTTACATTCGTGTTACCGGCTTACGAGATTGATGGCTCGATGGTCGCCGTAGAGGTTGTATCCCGCCCAATTGGCCAGGCTCTCGATATTCCGCGAGTCGTCGCTGGACGACTTGCCTTTCTCGATAAATTCGCGCTGGGTAAGTTGCAGCGCCCGGTCGCGCGGATAATGGTCGAGGTTCTTGTAAAAGATGTCCATGAAATCAGCGGCGACGTCGTCTTTCACCGGCCACAAACATCCGAGGACGCTGTGAGCGCCGGCTCGCCAGAGGGTTTCCGGCAGGCTGATAATCCAGCGTCCGGGCAACACGAAATTGTCCGCCGCCCAGCAGGAAGAGAGCGTGACGTGCCGCAGTTTGTTCAGCGACAAGCCGCTCATCTCCCTCAATGTGAGTAATTCGACCTGCTCCGGTTCGGGGGTCAAAACCAGACAAGATTGGTCGGGCCTCTCGGGGTTGGAAAAGCCGTGGCAGGCGATGTGAAAGAACACCGCCGAGGGAAGATGTTCGAGCACCGCGTCCTTGCTCGCGACAGCTGATTTGTTGTCAAGCCGGCGGATGTTGATTCCACATTTGGGCTTGAACCACTCCTCCATTCTATTGAGCTCTTTCAACGTGTTCGGGAGCCGCTTGATCCAGAATGTTTGGCCAGCGATCTCCGCGTGGAATTCACCTTCGGGCGCGGCCACCAACAAAGCTTCTCCCGAGGCGCGCGGATCGGAGTCGCTCTCGCGCGGGTTGGTTTCAAACGCCAGCGAGAGCGCGACACGCTCGATCAGATAGGCGCCCTGATGTCGCAGCGCCGCGAAAGGGAAGCCGTGCAGGCTGTCGTCGGGCGCAATGGTCAAGGCTTTGATTCGATGTGGCAGGCTCTTCAGAAGATCGGGCGATGAGAGCGCGGCGGCCAGTTCGGAGGCGATGGCTTCCATCTCCTCGACGCGTTTTTGCGGGGCTTCGATCTTCTCGACCGGGATAAGGTTGCGATGAAGGGTCTGGTCGAGCAGATGGTGTGAACCTTCCGGGCTGATGTTCAAATGCCATCGCTGCACCAGCTCGCGCAGGCGGTTGCGCGCGATCTCGCGGACGCTGAAGCGCAGAGAGAGGAAGCCGGATCGGATGGTCAAAACGCGGTCGGGCAAGACCAGAAACGAAAGTGTCAGGCGGTTCCAGGGGCCACGCCACAGCCTGTGTCGCAGAGTGAAGGCGGGCTGCGAGGGTTGATCCGGCTCGTCGCGTCCGGCAATCGTCTTGCGGCTGAGCGCGCCCTTGTAACGGTCGAGGTGAAGCATCAGGTCGTGGAGGCGCTCCATCACGGCCCAACGCCGCCGCAGCGAGAACAGCCAGAATCGTTCGTCAGCCTCGCGCCGCATCGCCAACATCTCTTCGATCTTGACCGCGATGATCTCCTCGTCGGCGGTCCATTTGTTGCTCAGATAGCAGGCGCGCTCCCAGGGCGAGAGCGAATTGGCCAATTGAGACAGGAGCCAGTCGTTGCCGCTCATCATCGTCAGGATCGCTTCCTCTTCGTGGTTGAGCCAGGCCCGACACCAGGTCAGGATGCGCCGCGCCTGCCACAATTCGGGCGGCAGCCCCATCGCTTCCAACCGCTCGCAAGCTTCCGCCAACTCCATTTCGGCCTGTTTGTATTTCGCCTCGGGCTGATCGGGATGACTTCTGCCCTCGTAATAGCTGACCATCCCGCGCATCACACTCAACCGCGCGTGGATCAATTCGGAGTCGGTCTCAACGAAGAGGTCTTCCAGACGATCGAGGTAATTCGCCGTTGCGGGCATGTCGCGGAATCCGAGCAGGTAGTGAAACCCGATGGTTTGATCCTCGAAGAAGGTCAGGAAGCTTTCGGCCTGCCGGATGTCGAACGGATCAATTCCGCGCGGCTGCCGTTCATCGGCTGATGGCTTCGCCGGCAGCCCTTGCTGCATCTCCACGACCGATGGAACGACCATCTCGTCGTCGGCGAGCGTCTGGTTGCGGGCTTCGGCAAGCTGGAGCAGGAAGTCGGAGCGCGCCGCCATCGCCCGATCTCCGATTCGCAGCGCCTCGGACCTGACGACCTCAAGCGAGAGTTTGGCGATGAGCGTTTGATTGAGAAAGATGCGGACGTGCGAAAGGTTGAGAACGGCCGTCAACGCCGCGCGATGGGCGCCGAGATCGGCGCAGAGCTTGAGCGATTCGGAGAAGCGATCCAGCGCGCTTCCGAATTCTCCCTGCATGAGGTCGAGCTTGCCGAGCATCTCCAACCGGCGAGAGATGAAGCCGGGGTGCAGCGCGGGGTTGAGCTGCGGCGCAAGGGAATCGAGCGTCTCTCGCGCGCGCGTCAGATCGCCTTTTTCCAGCCGCGCGCCCGCCACTCCGAGCAGCAAAGGGATTCGCGCCTGTCGCGCCAGGTCGGGAACGTCGCCATCGGCGTGTTCCAACCCGCGCTCGAACATCAGCAGCGCGCGTGAATACCGGCCAAGCCCCATCCACAGCGAGCCGATTTCCAGGCACAGCAGCGTGAGCATCACGACGCGTTCATCTTTGCCGGCCTTTCGCCACTGAAGTGACCGCTCCCATCGTCTCAATCCATCGGGAGTGTATTCGATCTCGTAGACGTCGCCGATGCTCGGTCCCATGGAATCGAGCAGACCGGCGGCCGCGCGCAGATCGCTTCGTATTCCGGCCAGGCGGATGCGTTTGAGGATGGCGTAATCGGCGTAATAGTCGTTGTCGTTCTCGCGGCACATCCGCTCCATCTCCGAGAGCAATAGGTCCGCCGCCTCGAAATGGCCGAAGGGCGCGGCCAGATCGGCGACTCGCCCGATGACGAACAGGGTGGCCGCGTTCAGTACCAGCCCCTCGGCGATCATCCTCTCCAGCAATTCGAGATAACATCCGAGCGCCGTTTTCCAATCCCCTCGTCTGCGATGCTCTTCACAGCGTCGCGCCTCGTCTTCGATCTCTTCGTGGGTCATCGCTGGCGCCTCCGATCATCGCCAATCATCGCCAATCATCGCCAATCGTCGCCAATCATCGGATGATGTAGACGTTCTGCTGATCGCGCTCGCCGCAGCCTTTGTCAATCGAGCCGCCGATGAGTTGGTCGCCGGCGGTGGGCGGTGGCGTCGGCCTGGGACCCGGGCTGCTCGAGAGATTCGTTCGCGTCTGAGAACGTACTCTGAGTTTAGTCGAACTGTCTGAGGCTTCGCCCGGCTTCGGCGCCGGATCTCCCGGATTGGTCTGAGGAGACGGCGGTTTCACCAGAGTGTAGCTGCGGCCCTGGTTGTCGAAGATTCGATGCGGCGCGGCGTCGGCGATCTCCGCGCGCGCGAGCCTGAATACGCCGGCGGGCGCCTCACTCATTACGGCCTGATCGAGGGCTTTGTCGAATCCGGCGTTCCAATCGAGTTTGCTTAGCCCGGTCGCGTCCTGCACGTAAAAAGCGGAGCGGTTGCGCGCTTCAGGGCTGATTTGCGAAACCTTCTCGCCTGACACGTCAACGTCGCGCATCTCGTAACGGAATTTCCCGTTGTCAATGATCGGGATGAGCTTGCCTTTGAATTCGCTGGTCGGATCGCTGAACCTGTCCAGCCAGTAGATGTATTCGCCGAACTGGCGCAGATTCTCTCTCGTCGCGCGATTGAACCCGTGACGGTGCAGTTCGTGAAGCTGGTCGTAGAAGAAGTTGATGTCGCGCGGCGATTCGTTCAGCTTGGCGATGTTCATCGCCTCCGGGAGTCGCCCCTGTCTGATGAGGATGCTGCCCTTGAAAAGCGTCAGGTCGGGCGAGCGGCCGTGGCTCGCAATCAGTTTATCCAATTCGCCCGCGGCTTCGTCGTATTTCAATTCCGCGGCCAGCTTTTGGACCTGAGCCAGGTCGGCGGGCGTGAGCGGACGCTGCGTTTGCCGGTAGCTAACGAAGTTGGTCGCGCTCGCCATCTCGCGCATCCGCCTCAAATCGGCCGCGCGAATCTGGCCGAGCGCCGTCGCGTCGCCCGACAGCGAAGAGGTGGAGAGATAGACCGCGCCGGAATTCGGATCAATCTGTCCTTTCAGGAGCGCCACGCCGTTCCCGGTATTGATCTCAATCTCGGCCTGCTTGGCGCCGGGGGCAGGCTCGTTGGAAGTGATTTGGATGATTCGTCCGGACTCTCCGCCGCCGAGCGGCAGCAATCTGACGTACTTGCCATAAGCCAGTTCGGCGCCGACCCGCGCGCTGTCAGCGCGTCCGATGAGGATTTCGCGCACTCCGTTGCGCTCATCCGCGACCTTCGCCTCGTAATCGGCGGAAACCTCCATCGTCGGAGCGGTCTGCGACCCGATGCGCAGCCAGTTGTTCGAGCCGCGCATCTGCGCCAGGTACTGTTGATTGGGCAATTCGATGGCCGTCGCCACGTCGGGGTCCGAAGCCAGAAGGTGGCCTGATTCCGGCGACTGGCTGAGCCGTCTGGCCAGGCTCTCGGCCTTCTGCATATCGCGCGCGTACCAGGCCGCATTGAAACCCCGGCTCGTCCTCGAAGCGCTGAAGCTGCCGATCTCCGATCCGCCCAGGCGCGCGGCGGCGGTGAAGCCGCCGCCGGGATCCGACGAGACGGACTGTGTGTATTCGGCCACGCCGGCGCGCTGGGCACCGCGGCTTTGCGGCCTCGAATTGCTCGGCGCCTTCGCCGACACTTCGGCCCTGTTCTGAGACGAGATGGTGAAGTTGTAGCTCGCTCCGTCGCGCGTGTTGAAGCTCGGCTGCTGGCCGCCTTTGATTGAAGTCGGATCAACATCGGAGCGGAGCAGCGGCTTTTCAACCTCGTGACGCGCCGGGAGTGGGGGGCGATTCTCGAAGGTTCCACGGCTCGGCAGCGAGACCCCTCCGCTGAGAATCCTGCGGTCGCAGAACCGCTCGAACGGCTCGGAAGAGAGAAGCCGCATCACCTCCGTCTCGGAATTCCGGTAACCTTTCGGATAGAAGCCCGCGCTGTCCCACTGTTTGAATCTGAGGTTCTTCTGCTCCGGCCGCCGCGCCCATTCGGGGAACCACGCGCTGTGATCAACCTTGACCGCCTCGTTGTTGAGGAAACCCAGCAGGTCGCCTTTGCCGGCCTGGTTGAGCCAACTGATGAGCAGGCTCCATTTCATTATCTGGTTGAGCCGCAGATATTCAGGCTCGTATTGAGCCACCTCTTCGTAATGGTCGTTCCACCAGCCGATGAAAGCCTCGGCGTCCGCGGCGGGCGGGACCTCGCTGTCCTGTCCTCCTTCGACGCCGGGATGCGAAGCGGCGAAGACGCGCGTGGCGTTGCGCCCGAAGAGCAGGGTCGCGCCGTCGTTGGCCGCGCGGAAGCCTTTGTCGCTGTGGCCGAACCAGACGCGCGTGCCCGGCAATTCGTTAATCTGCCGCTTGAAGATCCTGGCGACGGGGACGTTGGTCATCGGCCTGAAGTCGGCGACCTCGCCGGTCGGCGTGCTGTTGAGATAGTTGATCGCCCAGAGCTTGGCCAGCAGGTCGGTGTAGAACAAGACCATGCCCGCTTCCGTACCGCGCAACTCGCCGTCGTAGCGAGCCGATTGATAGCTGTAACCGCGCTCCTTGATCATGTGATGGAGCGACTTGCCGTCTTCGGAGGCCGGCGGAAATTGGGCGTACCGGTCAATCAGCTCGAAGAACGGATTGGCGTCGCGCCCGGCCAGACCGGCGGCGGCTTTCCGCAGATCGGCGTTGACTTGTGGTTTGGGAATCGGCGCCGAGAGCAGAGCTTTGGAGATTTGCGGCAGCAGGCCTTTCAGAGCCTCGTAATCGTAATGAGGATCGAGCGAGAAGCCGCTGCCCGAAACGATCTTCTCCGTCTCCAAGCGGCGCTGCGCCCGCTGCTCATCGCGGGCGAGTTGCTGATTGAGCTGCGCCAGTTCCTGGTCGCGCTGTTTGTGCAACTGCGCCAGCTCCTGATCGCGCTGTCTCTGTTTCGCTTCCAACTCGGCCTGGCTGCTGTAAGTGATCGTCCCCCGCCTGGCGTTGAACTCGTCTATCTTCTGTTTCCACCTGGCGTTGAATTCGGCGACCCTGGTTTGCGCGGGCGCATTGAGCGAGGCCAGCTTGTCGTGAATGCTCTTTTCCGATTGCCAGAGGGTGGCGACATCCTCCGCGCGGAGACGGCGCGCGGGATAGCTCGCCAGCTTGCGCCCTCCCAACACCAACTGGCCGTCCTTCATCTCGGCGTAGGTCAGGTCGTCAATGCGCTTGAGAAACTGTTCCATCTCGGCGGCGCTCTTGACGGTCGCCTGCGTGTAGTTCTTGTCGGTGAAGAGATCACGCCCGTTGACGGTTCCAAGCGGGCTGAGCTTCGCCGTCATCGTTTTGAGGTCTATCTCGTAAGTCGTGACCAGCAGCGACGCGGGAATCTCGCCGGTGTTTTTGCGGTGCTCATCGGCGATGCGGGCGAGGTAATCGCCGCGCTCATCGGGCGATTTGCTGGAGGGCAGCAGCGCGAGCGCCTTGCCGTCGGCGATCAGACGCGAGCGTGTCTTGCCGTACTCGTAGTTGGCGACGGGGCGCAGAAAACCGTGCCGGACAGCGGGCAGATCGAAGGATGCCTTCGTGATCTTGTCGGCGGTCAACCCGGCGTCCGAGAGCGCGGTCAGCAGCAGCCAATCGCGCAATTGATCCATCTGCTCGCGCGGCGTCAGCCCATCCAGCGCGTCTTCGTCAACGTCGAAATTGACGACGCGTAGTGGCGTCGGCGGATTTATCCAATCGCAACCTTGAGTGAAGATCGCGGACTGAAACAGAAAAACTGTAATGAGCAGATGGCTGAATATTCGCTTTGCTCTTCTCATGGCTCCTCCGAAAATCCCTGGGTACGCATCGCTTCCAGCGTGCGAGGCTTCTTCAATCGGCCATTGATCGAAGCAAAGCGCGCTGGAAGCGATGCGTACCCAGGGGCGATTTTTATTGCTTCAGGGCCTCGCATAGCGACATGAATGACTCCTGCGGAAAATCCCTGGGTACGCATCGCTTCCAGCGTGCGAGGCTT
>Ga0187894_10007371_pt1 | contig 10409 bp, 8 predicted proteins | sample GBC1701081metaG_FD_136650 | JGI IMG/M metagenome (GOLD analysis project Ga0187894, IMG submission 136650) | White microbial mat communities from a lava cave in the Kipuka Kanohina Cave System on the Island of Hawaii, USA - GBC170108-1 metaG ... | reverse complement strand
TGCTGCCATCCTCCGGCTGGATGAAGCCGTAGCCCTTCTGGGCGTTGAACCACTTGACGGTTCCAATGCTGCTCATCGTCTGTCCTTCTTGCGCAGATGCGCATCGCCACCGCACAACGATTGTGCGGCGTTGACAACCTGAATTTCGGGTAGCGTGTGGAAACGGCGCCGCAGTGCGGCGGGGTTTGGCCAAAGCGGACCAAAAGTCGATTGTGGGGCACACAAGACACAGCCACCCCGGTGTTGTCAAACCCTAATCGATCACAAGGTGCCGTACCTCCGGCCGCTCCAGACCGCGCGATTTGCCCGGGCGTAGGGCCACGGCTATTATTTGCACAAGCATGAGCCCCGTTCCGTACCGGGACGCAGACAACGATCGGCATTCGACCGATGGGCCAGTTGGGAGATACGCCATGAAACGCAGACGCGTTTTGACGACCATTGCCGGGTCCGCCATTGCAACACTGGGGCCGACCACAATCAGCCGCGCGCAGACGATCACGCTCAACGGCGCGGTGCAGTTCAACGACGACCACGCCTTCACCAAGGCGCTGGTACGCTTCGAGGAGCTGGTGAAGAAGTACTACGGCAAGCCGATCAACTTCACCTTGCACAAGAACAGCGCGCTGGGTCTGGAGAAGCAGTATTTCGAGTACATGGCGCAGGGCAAGGCGGTGGACTACGGCATCGTCTCGCCGGCCCACATGTCGACCTTCTCCAAAGCGGCGCCGTTCATCGATGCGCCGTTCCTGTTCCGTGACCTGGCGCACTGGAACAAGGTGCTCGACGCCGATCTCCTGAAGCCGGTGGCCGACGAGATCGCCGAGAAAGCCGACGTCATGCTGATCGGCTATGCCGGCGGCGGCGTGCGGAACATCTTCGCCAACAAGGCGGTGCATAGTCTCGCCGAGATGAAGGGCCTCAAGGTCCGCGTCCAGGGCGCCCCGATCTGGAGCCGGACATTCGCCGCCACCGGCATGTCGCCGACGGTGATCGCCTACAACGAGGTCTACAACGCCATCCAGAACGGCGTCATCCATGCCGGCGAGAACGAGGCGGCCGGCGTCGAGCAGATGAAGTTCTACGAGGTCGGCCCCAACCTCGCGATGACCGAGCACGCCATCACCATCCGGCCGATCTGCTTCTCGGGCAAGACGTTCAAGGCCCTGCCCAAGGACCTGCAGGACGCGGTGCTCAAGGCCGGCAAGGAAGCCGGCGCCTACGGCCGGCAGGTCGAGTCGTCGGAGGACGCCGCCAAGCTCGATGTGCTGGAGAAAGCCGGCAAGCTCAAGCGCATCGCGTTCGCCGATCGCGACGCGATGAAGACGCTGGTCGACCCGGTGATGACCACGTACGCCAAGGACATCGGCGCCGACAAGATCCTCGACCAGATCAACGCCATCAAGTGAGCATCCGCCCTGCCGGGCGCGGCACCGCCCGCCGCGCCCGCCATCGCCGCGAGGACACATGAACCAGACGCCGCCCGACGCACCGGGCCCGTGGCGCCGAGCGACCGCATGGTACCACCGCATCCTGTCGTACCTGCTGATGGTGTCGGTCGCCATCCTGGTCGTCCCCGTCACCTTGCAGATCTTCTCGCGCTTCACCGACCTCATCCCCCACTACATCTGGACCGAGGAGATGGCGCGCTTCCTATTCATCTGGACGATCATGATCGGCGCCATGATCGGCGTGCGCGAAAGCCTGCACTTCGAGGTCGATGTCTGGCCCAAGGTGCGACCGCGCGTGGAAGCGACGGTCAAGCTGTTGGCCAAGCTCGGCGTGCTTGCCCTGGCGCTGGTCTTCGTGTGGTCGGGGATCGAGTTCACACGCTTTGCCTGGAACCGCATCTCGGAGCTGGCCGAGCTGCCGCTGTGGCTGATCCATGTCGCTTGGCCGATCACCGGTCTCACGTGGCTGCTGTTCCTCGGCGAGCAGTTCGTCGACGACGTGCGCGTTCTGCTGGGGAGGCCGGCCTGATGGGCAGCGCCGTCCTGTCGCCGGGCATGGCGGCTTTGATCCTGTTCGGGTTGTTCTTCCTGTTCCTCTTCCTGCGCGTGCCGGTCGCCTTCGCGCTGGGGCTGGCCTGCCTGCCGATCCTGGTGATCGAGCCGCGGCTGTCGGCGATGACCTTGGTCCAGGAGACATTCAACGCCTACAATTCCTTCATCCTGCTGGCGGTCCCGTTCTTTCTGCTGACCGCCAACCTGATGAATGTCGGCGGCATCACCGACCGGCTGATGCGCCTGTCGCGCACTATGGTGGGCCACTTCCCGGGCGGGCTGGCGCAGATCAACGTCGTGCTGTCGATCTTCTTCGCTGGCATCTCTGGCTCGTCGACGGCCGATGCCGCGAGCCAATCCAAGATCTTCATCGAGGCCCAACGCAAGGAAGGCTACGACGACGGCTTCTCGGTGGCGATCACCGCGGTGTCGGCGGTACTGGCGGTGATCATCCCACCCTCGATCCTGATGATCGTCTGGGGCGGCGTGCTGACGGTGTCGATCGGCGCGCTGTTCCTCGCCGGCATCATTCCCGGCCTGCTGATCGGCCTGGCGCAGATGGCAACGGTGCATGTCTACGCCAAGGCGCGCCAGTATCCGACCTACCCGCGCGCGACCTGGCGCGAGTTCATGTGCGCGAGCTGGGTCTCGATCCCAGCCTTGATGACGCCGGCCATCATCATCGGCGGCAAGATCTTCGGCTGGTTCACCGCCACCGAGTCGGCCTGTATCGCCGTGCTCTACGCCGGCGTGCTGTCGCTGCTCGTCTACCGCGAGATGGATTTCAAGGGCCTGCAGTACGCCTTGCTCGATACCGGCAAGCTGGCCGGCGCCGCTCTGTTCTGCGTCGGCACCGCCAGCGCCTTCGGCTGGCTGCTCGCCTACTACCAGATCCCCAAGGCGATCCTTGAGGGCGTGTCGGCGTGGAACATGGATCTCACGGCCACCGGCTTCTTCATCGCCTTCGTATTCCTGGTGGTCGGCTGCTTCCTCGACGCGATCCCGGCGATCATCATTGTCGGCAGCATCCTGCAGCCGCTGGCCAAGGCGGCGAGCATGGACCCGGTCCACTTCGCCATGATCGGCATCGTGTCGCTGGCCTTCGGGCTGGTGACGCCCCCCTATGGCCTGTGCCTGATGATTACCTGCTCGGTCGCCGGCATCCGCATCGGTGACGCGCTCAAGGACACCATGATCATGCTGGTGCCGATGCTGATGGTGCTGGCGCTGGTGATCGTGTGGTCTGACGTGTCGCTGATCCTGCCGTCGCTGATCTCGCCGGAATTCCTGCGCTGATCGCCACGAGGAGCACCGCCGATAGCCTCCGTCCGTCCCCTCTCTGACGCTCTGGGCTGCGAGATCACCGGCATCGACCTCGCGCGCGATCTCGATACCACCACGTTCGGTACGATCGAAGCGGCGCTGCACGAGCACCTGGTGGCCGTCCTGCCGGGGCAGTCGCTGCAGCCCGACGATTTCATTGCCTTCGCGCGCCGCTTCGGCCGGCCCGAGCCGCATGTGATCGACCAGTTCCATCATCCGGCCGATCCCAACATCCTGATCCTGTCCAACGTACAGAAGGACGGTAAACCGATCGGCCTGGCCGATGCCGGCACCTACTTCCATACCGATTATTCCTATCTCGACGTACCGGCGCGCTGCACGATGCTCTACGCGATCGATGTACCCGCGCGCGGCGCCGGCACCACGTTCGCCAACCAGCGTCGGGCATGGGAGGAGCTGCCGGACGCCACCCGGACCCGTATCGACGGCCTGGTGTGCCGGCATCATTACGGCAACCGCGACGATCTCGATGAGGCCTCGCGCACCGCGGCCTCGCCGCTGAGCGCCGTGCAGAAGGCACGCGTTGACTGGGTGCGCCACCCGCTGGTGCGCCGCCATCGCCACACCGGACAGCCGACGCTCTACGCCGTCTCCGGCAGCTCGTTTGGCATCGAGGGCATGGACGACACCGAGGCGATCGCACTGCTCGACGACCTGAAGGCGCATGCCACGCAGCCGCGCTATCGCTACACCTACGACTACCGGCCGGGTGACGTGATCATCTGGGATAACGCTGCCCTGCTGCATGCCGCTCCATTGGTCGACATGAGCCGCCCGCGCACACTGTGGCGCATCACGGTCAAGGATCCCGGCCCGACGCTCTGACGCACGACACCTATATCAGGAACACGCCTTTGCCGGTGTTCTGTTTGTCGAACAGGCGATAGGCCTCGTCCGCCTGTTCCAGACGCCAGCGGTGCGTGAAGAGATGGTCGACGTCGACCTTGCGATCGGCCACGAAGCGCGCGCACTCGGCCTGACCGACCGTCGAGAACGTCCACGAGGCGACGATGGTGATCTGACGGCGCAGCATGTCAGGGCTGACATCGAGCGTCACCGACCCGCCTTCGCCGACGAAGCACGCCGTCCCCCATGTGCGGGTCGCGCGCACGGCCTGAGCACGCGCCTCGGCGGCACCTGTTGTGTCCATTGTCAGGGCGGCGCCTTCGCCATGGGTCAGATCCTTGATCGCCGCGACCGCGTCGGTTTTCGATGGATCGATCGCACCATCGGCACCGAAAGCGGTGGCCCGCGCCAGCCGTTCGGGGCTGATGTCGAGCGCGATCACGCGGGCGCCCATGGCGGCGGCGAGTTGTGTCGCCGACAGGCCGACAGGCCCCTGGCCGAAGATCGCAATGGTGTCCCGGCCGGTCAGGTTGATGCGCTGCAAGGCGCCGAACGCCGTGCCGGTACCGCAGGAGATCGCCGCACCTGTTTCATAGGAGAGCGAATCGGGCAGCGGCACCAAGGTGCTGGCCGGCACCTTCATGTAGGGCGCGTGGCCGCCGTGGCCGGTGGCACCGTACACGATCATGCCGCTCTTGCTGCAAAGCTGCGTCCAGCCCACCAGGCAGTGCTTGCAGACGCCGCAGCCCTTGTAGTGATGCACCATTACCCGCGCGCCGGGCCGCGCCATCGCCTCGGGCACGCCGGCGCCGACCGCCGCCACCACACCGCAGGGTTCGTGGCCCGCGATCACCGGACCGGACAAGGCGCCCAGGCCCAGCGCGGCGGCCCCGCCGCCGTCCTTGGGTGCGCGATAGTACTTGAGGTCGCTGCCGCACATGCCCGAGGCCTTCATCTCGAGCACGACCTCGCCGGCGTCCGGGGACGGATCGTTGAAGTCCATGAACTCGAGCTCGCGCTCTCCAAGAAAGACGACGGCCTTCATGCGGTTTCCTCCTTGTTTTTCCCTCTCCCGCGTGCGGGAGAGGGTTTAATTACATTGACCGCACCAGCTGGCCCGGCAGCTCGCCTGTGTGCTGGTCGGCGTGCAGCGTCTCGACGCCGGACACGAAGATGTGGCGATAGCCCTCGGCCTTCTGCACCAGGCGCTTGCCACCGGCGGGCAGATCGTAAACCACCTCCGGTGCCCGCAGCCGCAGGCGATCGAAGTCGATGACATTGATGTCGGCCTTGCAGCCTGGCGCCAGCAGGCCGCGGTCGGCGAGACCGTACGCCAGCGCGGCTTCGCGCGTCTGTTTGTGCACCAGGAACTCCAGCGCCAGGCGCGGCCCGCGCGTGCGATCGCGCGCCCAGTGGGTCAGCAGATAGGTCGGCGCGCCGGCATCGCAGATAGCGCCGACATGCGCGCCGCCGTCGGCGACGCCCAGGACACAGGCATCGTCGGTCAGCATCGTGTGCACGACATCGAGATTGCCACCGCAGTAATTCTCGAACGGATGCAGCAGCAGGCCGGTCCCGCCGTCCGCCATCATCAGCTCGAGCGCCAACGCACGCGGATCGACACCGCGCGCCGCCGCCAGCGCCGTCACGCTGCTCGAGGGCTCGGGTTCGTAGTCCAGGCTACCCGCCGTCAGCGGATAGGCCTTCGACAATTCGGCGGCGAAGATCGAGGCCGCGCCCTCGGGGGCCGATGCGATCAGCCGCTGCCGCAGGTCGGCATCGTTGGCCAGACGCCGGTAGCGCTCCACCGCCGACAGGTTGCGCAGCGACGCCCACGCCGGATGGGCAGAGAACGGGTTGACCGTGGTGTCGAGGCCCAGCAGCACGCCGATCGGCCGGCAGCCAACCTGGGCGTTGGCCTCCAGGCCGGCAGCGCGCGCGGCGCGGATCTGGTCCAGTGTCTGGCGCCACAGGTCGGGCGTCTTGTTGACCTGCACCAGCAGGCACGACAGCGGACGGCGCGCGATCTCGGCGGCCGCACGCAGCGCCTCGAACTCGCCGGGCCCGAAGTCGGAATTCACCTCCAGCACGCCGCGACCGGCGCGGTTCATGGCGCGGGCCAGCGCGAACAGCTCCGGTTCGCGCGCGCTGAGGCTGGGCGTCAGGCGGCCATCGCGCGCGCGATGCTTGGTGGTGCGCGACGTGGTGAAGCCCAGCGCACCGGCCAGCAGCGACTCCTCGAGCAGAGCCGACATGCGGACAAGCTCGTCATCGCTCGGCATCTGCGCATGATCGGCACCGCGTTCGCCCATGACGTAGAAGCGCAGCGCCGCGTGCGGCACCTGGGCGCCGATGTCGATGGCGCGCGGCATCGCCGCCAGCGCATCCATGTATTGCGGGAAGCTCTCCCAGGTGAACGGGACGCCTTCGGACAGCACCGTGCCAGGGATATCCTCGACGCCTTCCATCAGGTTGATCAGGTAGTCGGTGGAGCCCGGCCGCACCGGCGCAAAGCCGACGCCGCAATTGCCGAATACGGCGGTGGTCACGCCGTGCCACGACGACGGTGTCAGATAAGGATCCCACGTCGCCTGGCCGTCATAGTGCGTGTGGATGTCGACGAAGCCCGGCGTCACCAGCAGACCATCGGCGTCGATCTCGCGCCGGGCCGGTCCCAGCTTGCCGCCGACCGCCACGATCCGGCCGTCCGCCAACGCCACATCAGCGGTGCGGGCCGGCGCGCCGCTGCCGTCGACCACCCTGCCGCCGCGGATCACCAGATCGTACATGCCCTGCTCCGTTGGTCGCCCTGCGTTTCCATCGCCGCAGCGTATCAAAGACCGCCAGCAGCCGCTGGCCGCTAAACGCATGCCTGAAATTCAGGAGCCCGCCCCCTGGACCCTTTCGCCGGAAAAATCCGCCATACGATCCGCGACCTCTCGACGGGATCAGCCGTTATGGTCACGGTACGTCATGGATCTGGGTACCCTCACCGAGCGGCTTCGCCTGCTTGTCCGCCGCCACTTCGGCGACGATGTCGAGCTCCTCACGCTCGCGCCGCTGGAAGAAGGCCATGCAGGTCTGACTTTCGGTTTCTCCGTCCGCATGTCCAACGGGACCGTGGCAGCCTTCGTGCTCAAGCTCGCGCCGTACGGAGTCAGACGGCAGGGCAACACCGATGTCTATCGGCAGGCACCGCTGCTGAGGGCGCTCAACGCGGCCGGGCTGCCGGCACCGGACGTACCCCTGGCATCGGCAGGCGAGAGCGATCTGGGCACGCCCTTCATCGTGATGGAACGGCTTCCCGGACGTACGTTCATCATCTGGGAGCCGCACGCGTCGTTCGATCTTGCACCTGATCGCGTCGCGGCGTTGTGGATACAGGCCGCGGCGGCTCTGGCGCGCCTGCACGCGTTCGATTGGCGCGAACGGCTGCGCGACTGGGAGCAGCCGCGGCCGCTCGCCACTGAGCTGGCCTATTGGGCGCCGATCCTGGCCAAGGCGCCTGATGATCACTGGCTGCAGGAAGGGCGCGCCCTCGCCGACACGTTGGCCGCCCGCATCCCGGACGCCGGTCCGGCCGGCATCATTCACGGCGACTACCAGCCCGGCAATCTGCTGTTCGACAACGGCCAGCTCACCGGCATCATCGACTGGGAGCTCGCCGGCATCGGCACCCAGGCGCTCGATCTGGGCTGGCTCGCGATGATGGCCGATCCGCAGTGCTGGCACGCGGACTGGCAACCGCATGTCGGTATCGGTCGGGACGCTTTGATCAATGTCTATGAAGAGACGCGCGGCGCGCAGGTAACGGCGATCGACTGGTTCCAGGCACTGGCCTGCTATCGCATGGGCGCGATCGCCTGCCTCAACGTACGGCTCCACCGCACCGGCCGCCGCCTCGATGCGCTGTGGGACCGCTTTGCCCCCAGTATTGAAACGCTCTTCGCCCGGGGGCGTGAGCTGGCGCAGCTGTGAGGCTCCCGTCCCACCGCGAGGCGGAGGGCAGGGATTTCAGCGCCTGAGGGCAGTGACCATCTGGTCGAGCAGCTTGTCCAGGATCGGCATCGACGTCGCGAAGTTGAAGCGCACGAACTGGCTGCCGGCGGGATCGAAGGTCTCGCCGGCGCTGAAGGCGATGCGCGCCTGGTCGTGGAAGAAGTCGAAGGCGGTCGTATTGAAGGCGAGCTTCGTGCAGTCGAGCCAGGCGAGGAACGTGCCTTCCGGCACCCGGCAGATGATCTCCGGCACGTCCGCGCGCAGCCTGCCGACCAGCCGGTCGCGCGCCCGCATCAGATGCGCCATGACCGCATCGAGCCACGGCTGGCCGTGGGCCCAGGCTGCGACGGTGGCATCGACACCGATGGCGTTGGGATCACCCATCAGCCGTGCCGGGATGCGCTGCAGGAAGCGTTCGCGCAGCCGCGCGGAACCGAAATGCAGAACGGCGCAGCGCAGGCCGGGGATGTTGAAGCTCTTGGTCGGCGACGTGATCGTGATCGTGCGATCGGCGATCTCGGGGCCAAGCGATGCCAGCGGGATGTGCTGGTGGCCGGGATAGACGAGATCGGAATGGATCTCATCGGAGATGATGATCATGTCGCGCTCGATTGCGAATCGCGCCATCGCCAGGAGCTCGTCGCGCGTGAACACGCGCCCCGTCGGGTTCTGCGGGTTGCACAGCACGAAGATCCGCGTGCGCTTGTCGACGGCCCCAGCGATCTCGGCGGTGTCACAGACAAAACGGGTGCCGTCGTCGCGCATCGGCAGCGGGATCAGCTTGCGGCCGGTGGTCTGGATGACATCGCGGAACGGCGGGTAGTTCGGCACCTGCAGCACGACGCCGTCGCCGGGCTCGGAAAAGGCCAGCACCGGCGCATAGGTCCCCTGGACAAGGTCGGCCAGCGGCAACACCAGGTCCGAATCGACATCCCAGCCGAAGCGATCCTTCATGCGCGCGGCGAAGGCGACGGCAACAGCAACGCCGGCCTTGTCGCCGTTGCGCAGAGGATAGCCGTAGTCACGGCCATCGACGACACGACGGACTGCCTGCTGGATCGGCTCGGCAACGGCAAAATCCATTTCGGCAACGAATGCCGGCAGCACGTCAGGACCGTACTTGCCCCACTTGGAGTTCCGCTGCTGGCGCAGCGCGGACTCGGATAGATCAAAAGCGTTGGCGTGGACGATGTTTCGATCTGCTGCTGCTTGGGCGACTGCCACGGTACGTTCCCTCTTCTTTGCCGACCCTGCGCGGGACCAACCGCTTTCGACAGGCCGGACACTGTCTTTACCGATGATGACGTGGGCGACAACATCGATCCAGCGCGAGAACTCAGACATGCACGACACGCGCAACGGCGCACGACAGTGTCGCAAAGCCCCAGCGCGCAACGTCGGTACCTTCCATCGCCCACAAATGCGCGCCAGCTCAGGACTTGCCGTCGTAACCACCAAGAGATTTCATGAGTTCACGCGACACGGGAGCACAGCGCGGAATCCGCCGGACCGCGTTGGTTTAATTCTTTGTTAGATTTTGTGATGCGACCCGCCGAATGTTCTTGTTGCGTTCTCACCAAGAATGATGCATAGTGCTCACTTGTGGGTTGGACTTGAACGTTCTTCGATGTTCGAGAAGCGGAACGCTTTCGCATCTATATAAAGTATATCAACAGGCTTCTGATAACTGCATATTGTGTAAGAAATATTTCGAGCGTATATTGATCTAGGCGTCATGGTCTGCCGCCATGCGGGGATTGAACGGTTTGATGGACACCGTCGCTGGCTGGAATGTGTCTCTCCCGAAAGAGACACGCCTAGTATGCGAACATCAGCGGTTGATGCCATCGCTCCACGAGCCACATCAACGGAATAGTTCCGGGCACGAGAGCGTTGGAGTCATCGCAACGATAGCGGCGACCTTCGACACACTGCCGAGAGAAGCCAGACGTGGGCTCGCGATGTCCTCGCGCCTGCACGTCCAAGACCGGAAGAATCGTTTTTACAATAATATTGAAAATAGTCTGAACAGTCTCCACCTGAACGGGAACGGAGCTGATCGGTAAAGCGTATAAGCGTAGTTGAGGTGTCCATCGATAGGCGGCGATATCTGGCCGGATCGCAATCTGGCCCGATCTTGGCATAGCTCGCAGCGTAGTGATGAGGATACCATGCCGGACGACTCTGTTTTCAATACCCTCGTGCGGTCGTTTGAAT
>Ga0187894_10007370_pt1 | contig 10409 bp, 8 predicted proteins | sample GBC1701081metaG_FD_136650 | JGI IMG/M metagenome (GOLD analysis project Ga0187894, IMG submission 136650) | White microbial mat communities from a lava cave in the Kipuka Kanohina Cave System on the Island of Hawaii, USA - GBC170108-1 metaG ... | reverse complement strand
GAGGCGACGATCTTCTTGCGCTCCTCGAAGCCGTACTCGTTCGCGACGAAGCGCGCGATCGAGTCGCGCAGGAGCTGCTGCTCTTCGCTCAGCCTGAAGTCCATGATTACGCACGCCACGAGGGACCACAGCCCCTCGTGCTCCCCAATGTCAGGAAAAGCGCTGCCTTCGGCATCGGTTTTCTCGCTCTAAAGCCCGAGCACCATCTGCGCGATGATGTTGCGCTGGATCTCGTTCGACCCGCCGTAGATCGAGGTCTTGCGCCAGCTGAAGTAGCGCGCCGCGATCGGTCCGGCGTGGTCGGGCGCGAACGCGGTCGCTCTTGCGCCGCTCTCGATCCCGTGCGGCGAGAACGGCTCGGCGTACGGCCCGAGCGCCTCCATCATCAGCTCGGTCAGCCCCTGCTGCACCTCGGTGCCCTTGATCTTCAGGATCGACGCCTCGGGGCCGGGCTTGTCGCGGTTGGAGAGCACGCGCAGCAGCGTCGTCTCGAGCGCCAGCAGGTCGATCTCGAGCTGGGCGACCTTCGCGCGGAAGATCGGGTCCTCCGCGAGCGGTCTCCCGCCCTTCGTCTGCTTCGCGGCGAACTCCTTGAGCAGCGTGAGCTCGCGCTTCGAGGCGCCGACGCCGGTGATGCCGGTGCGCTCGTGGCCGAGCAGGTACTTCGCGTAGGTCCAGCCCTTGCCTTCGGCGCCGACCAGGTTCTCCGGCGGCACCTTGACATTGTCGAAGAACACCTCGTTCACCTCGTGCTCCTCGTCGATGGTAACGAGCGGCCGCACGGTGATGCCCGGCGAATGCATGTCGATCAGCAGGAAGCTGATGCCCTCCTGCATTTTCACCGTCGGGTCGGTGCGCACCAGGCAGAAGATCATGTCGGCCCAGTGCGCCATCGTCGTCCAGGTCTTCTGGCCGTTGACGAGGAAGTGGTCGTCCTCGCGCACCGCACGCGTCTTGAGCGATGCGAGGTCGGACCCGGAGCCGGGCTCCGAGTAGCCCTGGCACCAGAAGTCCTCCTGCGACAGGATGCGCGGGAGATGGTGCTCCTTCTGCCACGGGGTGCCGAACGCCATGATCACCGGCGCGACCATGTTGAGGCCGAACGGGACGAGGCGGGGCGAGCCGGCGGCGGCGCATTCCTCGTCGAAGATGTGCGTCTGCACCGGCGTCCAGGCGAGGCCGCCGTACTCGCGCGGCCAGTGGCCGGCGAGCCAGCCCTTCTTGTAGAGGATCTTCTGCCAGCGGACGTAGTCGTCCTTCGCGAGTCGCCGGTGGTGCAGCACCTTGTCGGCGATCTCCTGCGGGAGGTTCGCGCGCACGAACGTGCGCACTTCGTCGCGGAACGCCTGCTCTTCCGGGGTGTAGTCGAGGTCCATGGCGCGGGAATCGGCAGCGGGAACGGGGTGTTGATGTTAGCCCGTTCCGGGGACCGGCGCGAGGCGCCGCGGGGCTACTTTCCGGCCGACCGGGCGGCGAGGAAGATCCCGGCGAGCAGCAGCGCCATCCCGCCCAGCTTGACTGCGCCGACCGGCTCTTCCAGCAGCCACCAGGCGAGGATGGTCGAGCCGATCGGCTCGCCGAGGATCGCGAGCGCGATCAGCGTCGCCGAGAGATACCGGAGCGCCCAGTTGAAGCTCGAGTGGCCGAGGAGCTGCGGCCCGACCGCGAGCGCGGCGAGCATCAGCCACGACTCGCGCGCGAACCCGGCGAGCGGCGCGCCCGCCGCGAGCGCGAGGACGACGAGGCAGACCGCTGCCGAGGCGTAGACGACGCCGACGTAGGGGACGAGCGGCATCGAGCGCCGCAAGCCGCGCCCGATCAGGAGATACCCGCAGATCGTGAGCGAGCCAATGACCGCGAGCGTGTTGCCGAGCGCAGGCCGCGTCCCCGCGGCTGCCGCCTCGCCGCCGTCGGCGAGGAAGACCACCGCGCTCCCGGCGATCGCGAGCGCGATCGCGAGCGCCGTCGATCCGCCCAGCCGTTCGCGGAAGATGAGCCACGACGCGATCGCGATCCAGATCGGATTGGTGGTGACCAGCGCGACGCTGGAGGCGACCGATGTGTACTCGAGCGAGAGGATCCACGCGGCGAAGTGCGCCGCGAGGAACGCCCCGGCGGCGGTCGCGAGCAGCCATTCGCGCACGCCCAACCGCGCGAGCTCGTCGCGATGCCGGGCGAGGACGAGCGGCGCCAGGATCAGCGCGGCGAGCGCGAGCCGCCACGCCGCGATCGAGAGCGACGGCACGCCGGCCGCCTGCAGCCAGCGGATGAAGATCGACGCGGTCGACATCACGAGCACGCCCGCGGCGAGCACCGCGAACACGCGCCCGCGCGAGGGCGGCGGCGCGCTCAGCGGCGCCTCGCGAGCGCGCTCCAGACGGCGAGCGGCGTCGCCGGCATGTCGAGGTGCGCGACGCCGTGCTCGGCGAGCGCATCGAGGATCGCGCTCATCCCCGCCGGCAGCGACCCCGCCACGCCCGATTCGCCAGCGCCCTTCACCCCGAGCGGGTTCGTGGTGCACGGCGTGACGTGATGGCCGAGGCGGAAGGACGGGAGATCCTCCGCGCGCGGCATCACGTAATCCATGAACGAGGCGGTGAGGAGCTGCCCGTCCTCGCCGTACACGACGCGCTCGCCGAGCACCTGCCCAAGGCCCTGCGCCACGCCGCCGTGGATCTGGCCTTCGACGATCGTCTGGTGCATCACGCGCCCGACGTCGTCGACCGCAGCGTACCCGACCACCGTGACGGTCCCGGTGTCCGGGTCGATCTCGACCTCGCAGACGTGGCAGCCGTTCGGGAAGCTCATCTGCGGCGACTGGAACGTTGCGACCGTGTCGAGCCCGCCCTCGAGCTCCTCGGGCAGCCCGGGCATCGTCCGCGCGCGCGCGGCGAGCTCGAGGATCGGGATCGCGCGGTCGGTGCCGCCGACGCGGAACGTCCCGCCGGCGAACTCGATGTCGGCGGCCGCCGCCTCGAAGAGCTGGCCGGCGATCCGCCGCCCCTTCTCGATCGCCTGGTCGCAGGCGTTCACCGTCGAGCCACCCGCCATCATCATCGAGCGCGAGGCGACCGTCGGCAGGCCGCCGGGCACCTCGTCGCTGTCGCCCTGCACGAGGCGCACGGCGCTCACCGGGATGCCGAGGCGCGCGGCGACGACCGGCGGAAACGTCGTGAGGTGCCCCTGCCCGATCGGCTGCGCGCCGATCCGGAGCGCGACCTTGCCGTCGGCCTCGAAGCGCAGATCCGCGGTGTCGGAGAGCGGGCTGCCGCCGGCGACCTCGAGGAAGCAGCAGATGCCGAGCCCGCGCAGCTTGCCGGCGCGCGCCGACTGCGTTCGGCGCGCCGCGAACCCGTTCCAGTCCGAAAGAACAAGCGCCTTGTCGAGCACCGCCTCGAACTCGCCGCTGTCGTAGACGGGCGAGTTCGGCGCCTTGTAAGGCATCGCCGAGGGCGGGATGAGGTTCTTCCGCCGCAGCGTCACGCGGTCGATGCCGGTCGCGCGCGACGCGGCGTCGATCAGCCGCTCGATGAGGTAGATCGCCTCCGGCCGGCCGGCGCCGCGGTACGGCCCGAGCGGCATCGCATTGGTGAACACCATCTTCACGCCGACGTGGATCGCCGGGATGAGGTACACGCTCGACAGGCAGTTCTTGGTGTTGTTGGTCGTGATCACCGCCGAGAAGGTCGAGGTGTAGGCGCCGATCCCGGCCTGCGTGCGCGCGCGGAGCGCAAGGAACTTCCCGTCGGCGGCGAGCGCGAGCTCGCCCTCGAGCAACCCGTCGCGGCCCGGCGTGTCGGCGAGGAAGCTCTCGAGCCGCGAGGCGCGCCACTTCACCGGACGGCCGACGCGCTTCGCCGTGTAGAGGACCGCGGCGTACTCGGGGTACACCTGCACCTTCATGCCGAAGCCGCCGCCGACGTCGTGCGTGAGCACGCGGATCGTCTGCGGCGGCACCTTGAACACCGACTCGGCGAGGATCTTCCGCACGAGCGCCACGCCCTGCGTGCCGGCGGTCAGCGTATAGCGTCCGGACGCCGCGTCCCACGCGCCGATCGCGGCGCGCGGCTCCATCGCAGCGACCGCGACCCGGGTGTCGAGCAGCTTCACCCGGGCGACGTGCGCAGCGGCCGCGAACGCGGCGTCGACCGCGCTTGCGTCGCCGTCCTCCCAGTCGAGGCAGATGTTCCCCGGCGCCTCGTCCCAGATCGCCGGCGCGCCGGCGGCGGTCGAGCGCTCGACGGTCGACGCGCTGGCGAGCTCGTCCAGATCCAGGACGACCGCCTCGGCGGCGTCCTGCGCCTGCGCCGCGGTTTCCGCCACGACGATCGCGACCGGCTCGCCGACGTAGCGGACGCGCTGCGCCGCGAGCACCGGCATCGACGCGGGCGTCATCTGCTTTCCACCGCGCCCGGGGAGCAGGACCGCCGGCGGGATCGCGCCGATGCCGTCGCGCTCGAGGTCGGCGCCGGTGAAGATCGCGAGGACGCCGGGCAGCTTTGCCGCCCTGGCGACATCGACCGACCGGATCGCCCCGTGGCCGACCGGCGCCCGGACGAACGCCGCGTGCGCCGCGCCGGCGGGCGCGAGGTCGTCGGTGAAGCGGCCCCGCCCGGTGAGGAGCGGCTCGTCCTCGCTCCGCAGCGCGTCGCGCCCGCTGCCGAATCGCAGGGTTTCCTCGGCCATCGTCTTCTCTCGTGGAATAGGAATCGAGGATGCCGCGGGGATGCCGCGTCGCATCACGCGCGCTGCGATTGACAGCGCCGCGAGCACGCTACCTATAATGTGATCGCATTTCAATACAAGAACGATCGCCGCGCCGTCCGGCGCCCGCGCCACCGCTGAAGGAGGATTCGCCGTGAGACCTCTCGTCGCCCGTCTGCTCGTTCCGATCGCGGCGCTCGCTGCCCTCGCCGCCGTGCCCGCGGGCCACGCCCAGACCGGCCCGATCCGCATCGGCCTGCTGCCGCCGCTCACCGGCCCGCTCGCCTCGCCGGGCAAGGACATGCAGGAGGGCTTCATGCTCTTCTGGGAGCAGGCGAAGAACACCGCCGGCGGACGCAAGGTCGAGGTGGTCGTCGGCGACACCACCTGCAATCCCGACCAGGCGCTGAACCAGGCACGCCGGCTCGTCCTGCAGGAGAAGGTCCATTTCCTCGTCGGCCCGCTGTGCGGCCACGAAGGCCCGGCGGTGTCGCAGGTAAGCAAGGAGACCGGCATCCCGCTCGTCATGGATCCCGCCGGCGCGGACACGGTGACGAAGTGGGACCGCGTGCCCACGGTCGTGCGCACCAACGTCTCGGCGAGCCAGATCGGGCACCCGTGGGGCGAGTACCTCTACAAGGAGCTCGGCCTTCGCAACGTGACGTTCATCGGCCAGGACTACACGTTCGGCCACGAAGTCACGCTCGGGGCCGTGCGCACCTACACCGCGCTCGGCGGCAAGGTGGCGAAGATCATCTGGAACCCGGTCGGAACGAAGGACTACGGCCCGACGATCGCCGGCATTCCCGCCGACTCGGACGGCGTCTCGGCGGTCGTCGTCGGCGCCGACCGCGTGCGGCTGTTCGAGGCGTGGTTCAACTTCGGCATGGACAAGAAAAAGAAGATCTACGGCGGCTACTGGATGCAGCAGGACGTGCTGCCGCAGCTCGACGACCGGGCGATCGGGATGATCGGCAACTCGCTCACCTACGCCGCCGGCATCGATACGCCCGAGAACAAGGCGTTCACCGAGGCGTTCGCCCGCAAGTACAAGCGGCTGCCGTCGTGGTTCGCCGAGTCGGCGTTCACCTCCGGCCTGTGGACGAAGGCCGCGATCGACTCGATCAACGGCAACGTCGAGGACCGTGCCGCGTTCCTCAAGGCGATGCGCACGGTGCAGGTGAGGGCGCCGCGCGGCCCGCTGAAGCTCGACGCCTACGACAACCCGATCCAGAACGTCTACGTCGCGCGGGTCCAGAAGATCAAGGATCCGGTGCTCGGGGAGGTGCTGACCACCGTGCCGGTGAAGACCTACCCGGCGGTGTCGCAGTTCTGGACCTGGTCGCCGGAAGAGTTCCTCAAGCAGGGCCCGTACAAGCGCTAGGCTAGCGCACGGGCCGCACGAGCGGCGCGGCTGCAGCGGAGCCGCGCCGTCCGTTCGCGCCCCGAGCGCGCTCGAGCCGAACCATGACGGGCGCCATCCTCCAGGCGATCAACGGCGTCTCGCTCGCCGCGCTCCTCTTCCTGCTCGCGAGCGGCTTCACGCTCTCGTTCGGGCTGATGCGCGTGGTGAACATGGCGCACGGCGCGTACTACCTGCTCGGCGGCTACATCGGCCTCTCGGTCGCCCGCGCGACCGGCAGCTTCACGCTCGCGCTCGTCGCCGGCGGGCTCGCGGTGGTCGCGCTCGGCTACCTCGTCGACCGGTTCCTCCTCCGGCGCACCGGGGAGAACCATCTCGCGCAGGTGCTGTTGACGGTCGGCGTCGCGTTCGTGATCGGCGACATCGCGCTCAAGATCTGGGGCGGCGACTTCCTCAAGGTGCCGGTGCCGGTCGCCCTGCGCGGCGCGATGGAGCTGCCCGGCGGGCTCGTGTACCCGACCTACCGGATCGTGCTGATCGCGCTCGGCGCGGCAGTCGGCGCGCTCCTCTGGGTCCTCTACCTGAAGACGCAGATCGGCGCGGTCGTGCGCGCCGGGGTCGACGACCGGGAGCAGGTGGCCGCTACCGGCATCAACGTGGACCGCCTGTTCGTCATGGTCTCGGCGCTGGCGTCGTTCCTCGCCGGCATGGCGGGTGTCGCGGGCGGCGCCTTCCTCACGCTCTACCCGGGCGCCGAGTGGGAGATCCTCGTCTACGCGCTCGTAGTCGTGATCGTCGGCGGCCTCGGCAGCCTCGGCGGCGCGATGATCGGCGCGCTCGTCGTCGGCCTGCTCGACGCCTACGGGCGCTGGCTGCTGCCGGAGTTCTCGTACTTCGTGCTGTTCGCCCCGATGGCGGTGCTGCTCCTGGTGCGGCCGCGCGGCATCGCCGGAAAGGAAGCCTGAGGTGAAACCGATGCCGAACGCATCGCTTTCCCGTCTTCGGGGAGCGCGAGGGGGCGCCGCGTCAGCGGCTCTGCCCGCTCGCGTCGTGCAGGACTTTGAGGTGAAACCGATGCCGAACGCATCGCTTTCCCGTCTTCGCGGAGCGCGAGGGGGCGCCGCGTCAGCGGCTCTGCCCCCTCGCCTCGTGCAAGACTGATGGACCGGGCGCGCGCCGTCGCGCTCGGCGTCGCGCTCGCCGGAGCGCTCGTGCTGCCGTACGCCGCCGGGCCGTTCTGGACGGGCCTCGCGACGCAGATGCTGATCTTCGGGCTGCTCGCGCTTTCGACCGACCTCCTGCTCGGACACGCGGGACTCTTCTCGCTCTGCCACGCGTCGTTCTTCGCCGTCTCGGCCTACACCGTCGCGATCCTGCAGGTGCGCTACGGCGTACCGACTTCGCTTGCCGCGCCGGCCGGCCTCGCGCTCGGCACGGCGCTCGCGGGGGTCTTCGGGCTCTCGGTGCGCACGCGCGGCGTGTACTTCATCCTCGTCACGCTGGCGCTCGGCTACGTCGTCTGGGGCGTCGCACACCGCTGGTCGTCGTTCACCGGCGGCGACAACGGCGTCACCAACGTGCCCTTCCCCGGCGCCGGACCGCTCGCGATCGCGTCGCACACGCAGTACTACTACCTCGTGCTCGCGATCGTCGTGGTGTGCGTGCTAGGCTACCGCGTGCTGGTGCGTTCGCCGTTCGGTCTCGCGCTCCGCGGCATCAAGGCAAGCGAGTCGCGCATGCGCAGCCTCGGCTACCGCACCGGCGCCCACCTCTACGCCGCGTTCGTGCTGTCGGGCGCGCTCGCGAGCTTCGCCGGCGTGCTCTACGTCTACTACAACCGCTTCGTGAACCCGGTGTCCGCCTCGTTCCCGATCTCCGTCGAGGCGGTGCTGATGGCGATCATCGGCGGCAGCGGCACGCTGATCGGGCCGTTCATCGGTTCCGGCGTCATCCTCGGCCTGCGCAACTGGGTGTCGAGCTTCTTCGAGCTGTACGCGACGGTGCTCGGGCTCGTCTTCATCGCCACCGTGCTGTGGGCGCCGGAGGGAATCATGGGGATCGCGGCGCGGCTGCGCGCGCGCTTCCGCACGCGGAGGGCGCCGGCATGAGCGAAACCGCGATCCGGGTGACGGGTCTCGCGAAGGATTTCGGCGGGCTGCGCGCGGTCGACGCGGTCTCGCTCGCGGTCGCACCGGGCGAGCGCCGGGTGCTGATCGGCCCGAACGGCGCCGGCAAGACGACGCTCTTCCACTGCATCACCGGCACGCTGCGGCCGAGCGCGGGGAGCGTGGCGCTCTTCGGTCGCGAGATCACTCGCCTCGCGGAGCCGGTGCGGACCGCGCTCGGCATGAGCCGGACGTTCCAGATCACCAACGTCTTCGCCGACCTCCCGGTGGTCGACAACATGACCCTCGCGCTGCTCGGCACCGATCGCCGGAAGTGGACGCCGCACCGGCCGGTCGACGCGTTCGGCGCGCTCCGGACGCGCGCGCTCGAAGGCCTCGCGCGCGTCGGCCTGGAGAGCCGCGCGCACGCACCGGCGCGGCTGCTCTCCTACGGCGAGCGGCGCCAGCTCGAGCTCGCGCTCGCGCTGAACGCGAACCCGCGCGTGCTGCTCCTCGACGAACCCTGCGCGGGCCTCAGTCCGAGCGAGCGGCAGCGGATCTCCCGGACGATCGCCGGGCTGCCGCGCGAGGTCACCCTCCTGATGATCGAGCACGACATGGACGTCGCGCTCGGGCTCGCCGACCGCGTCACCGTGCTCCACCGCGGGAAGGTGATCCTCGAAGGGTCGCCGGACGAGGTACAGGCGAACCCCGAGGTGCGCGAGGTGTACTTCGGCCATGTCTGAAGCCACGCGCGTTGCGCCGCTGCTCTCGGTCCGCGGGATCCACACTTACTATGGCGACAGCTACGTGCTGCAGGGCCTCGACCTCGAGCTCGCCGAAGGCGCGATCGTGGCGATCCTCGGCCGCAACGGGATGGGCAAGACCACGCTGATCCGGTCGGTTGCGGGCCTGACACCGCCACGCGAGGGCGAGATCGCCTTCAAGGGGAAGTCGCTCCGCGGGCGCCCAGCGTACGCGATCGCGCAGGACGGCATGGCGATCGTGCCGCAGGGGCGACGGATCTTCCGCTCGCTGACCGTCCGCGAGAACCTGCTGCTGCCGACAAGCGCGCTCGCCGGGCGGCGCGGCGCGGGTCCGCGGAACGGCCAGCGGCGCTGGGACCTCGCCGGCGTGCTCGCCGAGTTCCCGCAGCTCGCCGAGCGCATCGGGCACCTCGGCGGCGCGCTGTCCGGCGGCGAGCAGCAGATGCTCGCGATCGGCCGCGCGCTGATGGCGAACCCCGACCTGATCCTGATGGACGAGCCCTCGGAGGGCCTCGCGCCGCGGCTCGTCCGGCAGGCGGGCGAGATCATGAAGCGCCTGCGGGCGCAGGGGCACGCTATCCTTCTCGTCGAGCAGAACCTCGCGCTCGCGCTCGAGGTCGCGGACCACCTCTACGTGATCTCGTCCGGGCAGTTCGTATTCCGCGGGACGCCGGCGGAGCTCGGGCGCGAGACCGAGGTCCTCGACCGCCACCTCGGCGTCGCGGCCGGTAAGCTCGCCTGACGGAGACCGCCATGCCGAAGCACCACACGCTACTGCCCTCGCCCGAGACCGTGCACTGGGGCCACTTCGACGCGAAGATTCCGCCGCGCCTCACCGTCGATTCCGGCGACACCGTTACCGTCGTCACCGTTTCCGGCGGCGCGGTCGAGGTCGGCGACGTCGCGCGCATGGGACCGGCGCACCGCGAGATCGTCGAGAAGGTAAAGCCGCTCCTCGGGCCCCACATCCTCACCGGCCCGGTCGCGGTGCGCGGCGCGGAGCCCGGCGACACCCTCGAGGTGCGCATCAAGGCGATCGAGCTGTCGGTCGACTGGGGCTGGAACGTCATCCGGCCGCTCCGCGGCACGCTGCCGGAGGACTTCCCCGACTTCCGCCAGGAATTCATCCCGATCGACCGGAAGGCGATGACCGCGAAGCTCCGCTGGGGCCCGACGCTCCCGCTGCGCCCGTTCTTCGGCATCCTCGCCGTCGCGCCGCGGCCCGAGTACGGCACGATCTCGTCGGTCGAGCCGCGCGAGTTCGGCGGCAACATCGACAACAAGGAGTTCGTACCCGGCTCGTCGCTCTTCCTGCCGGTGTTCGTGCCCGGCGCCAATTTCTCCTGTGGCGACGGCCACGCGGTGCAGGGCGACGGCGAGGTGTGCCTCACCGCGCTCGAGACCTGCCTCGACGGGACGTTCGAGCTCGTGCTGCACAAGGGGCGGAAGCTCGCCTTTCCGCGGGCGGTG
>Ga0187894_10007369_pt1 | contig 10410 bp, 7 predicted proteins | sample GBC1701081metaG_FD_136650 | JGI IMG/M metagenome (GOLD analysis project Ga0187894, IMG submission 136650) | White microbial mat communities from a lava cave in the Kipuka Kanohina Cave System on the Island of Hawaii, USA - GBC170108-1 metaG ... | reverse complement strand
GGCTGCGCGTCGGTACCGGCGTGAGGCTTAGGGTTAAAACAACGGTGCAATGTTACTGGGCTGATCCCCTTTCGCATTGCGCCGTTTGTTGCTTTAAATCGATGGCTTTGTCCGTGTTGTCCGGCAACCGCGATGAGACGACTCCCTATCCCCGGGCTGTTGAACCAGTACGGACTCGCAGAACTGTGTTCCTTTTTTGTGCGCGGCGTGTCGCAAAGACCTCACGTCTGGACCACTCTTCGCCCCTAGTACTCCGCAAACGTGTCGTCAGGATAACAGTAAAGCCATCGCTCACCTCAGTTCGCCGGAAGCGATCACCGGATGCCCAGTGGCATTTCATGTTTAGTAGCGTGACGATTCGGTGAACTATCACAACACCGTATCCCCCACACTCCTGGCACGTGCGCAAGTGCACGCACATTGAACCAATCTTCACACAGTCTTCGCGAACACGCTCGTGCAACAGTTTGACGTCGGTGATGGTATTGATGTGCGTGCAGACTTCCAGGCACATAGGTTCTGACCATTGGGTCAGAGGTTACCCGCTCGTCTTGTGCTTTTCAAGGAACGAACTCGTAGTCTGCGTGGCACAACGAGTCACTGCTGGATTTCTTCAAGGACAAGAACGTAGTCATCGATACTCCACTCTCGAACCAACCCCTCGCCGTTTAAGATTTGACCGTCCAGCATATTGAAGATGAATCCTCTAAGCCCGTTACCGTGAAAATTGATTCGGAAGACTGGCCCGCCAACGTACCTATACGTATTGTTGTTCGCCGAGGTGATCTGAAAGCCTTCCGCTTGAAGTTTTGTAAGCAGGTTCTGGTACAAGTCTGCATTCTGTTCCAACTTCTTATGATGGAACACGTACTGGTAACCCGCTTTGAATTGAGACGGCATTGGCAACGAGTTCATTTCGTGCGCCGGTACTTTCCCGACCTCATAGGGGCCACTTCCCATAAAGACAAAGTCTGATAGCACCTTCACTAATGGCGTTTCCCCGTTCTGCTCGGTTGCAGGACAACCTGTTAACAACAATATCGAGGAAAGTAAAGCAAGTCGCAACCAGTAAAGTTCGCGTCTGATTGACAGACTGTCGCGCACCAAAAAGCCACGCATAACAAATAACCCTCCTTACTCATCCTACTAAACTAAGACCAGTGCATCACCTCCAGTGAGCGATTAATGGATTTTGCGGGTGGATTTCTTCTTGCTCACGTCCTTCCGCACCTTATTTTCGAGACGTAAAGATGCACCGAGGACATCCGGATCTCCCGTAACCAGGGCTCGGGCATGGCCCAGCTCATGACCCAGAAGTTCACCAGTGGAAGGCTCTTGAGCTTTATTATTGCTCCAATATTCTTTTGGCAGCTTTCCAGGTTTTGTTGCCGGGTCAAGTATATACGTTGTTATTACACCCCCAAATGAGCCCGTCAATCCAGGCGTAGCCCCGGGACTGGAACCGATTGCCCCGATCCTATGCCAATCTTTGTTGTCATCTTTGATTTCCGTACCAGCTGCAACAACTTTGATCCTGGTATTTCGTGGATCGGTAATTATTGCCGATATTTCACCAGCAGCGTTGTTGATTTTCTCAAAGGCAGGCCCCTTGCCACTTGGCCCGTTTGTATAGATCCCGACAAAGTATTTAACGTTACCGTCTTTGTCAACGACCTTGTTTTCATAAAGATAGGTACCTGCTTTTTTCCCAACGACCTCTTTAAGGGCCTCTAATTGTTGCTTTCGCTCCGCCTCAGTACCGGTGAGTTCGATCGATTCGCCTGTGGGATCAAGGTAAAGGAATGGGTTATTTACCGCGTAGCTGTAGCGGTTCCATTGTTGCGGGATGCTGATGTACTCCCGAAATACTGATTCCGCTGCGCTCGGGTCGCTCGTTAATTGTTTTTCCAAGTTAATGTCGTAGGGATCGACACCCGTAAAGCGACCTTGCGTGGACGAGTAGTAGCGGGCAAGGAAGTAATCCAAGCCGGTTTCAACGTCTCGTTCCTTCTCGGTGAACTGCTGACGTACTCCATCGCTGCCCGAATAACCCATCGCGGCACTGCGCCCGCCTGTTGGAGCAAACAACTCTTCACCAAACGGCAGGTAATCGTGCCGCTTCATGTTCGCAAGGCTACCCGTCTGGTCCAGGATCATGCGTGGCGTGCCGAGTTGATCCGAGATCAGCCACTGGACCTTCTGATCATTGGCTGAAGTGCCAAAGGCCTGAATCTCCACGACCCTGCTCCATGAGTCGGGAACCGCGGTGATGTAAACCCGAATCTTGCTCGTAGTGATTGGCGAGAACGTAAACTTGCGCCAGACCTTGTTATTTGCCGTCACACTTCCACCGGGGACTGTGACCCAAGCGCTACCGTTCCAGTATTCCACGTTGAAGTTCAGCAAGCCGTACAACGTGAAAGTCTGAGTCTCGGTCGGCGTGTTCTCTACCGTGTAGTTGTCATGCAGACTGAAGACGCTTATCTCATCGATCGTCTTACTGCTGGCGAAGTCCACCTGAATCCAGTCTGGTACTACGTTCGGCGTGTTGTCATTCCACCCTTCAACACTGTTGCCCCACGGACCACGATAGTTTCCGTTGATCGCGTAGGTAGCGGAAAACCCAGAACCCGCGGCAGTACTGGAAGCAGTAGCTACTCCACCATTCGCTGCCAGCGCCACGTTGAAGCGGCCGGTTGCGCTAACCAGCAAATGTCCGTTGCGATAGGCATACTCCTTTTGCGGCGCCGATGCCGGTGAAGAAGCTTTGTATTCAGCCAGCAACTCTCCGGCGAACCCATAGACTTGCCACTCTTCCTGACTTGAGGCCACTTGCCGCTTCACACGCTTGCCGTCGCCGTCATATGTGTAGCGGCTTACCTGGCCCGTATTGTCGGCAGCCTGGATTATCCTGTTCTCGGCATCGTAAGTGCGCCCACCCATGCCGGTGTACGTATCGGTGGTGAGATTGCCGGCGTTATCGTAGGTCATCGCACCTGGTTGTCCACCAGGCACACCGAGACGATTATTCGCCGTGTTAACTGTGAACGCCTTGTTGTTGATACCGGTGCCGTAGGTAACACCGTTGTTGATGGTGCGATTGCCCCAACGGTCGTAAGTGAATTGTTGTTTCCAGTGTTCGGCGCCGCCATCGAGCACTTCCCGCGCCCAGTTCAAACGGTTAAGACTGTCGTAGTTATACTCCTGCCAGCGCATTGTTTGACTGGGAATGTAGATCTGCTGCTTGACCAGATTGCCGTTGTTATCACTCATGTTCGAACCCGAGCACACACCCGTGCACGAGCTACTGAAGCTGTTGATGATCGCGCCGCGGTCCCACGTGGTGTCGGTTGGACCAGTGTAGCTGGTGCTGGCCCGGATCTCCGCGAGTTGGCCACGGCTGTTGTAGAACAGTTTGTTGAAGACAGGCGTTGTGGTCCCAAGCTGCTCTTTAACCAGGCCGCCAGTGGGCGAGTAGAGAATGCCGGTGGCATAGGTGCGCGTAGTGCCGTCACCGAGATTGCCACTTACAGCGGTCAAGCGACCGGCTTGATTATAGGTATTGGTAACGGTACGTCCGGATGGATAAGTTACCGTGTTGACCGCACCAGACAAGCTGTAGACATTGCTCATCTGATAATTGACTGTGCCGGTCTGCTGGATCTTTAGTGTAGCTCGGCCAAGAACATCGTATGCCAGGTAATCGCCGTTACTACCAGTGCCATAGGTCCGGGCCACGAGGCGGCCAACGGCGGAGCCCCGCGTGTACGTCGGCGCACCAGTGGGCAGCGTTTGCGTATCGTAATAAAATTTAACTTCATCAGTGGCGCCCACACCGGCCGGCAGCGCCGGATTGTTGTGAACGGTTGAGGTTGTCAAATTCGAGCTGTTGTACCAGCGACGGTTAATGCGGTTAACTGAGTCATACGAAAAGTGCGCTGAAACGCCACGCGCATCCGTCTTCACCAAAATGTTGCCGTTGTCATCATACTGGTAGGTGACTGTTCCGCTCTCCGGATTTGCTGCGGTACGCAAGCGCTCCACGGAATCGTAGGTGAAGCTACGCGTTTGTGATCCCTGCGTTACTGTAGTCAGGTTACCGAAGACGTTATAGGTATAACTGGTCGGCTGGACCGGTGACGCGGTTGTGCCAAGACTTCCGCTTGCATCCGGTTCATCCACACGTCGCAGACGGCCCAATGCGTCAAACATGCTGCGACGCACTTTTCCTGCTTGATCTGTAACGGTGGTGAAGTTCGCATCGTAAGCGGTCGTCACAGCACCCGTGAAAACTCCCGGTGTGCCAGTCCAGGCTGGTTGCGTAGCGCCCGCAAAGGTCGCCGCTTCGATAACTCTGCCGGCAGCGTCGTTCGTGATACGCGTCCAACTGTCTGTTGACGCAGCAGTACTGCGCATACCGGTTGACGTGAGTGTCACCCGTCCTTGGTCGAGGTAAGCACTCTTCAAAGAGATTGTGTAATTGGTCCCGTCCTCAGTTTGTTCAGTCAACACCGGACGGCCCGACGGATCCTTCGTGGTTCTGGTTTTTAGTGATTTATCGTTTTCCGCGTTCAGGTCTTTGGCCTCGATTACCTGCCGCGCTGAGTCGATATAGGTTGTCGTAACTCGCTGCTGGTGGTTGCTACCACCGATATTTACTTGCGGAGTTTTGGTAACTCCAGGCCGGCCAAACGGATCGACGGTGCCTAATAATTGGTTCGTGTAGTCGATTGTAGAGACCTGGCCGTTTGCGTCTGTTTTGCTGGTAACTAGTCCCGTGGAGTAGTCATAGGCGGTCGTCGTGGTTTGTGTGCCGGTACCATTCTGCGGATCGACAACGACACGGTTTGGTAAAGCGTGAGTCGCGTCGTCATAAAAATATTGTGTGACCTTCCCGCGGCCATCAGTGGAAGTCGCGATGTTTCCATACAGGCCATAAGTGTTGCTGGTTGTGATCCACTTCGACTCGAGGTCGACCCATACTTTTTTGGTTGTCAAATTGCCAACCGCCGGCGCCACTCCGTATACCTGTCCGTCATAACTCGACTGAACAATGCTTGGACCAATAGTTGTTTGCTGCATCGCATTGAGAATTAACGGAGTGCCGGTTGCGAGGGCCCGCTTAGCGTAGACGTTCCCTGACGCAGCCGTAGTGGCGGCGTTGTAGTAACTATTGGTGGTGGTCCGTAAGACAGTGGCCGAGGCAGGCACACCGGTAGGCACACCATTGGTGTCCCGGGAAACCAGCGCCGGATCGAACCAGTCATACTCTGTGGTTTGTGTGACATTTCCATTGAAGTCGTACTGAGACGTCTTCGCCGACATTTTCAGGTTATTACCCGCAGCATCGGTTAGTGTCGTGTATTCCGCGTCCACCACGGGATTGAAAACTATAGTGCCGCCAGGCGACATCAGATTTGCGCCAGTGAAAATCAGATTGCTCCAGTGGCGCTCCGTTTTCATAAACGGCTTAATGGTTCTGTAGACGAGCCCGCTCACACCGTAGTAAGCGCCGCCGTACCCGCTTCCCAACGTAGCCATTTGAACGTATGAGCTCTCGCTGATAGTGCTGTTATCGTTTACATAGGTTTGCGATGCCGAACCCAAATCCGGCCAAATTACATAGGTCCAGACGTCATCTGGTCCATCCTGCACGATGGTTTTCTTAGTAATCGTCTCCCTGGGGATGTCGTCGGGAGAAAAAACGGAATGGGCCGTCAGGCTCGGGGAATCCAGCTCGTATACGTACTGGGTCTCCGCGCCCGTGGGAGTCATCATTTTGCTTAGTGAACCCCAACCCTTCGAAGCTTGCCGCGTATAAGTTTGGCTCGTAGCACTGCACGAACCCAACTTTACATTGTTATTGGCTTGTTCGGTTGTGTCTGAATTGTAGGTAAAGCTGAACCGACGTGCTGGTTGAGTGGGTTCAGTTTGTGGGAAAACAATCTCGTCCACCACCTGAATGCTTTGTGAGAGCAACTGGTGGTAAGTGCACGGGTGTGGGTTAAGTTGACCAGGAATCCAACCGTCACCCGGTATAGTTTTCCTTGCACGCTTGTGGTGTCGAAATTTATGTCGATGTGCATCCAGGTACCGCCAACAGTCTGATACCAGACCTGGCCCTGGCCCTTACCGCCATTAGCGGCGGGGTCATAAAAATAGCGTATCTCTCGTCCGGTCTGCTCGTCCTGATAGTGAGTGCCGTTGCTGTCACTAAAGATCTTGATCTTATTGCCGTTAGTGTCCTGAATTCGCTGGATACCGCCAGTTTGGGTTACGCGGGTTCCATCGGGTAAGTAGACGGTAAAGTCTCCCGAGGCAGCGATTGTGGCGGAGATAAAGGTGCCGTCATAGGAGTAGTACCGCATCGTTCCGTGCGTGAACGGAGTCTCTTTGTAATAGCCGAACAAGAAATCCTTGCCGCCGCTAAATGGTGAGTAGTCAACTGGCCGCAGTTCATGCTCCGAACCATCCGGCATTACCAGCAGGGTCTTGTACCAGTTATTGTTCAATAGCAGCGTGCGGTCAGGCTCGTCTCCTACCGGAGGAATCTGGTAATCAAAATCCTCATGCGCATCGCGGATCTCGATGGTGTACTGTCCAGTCACTCGCCAGCCGCCACGATCGCTCTGCTGCACTGAATCCACTACGTACGGATGTTCCGATAGATCAAAGGCTTCGCCTATTTCCTCTGTTCTAGCAACGTCCCAGATCTTGCTGCTGTAGTGAGCATTCAAGCTCCATGACAACTTTCCACCGGCGAGGGGCGGTAAAGCTGCCAGCGGAATATTCAAGTTCACATTGCCGTTTTGCAGGCTGATGTTCTCAATGTCGGAAATTGAATACGAGCCATTGGGCCTTGTGCCGCGATCGGGACGGGCGGCAGTCATCGTCTGACCGAAAGCAACTGTAGTAGCGAGAATGATGACAGCTAAAATGCCAAAGAGGTGTGAGTGATGATTGCGTAAGGACATCGATAAATTCCTACTAGTGAGCTGCGGTCGAAAGGTTCGTTAAATTGAGGGTCATCAGCGTCTGGCCATTGCTGGTCCAGGTGATGGTGGTGGGGAACTTCTCGCCGGATTGTTCCGTCCACTCGGAAAAATTCGCTTCGATGGGCTGGCCTTGCTCCTCGCCGACGATCTTGTCGATCAATCCGGTGATGCTGTTGATGTAAAAAAGCCGCCACCTTCTCACTGGTTCTGTATTTTGCTCATCGACGGGTGGTTCTTCGACGCGCACTACAGTCCACAATGGACCGTCGTAATTATCGGGCGCGTCTTCCGGCCGCACGTTGCGCGCCACCGTGTAGTAACTCGCGCCACGGAGTTGAGCTAGCACGAAGTAATCCGAACTGTCGTAGACCAGTCGCTCGACCAATTGGCGCTCCATGTCGGTTAGTGTGCTGGAAGCCGCTCGTGCGCCTTCCTCGGTGTGCCACGTGAGGGCACGACTTGCAACAAGTATGTCGACCCTCTCGCCCTTATTCGACCGGCTGCGAGTGATATTTACTGGTTGCCAGCTTGCATCGATGGTCAAAGTTCCCGTCAGGACAAATGCGGTGCGACTTGATGGATTAAATCTCTTTCCAAGGCGCCGCGCGACGCGAACAGCTTCCGGCTGCATTGCGAGATTTCTTGGACCAGAACTGGCTGATGTGGAACTGGAAGTTTGTGCTGTGGACCCGGATGTATCGACCCATGCGGGGGTTATGAGAATGACGCTTGTTATTCCAACGACGACAACAAGATACACTGAGCACAGGAGGAGGTTCCTGGGAGTTCGAGACATAAGTTCTCCTTCGTTCGTTAGTCCTTAACGACTCGTTAAGTCGACAGTGAGAATTTCTGATTGAGCTATTCATGACGCCGGGGCTAAAGAATTGTTCGAGTCGGGGAGTCAACTCTGATTCTATTAGTGAGAAGTGGAGACGCGCGGCACTATACTCCTCGTCGCGGTCCATGTCAACGAAAATTTGTACAAAGATTCAGGTATGAATATGCAAATACAAAACATTAGATGGTCCTACATCGCGCGTGTTGGCGTCATTATTCTTTCGATGCTACCAATGGTCCAGGCGCAGAAGGTGGTGCGCATCAATGACACAAGCGCCATCAATCCGCCGAGGTGAGTATTGCGATCAATCCGGCCCATCCCGACAACATGATCGCTGCGTCGCTGCAGATCGGGCGGCCGCGGCCGCTAAAACCACGCGCCGGGAGTTGTCATTAAGTAACCTTCGAAACCATGGTCCACCGTCCCACTCCCAACACGAGAAACCTGGTCCAGGGTGATGACGTGGTCGCGTTCAGCAGCGACGGCGTCGCCTATCACGTACACCTTTCCTTCGACGGCATCAGCCTCGCGCGCCCGGCACGTGCTGAAAATGAAATACTCGTAAATGTCTCGAAAGACGGCGGCAAGACATGGGCCGATGGCATGGCTGCGATGAATCACATCAACACCGTTACGCCTTTCGAAGATAAACCCGACATCGTCGTCGACAATGCTTCGACCTCGCGTGGGAAAGGAAACGTCTACATCGCCAGTACGCGCTTCGATGTCTACGGCAGCGCGAATCCGGGAACTGCGTATTCCGGTGATTGTGGGCGGTGATTCCGGAAGCAACGTGGGCAATGATTCCGGTTGATTGTGGGCAGCGTCGGCTGAGATGCTGGCCGCTGCTTTATTTACTGTTTGCGCTCAGCGTCAAGCTCTTTCGCATTTTGTTTTTGACGTTTGCGCAGGGACTCACCTTTCAGTTGCGCTGCTGCCTGATATTTGCCGACCGCGCCATGTCTTAAATGGAGACTGCGGGCAATCTGACGCTGACTCAGACCCGCCGCCGTTAAACGCAAGACTTCTTTGACCAGATGCATAGAGACCCTCGGGGCTGACATCTATGGTGGTTTCCTCCCGTAAAGTTGGTGGAAGCCATGATGTCCGCCACCAGCGGAATTGCTCCAGCATCGGCCTTTTTAACTGCCGCCCACGATGGCCCGGAATCAGTGCCCACGATGCGCCGGAATCGGTGCCAACGATGGCCCGGAATACGCAGGAACACCTTGCCGAAATCTATTTCACGCGTTCCACCGATCAAGGCCAGCCTTTCTCCATGCCGTTTCGCATTTCCGATGCTGGCGGCGACTGCGTTGACAGCGATAACAGTGTCGAAGCCGCTGTTCCACCTGTTGGACCAAGCGGCGACGACTACATCGTCTGGGCTGGCCCACTTGAGGATGGCGCGATCTCGAATTCCTTCCGTGCAGCCAGATCTTAGGCGTGAGCATAAGCTCGCAGTATCGCGACGCATTTATCGGCTCTGCGACCTTCTGCCACTGGACCACCCTTCAAAAGAGCGACGCAATCCTTTACAGAGTCTTGGCCTTCAAGAGTCTGTCATCGTCCTCACGTTTATCGCCGGCCTTGAATGTGAAATGTCATGGGCCACGGGAGGAGCTTCAAAATCAATAAAGTTACGGAATGAGGATCTTCGTGTCTACATCACCAAAGCGTATCAGGTGTTCGAAAACTGGCCGCATAACCTTCATCAGTTTCTCGATGAGAGATCAAAAGGAGACGTACGACTCAACCCGCACGATGGAAAACTTATCTGCCGTTGAAAGAAGAATTCGGCGCCTGTTCAAACAGTTATACGGCGATCTTCGAGAACCCTCAGTTCGATTTCCTGGGCGAAGGCTTTGCGCAATATCTGAACTACAGATTGAGAGCGCAGTAGGAGGATCGAGATCGGCTGTCCTTACTTCCTGCATCCGACCACGACAAATATATTTCAATCACACAAGCCCGACGATTACTCAAGATCAGTCATGATTCATTATTAAACCTCGTGAAGACCGAAGAAATCGCTTTTGCCATAAGGAACCAAGAGAGAACGCACGATGTCCAGCTAAAAGCGGAAAGACGATCTAATAGTCATGTGTAGATTTCTTGATTTTCTACTCAATTAGCATGGATATGAGTACATTTTTCGATTTTCTATCTAGGTTTGACTGAGGGGTACAAAAAGGGGTACATTTCGTTTCGCCACTTTGAAAACTGCGTTTTTGTTAGGTTTTCTATAGTAAGCGGGAGTAGCTCAGTGGTAGAGCATCGCCTTGCCAAGGCGAGGGTCGCGAGTTCAAGTCTCGTCTCCCGCTCCAGTATTCAGTATTAAGGCGGCGGGATGGAGGGGTGAAAGCGTTACGCTTTCGAGTAAACTTACTTCATCTCACCGCCTTCTGCGTTTGACATTCCGAGTGGCGGCGTAGCCAAGTGGTAAGGCAGAGGTCTGCAAAACCTTTATTCATCGGTTCGATTCCGATCGCCGCCTCCAATCGTCACTGCATTGGTGAAATTATCCCGGCCCTCGCCTTAGCCATTTAGCGAAACGTATTACCAACTCAAAGT
>Ga0187894_10007368_pt1 | contig 10411 bp, 8 predicted proteins | sample GBC1701081metaG_FD_136650 | JGI IMG/M metagenome (GOLD analysis project Ga0187894, IMG submission 136650) | White microbial mat communities from a lava cave in the Kipuka Kanohina Cave System on the Island of Hawaii, USA - GBC170108-1 metaG ... | reverse complement strand
CGGGCGCTGAAGACCTGGCCGCGCGGCGTGGTGAACAGCGTATCGATGGTCCAGTATTCGCGCGCCCGGAAGGCCTCGATCTCGGCCTCGCGCTCGCAGATCAGGCGCAGCGCCACCGACTGCACGCGGCCGGCCGACTTGCTGCCCGGCAGCTTGCGCCACAGGACCGGCGAGAGCGTGAAGCCGACGAGATAGTCGAGCGCGCGCCGCGCCAGGTAGGCTTCGACCAGCGGCTGGTCGATGTCGCGCGGATGCGCCACGGCATCCTGCACAGCCTGCTTGGTGATGGCATTGAAGGCGACGCGTTTGACCTGGACGCCCTTGAGCGCGTTCTTGTGCGCCAGGATGTCCATGACATGCCAGGAGATGGCCTCGCCCTCACGATCGGGGTCGGTCGCGAGATAAAGAATCTTGGCGCCCTTCACGGCGCGCGCGATGTCGTTCACCCGTTGCTGGGAGCGGGCGTCGACCTCCCAGTCCATGGCGAAATCTTCATCCGGACGCACAGAGCCGTCCTTGGCCGGCAGGTCGCGCACATGGCCGAAGCTGGCCAGCACGGTGTAACCCGGGCCCAGGTATTTGCCGATGGTTTTGGCCTTGGCCGGCGACTCGACGACGAGAACGTTGGACATTTAAATCGTTCGCCGGCGATATCGCCGCTCCGCGATTGCGCCCAAATCGCCAGCGATATCAACGCTTTAGATCAGGGCGACCATGTTTCCTTGCAGCCGCTCCACCCTCCCCGAAAGCTCCAGATCGAGCAGGGCGGCCGTGACGAGGGCCGGCGAGACATGGCACTCACGGATCAGTTCGTCAACCGGGGTCGGGCTGGGACCAAGGCATGCAAGGATGCGGTTGGGCAGGGAATCTGTTGTTGTTTCAATAACTTGAGGTGCGGCATCAAATGTCCCTGGCAGGGTCGCGCTTTTGGCCCTGGCGGGGCGGTTTGCAAGGTTACTTTTAGTGACAGCAGTCGGTGCGACCGGGCCAAGATGGGTGAGCACGTCGGCAGCGCCCTCGACGAGGTGAGCACCATCGCGGATCAGCTGATTGCTGCCGCGGCACCGTGGGTCGAGCGGCGAGCCCGGTACGGCGAACACCTCGCGCCCCTGATCGGCGGCTTGCCGGGCGGTGATCAGCGATCCGGACTGCAGTGCCGCCTCGACCACCAACACGCCCAGCGACAGGCCCGAGACGATGCGGTTGCGGCGCGGGAAGTATCGCGCCTGGGGCACCGCACCCAGTGGTGCTTCCGACAGGATCAACCCCTGCGCCGACATGGCTTGGTAGAGGTCCGCGTTCTCCGGCGGGTAGACGATGTCGATACCGCCGGCGAGGACGGCGATCGTTCCAGTCTCAAGTGCCGCGCGGTGTGCCGCGGTATCAATGCCGCGCGCCAGACCGGACACGATCACGAAGCCTGCTGCGCCAAGGTCGGTGGCCAGGGTCGTCGTTACATGTCGGCCATTGGTCGAGCCGTTGCGCGCGCCCACCATGGCCAGCATCGGGCGTGTCAGCAGGCCGACATCGCCGATCGCCGACAGCAGCGGCGGTGCGTCCGGAATCTGTGCCAGCGCAGCCGGGTAATCCGGATCGCCGTGAATGATGAAGTGGCCGCCTCGCTGGGCCAGTTCTGCAGCCTCGCGCTGCAGTGCTGCCGGCGCCGGCGGTATCGGCGGTTGGACAAAGCCGGCGCGCTTTACCAGCGACGGCAACGCCTCCAGCGCCGCCACAGCCGAGCCGTAGTGGCCGAGCATTTCATGGAACGTCACGGGCCCGACGCGCGGCGTGCGCGCCAGCCGCGCCCGCGCGAGGCGTTCGCCATGAAGGGATGGCGGGCGTGGCGGGAGAATGGCGCGCGCAGCTCGGGCAAGCAGGGACAGGGACGCGGTCGCGTTCATGGTGTGTTCCAATAACGCGAATCGCGAAACATGTAAATCGCGCGGAAGTTGTATGCGGAGAATCCTAGCGCAGCTTGGGATTCAAAGCGTCCCGCAGCCAGTCACCCAGGAGATTGACCGCTAGCGACAGCACCATCAGGGCCAGCGCCGGGAAGATCACGATCCACCATTCGCCGGAGAATAGGAAGGCGTTGCCGATGCGGATCAGGGTGCCCAGCGACGGTTGGGTCGGCGGCATGCCGACACCGAGGAATGACAGCGACGCCTCGGCGATGATGGCCAGCGCCAGCCCGATGGTGGCGATCACCAGCACCGGCCCCAGCGCGTTGGGCAGCACGTGCTTGAGCGCGATCTTGGTGCCGGAGATGCCGATGATGCGCGCCGCGCTGACATAGTCCTTGCTCTTTTCCGCCAGGGTCGTGGCGCGGGTGACGCGCGCGAACTGCGGCCAGTTGGCAAAGCCGATCGACAGCACCAGCACCCACACCGCGAACTGATCATGCATCTTAGGGAAAGCCACGCGCGCCACGCCGTCGAGCGTGAGCGCAATCAGGATTGCCGGCACGGTGAGCTGGATGTCAGCGATGCGCATGATCAGCGTGTCGACCCAGCCACCGCGAAAGCCGGCGGCCAGTCCCAGCCCGACACCGAACGTCACCGAAAGGCCGATGGCGGCAAGGCTCACCAACAGCGAAATGCGGCCGCCATACATGATCGCCGACAGCACATCGCGGCCCTGGTTGTCGGTGCCCAACAGGTAGTCCGGCTTGCCGTCGGCGGTCCACACGGGCGGCGTGAACGCATCGAGCAGCTTCAAGGTCCGCGGATCGAACGGATCATGCGGCGCCAGCCACGGCGCGAAGAGGGTGCCGACCACGAACAGCACGGTGACCAGCGCCGCCGCCACCGTGAGCGGCGAGCGGCGGAAGCTCCACCACAGATCCGAATCGCGCAGGCGCGCGATGAGAGACGCTTCCGTCATTGCCTGCGATCATGCCGAGTGTCGGCCGGCGGGGAAAGGGAAGTGTCAGCGTCGCCAGGTGAACGCCAGCGCTGCGCCCAGCAGGGCGAGCGCAGCGGACAGCGGGCCGAAGCCTGCGAATCCCCAGGTAGCGATCATCCAGCCACCCAGTGCCGCGGCACCGACCCAGCCGACGCTGGCGCTGGTGCCGTTGAGGCCCATCACCGTGCCGCGAACGTCCTCGGGCACCTCCGCCAGTGCCGCCATCAGGCACGGTCGTCCCAGTGCGTTGATGAAGACATAGGCGAAGCCCAACACCACCGATACGACGATATCGGGCCGCCACGCGAACAGCGCCAGCCCGGCCGCCGCGGTGGCGGCCATGCAGGTGCCGAACAGACCAAGACGGTTTCGCACCCGGTCGGCGAGCTGGCCGCCAATGGCGGTGCCGACGATATTGCCGACGGCGACCAGCGCCAGCGGCAGGGCGACGGCCTCAAGCCCGACCTTGTACTGTTCGAGCAGGAAGGTGGCGAAGTAGACAACGACCAAGCCGTAGCACACGCGTTCCGTGACGCTGATGGCCAACAGCATCATCACCGGCAATGACAGGCGGCCACGCGGGCCGTCAGGGGCGGCGCGCCGCGGCAGGCGCTTCGCGGGGTCCGGCACGGTGGCGGCCCACAGGCTGAGTGCCGCAGCCGCACCAAAGCCCGCCAGCGCCACATGCCAGCCGCGCCAACCGATCGAGGCGCCTGCCCACGCCGCCAACGGCACGCCGACGACCAGGGTGAGGGACTGGCCGCTCATCACCCAACTCAGTGCGCGACCGCGGTGGCTGGCGGCGACGCGCGCCGCCACCTCGGCAAAGATCACACCCGTGAATATGCCGCAGCAGGCGCCGCCCAGCGTGGCCCAGACCGCGACACCGGTGAAATCGGCGGCCTGCACTACGCCTGCCATGCAGAGCGACAGTCCTATGGGACCGCCGATCAGGAACGGTCGCCGTCCCCAGCGGTCGGAGGCCATGCCGGCCACCAATGACATGACTCCCCAGGCGGTCGCCGTCATCGACACCAGGTTGGCGACCAGCACCAGGTTGACGGAAAGGTCGCGCGCCATGTCGAGCAGGAACGGCGCGCGCGTGGTGCCGCTGGCGGATGCCGCGAAGGAGCCCAGACAAGCCGCGGCCAACAGTAGCCACGGCATCGCCGGCGACGGTGTGGTTGTGCGGGCCAGCGTGGCGTCGGACTCAGCAGACATGCACGGGCGGTTGTAGCGGCCGGCGCCTGCAGCCGCGACTCCCATTGCCGCAACGCCGCCGTGCACGCGCGCGACCGCGATCGCATGCTCGGTCATGAAAAGGCAACAGCGCTTCTCAGTCGACCTTGGCGCCGGATTGCTTGACTGCGTCGGCCCAGCGGCCGGCGTCGCGCTGGATCAGCGCGTTGAAGGCGGCGATGCTCATGGGGTTGGCCTCGACGCCCATGTCCGCCAACCGGTTGCGGAAAGCGGGGTCGTTCAGCATGCCGTTGATCTCGATATTGAGCCTGCCGACGATCGCATCGGGCGTGCCGGCGGGCGCGGCAATCGACTGCCAGGCAACGAGATCGATATCAGGATGCGATTCGGTCAGCGCCGGCACATCGGGAAATGCGGGCGCCCGCCGCGATCCGGTGACCGCCAGCGGCCGCACGCGGCGTGCGCGGATGTGCTGCACCACGACCGTGGCGTCGATCCACATGAAATCGACGCGACCCGACATCACGTCGGTGATGGCGGGACCGCTACCCTGATAGGGCACGTGCTGGGCACGGGCGTTTTCCTGTCGGCACAGCATTTCCATCACCAGGTGATGGATCGTGCCGTTGCCCGGCGAGGCATAGGTATAGGCGTCGGGCTTGGCACGCAGCGCCGCCATCAAGGTCGGCACGTCGGTCGCCGGTACGGCCGGATGCGTGACCAGGAACAGGGTCACTGCGCCGATCATGGCAACGCCGGTCAGGTCGCTGATCTTGATCGGCGGATGACTGAACAACGCCGGTGCGATACCCAGCGTCGTGCTGGTCGCCACCATCAGGGTGTAGCCGTCGGGCGGCGCCTTGGCGACCTGGCTGGCGCCGAGCAGCGTGCTGGCGCCGGGCTTGTTCTCGACCACGACAGGCTGCTTGAAATTTTCCCGTAGTCGATCGGCGATCACGCGGCCGATGGCGTCGGTCAGCGCGCCCGGCGGGAACGGCACCACCATGCGGATCGGCTTGTCAGGATAGGTGTCCTGCGCCGCGGCACCGCGTGTCGCAACGACAGCGGCCGCTGCGCCGGCAAGCTGGACCAGCCGGCGGCGATGCAGCGGGACGAAAATCACCGGACCTCTCCCTCAGTAGAGGCCGCGCTCGAACTCCCGGATCGGCCGCTGGCCCGGTGGCGCGATCTTCGCACCCTTGCCGTCCGGCAGCGGACCGACACCCTCTTCCGGTGCATAGGGACCGCTGACTCCGACGACCGGGTCGCCCGCGACGGTGACGCGCTCCATGGTGCGGCGCTGCGGATAATAGTCATGCGGTGCGTAGTGCTGCACCGCGCGGTTATCCCACATCACGATGGTGTGCGGCTGCCACTTCACGCGCAGCTGGTACTCGGGGATCGCGGCGCGGCTGTAGAGATACTGGAGGATCATACTGCTTTCATCGTCCTTCAGTCCCTTGATCCGTGTGCAGAACTGCGCGTTGACGTTCAGGATGCGGCGGCCCGACATGGGGTGCACGCGCACCACCGGATGCCATGGATTGGGGAAGCGCGCCTCGATCTCGCGCAGTTTCTGCTGATGCGCCTCGGAACTGGTGAACAGCGGCCGCCACGGCTTGAAGTCGTGCAATGCTTCCAGTCCGTGGATGTAGGCCTTCATGCGCTCCGACAGGCCGGTGTAGGCGGCCGTCATGCTCGAGAACAGCGTATCGCCGCCGACCTCGGGCACGATACGGGCGCGCAGGATGGTGCCCAGCGGCGGCGCCTCGCGGAACGTCTCGTCGGAATGCCACTGGTCGGTGAGGTGAGGCGGGTTGTCCTTGCCGTAGTCGAGCACGATCACTTCGCGCTTGTCGTCGAGGTTGGGCGAGAAGGGATGGATCGAGAGATCGCCAAACAGGCGTCCGAAATCCATCTGCTGGTCGAGCGTGATGTCCTGGTCACGCAACACGATCACTTCGTGTTTCACCAGCGCGGCGCAGATCACCGCCGCCTCGGCCGGGCTCAACGTCCGGCGCAGATCGACACCACTGATCTCGGCGCCAATATTGCCGTTGATCGGCGCGACCTTGATGTGGGCGGCCGCTTCTGACGTGACATGCGTATCCATGGCGTTCCCTCCGTTGCGGCGGATTTTCCGCCCGGCGGCCGGGCAAGTCACGTGGAAAGCGGCGGCCGTCGGCGTCAGCGGGTGTTGCCGACGGCGCGCGCCCGGTCGACGCGCAGGCGGGGGTCGATGACGGCGTAGGTCAGGTCGACGATCAGGTTGATGGTAACGAAGAAGAACGAAATCATCACCAGATAGGCTGCCATCACCGGGATATCGGCGAACTGCACGGACTGGATGAAGAGCTGGCCCATGCCGGGCCACTGGAACACCGTCTCGGTGATGATCGAGAAGGCGATCAGGCCGCCGATCTGAAGGCCGATCACGGTGATCACCGGCAGTAACGTGTTTTTGAGCGCATGCCGGAAGTGCACGGCGCGGTTGGTGAGACCACGGGCGCGCGCGAACTTGATGTAGTCGGTGCGCAACACCTCGAGCATTTCCGAGCGCACCAACCGCAGCACCAGCGTCATCTGGAACAGCGCCAGTGTTACCGACGGCAGGATGAGGGCCTTGAGACCGGCACCGGTGAGCAGACCGGAACTCCACCAGCCGATCTTCACGGTATCGCCACGCCCGAACGAGGGCAGGCATAAACCAGTCGGCAGGCCCAACCATGCGACCCAGCCCGTGCACTCGACCGAGAAGATATAGATCAGCAGGATGCCGCTGACGAACGTCGGCATGGCGACACCGGCCAGCGAAAAGGTCATCACCGCGCGCGTGTCCCACGTGTCGCGCCGCAGCGCGGTCAGCACGCCCAGGGGGATGCCGAACAGCAGCGCCAGCAGCGCGCCGCAGAATACCAGCTCGAGTGTCGCCGGCAGCCGCTCGACGATGAGCTGCTCGACCGGGCGCGCCATGCGATAGCTCTTGCCGAAATTGCCGACCGCGGCATTGCCGAGGAACCGCACGAACTGGATCGGCACGGGATCATCAAGGCCCAACTGGTGCCGTAGCTCGGCGCGTTCGGCCGGAGTCGCCTCCTGGCCGACCATGTTGTTGATCGGATCGCCGACGAAATTGAACAGTACGAAGCAGAGGAAAGAGACGGCGGTCATCACCGCAGCAGCCTGCAGCAGACGGGAGACCAGGAAGGAGAGCATGTCGGGACGTTGCCCTCAAAAAGCTGGATCGCGCGTCGTCACCTCTCCCGCGTTGGCAGGAGAGGTGACGGGTGCCTTACTTCATTTTGGCGTATTTGAAGTTCGGCGAGTCGGTGGCGAAGATCGGCGTGTCGACCTTGTCGCTCATCGACCAGACGATCACCTGATCATGCAGCGGCAGATAGGCGTTCGACGCGCGCGCGATCTTCCAGGCGTCGGCGATCAGCCCGTCGCGCTTCTCGATGTCGGTCTCCTGCGCCATCTTCTCGGTCAGGGCGTCGAGCTGTGGGTCGCTGTAGCCGGTAAAGTTCCAGGAGCCGTTCTTCTTGCCGTCATTGGTCTGGTACATGAACGAGAACACATAGTGCGAGTCGAGCGTCGGCACGCCCCATCCTAACAGGTAGAAGCTGCTGTCCTTCTTCTGCAGCTTGGGGAAGTGAAGCGTCTTTGACCGCGCCTGCAGGTCGATCTGGATACCGATCTGCGACAGCATGCCGACGACGGCCTGGCAGATCGCCTCGTCGTTGTTGTAGCGGTCATTGGGGCAGTCGAGCGTCACCTTGAAGCCGCTGGCGTAACCGGCATCGGCCATCAGCTTCTTGGCGCCGGCGACATCGTAGGGCAGGCGGGCGCTGAGTTCCTTGGTCCAGCCGTTGACGCCCTTGGCCGTGATGATGCCGGCCGGGGATGCGAAGTTGCGCATCACCTTGGTCTTGATGGCGTTGATGTCGATCGCCTTGTACATCGCCTCGCGCACGCGCTTGTCGGCGAACGGGTTCTTGCCCTTGACGTCGCTGTATTTCAGCTCCGGCGAGCCGACATCCAACCCGAAGAAGATCGCCCGGATCTGCGCCGACTCCAGCGTCTTCAGCCCCGGCGTCTGCTTGACACGCGCTACGTCCTGGAGCTGGACGTCGAGCACGAAGTCGATCTGGCCCGAGATCAGCGCCGCAACGCGTGTGGCAGGTTCCTTGATCGGCGTGTAGACGAGTTCGTCAGGGTAGTCCTTGAACTCATCCTTGCCCCAGTAGGTCGGGTTCTTCACCAGCACGGTCTTGATGTCGGGGTCGCGCTGCTTGACCGTGAACGGCCCGGTGCCCATGGCGTTGCGCACCGCGAAGGTCTCTTCCTTGTCCTTGTAGCTCTGCGGCTTCGTAACGCTGTGCTTCTCGCACCACGCCTTGGACATGATGAAGATGTTGGTGAGCTGGTCGGGCAGGATCGGGTTCGGTCCGTCGGTGATCATATGCACCGTCAGCGGATCGATCGCCTTGGCCTCCTTCACCGAGGCCAAGTAGGTCTTGAAGTCCGACGTCGGTGACAGCACGCGCGTGATGCTGAACACCACGTCGTCGGCTGTGAACGGCGTGCCGTCGGAGAATTTCACGTTCGGGCGCAGCTTGAATTCCCACACATTGGGCGCAATCGCTTTCCACGACAGCGCCAAGTTGGGAACCTTCTTCAGGTTGGGGTCACGCTGGATGAGCGGGTCATAGATGTGCTGGTTCATCGCCGCGGTCGGCCCCTCGTTCTGCGCGTGCGGGTCGAGCGTCAGCGCATCGCCGACGCTGGCCCAGCGCAGGGTTTTGGCGGATAGCGGCGAGGCCAGCGACAAGGCCACTGTCGTGGCGATGAGCAGGCGTGAGAAACGCATGGCAGACACCCCCTCTGCTTCGTTGCTGCGCGGATTAGGCGACGCCCGAACCGGCAAGTCAACTGATGCGCGTCCTCGCCGCGCCTACCGGGCTAGACCTTCTTCGACCGACCGATTTTTGGTTCCGTGCCGGCAAACAGGCGCGCGATGTTCTCGTGGTGCATGGCCCATACCAGGGCGATGGTCAGCGTCACGACAACGGCCATGGGGATGGACGACACGGCGTAGCCCCAGGGCGGTGCGATGCCGAACAACCAGGCCAGGACCGCCGTCAAGGCCAAGCCCAGCAGGGCCGACAGCGACGAGATCCGAAACAGCACGGCCAGCAGCAGCCACAGCAGGCAGGCAACGATGCCCAGCGGCCACGACCATGCCAGCAGACAGCCCAGGGTCGTGGCGACGCCCTTGCCGCCCTTGAACTTCAGCCACAGGGGAAAGCAGTGGCCCAGCACGGCACCCAGGCCAGCCGCCAGCGCCGCCGGTTCGCCGGCAAAGGCGCTGGCGGCCAGTACCGCTACCGCACCTTTGCCGGCGTCAGCCAGCAGGGTCGCGGCGGCAATGCCTTTGCGCCCGGTGCGCAACACGTTGGTTGCCCCGATATTGCCCGAGCCGACCTGGCGGATGTCGCCGGCGCCGGCCAGGCGCGTGAAGACCAGCCCGAACGGGATCGAGCCCAGGACATAGCCGAACGCCAGCGCGGCCAGCAGCCAGGGCCATACTGCGGCGATGGCATAGGGGGAGGCGGGCATTGACCGTCAGGCCTCTCGCTGCATCGGATCGCTGCTACTTCAGCGCCGCGGCGAGGAAGGGCAGCATGCGCTCCCAGGCCAGGTTGGCGCATGTCACGTCATAGGCATCGCTGCGCTCGTTGGCGAAGGCGTGTGCGGCGTCATAGCGGTGGATGTCCGGCTTCTGGCCGGCGCCTTTCATCGCTGCTTCCAGCGCATCGACGGCGGCTGGCGTGCACCAGTCGTCCTGGTTGGCAAAGTGGCCCTGGAACGGCACCCGGATCTTGGCCGGGTCGGCGAACGCGGCGGGCGGGATGCCGTAGAAGGCGACACCGGCGTCAGCCTCCGCCACATGGACGCCGGCCGCCACCGTGAGCGCGCCGCCCATACAGAAGCCCATCACCGCGACCTTGCCGCCGAGCCCCTTGAGATGCTGCGTCGTGCCGCGAATGTCCTGGTGCGTGGCACCTGGGAAATCGAGGCCCTCCATCAGGTGATTGGCCTCGTCCGGCTTGGTCGTGACGCGCCCCTTGTAAAGATCCGGCGCGATGGCGTTGTACCCGGCGCGCGCGAAGCGGTCGGCGACACCCATGATCTGGTCGTTCAGGCCCCACCATTCCTGGATCACGACGATCCCCGGCTTGCCGCGGCCGGCCTCGGCGAGATAGCCGCGCAGTGCGCCGCCGTCCGGCCGCTTGATGTCGATCAT
>Ga0187894_10007367_pt1 | contig 10411 bp, 8 predicted proteins | sample GBC1701081metaG_FD_136650 | JGI IMG/M metagenome (GOLD analysis project Ga0187894, IMG submission 136650) | White microbial mat communities from a lava cave in the Kipuka Kanohina Cave System on the Island of Hawaii, USA - GBC170108-1 metaG ... | reverse complement strand
GGCCGTGCCGGCCGGCCGTCCACCCCTCCCGCCCGTTCGACACCGCCCGCTGCGAAATCCGCTGTCGCCCGGAAGCGAATGGCTCGTTCGGCGGCCCGCGCCGATGAGCGCAAGAAGGAGACCAAAAAGCCCGACCTGGACGAAATCCTCGGGCACTTCTGCGACGCCCTGGCGCTCGCCGAGACTGCACACGACGCATTGGACGTCCTTCAAGAAATCGGTAAGCCGATCGGTGGCGCCGTCCTGACGCTCGAGCGCGGCCTGGACGAACTGCGGCGTACCTATACGGAGCTGGATCTTGCGATCCAGCGCCTGCGCTGAGGGCGCGCGTATGGCCAAAAAAGACAAGCAAGGCTCCCAACCCGCGAGCGAGCGGCAGCTGCCCAATCTTAAGACCGTTGCGAAGGCGATCGAGGCCCAGCGTCGGGACTTGGCGCAGCTGCAGGCGATTGTTCATACCAACGCCAATCTGCTGAACGAGTCCTATCGCTTTGAACGCGGCGAGGCCGACCTGGGATACTGTGCCGATGTGGTCTGCGACATGCTCGGCAAAATCATTGCGGCGCTCGAGCCGCTCACCATCGCGCCCGAGCAGGATGGCCCCCCTCGCGATCCCATGACACTGGCCCACAAGATCGAGGCGCCACGACAGCAGCTTTTCCGCGCGCAGGCTGTTGCGCAGGCGATCGAGAACCTGATGCAGGCTCATCAGTTCGAGGAGGGCGAAGCCAACTTGAGAGTGGTGTTCCACGCCTTCGTCGAGATGATGGAAAAGGCGATCTCGGCGCTGGAGCCGCTGCGTCTCGGGTTGCCGATCCCAGAATAAGGTCCGCAGCCGGCAAGAGTCGGCGGTGACGGTCTGAAACCTCATCGCCGACGACTCACATAACACACCCGTGCGAACGCCATCCGAGCAACGACAGTGCGGCGCTCGCTGGCGCCGCCTCGGCGAAGCGAGCTACCGGCAGCAGAAGCAGCCAACCCTTGCGAATATTGAGAGTGGCGCACGCCGATGTGATGTTCTCGAGTTCATCGACCTTGGGGATGCCCCTCTACGAAGATCGTATGGCGCTATTCTCGGAACTCATTCGGCAATCGCCGCGACGCTTCGAGCCGATCAGAACGACAAAAGAGTGGCGCGAGCACGCAGGCAAACGCGCGCGGGGCCGAAAGCCGAGTACACGGATCCGCCAGCACCTGCCTCACTCCGCCGGATGTTTGCAATCACCTCCTTCAGATGATTGCTGAACTGGCTGTCAGGTACCCGCCGGATGGGCGTTGGACAGTGCGCACCGCACAGTTTTGCTGGGGCAAAAAACGGATATTTGAAGGATGGATATCGCCTTTGAAGTAGTCGCTGTCGCGGTCGGGTTGATCGGCCTCGGGCTCATTGTGCTGTCGGAATACCGAGCTCGCGCTGCCAAGACGAAGGCGATTCTCGATGCGCGCCATAGCGCTATCGTCGAGAATGCCGGAGAAGGGATTCTGGTTGCCGACGCGGCGACTGGAAAAGTGCTCGATGCGAATCCAGTGTCGTTACGCAAGATCGGCTATCGGCTGGATGAGCTTTCGAGCCTTCGCGTCGAAGACATTCTCATCGAAGGTTTGTCTGATACGCCCGAGCCTTCCGCAGGACGCGCAGCCACACTCGCGCGCACGACTCGCGAACTCATGCTGCGTGGCGGCGACGGATCCCTCGTGGCTGTCGATGTGAGCGTCAGCAGGCTTGATCTCCAGGGTCGACCGGCAGTCTGCTACATCATGCGAGATGCGACGCAACGCAAGTTGCGTGAAGAGACATTGTTGAAGCGTGGTTCAGACGCAGAAAAGCGGGTGCACCAGCTCGCGAGTCGCGATCCCGTGACGGAGCTTCGGAATCGGCACTCCTTCAGGCGCGTGCTTGAGCAAGCCATCGAGAACGTCCCACGCGATGGCACGCTCGCATTGCTTGTTTTCGACATCAAGGACTTCAGCTCGATCAATGACACCTTGGGGCTAGCCGTCGGTGATGCCGTGCTAGTCGAAGTTGCGAATCGACTGCGGCAAGGCCTGGACGAAAAGCGGATTTCACGCCTCGGCAACGACGAGTTCGCGATCACACTGCAGCCCGCCAATCCCGATGCGGCTCTCCAACTCGCACTCGAGATCCAGAGCGCGCTCGCCAAGCCCATGCAGTGCCTCGGGCATGAGCTCGACATTCGCGTGAGCGTTGGTATCAGCCTGTGTCCTCCCGATGATCCGGAGGTGGACGGCCTTCTGAGACATGCCGATCTTGCCCTGTCGCAGGCGAGAATCTCTGTGGGCGACGAGGTCCGCTTCTACAGCGTGGAGATGAACGATGACGTACATCATCGCTTGACTCTCGTGCAAGGTCTCAAGCACGCCCTTGAAGGGAATGAATTCATCGTGCACTACCAGCCCGTGGCCGACATTGCGAGCCGCCGAGTATTGGGTCTCGAAGCACTCGTACGTTGGCAGCACCCTCGCCTCGGGATGATCTCTCCCGGAGATTTCATTCCCCTCGCCGAGCAAAGCGGTTTGATCGTGCCGTTGGGAGAGCGCGTACTGCGCATGGTGTGTGAGCAGGTCGTGCACTGGCGGAAAGAGGGCGTTCCCGTTGTGCCCGTCGCTGTTAATCTTTCGCCGCAACAGTTCCGGCGCCAATCGGTATCACAGCTGGTATTCGACGTGTTGCGATACCGGCATGCTTGCCCGCGACTTGGCGATCGAGATCACTGAAAGCTCGTTGATGCGTGAACCCGAACGTTACGCGAACGAACTACAGGCGCTGAGAACGGCCGGTGTGAGGATTCTGGTCGACGACTTCGGTACAGGGTACTCGAGCCTGAGCTATCTCAAGCGCCTACCGCTCGACACACTCAAGATTGATCGTACCTTCATCTCGAACATTGATACCGATGCCGCTGATGAGGCCATCGTGAGCGCCATCTTGGCCATGGCCCGAAGCCTCGGATTGAAAGTCGTCGCAGAAGGCGTCGAGTCGCAATATCAGCTCGATGTGTTGCAACGATATGGCTGCCAGATGGCGCAAGGCTACTACTTCAGCCGCCCGATCGATGCCGCGCGCTGCGTAGCACTTCTGCACGAACTCTCGGTGAGACCGTCTTTCACTGAGACACTGCGTCTGCGGCTCAACGAAGTGGATGTCTCGAAGGTGCGTAACAACAGTGCTGCCTGACAAAGGCGTTCCGTCGTGTCACTTGGGATCTGCACGGCTGTTCTGAGGCGCAACCAGGCGAGGCGCGCACTCGGTCGTGTTCTTCAGTACCCCTCATCGCTGTGACGCTGCTTCCAAGCAATACCCGTCACGTGCTGCAAGACAAGGGTGAAATTGCCGGGTAACGACTTTGCGCTGCCCGAAATCTGCTTACGTAGGCACCTTTGCGTATTGCAACAAACTACCCATGCGGAGGATCAAGCTCTTTCCCAGAAGGCACGCGGCCAATTCATCACCCTAGGTGAGACATGGAAACGGAAATGCCGTCAACGGGCCGGCTCCTCATCGTGGACGATGAGGTTGCGCAGGTTACGGCGCTCTGCCGAACCTTGCGTGCGGAAGGATATTCCACGGCAGGCTTCGCCCTGGCATCCGAGGCGCTCGCCGCTCTCCGCCCTGGCGCCTTCGACATCGTCATCACCGATCTCATGATGCCGGAGATGGATGGGATCGCGCTGCTGCGGGCGGCGCGCGAGATTGACGCTGATCTGGTCGGCATCGTGATGACCGGCCACGGTACGATCGACACTGCGGTCGAAGCGATGAAGAGCGGCGCGCTCGACTACATCCTCAAACCGTTCAATGTGAGGGCCATCCTCTCGGTATTGTCGCGTGCCCTTGCCGTACGGCGCTTGCGCCAAGAGAACGCGGCACTGTCGCTCAGGCTGATAGGGCGGACGAAGGAACTCGAAGCAGCAAACCACGAGTTCCAGGCCGCGAACAGAGAACTGGAGGCCTTCACCCACTCCGTATCGCACGACCTGCGTGCGCCGTTGCGCGCCATCAATGGTTTCTCTCACGTGTTGCTGGAGGAATTCGGCGGTGACATGCCGGCGGAGGCCCGAACGCTTCTGGGCAAAATGTCGGCACAGACCCACGATATGGCTCAGCTGATCGATGATCTGCTGCGCTTCGCACAGGTCAGTCGACAGCCACTCGTGAAGCAGCCGGTCGATGTCACCCAGTTGGCCACCGAGGTGCTCGTCGAGTTGCGCGCCCAGGAACCTGGCCGCGACGTAGCGGTCGTTGTCGGCAAGCTCCCCGGCGCCCTCGCAGACTCCGCTCTTCTCAAGCAAGTGCTCGTGAATCTCGAAGCCAACGCGCTCAAGTTCACACGGCACAACGATCAGGCCGTCATCGAAATTGATGGATGGCGGGAAAGGGACGAGTGTCTCTACTGCATACGTGACAATGGCGCGGGGTTCGACATGCGCTATGCAGACAAGTTGTTTGGCGTCTGCCAGCGGTTGCACTCGGTCGAGGAGTTCGAAGGTACGGGTATCGGGCTGTCACTGGTACGGCGGATCGTCGAGCGCCACGGCGGCCGGATCTGGGCGGAGGCAGAGATAGGCAAGGGCGCAAGATTCACTTTTAGTCTGCCGACCTAGAAATCCTCTGCCCCTGGGCACGATGTCGTACTTAACATCAAGATCGGTCGCGTCACGATGGATCCTACCGCGGAAAACATCTCCAACCACAGAGTGCGCCTCGTTGGCGATGTTGTGGAGGTCGAAATCCAACGCCGTGCCGATCTTCGTGAGGCCCGCCTCCCGGCGGCCCGGAACAGACCCGCGCTGAGCACGCACGCGTCCTGGCAAGCTGATCCAAATACGCACAATCCCCAGTACGCACTTTCCCATAGGGACGCATGCGCCGAGAGCACTCGATGATCAGCGCTGATCAGCGACGCACAGGGTCGTGCGGTGGCCCACCAGTCCCATCGCCGCGGAATGCACAATACTCATGAGCGCGGCAATCCGGTCGGCCCGGGCACGGTCATTCGCGCAGAGGGTCAGCGCAATTGCGTTCTGCACCAGTCTGTCGGTGCTGGCTGGCTGGCAGCTCGGCATTTCCAGCCTGACCAGCATTCTGCCGATGTGGCCAAAGATGGTTGCGTTGACTGCCCTAGCATTCGCACTGGCTGCCGTCTCTCTGTGGCTCCAGGTTCGCACGTTCGCAGCGCCAGACACACCCACTGCCGACACGCTTGCACGAGTTGCCCGCTCGTGCGCTGCGCTCGTCGTGCTCATCGGCCTCGCAGGCCTCAGCGCGAGGCTTCTCGGCTGGAATCTGCGTCTCGACAATTTCTCCATTGAAAGATTGCCCGCGACACCTACCGTTCCGGCGGTGGGCAGCATGTCTGCGGCTACGGCGCTCGCCTTCATCCTGCTGGGAGTCGGATTGCTGCTGGCCCGCAGCTCCCGATTTATTCGCGTGTATCAGACGTGCGCAATTCTTGCCCTCCTGATGGGCTGGCTGGGATTCAGCCGCTACGTGTACGGCGGCGAGCCTCTGGTCCCATACGGCGCAATGGCCATTCACACGGCAGCAATATTTCTGATCCTCGGCGCCGGTGCTCTGTCATTGCGCAGCGACGTCGGGTTGATGGCCTTGTTCGCCAGCGATGGGGCAGGCGGTCTCAGTGTCCGGCGACTATTACCCGCCGCTGTGTTCGTGCCCCTTGTGGCCGGATCGCTCGCACTGTACGCCGAGCGAATCGGTTGGCTCGGAACACAAGCCGCCCTTTCCCTGTTTGCCCTCACGAGCGTCGTCGTGTTCGCGGCGCTGGTCTGGATCAACGGCACGACGCTCGACCGCGCAGATCTGCAACGGCAGCGGGCTCAGCAAGCACTCAGTGCGAGCGAGGAGCGCACGCGCCTCATCATCGAGAGCGCGCTCGATTCAGTCATCACAATAGACAGAGCCGGCGTGATTACCGGATGGAGCACACAGGCCGAGTCACTGTTCGGCTGGTCTCGCACGGAAGCGATCGGCCGGTTGCTGGCCGAGACGATCATCCCAGACCGCTACCGCGAGGCGCATCGGCACGGCCTGCGGCGTTATCTCGAAACCGGCGTAGAACGAGTACTGAACCGGCGGATCGAGCTGTCGGCACTGCATCGTGACCAGCGCGAATTTCCAGTTGAGATCGCTATCACGCCAATGGGCGTGGGCGATGACCTCGCCTTCAGCGCTTTTGTCCGCGACATCACAGAGCGCCTGCGAGCCACCGAGGCGCTACGAGAGAGCCAGCGGTTGCTACAGGCCATCGTCGATGGCTCCGTGCCCGTCATCTACGTCAAGGATCTGGCGGGCCGCTACATGCTAGTCAACCGTCGCTTCGAGGAAATTTTTCAGCTGAGCCGGGATGCCGTGCTCGGCCATACGGATCACGAGATTTTCCCGCAGGAAGCCGCCGATGCTTTTCGCGCCATGGACGAGCGAGTCGCCGCCGCCGGCCACGCTCTGACGGATGAGGAAACGGCGCCGCATCACGACGGGCCGCACGCCTACGTGTCGGTCAAGGCGCCGTTGCGCGATGAAGGCGGCAGGATCTATGCGATCTTCGGTATCTCGACGGATATCACGGAGCGCAAGCGCGCTGAGGAGCAGCTCCGTCAGCACAACCAGACGCTGCAGATCCTCAATCGTGTCAGTGGCGCTCTCGTAGCCGAGTTCGACCTGCAGAAGATCGTGCAGCTGGTCACGGATGCCGGACGCGAGATCAGCGGCGCAGCGTTCGGCGCGTTCTTCTACAAATCGAAGAACGAGCGCGGCGAGGCCTTGATGCTCTACACGCTGTCCGGCGCGCCCAGGGAAGCATTCGAGCGATTTCCGCTGCCGCGCAATACGGCGCTCTTCGCGCCGACCTTTGCGGGCGAGGGCGTCGTGCGTATCGGCGATGTCCTGAAGGATCCCCGTTACGGCAAGAGTGCCCCCTTTCATGGAATGCCACCGCAGCATCTGCCGGTGCGAAGCTATCTCGCTGCGCCGGTTGTCTCGCGCTCGGGTGAAGTGCTGGGCGGGCTGTTTTTCGGCCATCCCGAGCCGGACATCTTCACCGCCGACGCGGAGGCGACTCTGCGCGGACTCGCCGCCCAGGCTGCGATCGCGGTTGACAACTCGAATTTGCACGCGGCAGTCCAGCGCGAGATCGTCGAACGCAAGCAGTCAGAGGAGGCGTTGCGCGCAAGCGAGGCGCGCCAACGAATGCTGGCGGAGTCCTTGCCGCACCTGGTGTGGACCTGCCGGCCGGACGGATGGTGCGACTATCTCAGCCGCCAGTGGGTCGAATACACCGGGCGTCCGGAGTCCGAGCAGCTCGGATATGAGTGGGCCGCGCAATTGCATCCGGACGACCGCGAGCGTGTGCAGGCCGAGTGGACGGAGGCGACGATGCGCGGCGATTCGTTCGACATCGAGTTTCGAATCCGCCGCGCCGACGGGGTATATCGCTGGTTCAAGACACGTGCCGTGCCGCTTCGGGATGGTGCGGGGACGATCGTCAAGTGGTTCGGCTCCAATACCGATTTCGAGGACGTCAAGCGCAGCGAGGAGCGCTTGCGCGCACAGCTGGACCGACTGAATTTGCTTGACCGGACGACGCGCGCTATCGGCGAACGCCAGGATCTCAGCAGCATTTTACAGGTCGTCGTACGCAGCCTCGAAGATCGACTGCCGATCGATTTCGGGTGCGTGTGTCAATGTGACCCGATGCAGCAGGCGTTGATCGTCACGTGTGTCGGCGCGAAGAGCCAACCCTTGGCGCAGCAATTGGCGCTGCGAGAGCACGCTCGGATCGATATCGACCAGAACGGCCTCGGCCGTTGCGTGCGCGGTCAGCTGGTCCATGAACCCGACATCGCCGGGTCGCCCTTCCCTTTTCCGGCGCGACTCGCCGGTGTCGGCTTGCGTTCATTGGTGATTACACCACTCATCGTGGAAAACAACGTCTTTGGCGTTCTGATCGCCGCGAGACGCGAACCGGGCAGTTTCACGAGCGGCGAATGCGAATTTCTGCGGCAGCTCAGCCAGCACGTTGCGCTCGCCGCTCACCAGTCGCAGCTCTATACCACGCTGCAGCGTGCGTACGAGGACTTGCGGCAGACGGCAGCAGACGGTCCTGCAGCAGGAGCGACTGCGTGCGCTCGGCCAGATGGCCAGTGGCATCGCACACGACATCAACAATGCATTGTCGCCTGCAGCTCTGTATGCGCAGTCGCTGCTCGAGCGGGATCAGACCCTGAGCACACAGGCGCGGGACTACCTCGTGATCATTCAACGCGCGATCGAGGACGTTGCGAACACCGTCTCGCGCATGCGTGAATTCTACCGGCCGCGCGAGCCCCAGATGATGCTCGCACCCGTCGACCTCAATGATACTTTGCAGCAAGTCCTCGACCTTACGCGTGCGCGGTGGCGCGACATGCCGCAAGAGCGTGGCACCGTGATCAGGATGCAGACGGAGTTCGACACCGGCATCCCGGCCATCATGGGAGCGGAACATGAGATCCGCGATGCGCTCACGAACCTCATTCTCAACGCGATTGACGCGATGCCCGACGGCGGAACAGTGACGCTGCGGTCCCGTGCGCACTTGCGACCTGCAGGAGGCTTCGGGGACGTCGCTGCACCGCATGTTACCGTCGAAGTCAGCGACTCGGGTATCGGCATGACCGCGGAAGTCAGGACCCGCTGCCTGGAACCCTTCTTTACAACGAAGGGTGAGCGAGGAACCGGTCTGGGCCTGGCCATGGTCTTCGGCATGGCGCAACGCCACAGCGGTGACGTCGAGATCGAAAGTGAACCCGGGATCGGCACAACCGTTCGGCTGAGCTTTCCAGTCGCAACCACGACCACGGTGGAGCAGCGAGAGGCGGCGGTGCGGTCGTTGCCGCGTCTGCGGATCCTGCTGATCGACGATGATCCTTTGCTCCTTGAGTCACTGCGGGCAACACTGATCCAGGATGGTCATGGCATCGTCATCGCCGAGGGCGGACAGGCCGGCATCGATGCGTTCGTGGCCGCCGAGCAGACCTCCGAGCCCTTCTCCGTCGTGATCACCGATCTAGGGATGCCGAACGTAGACGGGCGAACAGTTGCTGCCGCCGTCAAATCTGTCGCGCCCACAGCCCCTGTCGTCCTACTCACCGGTTGGGGTCATCGCTTCCGAGAAGACGACGAGGTGCCGGAGCACGTTGATCGAGTCTTGCCTAAACCGCCCAAGTTGGCCGAACTGCGCGCTACTCTGGCAGAACTCGTTGAGTCGCGCTAAGCGCGAATTGCTGAAGTGGGGGGCGGCTCGCGGCTAACTACGCCATGGGGCCACGCGGCCTGATCGCTCGATGCTGCTGCGGCGATCGCGGCAGCCCCTCCTTACGCACACGCGCTACAGCCTCGATCATGGGTGAACGGATTCAACCGGGACTTGTTGGATTGTTGAAACTGCAAACGAACTATCGAGACTGTGGGTCAGCTCCGCTCAACAGGAGCTGCAAGGACTCGTTCAGTGGGCAGCGATGCATCGGCGCATCGCTGCTAAACTGAGGTATCCGTGTGATCAGGCGTGTTACATGAATCGCATCCTGCTCGTTGAAGCTCGTCCGGATCTTGCCGACCTGCTGGACGGCATGTTGCTGGAGCTCGACTTCGAGGTCGTCATTGCGACGACTCTGAACGCAGCAATTACCGCAGCACACAGCGCGGATGTTGGCCTCGCGCTTCTCGAAGTGAATCTTGGTTCACTCAGAAGTTATCCAGTAGCCGAGGTTCTTCGGGCCCGAGGCATCCCATTTGCGTTCATCAACAGTCAGGGTCGAAGCGCACTAGATCATGCGTACTCGTCGACGCCCGTTTTGGTAAAGCCATTCAACCGTCAGCAATTGCACAAAGTGATCGATCTCCTCAAGTCTCTAAAACAAAGCCCACCCATCCATTCTGCTGATCCGTAGGAAACTCGGCACCGCTTTGGCTCACCGAGGAAGCCACAACACTGACACGATTCCCGCGCTCACGGCGGGGAATCAAGTGACTGGAGAGGGATCGACTGCGAGTCAGGCTGCGACAGCGAAGTGAGACCCGGGAGTGCTGGAACGCGCGCGACACATTCCCACCCTGCGTCCTACTGGTTGTCCAGAAAAGCTATTCATTGGCACGCTTCGACGAAGCTGCCATCTTGCACGAACTCCGGCACGACGTTGCGACGACGATGCGGTGAAAGAGGAGCAGCATGCGGCGCGAAGCACCGACCAGATCGTTCGCACTAGCCTGCGAAAGATCGGCTAGCCGTTCACCGGCAAGGTTCGCGCGATGGCGGCGAGTACGCACCATGCCAGCACAAACAGGACTGAGGCTCGTGTGGCGGCAAGCAGCACGAATCCGATCGATACAATT
>Ga0187894_10007366_pt1 | contig 10412 bp, 8 predicted proteins | sample GBC1701081metaG_FD_136650 | JGI IMG/M metagenome (GOLD analysis project Ga0187894, IMG submission 136650) | White microbial mat communities from a lava cave in the Kipuka Kanohina Cave System on the Island of Hawaii, USA - GBC170108-1 metaG ... | reverse complement strand
TACCCGACCGTACGCGGGTTCTGGGGACCACGGGCTGAAAGCTCGGGCTTGGCTATTGGCGACCGTCTCGTCCGCCTCGGTCAGATTGACCTTCGTGGCGTGGGCCCTATTCGCTTTCTTACGCTCGCGTACAAAGAGGCCCGGTCAGCTCTACAGGTCCCTGTCTCCTTCGTGCGGGCGGGTGAACCCGGCGAGGCTATACTACGTTTCGATCCTGTCGTGTCACCTTGGCAGAAGGTGCTGATGACGCTCGGCTTTGCCGTGACCGCAGTCCTGGTTCTGCTTCGTCGGCCCGGTTCGCGCCCAGCGCGGGCGTTTTTCCTGGCCTGCATGACGTACAGCATCCACTGGTGCCTCTTCTTCGGCGGTGAGTCGCCGGTGCAGACTTACGCCTGGGTTGTGGTGTACTTCCTCTCCTCTTTGGTCATTTTGCCGCTCATTTTAAGATCGGTGCTGGTCTTTCCGGAGGAAATTGCCCCGACAAGCTGGTGGATGTTTGCCTGGCCGTGGCTGTTCGCCTTGCGCGGGCCGACGGCGATCAGTTGGTATTTCGGCTTCCCGCTCCCGCACGCACTTGGCATGCGCGCGACCAATATCCTGGAAGCCGCATTTGTAGTCACGCTGCTGGTGGTGCTCACGCGCAACTTCCGCCATGCCAGCCCGCTCGGCCGACGTCAACTTAAGTGGGTGGTCTACGGCCTCTATATCGGTAGTGTGCCCGTACTCGTGACTATTATTATAGCCATGATCGAGCCCCGCTTGTGGTGGCTGCAAGAAGCCAGCATGCTCGCTATGGCGCTGACCCCGGTCTGTCTCTGTATCGCACTCGTCCGTTACAACCTCTTTGACATTGACCGCCTGATCAGCGCCACGGCGGCCTACACCATCCTCTCAGTCCTGTTGATGGCCGGAGGGCTGGCAGTAGTGCCTCGCCTCTCTCTGGCAGCGAGCCTGGCAGTCGGATTTGATCAGGCGTTCGGACAAGTGGTTTTCTCACTCGCGCTAGCCGCTTTAGTGGTGCCAGGCCAACGTTACCTGCGCCCGCAGATCGAGCGGCTGTTCTTTGCCGAACGCTACGCGCTCGAACACGGGGTGGAGTACCTTCTCCACGAATTGTCCACGTGTGCGGGGCCGCAGGCGTTGTTTATGCTAGCCGGTAAGCGGCTCGACGCCTTACTGCGGCCGGAGTGCTGTGTAATATATGGACGGGCCGAGGATGCTTACGCCCCAGTGTTCATACAGGGAAGGGCCGCTCCGCCGACGTTTGCGGCAGATAGCCTAGTAGTCGTGGCGCTACAAGCCCGAATGTCGCCTATCGAGGTCGAACCCTGGTGGCGTACGGCGAAGGAACAGCTCGGCCCGGCCGATCGGGCGACGCTCGAGAGCTTCGGGGCGGCTGTACTGTTACCTATCACTCGAAGTGAGACCCTAATCGCTTTTGTGTGCCTCGGTCCCAAGCGCTCAGGTGATGTCTACACGGCGACCGACTTCGCGCTCCTGGCGGCCGTGACCGATAAGGTATCGGGAGAGCTGTTACGCTTCGAGGAAGCGGAGATCCACCGCCAGTCGCAGGCCATGCAAGAGGAGCTGGTAAGAGCGAATCAGCGGCTGCAAGCGCTCGATAGGCTGAAATCGGAGCTGGTGTCCACGGTCTCCCACGAGCTGCGTACGCCCCTGACTGTTATCAAGGGCTCGGCCGACAACATGCTCGACGGCCTGACGGGCCCATTAACCGACAAACAGCTGCGCTATCTCTCCCACATCAAAGCAAACTCCGACCGGCTGACACGCTTTACCACCGAGCTCCTCGACCTCTCCAAGCTCGAAGCCGGGAAGGGCGAGCTGAAGCCAACTATCCTCCCTGTGGCCGCTCTCGCCACCGAGGTGACAGACAGCCTGCGGCCCCTGGCAGCGGAGAAACAGATCAGTCTTGCGGTCGTCGCCGTCGATCCCAACGTGGTGGCGTGGGCAGACCGAGATAAGGTCACACAGGTGCTGCTGAACCTCCTGGGCAACGCAGTCAAGTTTACCCCGCCACAGGGCACGATAACGGTTGCTGTCCAAAGAGACGGTGAGGAGTGGGTGCAGATCTCCGTGACCGACACCGGTCCAGGCATTCCCCCGGAAGAGGCCGAGAAAATCTTCGATCAGTTCTATCAGCTTGCTCAAACAGGCAGGCAGAAAACACCAGGGACCGGACTGGGCCTGGCGATTGCGAAGAGCCTGGTAGAGTTGCACAGGGGACAGATCTGGGTGGACAGTGGGGTCGGCAGCGGGAGCACCTTCTGCTTCACCCTGCCGGCGCAGCGCACAGGACCGACACAGGAATCCAAGCTCGAACAAATCTAAAGCATCACTTTAAGTGAACTATATGGCAATCTCTGGTGAGACCCTCCTGCTCATTGATGATGACCCGGCTATCCAAGATGTCTTAACCGACCGCCTCGAAGCGCTGGGCTACCGGGTCGTAGTCGCCGCGAACGGCCAAGCGGGGTTAGCGCTGCTGGACACAGAAGGGCCCCAGCTCGTCCTGCTCGACCTTGAGCTGCCCGACATGAGCGGGCTTGCGGTGCTCAAAGAGATCCGCAAGCGGGAGGCCGAGGTCACCGTGGTAATCATCACGGCTTACGGCACCGTCGAACGTGCCGTGCAAGCCATGAAGGAAGGGGCCTATGATTTCATTACCAAGCCCTTCGAGCCGGACCGCCTGGCCCTGACGGTGCAGCGCGCCCTGGAGCGGGAGCGGCTCAAAGGAGAGGTGGCGCTCCTCTCGGAAGCGGTGGGCGAGCGCTATCGCCAGGTCGTGGGCCAGAGCGCCACGATGAAGGAGGCTGTTACGGTGGCGCAGAAGGCGGCGCAGAGCACGGCCACTGTGTTACTGCTGGGCGAGAGCGGCACGGGCAAGGAACTCTTCGCCCGGGCTATCCACGACTGGAGCGAGCGACGGGACAAACCCTTCGTGGCGATCAACTGCGTAGCACTATCCAAGGAGCTCTTAGAGAGTGAGCTTTTCGGCCATGAGAAAGGGGCGTTCACCGGCGCCCACCAGCTGAAGAAAGGGAAGCTGGAAGTGGCACAGGGCGGGACGGTGTTCCTCGATGAAATTGGCGACCTCGCCCCGGAGCTACAAGCCAAGCTCCTCCGGTTTCTCCAGGAGCGCGAGTTCGAGCGGGTCGGCGGGACCCACCCGATCCAGGTAGATGTCAGAATTATCGCCGCGACGAACCGCGACTTAGAGGGAGCGATCAAAGATGGCCGCTTCCGAGAAGACCTTTATCATCGGCTCAACGTGGTGGCCCTCACGCTACCACCCCTGCGCGAGCGCAAGGAAGATGTCCCGGCCCTGGCCGACTTCTTCCTGCGGCGGTTTGCCGCCGAGGCCAAGAAGCGCTTCACCGAGATCACTCCAGAGGCGCAGGATAGATTGTGCGCCTATGCCTGGCCGGGTAACGTACGCGAGCTGGCCAATGTAATGGAACGGGCAGTCGTCCTGGGCCCGGGACCTCAGGTGATGCTCCACGATCTGCCGCCGCGCATCGTGGCCACCGAGTCACAGACCCCGGCTACCGGTGTGGCGTATCATACGGCCATCGCTGCCTACCGACGCGAGGTACTCCTGCAGGCGCTGGCCCAGGCCCAGGGCAATCACGTGGCCGCGGCCAAGGCCCTGGGCCTGCAGCGCACGTACTTCCAGCGGCTGCTCAAAACCCTCCGCATCGACTGAATCTATTCAGATACACCCCCGTATCCGAACGGATACGCTCGCCCTCTGTCCTGACGGCTCGCATCCAGATGCTTTGCCAAAGATTCCCCTGCTAGATCAGACCCTCCTATCACTTCCTGTCACACTGCCAGACTTGGCACGGTGCCTGCTCTACCTGCAATGAGACGGAGGAAGCCAGCACAGAGGACACCACCACGGTCCCACCTCTCAATCGGCAGCGAGTCTTCAGAAGAAAGGGGGTTACTCAATATGGGGACTGATCACACAACTTTGAAAGGAGGTCAGGCGTTATGCTTCGATTCTATAAGACTCAAACAGTTGTAGGGATTATGAAGCGTCTAAGTTATCTTTTTGTGTCGACCTTGCTGTTCGGATTAACCCAAGCAGCATCGGCCTCGTCATACAGCGAGGAATGCCTGAGGGCTGTCTGCGAACAAGTCTGTGGCGGATCGTGGGACGAAGGGACATGCTTCTCTCTGCAAGCTCCACCCCCAGGTGATCTGCCCCCACTGGATGATGGGTACCCTCCTCCACCCGAGGACGGAGAGAATGATTGTTACCAGACCTTGTCACCATCCTCTTGTTCAAATGTACCTCTCTCAGAATTAGAGGTGCCTGAAAACCCCTATTAAGTGTCCGTGGTGAGCACATCGCTGGTACGTCGGAACTGCTCGCGGCTCGGGCGAAGAGGCAACCCCAGGGTTCTTCGGCTTCGTCTGGGCTGCAAGAGATCTGGCCACTTCTATCAACCTGCGAAGAACCCAACCCCAAAGGAGGGAGAGTCATGAGAGCAACCACGTTTAGTAGATCAGGGAGAATTATGAACAGCAAACTTAAAGGGGTAACGGCAGAACCCGACTCGAAAGAAAGAAATGGCCTGAGGGGAACGCAAAATTGGCAAGAGACCCTTGCCCCTTCTACCCGGGAGGGGCATCTCCCCTTCTATCCGTTCCCCGCTCGACCGCAGCCATACGAGTACAGACGCAGAAGCAGACACAGGGCATGGCTGGATCGCATGAAAGGGGGGGCTATCATGAAACACTTCACGCGTCATACAACAAGCGTTAGTAAGCCAGGGAGCCGAAGGCGATGGTATACTATGGTAAGGAGCGGGGTGGCGTTCGTCACCACGCTGCTCGCCGGGCTGATGCTATTGCTCTTGCTCCCAGCGGGTGTGCGCGCCGATTCTTTCACTGTCACCAATCTTAAAGATAGTGGTTATGCTCGTTATCTCTGTACGAATCCCCAATATAAAGACCACTTTTGTACACTACGCGCAGCGATCTTGGCGAGCAATGCAAACGGGCAAGAGAACACCATTTACCTCCCGGCGGGAGACTACAAACTCAAATCCGGACTCCCTCCGATCACCAGCCCCCGCCTACTCACCATCCAGGGGGTGGGGGCCGGCCTCACCTCTATCAGAGGGTCCTGTGCTGGACTTTCCAGAGACTCAGGACACGGGACATGTGGGGCAGCTAATGAGTTCCGGGTTTTCACTGTGACGTCAACGGGAGCCCTCTGGCTTATTGGGGTGACGATCAGTGATGGTCAGGACGGGTACGGCGGTGGGATCTACAACGCAGGGTCTTTGATGGTGTACACGAGCACCATCAAGAACAATCTCGCTCATATGTATGGCGGGGGTATTTATAACAAGGGCTGGATGTATCTCCAGGACACTACAGTCCGTAACAACTTTGTCCACAACTTTGTCGGTGGCGGCATTTTCAACTTCGGCACCACAGAGATAGCGTATAGCACGATCAGCGGCAATAAGACCACACATGGATATGGTGCCGGCATCGCTAACGGCTCTCTCTCTCCGGGCTCTCCTGGCTATAAGACGCTTACCCTTTACAACAGCACGATCAGCGGCAATGAGTCTACGGGTCCGGGCGAGTCCAACCGATTCGATGCGGGTGGCATACTCAATTACGGAGACGGCGAGGTATGGTTAAAGAATGTGACCATCACGGCAAATGCCGTTCCGGGTACCTTCCGTAGCGCCGGGGGCGTCCTTAATCGGGGTGGGTTTTACTTCTCGAACACCATCATTGCTGGGAATCAGGGTGGAGGGATCCCTTCCGACTGTGGCGGGCAGATGAGCACTCTAGGCGGCAACCTGGTAGGCACCACCAATAGGGACTGCCAAATTATGCCACGACACGACTGGGACCCCAAGTCGCGCTCTCGAGCAAACGATCAGATAGGCACCGGCTCCTACAGCATCAATCCGCAGCTTGCCCGGCTTGCCGACAACGGCGGGAACACATGTACCCATGCCCTGAACCCGACCAGCCCCGCCATTAATAACGCGTGGACGGGCAGGCCGGATGAACACCCCTTTGTCTGTGGAAGGTACGATCAGCGCTGGGTCACACGGCCCAGCACGACGAATGGGGGCTACAACTGTGACATCGGGGCATTTGAGCTCACGGGGCAAAATACCCGTTTAGGGCTGACTTGCACAGAGTAGCGCAGGTCGGCCAACACGGCCCGGACAATGGTCAGACTTGCCTCAGTTGCAGAATCAAGGTGCGCGGCGGCTGCAGAGCAGCCGCCGCGCATCCATCCCCAGAACTGCTCTATTACCTTAGGGCTTGCGATAACAAGGGCCAGGCGGTGTTCCTGGCCCCAGCCATTATGACGCTGGTCACACTGCTCTCCAGGCTATTGGCAGTGCTCTCCCTTTGCTCTCCGCACTGCTGTCTCATGTTCCACCTGCTTCAAAGTAAGGGTGGGGTCTATAGGGTGGGTGTTGCAGCAGCCAGAGGATGGATAGTGCCCGCTCTTCTCAATTACATCGGTTCGGATACAGGAGTGTATCCGAACCGATACGCTCACTCTCTTCTCTGACGGCTTGCATCCAGGTCCCCGGCCAAAGATTCCCTGCTAGATCAGCCCCTTCTATATCACTGCCTGTCATGCTGCCGGACTTGGCACAGCACCTGCTCTACCTGCAGTAGATACAGGAAGCCCGCACGGAGGACACCCCCATGGCAACACCCGGGCAATCTACGCTGCTCGACTTAGTCCAGGCTGTCAATGCGTATGCCGCCAGTGAGGAGGAGGTCGTGGCCACAGTGGCCTACTTGATCAACAGCGGTAAAGTCCTCCTGTGCGGCAATTTCGCCGGGGCAAAGATCGACCTGCCCGCCTCGCTTACTGCGCCTCTGTCCTTAGCCCCTTCACCCCCAGCCGCGAAGCCCCCCACAAGTGCTGCGCTGAGCGAAGCCAAAGAGCCTTCGCTTGGATCACGAGCTGTGATCGAGAGGAGGCAGCAAGGGGGATGGCTCCCGTACTTAGCCGAAAGGAGGGCAAGAGCAATGACCTAGCCCGAATAGGACGTGGGCACAGAGCGGGCGGCTTGCAGCCCGGACGGAGAGATAACTCAGGGTTCTCCGGCTTCGCGCGGGCGGCAAGGAGTACAGCCAAGACAATCCACTTGAAGGAAGAACCTATATTTAAGGAGAGGAGCCATGAAAACGAAAAGCAGCTTTATAATTGGCTGTATGGTGGTAGCGGCTGCATCTCTTGTTCAGGTTACTAATGCCACGGCGCAGGTTAAGGCTACTCAGCAGCCGCTTTTCGTCCTATCCACGTCAGTCTGGGCCAGCCCCATTATACCGGTGTGTTTTGAAGACGCCGGCTTCGGCTCGGAAAAACAATGGGTCCGAGCGGCGATTGCTTCAAGCTGGGAGGCGGCCAGCAATGTCCGTTTCACGGGGTGGGGCCGTTGCACTAGCAAAACATCCTCGGGATTAAGAATTCACTTCCAGAACGCTCTTGGATTTACGAATGGCTTGGGCGAGCAGCTAAACAATGTGAAGAACGGCGTAAATTTAAATACGTGGGTCTCGAACACCTGTGTCAGCGGCTGGACACGCCAACGCTGCGTTAACTCCACGGCGGTGCACGAGTTCGGTCATGCCTTGGGGTTCGCCCATGAGCAGAACCGAGACGACAGGACCATGAAATGCACAGAGGCTGCCCAGGGTCTGAATGGCGACACGAAGGTCGGCGCGTTCGACATGATGTCGGTAATGAACTACTGCAACCCCATAAGAAACGGTGACAGCAGGCTAAGCCGGAATGATATTGCTGGTGTCCGCAGGTTCTACGGGTGGTCTGACAGCAACGCTTACCCGCTCAACTCCTCGACAGACTTGAAAACCGATTTAATGGTCTGGCGACCTAGCGAGGGGAACTGGTATGAGTTCGACCGAGAGCACAACTCTGGCAAGGTCCTGCAGTGGGGCCAACAGGGGGACATCCCCGTGCGTATGGACACCGACGGTAACGGACGTAAAGATTTAGTGGTGTGGCGTCCATCCGAAGGGAAGTGGTATAGGAAATCATTCCGCGTCATTTGTAGCTTTTCCGGGCCGTGGTATGCACAAAGGAAAAAATGCTACTCGACTGACTCGGCCGTGCAGTGGGGCACTGGGGGCGATATCCCCGTTGCGGCGGACTATGATGGCGATGGCATCGATGACTACGCGGTGTGGCGGCCGTCGGAGGGCAATTGGTACATCATCAACAGCTCGAATGGTGCTCAGTGGAATCAGCACTGGGGTCTCGACGGCAATATCCTAGTTCCTGACGACTACGACGGTGATGGTCGAGCCGATCTTGCTGTATGGAGTCAATGGGAGGGTCGCTGGTACGTCATCAACAGCTCAGATGGTGCTCAGTGGAATCAGCACTGGGGTCTCGACGGCGATATCCCGGTTCCCGGCGACTACGACGGTGATGGTCGAGTCGATCTTGCTGTATGGAGTCAATGGGAGGGTCGCTGGTACGTCATCAACAGCTCAGATGGTGCTCAGTGGAATCAGCACTGGGGTCTCGACGGCGATATCCCGGTTCCCGGCGACTACGACAACGACGGTCAAACCGACCTTGCGGTGTGGCGGCCGTCGGAGGGCAACTGGTACGTCATCAACAGCTCAAATGGTGCCAAGACGGTGACGCAGTGGGGCACAAGGGGTGATATTCCGCTTGGGTTTCGGAGCAACTAACAACAAAGACACGGACAATAGCGTCAGACTTGCCTTAGTTGCAGAATCAGGGTGTGCGGGTGGCTACTCCGCAGCCTCCGCGCACCCATCCTCAGAGCTGATCTATCACCTTCTTGCGACAACAAAGGCCAGGCGATGTTCCTGGCCCCGGCCATTATAATGCAGGTCTCCCTGTCCTTTGGGTCACTCGCCAGTGTTCTTCCTTTCCTCTTCTTTTCACGTTTACGCCGTATGCCGAACCTGCTGCTCAAGGTTGGGACGGTGTCCACCAAGCAGGTTTTGTAGAAGCCAAGGCGAGCACTGCCCACTTACTCAACTGAACCCGTTTGGATACCTCCCTGTATCCGAACGGATACGCTTGCTTTTGCCCGCGATGGCCTTCGTAAGTACCTCGGCCATACGTTCTCCTGCCAAATCAGTTCTGTACTGTCACTCTAGATTATCCTCGCGGTTGGCACAGCCTCTGCTCTATCTGCAGTAGATACAGGAAGCCGTACGGAGGACACCGCCATGGCAACACCCAGCCAATCTACACTGCACTGCTTGACTTAGTCCAGGCCGTCGGCGAGTACACTACTAGTGACAAGGAAGTCATGGCCACAGTGGCCTACTTGATCAACAGCGGCAGGATCTTGCTATGCAACACCTTCGCCGGAGCTCGGATCAATCTTTCGACTGCGGCGACGCACGCGGACCCTTTATCCTCTGGACCCCAACGAGAGCATGACCCCACCCTCTCTGTTTCTGTCAGGAGCGCTCGCCGAGCTCTTTGTCGATCCGCAACCCTTCATGGATGCAGTCGCAGTAATTCTCAAGCATGAACTCCATCGACTGCCAGTAGACGGCATCAAATACAAACATCTACCAAACGCCGGACCGGAAGCGGAATGGGTGACGCTCTTCAGCACGAGGAACTCATTAACACCTGACCTCGCTCCAGGTGCGGAAGTCAGTCTATGAGTGTGTTGTCTACGAATCAGAGGTGGAGTGAGAGTTTGCCCGCCGATTGGATCAACAGGAGAATATCAAGCTCTTTGTCAGACGTCTTTACCCTAAGCTTAGCAAAGCGAAGTCGAAAAGCCAGCATAAGAAAGTGCTCAACAGGGATCCGTATTAGAGGCTTTTAATCTGATCGGATCGAAGTAGGGTTGATACGTCATCTAGCCCTTCTCCGTGCGACCGCCGTGATTATCTGAGCGAAGACCGACTGCTCTCAGATCGCCTCACATTCCGCGCCGCTCTCTCAGGGGGGGTGGGTGTGAGGGCAGCGCCGGGCGATAGGTATTGCTGCTGCGGCCTCTCAAGGAATAACGCCGCGAAGAATCCCACCACAGCGCCGAACATCACATAGTAGGCTGGCGCGATCGGTGAGCCAGTTACCTTTAATAGCCAAGTCACGATGAACTGGGCGAAGCCGCCGAAGATCATGACCGCGAGGTTGTAGGCTACGGCGAGGCCGGTAGATCGTACCTCTACGGGAAACTGCTCTGCCACAGCGGTAGAGATTGGTCCAGAAAAGACGCCGATGAGACTGCACAGTACGAGTTGCATGATCACCAACTTCATGAAGTTTGGGTTCGCATGAATCCAGGTGAAGAAAGGATAGAGTAACAACAAGTAAGCAACCGTGACAGCGATCAAGATCGGCTTGCGGCCGATGCGAT
>Ga0187894_10007365_pt1 | contig 10413 bp, 5 predicted proteins | sample GBC1701081metaG_FD_136650 | JGI IMG/M metagenome (GOLD analysis project Ga0187894, IMG submission 136650) | White microbial mat communities from a lava cave in the Kipuka Kanohina Cave System on the Island of Hawaii, USA - GBC170108-1 metaG ... | reverse complement strand
TTCGCCGTCGTTCCGGCGAGGTCGGTGCTCTGGGAATAGCCGATGGAGACGTAGGTCCCCTGCTGACCGATCTCCTGCACCCACGGGTTCCAGTCGAACTGGTAGCCGAGCGAAACCTGCCAGGCGGAGGGCTTGATGCTGACCGGAACGTTCAGGCTGTTGACGAAGTTCGACTGCCGGGTGGCGCCGTTCCACTCGCCGACCACCGAAAACGGACCGAACGCCCCCTTCAGGCTCGCCGCCATGCCCGGCACCGCGCCGATCTGCGGCAGGAACGACTGATACCCGTCGCGCAGGAACTGCGAGTCGAAGATCGAGCTGTTGTAGTTGACGTCGAAATTGATCGCCCAGGGACACAGGCCGAAGCCCCGCAGGTCGTCGTAGGGGCGACCGCAATGCCCGCGGGCGTTGAAGCCGGCCGTGGCGTCGAGCTGCGTGCGCTTCGCGCCCGGGATCTGGCTGTCGAAGAAATAGATGCCCGCGTCGAACGGCGGCGGCGTCGGCGGGAAGCTGAACGGCGTCGGCGGCTTCGGCCGCACCGGCAGCGGCTCGTAGCCCATGCTTCGCGCGGCCGCCTGGACGAATGGAGCGAGCGCGACTGGCCTCACCGGCGGCACGATCACGGGTGGCGTGGCGGGCTTCAGCGCCGGCGTCGGGAAGGCGAGGCCGAATCCGACCGCGGTCTGCTTCGTCTCGAACACCTCGACGGTCAGCGGATTGTTGACCGACAGCGTGTCGGTCACCGGGTGGCCGGTCGAGATGCCGAACGGCAGCACCACCCGGCCGGCGGTCAGCCAGGGCGGAAAGCGCTGCGTGTCGCCCAGGGTGATGTAGCCCTGATCGAGCGTGAACCGGTCGACGCTCGCATTGAAGCCGTTGGTCGTCGGAAAGAGCACGTTCGTCCCGTCGGTCCAGTCGACCTTCAGCCGGCCGAACACCCAGTTGCTCGTCTGGATATCGAATTCGAGGCTCGCCGAGCTGAGCTGGATCGAGTTGTTCTTCTGGCCCGAGAAGTCCTTGGTCCATTGCGGCGTCACCTCCAGCGTGCCGCCGAGGGAGATGACGTCGTTGATCTTCGGTCCCAGCTTCGCGAACGCCTGCTGGACGATCGAGCGCGTGGCGTCCTCCTGGGCGGTCTTCGCGTCCTCGAGGTCCTTGACCCGGCGCTCGAGCCCCTCCGGGCCGGTGCTCCCGGCCGTCGCGGACGGCGGTTCGGGATTCCCCTGCGGCGCCGGTGCCGTCTGCCCGCGCCCGGCCTTCTCGGCTTCGAGCGTGGACAGCCGCTGCGAGAGCGCGCGGTTCTCCTGCCGCAGCGCTTCGATGGCGCGCTTCAGTTCCGCGATGTCGTCCGCATCGGCGGCGAGGGACGGGAGGGACGCGAGGCAAACGAACGAGGCCTCGACGGCACGCAGGACCACTTGACGCGCGTTCATGGGTTGCTCCTCCAGAGCCCGTGCTCCGGGGCGCCCGGAGCACGGGTAGTTCGGACGATCGTTCAGGCCGGGCGCCGTCCGCTGGCCGGCGGAATCAGTGTCGCAGCGCCTCGACCGGCTCCAGGCGCGCCGCGCGCAATGCCGGGTAGGTCCCCGATAGCAGCCCGATTACGCCGCCGACCACCGGCGCGAGCACGGGTGCGGCGGGATCGAGTACCGGAGTCCAGACCTCGTAGGCGGCGACCACGACGACGATCAGGACGCCGAGGCTCGCCCCGATGACGCCGCCGATCACGCCCATCGAGGCGCTCTCGAGCAGGAACTGCGCCGCGACGTGCTCGCGCGTCGCGCCGATCGCCCGGCGCAGGCCGATCTCGGCGGTGCGTTCCATCACACCCACCAGCGTGATGTTGGCGATGCCGATCGCGCCGACGACCAGCGACAATCCGCCGAGCAGCATGAACATGACGTTGAGGTCGGTCTGCACCTCGTCGCGCACGCGCCGGGGCTCCCGGGGAACCTCGACCTTGAGCACCGTGGGATCGTCGGGCCGCAGCGCCGGACGGGCCTGATCGGCGATGAGGTACGCCGCGCCGATCCAGGTCTCGACGACCACCGTGCCGGGACCGGCCAGCCGGAAGTAGCGGCGCGCGGTCCCCTCCGGAATGATCACCGAGCCGAGCAGCTCCGGCTTGCGCGCGACGTCGCGCAGGATGCCGACGACGAGATAGAGGTGATCGCCGATGTAGATCGCGGGCAGCTGCTCGAGGCCGTTGATGCCGAGGCGCCGCGCCGCGTCCGGACCGAGGACCGCGACCCGGTCCGTCCGGCTCGAATGGCCGGCGTCGGGCAGGCGTCCGGTCTCGAGCTCGGCCCTGACTGCGCGGAAAAGCTCGGGCGACGCGGCGCGCACCGCGAGCTTGAGCGCGCTCGGGTTCAGCGGATCCGTCACCGGCGACGAGCTGACGAGCGCGCCGCCCACGTCGACGTCGCTCACGATGCCGGCGGCCACTACGCCGTCCAGGCGGGCGAGGCGCGTCGGGGCGTCCCACGGCAGCGCACGCGGATCGACGATGCCCGTCGTCTGACCGGGCCGCGCGCTAATGAAGAGCTCCGTCGCCGCGAGCCGGTCGAACTGGCTGATGATGCGGTTGCCGGCGGTGCGGGTGAGGCCGAGCGTCGCCACCAGCGCGGCGAGGCCGATCACGACGCCGAGCACCGTCAGCGCCATCCGCCCCGGCCGCGAGAACATCCCGGCGAGCGCCTCGTCGAGCAGGTCGCGGAGCGTGATTCCCGAGCGCGACGCGGCCGCATCCGCGGTCGCGCGCGGTGTGCGCGTCGCCTCGACCGCGTCGCCTGCGCCGGCCACCGCCGTCAGGCGCCCATCCACGATGTGCACGCGGCGAGCCGCCCGGCCCGCGACGTTCTCGTCGTGCGTGACGACGACCAGCGTCAGCCCGTCACGGTTCAGGCTCTCGAACAGATCGAGGAGGCTGGCCGTGGATTTCGAGTCGAGGTTCCCGGTCGGCTCGTCGCACAGCAGCAGGCTGGGCGAGCCGACGAGCGCGCGCGCGATCGCGACCCGCTGCCGCTCGCCGCCCGACAGCTTCATCGGCAGGAAATCGGCGCGGTGACCGAGCCCGACCCGTTCGATCGCCGCCATGGCCCGCTCGCGCCGGCCGTCCCGCGACCGCTCGCGGTACACCTCCGCCAGCATCACGTTCTCCAGCACCGACCGGTAAGGCAGCAGGTGGAACGACTGGAAGACGAACCCGATGCGCTGGCTGCGCAACCCGGCGCGCTGCCAGTCGGTCAGCCGCGTGGTGTCGATGCCGTCGATGAGATAGGTGCCGCTCGACGGCTGATCCAGGCAGCCGAGGATGTTGAGCAGCGTCGACTTGCCGGCGCCCGACGGCCCGGTCACCGCGAGCCAGTCGCCACGGTCCACCGCGAGATCGACGTCGACGAGCGCGTGCACTGCCGGTTCGGTGCCGTACTGCCGGCCGATCTTCTGCAGCTCGAGCACCCGTGCGGTCATTGCCGGTCCCGGTTCTCGGGGGTCTTGTAGCCGACCACCACCAGCTGGCCCGGCGCGAGCGTGCCGTCCACCGGCGTCACCTCGGCGTAGCCGTCGGCGGCGAGCCCCGGCTTGACGACGACGTACTCGAGCGCGCCGTTCGAGCGCTGCACCTGGACGCGCGATGTCCCGTCCGCCGCGAGCGAGAGCGCACTGGTCGGGACGGCGAGCACCGCGCCCTTGGTCGACTCGACCGGGATCGTGAGGCGGAGCGAGACGCCCTCGAGCTTGGCCTGCGACTCGAGGACGCGGACCTCGAGGTAGAAGTGGTAGCCGTCGACGCCGCGGGTGCCCGGCGTGGCCGCGACCTGCTCGACGATTCCCTTGGCCCTGATTCCGAGCGCCTGCTCGTCGATCGCGACCGGCATGCCCGTCCTGACGAGCGGGGCGGCGTCGAGCGCGAGGGCCGAGTCGACCGCGAGCTGGTAATCGGTCACCGACAGGACCGGTCCCGACGCCGCGGCGCCGACGACCGCGGTGACCTCCTCCACCCGGGCCGGGAGCCCCGGAATGAAGACGAGCTCGTCGACCGGCACCTGGATGCCGAGCTTGCGTCGCGCGGCGTCCAGGTCCGCGCCGAGCCGGCCGGCGCGGGCCGCGGTCAGTCGGGCGTCGAGCTCGGCGACCTTCTGCCCGTCGAGCGCGGCCTGCACCACCTTCTCGCCTTCGAGGCGCGCCGACCGGACGGCCGCCTCGGCGAGCGCCAGCTGCTCGGCCGCCAGCCTGGCCTCGCGCTCCGCGGCGAGGATCGCCAGCCTGCCTTCCAGCTTGATCTTCTCCGCCGCCGCTCGCGCGACCGCGAGCTTGGCATCGGCCGCCGCCCGGGCCGTTTCCGGCTGCCGCGGGTCGAGGACGATCAGCGCCCGGTCGGCGACTTGCGCCGCGACGTCGGCCGCGGCGGCGGTGTCGGCGTACTCCGCCTTCGCGCGCTCCGATTCCACCGCGAGCGGCGTGCCGTTCTCCGACGTCAGCCGGCGCCAGTCGGCTTTCTTGGCCGCGAGGTCAGCCGCCGCCGCGCGCAGGTTGTGCTCGGCGGTTGCGCGCGCCGAGGCGACGGCGAGCGCGGCGGCCGCGGCGGCCGCGGCCGCGGTCAGCCGCGCTTTGTCCGCGTCACCCCAATCGCGCTCCAGCGCGTAGAGCGCCGCGAGCTGGTCCCGCGTCGGGCCGAACGGCTCCCACTTCCGCGACGCGTACCACCTGGCCACCGCGGCGCTCGTCTGCTGGTCGTAGATCCCGTCGACCGGCCCGGGATTGAACCCGAGCCGCCTGAGTCCTTCCTCCAGCTGGCGGACGTCGTCGCCCGAGATGCCGGGCGTGAGATCCCGGTACGCCGGCGCGCGCCCCTGGAGCACGAACAGCGGGCGCCCGGACGCGGTGAGCATCACGGCGCCTTCCTCGAGCCGGGCGTTGCGCAGCGGCAGCGTGGCGATCAGCCCCGGGCCCGCCTTCAGGCCGGACGGGACGATCGAGATCCGCTGGGGCAGCCCGAAGCGGCCGGTGCCGCGCGTGATGACGTTCGAGCTCAGCACCCGCTGCTCGACCGGCACGAGGATCGGCGAGGGCATCGGCGGCGCCGTCCGCGCGGCCGCGTCCGCGGGCGATTCGATCCGCGAACCTGCCACCCACGCGCCGACTGCGATGACGGCCGCTGCTGCGAGGGCGCCGGCGAGGGCGACGGTCCGCTTCCCCTCCATGACCCGCGTCTAAGCGGCCCATCCGGTCATTGCGACCGGCGAGCGAACATCTCCCGCTCGATCTTGTCCGCGACCGGGTCGATGACGTCCTCCGTGAGCTGGAAGTTCTTCACCGCGACCCGCCGCTCGTAGTTCTGGAGGTCCTTGAGGCCGGCGAGTTGCGCGGGCGTCATCTGGTCGACCAGGATCGTGCCGCCGTTGGTGAGCGCGGCGAGCCGCTTGCGGATGTCGTGCTCGACCTCGTCCGGATGATCGTAGGCGAAGCCGCTCTTCCGCATCTCGGCCGCGTACTGCCGCAGCGCCGCCTTCATCCGCGGATCCTTGTTGATCTGGGCGTCCTTCGGGTTGTAGTAGGTGGCGAGCATCTGTTCCGGCTTGAACACCTGCGCCACGGCCTTGCGCGTGCAGCCGCCGGTCAGCGAGAAGTTCTCGATCTCGAGCGATACCGCGAACGTCGCGCCGGCGTTCTCGCCGAGTAGCGCGCGGTTGTAGGCGACCCGATCGGCGGGCGCGAGGCCCTTGAAGATCTCGACGTTCTTCTTCCCGAGCCCGACCCGGCCCGGGCTGTAGCCCATGGCGAGCTGCGGCGGCTCGCCGGTATACGTCGTCGCGAGGCCGTACCCGAACTTGCGGATGAACTCCTTCTCGCTGACGCCCGGCATGCTCTTGTCGGCGTCCATGCCCTTGCGCACCGTCTGGTAATCCACCGCGACGTACTCGAACCCCTGCTCGCGCATGCATTTCGCGATCAGGCCTTCGACCTTCTCGATGGCCTCGACGAGCTGTTTGGGGCTCAGGCCGAATTCCTCGGTGCCCATCCCGGCCAGGGCCTGGGCGCCCGCCGGACCGGCCAGGCAAACGAGCACCGACAACGTCACGCCGGCTCGGATCGCAGTATTCATTGGATTCCCCTCGCTGGTCAGATGCGCCGGGCAAGCGCTACTTCTTCCCCGCGGTAGTGAAGTTCCTCTCGACGGTCGACCGGTTGCCTTCGCGCGTCACGGTGGCGACCTCCACCTTGTATTCGCGGCCGGGCGCGAGCAGGCCGTCGGGCACGGCGAGCGTCGTCGCGGTCCCGGCGAGTGTTGCCTGCAGCACTTTGACGCCCGCCTTCTCGTCCTCGATGACGACGAGGCAGGACGCGAGGTTCTTCGGGGCGGTCCACTGGAGCTGCACGTCCTTGACCGGCACGTTCTTCTCCTTCGGACGCGGCCACACGATCGACGCGGGGCCGGGCAGCTGGTGGCTCAGCGTCGCCTTGCCGGCGAGCTTCTCGCCCTTCACCGTGCTGCCGGTGAACGTGTACGCGCCGGCCGGGAAGTCCTTCTGCAGCCGGCCGTCGTTCGTCGGCTCGGGCGACTCGAGCACGAGGCGGCGGATGCCGAGCTTCGTGTCGGGTGCCTTGAAGTCGATCACGGTTCTGCCATCCGGCGCCGCGACGCGCAGCGTCGCGAGCCCGATGTCCCCGCTGGTCGCCTCGAAGACGACCTCGACGTCCTCGTCGGTGGCGTTGCTCTCGAGGCGGACCGCGATCTGCTCGAACTTCTCGTCGGCCTGCGCGAAGCCGGGCGCGCCCAGCACGAGCAGGCCCAGCAGCGCGGCGGTCAGGCGCGTCATCCCCTTCTTCCCCGTACCGCACGCCGAACGTGTGCAGACCATTGGCCGCCTCTCATTTCCCGACGCCGAACTCGATGCCGTAGAGCTGCGCGATGCCGGTGGTGACCAGCTTGGTGCCGGCGGCGGGCCCCTTCGAGAAGTACATCGTGTCGCCGTCGATCTGCTCGACCTTGACCTCGGTGCGCATGAACACGTTGGGCTCGGGGCTCACGAACACCCACTCGCGACCCGTGGTGTCGTACAGCAGCGTCCGGTAGGGCGCCTCCAGGCGCTTGCCGGCGCTCTTCACTTCCGCGAACTCGATGCCGAGGCGCTCGGCGGCGCGCCCCTTCAGCGTGATGCGCGCGATCCCGGACGCCTGCTTCTCCACCGCCGCGGGCGACTGCGGCGTCGCCTTGGCCGTGCCCTTTCCGCAACCGCCGAGCGGCAGCGCCACCACCATGACTGCAATGATCCATCCGCCGTAACGTTTCATCGCTGCCCCCGTGTGTCTGCCGACTCTGCCGCGACCAAAGTTCTGCCTGCTTCGCCCCACCGGCCGGAAATCCGCCCTTACGCCGCTCCCGCCGCGCGCGCCGTCCCGGTTCCGCGGTGCCTTGCAAACCGCAGATAGAGCGACGGCACGACGAACAGGTTGAGCACCGTCGAGGTGACCAGCCCGCCGAGGATGACCACGGCCATCGGATGCTCGATCTCGTTGCCGGGGATCATCCCGGCGACGACGAGCGGCACGACGCCCAGCCCCGCGGCGAGCGAGGTCATGAGGATCGGCGAGAGCCGTTCCTTCGCACCGCGCAGGACGAGCGCGCGGCCGAAGACCTCGCCCTCGTACCGTTCGAGGTGCTGGAAGTGGTTGATCATCAGGATGCCGTTGCGGGCGGCGATCCCGAGCACCGTGAGCAACCCGACGAGCGTGCCGAGCGAGACGACACGGTCGACGAGGCCGGTTGCCAGGATTCCGCCCACCAGGGCGAAGGGCAGGGTGAGCGCGACCATCGCCGTCAGCCGCCGGCTCCCGAAGGCCGTGTGGAGGATGAACAGGATCGCGATCAGCGCGGCGACCGACATGACGGCGAGGCGCTGCTCGGCGGCGCGGCGTTCCCGGTACTCGCCGAGCACCTCCGCGTGATAGCCGAGGGGGAAGCTCACCTTCGCGAGCCGCTTCTCGACCTCGCGCGCCACCGCGCCGAGGTCGTCGGTCTTCACGTCGATGTGGACCTCGATCCGGCGCGAGCCGTTCTCGCGCAGCACGATGTTGGGCGCCGGCCGCATCTCCACCTTCGCCAGGTCGCCCAGCCGGACGCGCTCGCCGTTCCACGCGTCGATCGTCAGCTCGCTGACCGCGTTGAAGCCGTTGCGGCTCTTGGGCGTGCTCCAGACGTGCACCTCGATGTTCTTCCCGTCGCGCCAGATGTCGCCCGCCTCCTCGCTCGCGATGAACGCGGAGACGGTGCGGCGCACGTCCCCCGGCTTGATGCCGTAGTGCGACGCCTTGACGAGATCCACCTCGACCTGGATCTGCGGGATCTCGGTCACGAGCTCGACGTAGTGCCGGCCGATGCCGTCGATGTCGGCGACGAGCGCGTTCACCTCATCGGCCTTCTCGCGCAGGACCTTGAGATCGTCGCCGCTGACGCGCACCACGATGCCGTGGCCCGCGCCGCTCAGGACCTCCTTGGTGCGCTCCTTGAGATAGGTCTGGACGTCGCGCTGCAGCCCCGGGTAGCCGTCGACGGCCTCGTTGACGGCGGCGTAGGTCTTGTCGTAGTCGGCCGACTTGTCGATGCTGATCCAGTTCTCGGCGAAGTTCATGCCGTACGGCTCGTCGGCGAGCGTGCCCTGCCCGATGTGGGCGCCGAAGTTGCGCACGCCGGGAATGGCGCGGAGCTCGTCGCTCGCCCGCTGCACGATGCGGACCATCTCCTCCTGCGAGGTGCCGGGCCTGGTCACCCAGTGCATCAGGAAGTCGCGCTCCTTGAACGCGGGAAAGAGCCCCTGGCCGAGGAACGGCAGCACGGCGAGGCCCGCGATCACGATCACGGCGACGGTCGCGTAGGCCCGGCCCGGGCGGGAGACGACCCGCGCGAGGAGTTGCACGTAGCGGGCCTGCAGCCATCGCGCCACCGGCGACACGCGGCTCTCGAGCGGCGCCTTCGCCAGCAGCACCAGGGCGAGCGCCGGCGTGACGGTCAACGCGATCACCATCGAGGCGAGGATCGCCGTTGCGTAGGCGAACCCGAGCGGCCTGAAGAACGAGCCGGCCAGGCCCTCGAGCAGGAAGATCGGGATGGTGCTCGCGAGGATGATGAGCGTGGCGTGAACGATCGGCGCGCGCACTTCGAGTGAGGCCTCGACGATGATCGAGTAGGTCGATTGGGTGCTGCCCTCGAGGCGGTGCTGCCGCAGGCGCCGCAGGATGTTCTCGACGTCGATGATGGCGTCGTCGACGATGACGCCGAGCGCGATCACCAGCCCCGCCAGGACCATCGTGTTGATCGATTCCCCGGTCGCTTTCAGCACCAGTCCGGCCGCGACCAGCGACAGCGGGATCGACAGGATGCTGATCAGCGCCACCCGCCACTCGTAGAGGAACAGGACCAGGATCACGACGATCAGGACGAAGCCGATCAGCATCGCGTTGCTCAGGTTGGCGAGCGCCTCCTCGATGAAGGTCGCGGGCCGGAAGATCGTGGTGTCGATCTCGATGCCCGGCAGGCCGGGCCGCATCTGCTCGAGCGCCGCCTCCACGCTGCGCGTCACTTCCAGGGTGTTGCCCCACGGCAGCTTCTCGACGATCATCATCACGCCGACGCCGTCGTTGATGACCGCGTCGCCGTTCATGTGCGGCTGGGTGTCGCGGACGATGTTCGCGACGTCGCCGAGCGCGACCGGCTTCGCTCCCTTCTTCACCTCGAGCGGGAGCTGCGCCATCTCCTCCGCGGTCAGCTTGGGCAGGAGGTGCCGGACGACGAACCGCTGGTTGGGCGTGTCGATGAAGCCGCCGGTCCCGATCTCGAACCCCTTGGAGAACTTGAGCATGCCCACGTCGAGGGCGTCGGCGCTCGCCTCCATGACGCTCATCAGCGAGACGTTGTGCTGCTTCATGCGCTCGGGGTCGGCGTGCACCTGCAGCACACCCCAGCGGTCGCCCCAGATCGCGACGTTCGCCACCCCGGGCACCCGCATCAGCCGCGGCCGGACCGTCCAGTAGGCGGTCAGGGCGGCGTCGATCAGGGTCTGGGTGTCCTTCGACTTCGTCGACAACCCGATCTTCATGACCCGGCTCGTGGACGACAGCGGCTGGATCATGAACGGCGAGGTGGCCCAGACCGGCAGCTGCGTGGTCACGGCGCGCACGCGTTCCTGCACCAGCAGGCGCGCGTCCATGAGGTTGGTGCCGGGCTTGAAGATGAGGACGACGTCGGAGAGATCGGGCACCGACCGCGAGCGCAGGATGTCGACCCCCTGCACGCCGTTCAGCGCTTCCTCCATCGGCACCGTGACCAGCGCCTCGACGTCGGCGGCCGACATCCCCAGGCACAGGACCTGGATCTCCACCCGCGGCGGCGCGAACTCGGGATAAACGTCGACC
>Ga0187894_10007363_pt1 | contig 10415 bp, 6 predicted proteins | sample GBC1701081metaG_FD_136650 | JGI IMG/M metagenome (GOLD analysis project Ga0187894, IMG submission 136650) | White microbial mat communities from a lava cave in the Kipuka Kanohina Cave System on the Island of Hawaii, USA - GBC170108-1 metaG ... | reverse complement strand
GGCATCCAGCGCGGCGCCGCGCACCAGACGCTGCTCGGAGTCACCGGCAGCGGGAAGTCCTTCACGATGGCGTGCGTCGTCGAGGCCGTGAACCGGCCCGCGCTGGTGATGGCGCCCAACAAGACGCTGGCGGCGCAGCTCTACAGCGAGTTCAAGCAGCTCTTCCCGGAGAACGCGGTCGAGTACTTCGTCTCTTATTACGACTACTACCAGCCCGAGGCCTACATCCCCTCGAGCGACACCTACATCGAGAAGGATTCGTCGATCAACGACGAGATCGACAAGCTGCGCCACTCGGCGACGCACTCGCTGCTGACGCGCAAAGACGTCCTGGTGGTCGCCAGCGTGTCGTGCATTTACGGACTCGGCTCGCCCGAGACCTACGGCTCGATGCATCTGTTCCTCGAGGTCGGGCAGCGCATCGACCGCGACGACCTCTTGCGTCGGCTCGTCGACATGCTCTACGCGCGCAACGACCACGACTTCCAGCGCGGCACCTTTCGCGTGCGCGGCGACGTCGTCGAGGTGATCCCACAGTACGAGAGCGAGCGCGGCGTGCGCATCGAGCTGTGGGGCAACGAGGTCGAGTCGATCGCCGAGATCGACCCGCTGCGCGGGAAAGTGTTAGGGCGCCCGAAGCGCGCGATGATCTACCCCGCGAGCCACTACGTTTCGACGCGCGAGCGCATCGCGCACGCGGTCGAGGGCATTCGCGGCGAGCTCGGCGAGCGACTGCAGCAATTCCGCGAGCAGGGCAAGCTGCTGGAGGCGCAGCGGCTCGAGCAGCGCACGATGTTCGATCTCGAATCGCTCGCCGAGATGGGCTTCTGCCCGGGCGTCGAGAACTACTCGCGCTGGCTCGACGGCCGCAGCGCCGGCCAGACGCCGTTCACCCTGTATGACTACTTCCCCGACGACGGCCTCGTGTTTCTCGACGAGTGCCACGTCTCGGTGCCGCAGATCGGCGCGATGTTCCGCGGCGACCGCGCGCGCAAGGAGACGCTGGTCGAGTTCGGCTTCCGGCTGCCGTCCGCGCTCGACAATCGCCCGCTGCGCTTCGAGGAGTGGGAGAAGCGCGCAAAAACGCGCATCTACGTCTCGGCGACGCCGGCGGAGTACGAGCTCACGAAATCGCAGGGCGTCGTGGTCGAGCAGATCATCCGCCCGACCGGGCTCGTCGATCCGCAGGTCGAAGTGCGCAAGGCCGCCGGCCAGGTCGACGACCTGCTCGCCGAGATCCGCACGCGCGCGACAGCCGGCGAGCGCGTGCTCGTGACGACGCTGACCAAGCGCATGGCCGAGCAGCTGACCGAGTATTACGCCGAGCACGGCGTCAAGGTCCGCTACCTGCACAGCGACATCCAGACGATCGAGCGCACCGAGATCATCCGCGAGCTGCGCGAGGGCGTGTTCGACGTGCTGGTCGGCATCAACTTGTTACGGGAGGGCCTCGACATCCCGGAGGTCTCGCTGGTCGCGATCCTCGATGCCGACAAGGAGGGCTTCCTGCGCTCGACGCGCTCGCTGATTCAGACGATCGGGCGCGCGGCGCGCAACGTGAACGGCACGGTGATCCTCTACGCCGACAAGCAGACCGAATCGATTCGCGAGACGCTGGCGGAGACGGACCGCCGGCGCGAACGGCAGATCGCCTTCAATACGGAGCACGGCATCACGCCGAAGAGCGTCGTCAAGAAGATCGCGAGCCTGCGCGATTCGATCTGGGAGCAGGACTACGTGACGGTGCCGACGCGCGAGGAGAAGCGGAAGCGCGAAACGGACGTGCCTTGGCACGAGCTGCCGCTGCTGATTGCGGCGATGCGGAAGGAGATGAAGGAGGCGGCGAGCAAGCTGGACTACGAGCGGGCGGCGGAGCTCAGGGATCGGGTGAAGCAGCTGGAGGCGGAGAGGTTGGCGCGGACGTAACAAGGTGAAGGGGGACGTTCCTCCTTGTTACGTGGACGAGTCGAGGCGAGGCGTTCTGGTTGGGGGAATCTCGTGCGGCGGCCCCGCCGCGGCTGCTCGTGCTGGGGTCGCGTACTCGAGCTTTCTCTGGGATTGGGTGGCGCGGATCGGCGCGGCTTTGAGCCGCGCCTCCCGCGCGCTGCGCGCCTCTCGTGGGCTTTTGCGCTTTGCGGAGCTGGGCGGTGGGCGATGATCGTCGGCGGAATGGAGGAAGTCATGAGTGGGAATGGGGGCGAAGAACGGCTCGCGATTCGGGAGCTGGTCGAGGCTTACAACGATGCGGTGATGCGCTTCGATGGCGAGGCGTGGGCGGCGACGTGGCTCGATGATGCGGTGTGGTCGCTGCCGGGGACGGGCGAGCTGAGCGGGAAGGCGAAGTTCTTTCCGCTTTGGAAGCAGATGATGTCGGGCTTCTCGTTCGTGGGGTTCTATGCGTCGGCGGGGCCGATCGTTGTTACGTGCGAAAGCGCTCGCGCGACGTGGTGGCAGCAAGAGGTGCTGCACCGCAAGGATGGCGTGAAGAGCGCGATTCACGGGCGCTACGAGGACACCTACGCGAAGCGCTCGGGGCGTTGGTACTTCGCGAAGCGCGTCTACTCGATCCTGAGCCAGCACGAAGAGCGGGAGTGAACGATCGAGCGGCGTGAGGTGCAGCGCGAAGTAAACCGAGACAGGCGACCCCCGGTGGCAGCAGCGCTTCGGCGGTGCGCTTTCTCGGCGGGTACCTTGCGCGCGTGAGCCTCGACGCCGAGATCCTGCGCGCGCTCGAGGAGCGTGTCGACGCGCTGCCTCAGACGCCCGGCGTGTATCTGTTGAAGAACGCGCGCGGGAAGGTGCTCTACGTCGGGAAGGCGCAGAACCTGCGCTCGCGCGTGCGCCAGTACCTGGCGGGCGGCGATGGGCGGCAGCAGGTGCCGAACCTCGTCGCGCGCATGGGCGACGTCAGCGTCCTCGTCACCGATAGCGTGAAGAACGCGCTGCTGCTCGAGAACGAGCTGATCAAGCGACACAAGCCGCCCTTCAACGTGCGGCTGCGCGACGACAAGCAGTACCTCGCGCTGCGGCTCGACCGCCGCGAGACGTGGCCGCGCCTCACGCAGGTGCGCCGTTTCGCCAAGGACGGCGCGGAGTACTTCGGCCCCTACACGTCGAGCGTGAACCTGCGCGCGTCGTTGAACCATCTGCGCCGGCTGTTCCCACTGCGCAGCTGCAGCGAGGGCGTATATCGGGATTACGCGCGTCGCGGACGGCCCTGCATCGAGCACGAGATGGGGCGCTGCCCGGCGCCGTGCGTCGCGCGCGTGACGCCCGAAGCCTACGCGGAGCTGCTGCACGGCACCGAGCTGTTCCTGCGCGGGCGCTCTGCCGAGCTGAGCGAGCTGTTACGGAACAAGATGGCAGCCGCCGCCGAGGCCGAAGACTTCGAGGCAGCGGCGCGCCTGCGCGATCGCATCGCGGCCGTCGAGGACACCGTCGCGCGCCAGCAAATCGTTTCCGAGCGCGCGCAGGACCGCGACGTGTTCGGGCTCGCGCGGCGCGCCGGAGAGGTACAGATCCAGGTGCTGCACGTGCGCGAGGGCAGGGTGATCGGCGCGTCCGAGCACGCGTTCTCGAACGTCGAGATTCCCGATGCCGACGTGCTCGCCAGCTTCCTCGCGCAGTTCTACGCCGGCGAGGAGGCGGGAGCGGCGCCGAGCGAGGTGCTGGTCTCGATCGCGCCCAGCGACGACGACGCGCTCGCCGCCTGGCTGGGCGAGCGCGCCGGCCGCAGCGTCGAGGTGCGCGTGCCGCAGCGCGGCGCGCCGCGCGAGCTCGGCGATCTCGCGCTGAAGAACGCAGAGAGCGCGCTCGAGCGCAGGGTCGCGGAACGCGAGACGGTGGACAGCGCGCTCGCCGATCTGCAGCAGAAGCTCGGCCTCGCGCGCTTGCCGTGTCGAATCGAGTGTTACGACGTCTCGAATCTCGCCGGCACGCTCGCCGTCGCGAGCCGCGTCGTGTTCGAGAACGGCGCGCCCGACAAGAGCTCCTATCGCCGCTACCGGATTCAGGAAGCGCCGGCCGGCGACGATCTGGCCTGCATGCGCGAGGTGTTGACGCGGCGGCTCACGAAGCTCGAGAAGGAGCCGCTGCCCGATCTGTGGGTGCTCGACGGCGGTCGCGGGCAGCTGAAGGTCGCGACCACGCTGCTCCGCGACCGCGGCCTCGTCCACGACCACGTCGGGCTCGCGAAGGAGCGCGATCTGCAGAGCCCCTCGCCGCGCGTGAAGCGCAGTGGCGGGCTCAAGGCGGAGCGCGTCTTCCTGCCCGATCGCCTGAATCCGGTGCTGCTGTTGCCGAGCTCGCGCGGGCTGCTGTTGCTGCAGCGGATTCGCGACGAGGCGCACCGCTTCGCAATCGAGTTCCAGCGCTCGCTGCGGCGGCGCGTCGGGATGCGCTCGGTGCTGGAGGAGATCCCGGGCGTCGGGCCGACCAAGCGCCGCGCGCTGCTGCGCGAGCTCGGCTCGCTGAAGCGCGTGCGCGAGGCGAGCGTCGACGAGCTGGCGGCCGTGAGCGGCATCGCGCGCGGCGACGCCGAGCGCGTGCACGCGTTCTTCCGCGCGCTCGAGAGTCCACTCGGGGTAAACGAGTTCCTAGGAGTGGACGACGCACCGCCCAGCGAGGCGGACGATGCCCCGACTCCGAGCGCCGCTGAAAGCTGACGCGTCCGCGCGGTTGCGGCGCGCGTGCGCGAGCCTCCAGCGCGAGCTGCGGGCGAATTGCCGGTGCAGCTGCGCTGGCACTGCGCTTGCTCCAAGCGCTTCACCGTGGAACGCAGCGTCGAGAAGATTCAGGCGGAGCTGGTCGCGCGCGGCATCGAGGCTCCGCTCGCGCGCCGGCTCGCGGAGGCGATCGCGAAGCGCACCGCCGTGCTCGATGCGCCCCGTTATCAGGGCGTGATCGCGGGCATCGCGCTGGCCGTGGCGGCGCAGCGCCGCGACGTCGCGCAGCTGCGCAAGGCCGCCGACGAGCTCGGCGAGATGCAGCGCCTGCTCGGAAGCTTCACCGACGAGCTGAAGAAGCTCGACGAGGCGCTCGAGACCCTCGCCGCTTACGTGGTGCGCATGAAAAATCCGCAGCCGGCGCCGCCGTCCGGTCGCGTCCTGCACTGACTCGCTTTCGCGACTCGCAGGGCCGAGCCCAGCTCGCCGCTCGCGACGCGCGGGCGCACTCGGACGCTCCCATGAAGCGAAGTCTGCGATCGGAGCGCTAGCGATTACGCGGCCGCCAGCGCCGGCTTAGATTCCGGCTCCGCCCGGTCCCGCGGAGCGCGAGATGCGCACAGGGGCGCCGCTGCTCGCGGCAGCATTCGGGCTCGGGCTCGCCGCCGGCGATCGCTGGCCGAGCTGCGCGAAGCCTGCGCTCGCAGCGGCGCTGATTGCGAGCAGCGTGGGCGTGCTGATGCGCGCGAGCCCGCGTTGGCGTGCGCTCGCGGCATCGGCAGCCGCGCTCGCAGCCGGCACGGCGCTGATGGGTGCCCGCGTCGGGCCGGCGCGCGCCACGCTCGTGCAGCCGCGCGACGACGCGGTGATCGAGGCGCGCGTTGCCGGCGCAGAACTTTTCGCGCGCGGAGTGAGGCTCGAGCTCACGCATACGGCGTGGGTGCTTCCTCCGAGCGCCGGGCCCGCACGCGTTCGAGCGTCGCTCGAGCCCGGCGCAGAGCCGCCGCCTGCAGGCGCGGTCGTGCGCGCTGCGCTGCGCGTCCGCCCGCTGCAGGCCGGCGTCGCAAATCCCGGCGGTACCGACCCCACGCTCGGGCCTGCGCGCGCCGGGGTCGGCGTACTCGCGCGCGTGCGATCGCCCGCACTGCTTGAAATCGTCGAGACACCTTCGTTCAACTGGCTGAATTCGATAGAGAATCAACGCGCTCGCGGAAGCACGGAATTGCGCCGCGCTGGGCGCGGCGGAGCGCTGCTCGCGGCGCTGGCGCTGGGCGATCAGAACGGGCTGCCCGAACGAGATCGCCGCGCCTGGGCGGCGCTTGGAATCGCGCATCTGCTCTCGGTCTCGGGTCTGCACCTCGCGATCGCCGCCGCCGGCGCCTACGCGCTCGCGGCTCGCACGCTTCGCCGCTGGCCGCGGCTCGTCGCTCGTTGCGATACGCGCCGCGGCGCGCTCGTCGTGGCCGTGCTCGCTGCCGCGGTCTATGCGGCGCTCACCGGCAGCGCCACGCCCGCGTTGCGCTCGCTCGCGATGCTCGGCTCTCTCGCGCTCGCCGTTTCGTGGAGGCGATCTTCGCGTGCACTGCACGCGCTCGCCGCTGCCGCTCTGCTCGTCCTCGCGTTCGATCCTGCGGCGCTGTTCGCAGTGGGCGCGCAGCTCTCGTTCGCGGCGACCGCGGGGCTCGTGGCCGGGCGCACGTGTTCCGCGGAGCAGACGGGCGGCCCGCTGCGCCGGAATTTCGCACTCGCGCTCTCGACCACCGCGCGCGCGACGCTCGCGACGGCGCCGATCGCCGCGCTTCACTTCGGCGCTGCGCCGCCGCTCGCCGGCATCGCGAACCTGATTGCCGTTCCGCTGACCAGCGTGCTGCTGATGCCGGTCGCGTTCGTGGCTGCGGGTTGCGCGCTCGCATTCCCTGATGCGCCGCCGGCTGCGCTGCTCGGGGCCGCGGCGTGGATCGCCGAACGCGCGCTCGACGGCGCGCTCGTGCTCGCACGGCTCGCGCCGCGCACGGCGCCGGTGCCTCCCGCGCCGCTCGCGCTCGCGGCTCATGTGCTGCTGGCGATCGTCGGCCTGCGCACGCAGCGGCTGTGGCTGCGGCTCGCATGCACATTCGCGGCGCAAGCGGCGCTCGCGTTCATGCCGCCACCGGCGCTCGCGCCGGCGCCGCCGCGGCTCGCTTTCATCGACGTCGGCCACGGCGATGCGGTGCTCGTGCAGACGCGCGAGTTCACCCTGCTCGTCGATGCAGGCGGCGCAACGCCGGACGGCTGGGACGCTGGTGCGCGCGTCGTCGCCCCCGCGCTCGCTGCGCTTGGCGTGCGCGCGCTGGATGCGCTCGCGATCACGCACGGGGATCTCGATCACCGCGGCGGCGCGCCGAGCGTCCTCGAGATGTTCTCGTGCCGTGAGCTGTGGCTCCCGCACGGCGCGGGCCGCGACCCGGCCTTTCGCTCGCTGGTCGAGCAGGCACGCGGGCGAGGCGCTCGCGTGCGCGAGCTCGGCGCTGGAGCGCCCACGTCGGTGCACGGCCCGCTGTCGATCACGCCGCTCTGGCCGCCTGAACGCACGCGAGGTCTCGGCGACAACGACCGCTCGCTCGTGCTGCGCGTCGAGCTGCCGGGGCTGCGCGCGCTGCTCCTCGGCGATCTCGAGCTGCGCGGCGAAGCAGCGCTGCTCGCGGGCGGCGCAGACTTGCGCGCGAGCGTTGTGAAGCTCGCACACCATGGCAGCCGCTCGTCTACCGGCTCCGCGTTGCTGACGGCTGCGGCGCCGCGCCTCGCGATCGCATCGGCGCCGCTGCGCGGCCGCTTCGGCTGGCCGCATCGCGAGGTGCGCAGTCGGCTAGCCGCACACGGCATCCCGCTCGCGTGGACCGGGCGTGACGGCGCGCTGTTGATCGGAACCGAGGGGGTGCCCTGCGTGCGGCGCTGGCGGGCGGGTCCGCGCTGCATCCCGCTCGCAGCGTCAGCGAGCGCCACCACGCGACCCGAACGGGAGGCGCGTGCTCCATGAGCGAGGCAGCGCCGGCTCCCGGCTCGTCGCGGCTTGCTAATCCCCACGAATCCCTCGTGAGGAGGAGCTGCGATGAGACTCTCGGACGCGAGCTTGCTGCTGGAGGCTTGCTGGGTCGACGGCGCGCCGGTCCGCGCGAGCAGCGGCGCGCTGCACGACGTCGTGAACCCCGCGACGCGCGCGCGGATCGGCGCCGTGCCGCGGCTCTCCGCCGCCGAGGTGAACGACGCGATCGCGGCCGCCGAGCGCGCGCTGCCCGGCTGGCGTGCGAAGACCGCGAAAGAGCGCTCGGTGATCTTGCGCCGCTGGTCCGACCTGATGCTCGAGCATCGCGAGGATCTCGCGCTCTTGATGACGAGCGAGCAGGGCAAGCCGCTCGCGGAGGCGCGTGGCGAGATCGCTTACGCCGCGGCGTTCCTCGAGTGGTTCGGGGAGGAAGGCAAGCGCGCATACGGCGAGGTCGTGCCGAGCCCGTTCCCGGGCTCGCGCATCGTGGTGGTCCCCGAGCCGATCGGCGTCAGCGCCGTAATCACTCCGTGGAACTTCCCGGCCGCAATGCTGACGCGAAAGGTCGGGCCCGCGCTGGCCGCCGGGTGCAGCGTCGTCGCGAAGCCGGCGGAGGCGACGCCGTTCTCCGCGCTCGCGCTCGCTGTTCTGTCGCAGCGCGCCGGCCTTCCGCCCGGCGTCTTCAACGTCGTCACCGGCGCGCCCGGCGAGATCGGCGGCGCGCTGACGGCCAGCAAGGCCGTGCGCGCGCTCTCGTTCACCGGCTCGACCGCGACCGGCCGCTCGTTGTTGGCGCAGTGCGCGGGCACGGTGAAGCGCGTCTCGCTCGAGCTCGGCGGCAATGCGCCGTTCCTCGTCTTCGATGATGCGGACCTCGACGCAGCGGTCGAGGGAGCGATCGCCTCGAAGTTCCGAAACAGCGGACAGACCTGCGTCTGCGCCAACCGCTTCCTCGTGCAGGCTGGCATCTACGACGCGTTCGCGGCTCGGCTCGCCGAGAAGGCGCGCGCGCTGCTCGTCGGCGACGGGAGCGAGCCCGGCGTGGTACAGGGCCCGCTGATCAACGACGACGCGCTCGCGAAGGTCGAGCGCCACGTCGCGGACGCGCTCGCGCGCGGTGCGAAGCTCGCGTGCGGCGGCCGCCGCCACGCGCGCGGCGGCTCGTTCTACGAGCCGACCGTGCTGACCGAGGTGCCGCCCGGCGTGCTGCTCGCGAACGAGGAAACCTTCGGGCCCGTCGCGCCGCTGTTCCGTTTCGAGGACGAGAGCGAAGCGCTGCGCCTCGCCAACGACACGGAGTTCGGGCTCGCCGCGTACGTGTACACGCGCGATCTCGGCCGCGCGTGGCGCGTCGCGAGCGGCCTCGAGACCGGCATGGTCGCGATCAACGCCGGCATCCTCTCGACCGAGATGGCGCCGTTCGGCGGCGTCAAGCAATCCGGCCTCGGCCGCGAAGGCGGCCGGCATGGCCTCGGCGAGTTCGTCGAGTGGAAGTACGTGCTGATGGCGGGCTTGGGGAGCGGCGCGTAGCCGCGGACCCGACGCGTTCGCGCGCGGGTGTCCCTAACACCAGCGGCTGAGAAATGTCCACTCGCGGTCGACGTCGCGGCGGGCCGGCAGCACAGAGAAGGCCGCCTTGCCGTTCGCCAGATGCACAGAGAGGAAGCCGTGCTCGGCCGCGCGCGCGAGCTCCTGCTGCACCGCGGGCGGCACGATCTCATCGAGCTTGCCCGGCGTGCGCCCGAACGCTGCGAAGATCTGCGCGCTCCACGGGTGGCCGCCGCGTTCGAGCTGCGCGCCGGTCTCGGAGAGCCCGGTCAGGTTGCGGAGGATCTCCCGCCAGATGCGTGATTCGGACTTCGCGAAGTAGAGCGCGACCGGAGCCGAGTGCAGCGCGGCTGGCTCGCGCAGGTCGAGCAGGTAGGCGGGCCAGCTTGCGCCGACGTGCGCGCGGCCTGACTGCGAGCTGCCGTCGTGCGTTTCGTCGTGCACGTCAAAGGCATGGACCATGCCCCAGCCGGCCGGCTTCCTGAGGCAGCCCTCGATGCGCACCGTGCGCTCCGATCCGACGGCCGCGCAGAGATCGCGCCAAGCGCTCGCGAGTGCAGCTTCCTCGCCGGGACAAGGCGCGAAGCCGAGCGTCGCGAGGCGCTGCTGTGCGCTCCGGCGCAGCCGTGCGTTCCAGAATGCAAAGAAGGCGGCGGCGACGAACATCCCGATCAGCACGATCCAGCCGGTGGAATCGGACATCGCTCGCTCCCGAGCAGTCCGTTCGGCTGCGCGCGGCGCCGCCTTGATCGAGGACGGCTCCGCGCCGAACGCTCAGCGCCCGCGGAACTCGGGCTTGCGCTTCTCGACGAACGCGCGCTGCGCCTCGCGCGCGTCTTCGGTCTTGCGCAGCGGGCGGCCGAGCTGCTCCTGCCGCAGGTAGGCCTCCGCGAGCGGAAGCGCGAGCAGCTCGCGCACGCCGGCGCGCGTCGCGCGCACGGCGAGCGGAGCGTTTGCGGCGATCGCGTCGGCCGCTGCGAACGCTTTCGGCAGCAGCTCGGCGCGCGCGGCGAGCTCGTTCACGAGCCCGACGCGCAGTGCCTGCTGCGCGGAGATCGGCCGCGCCGTCAGCAACAAGTCGTGCGCGTGCACCCAGCCGATCTGGCGTGCGAGCAGCACGGTCGCGCTGCCGGTCGGGTAGAGCCCGAGCGCGACCTCCTCGAGCGCAAAGCTGGCTTCGG
>Ga0187894_10007362_pt1 | contig 10416 bp, 9 predicted proteins | sample GBC1701081metaG_FD_136650 | JGI IMG/M metagenome (GOLD analysis project Ga0187894, IMG submission 136650) | White microbial mat communities from a lava cave in the Kipuka Kanohina Cave System on the Island of Hawaii, USA - GBC170108-1 metaG ... | reverse complement strand
GTCCCGCCTCCGCACTCGCGTGCCGCAGGGCGGCGCCGTGGCGCGGCCGACACCCCCGCCGACGCCCCCGCGTTTTTTCAGGCCCCGTCCCGTCCGCCCCGCCGATTTCGAGCGGAGCTATGGGGACCCGATCCGCGTTGCATTCAACATCGAGCCCGATAGAATGAAATCAGAGTGAAGGCCCGGGGCAAGGCGCGCGTCGTCGTCATCTACAACCGCGACTTCGAAGGCGCGGAGGCGGATCCGGAGAACAGGGCGCGCGAGGACATCAAGGACATCGCGGACAACATCGTCGCGATCCTGGACCGGCGCGGGTTCGCGGCCTCCGGCCTGGGCATCACCGACGACGTCGCCAGCGCCCTCGTCACCCTCAAGGGGCGGCGCCCGGACGTGGTCTTCAACTTGTGCGAGTCCATCCGCGGCGACAACCGGTTCGAGCCGCTGATGCCACTGCTGCTCGACATGGAGAGGATCGCATACACGGGCTCGGGGCCGATGGGGCTGTCGCTGGCGCTGCACAAGAGCAAGGCCAAGGAGATCCTGCGCGCCCGCGGCGTTCCTACCCCTGAGGCGGCGCTGTTGACCGCGCCAGACGTCAGCGGAATCAACCTGCCGTTTCCTCTCATCGTCAAGCCGTCGCGCGAAGACGCTTCGGTGGGCATCTACAGCGCGTCCGTGGTGTCCGACACCGCGGCGCTGGCGGCGCGCGCTCAGCACGTGCTGTCGCATTACCAGCAGCCGGCTCTGGTCGAACGCTACATCGATGGGCGCGAGATTTACGTTTCGGTGCTGGGGCAAGTGGGCGGCCGGCCCACCATCTTTCCTTTTTTCGAGATCGACTTCTCCGACATGCCGTCCGACCGTCCCCGCATCGTGTCCTTCGAAGGCAAGTGGGTGGAGAGCTCGGTGGAGTACAAGGGGACGCGCCCGGTTCGCTGCCGCGGGCTGGCCGCCGACCTGGAAGCCAAGGTGGCTGCCACGGCGCTGGCCGCGTTCGAGGCGCTGGAGCTGCGCGACTACGCCCGCATGGACGTGCGCCTGACCGCCGACGGCGTTCCCTACGTGATCGACGTGAATCCGAACTGCGACCTTTCGGACCTGGCGGGCGGGTTCTCCAAGGCGGCGAAGTCGGGAGGCCTGTCCTACGAGGACGTCATCCTGCGCATCGTCGCGCTGGCCGAATCGAGGCGTCAGCATGCGGATACGATTCCTCTGCCCACACGACCGCGAACCGCTGCTGGGGATGCTCAGACCGGGCGCCCCGTTTCGCCCGGAGGAAACGTCGTGCGCGCGCGAGCTCCTCGAGGCGGCGCTCGTTCGGGCTGACGGGAACACCTACGAGGCCCTGGTCGCCGCCGAGGAGGCCGACGACCGCGCGCTGGGCTACGCCTGCTTCGGCAAGACGCCGATGACCGAGGCCACGTATGACCTGTACTGGATCGTGACGGCCGCGGAGATCCGAGGGCGCGGCATCGGCCGCGCGCTGATCGAAGCGCTGGAAGACGAGCTCGGTCGCGGGCGCGGCGCGCGCACACTGCGGGTGGAAACCTCCAGCCTGGAAGGGCAGGGCGGCGCTCGCCGCTTCTACCAGAGCGCGGGCTACACGGAGATCGGCGTGATTCGCGACTTCTACCGGGACGGCGACGATCTGGTGACCTTCGCGAAGGATCTCAGGATCCGCCGTGGCCCGGCCCGGTGATGGCCTTGACGAACGCTTGATAGTCGAACTCTCCGTTGGTCTGGTCCGGGGTGTGGCAGCCCAGGCAGATCGATTCCGGGACCTTGCGCGTGGTGGTGCCTTTCTTGTCGTCGCTGGTGACATGGGCCAGCCCGGGGCCGTGGCAGGATTCGCATCCCACGTCCTTCAGGAGGTTGGCCGCGACGTCGATGTCGCGCGTGCCGCCCGGGCGCAAGAAGCCGGTCACATGGCAGCCCACGCACGTCGGATCCCCGTCGCGATTCCGCTTCTTCAGGGTGGCCAGCGCGTGGGCGTGTTTGGTTTCCTGCCACTGCTTCATGGCCGGCGCATGACACGAACCGCACGCCACCGCGCCCGCGTACGTGAGCGGCTCGGGCTCCGCCGCCTTGACCGGAACCTGCGTGGCGGCGGCGGTGTCGGCCGCGGGCGGCGCTGCGGGCGAAGGCGCCCCCGTCGCCGGTCGCGGGGCGGTGGCCGGGCGGTAGGCGATGCCCACCGGCTTCCCCGCGGCGGCGCGACGACGGTTCTCGTCGTTGTATTCGCTGACCAGCATGGCGAGCCCCGGGTGGTCGACGATGCTGGTCTCGAGCGGCCGAATGCTGTTTTCGTACCAGCTTCCGGTCACGCGCAGGGGCTGCGATTTCAGAAACTCGGTCTGGGTGGCGATGGACTTTTCCAGGTCGGCGGCGCGCTTGGCATAGAAATCGGCGAGCTTGCCGGATTTGTCTTCCAAGGCACGCTTGCGCAGGTCCGTGATCTGCCGGTGGTTCTCTTCACGAACCGCGATCAGATGGGCCCGCGGCCCGCGGTCGGAGAACTTCATCTTTCCATCGACCACGTGCAGGTCCAGACGGCCCACGTGCTTGCCCATGTTCAGAGCTTCCACCATCCGCGCGTCGCCGACGGTCTCCGGCGTCAAGAAGTACTGGTCGCTGTGGCCCAAGACGGCCCAGTCGATGCCGGGTACGGCTTTCAACAATTCACGGGCCTCGGCGATCGGCCCCATGTGCAAGAGAGCGACGACGATATCGGCGCCCCGCTGCCTCAGAGACGTGATCTCGGCGCGCGCGGTCTCGGCGGGATCGGTGGTGGAAAGCCGCCAGGACTTCCACAGCTCGGCCTCGTCGGGCTGGGCCTTGAGCAGGCCGAAGATCCCGACCTTGACGCCGGCCGCGTCGACGATCCGGTCCGGGTCGAACACGGACTGCCCGCGTTGGTCGACCAAGTTGGCGCACACGGCGGGGATGCGGGCCTGTTTCAGGATGCGCTTCAGCAGCGGCAGCCCCAGCGAAAGGTCGCGCTCGCCGGGGACGTAGGCGTGCAAGCCCACGCGCGAGACACCCGCGGCCACGAGGCGTGCGCGGCGCTCCACCTCGGACGGATCCGGCGGGAGCATGTTCGCCGCCGGAGCGTGCAGGTTGGGCCGCGCGGGCAGAAACAGATCGCCGGCGTCGACCACGATGGCCGCATCCGCCTGCTCGCGCGCTTCGTCCACCACGGTGGCCTTCCGTGCGAGGCCGCCCATGGGATGCGAAGGACAGCCGCACTGCTCGTACTCGCCGAAGACGTTCGACGTGTACAGCAACGCGATGTGGGTGCCGCGCGGCGGCGGGGTCTCCGGCTCGACGGGGACCAGCGGGGCGACCGGGACGGCGAGCGCGCTGACCGCCGCGCTGGCTTGGGAGGGAGCGGGATCGGGAGGGCGGCGACAGGCCACGCAGCTCAACGCGAACCCGGCGATCGACGCGGACGCGGCGGCAATCAGCGGACGGCGGCGGCGCCCCATGCGCGGGTGACGTTACACCCACCCGAGCCGCAGGGCGAACCACAGCAGGCCGGCGGCCGCGATCAGCGCCGAGCCTCCACGCAGCGCCACCGCCTGAAACCGCACCTGAGATCGCCGCGTGAACCACAGGATGGCTGGCAACGCGACCGCCACCACGGCCAGCTGCCCGAGCTCCACACCCAGGTTGAACGCGACCAGGGACGCGATCAGCCCGCGCGCTGGCAGCCCGATCTCCTGCAGGACGGACGCGAATCCCAGGCCATGGATCAGGCCGAAGAGGAAAACCACCAGCCAGCGCCGGCGGACGCGGACGGCCGAGCGGGCGGTCATGTTCTCCCATCCGACGTACGCCACCGACAGGGCGATGGCGGGCTCGACCCAGCCGGTGGGCAAGGCCTCCGGGCGTAGCGCCGAATGGATGAGCGTGATGGAATGGGCGACGGTGAAGGCGGTCACGACCTTGACCGTGTCGGCGACCGCGCGGCGGATTTCGGGCCGCTCGTCGCCCCCGGCCCGCCGGGTTCCACGGCCCACCGCGAGCAGCAGCGCCGCCAGGAATGCCAGGTGATCGTACCCCGTGAATATGTGCTCGAGGCCGAGAAGCAAATAATCCACCACCGCGCGCCAGGGCGACGGCGTGCGCGTGACGGACAGATCGCGCGCGCCGCTGCGGAACACCGCCGTGGCGGGCGAATCGCCCCCGGTGGCGACCTTGGCGAATCCCTGATGCAGCGGGTCCAGGTCGAAGAACAGCTCGTACCGGAGGCGCAGCGGCGACGTTCCGGCGCGCGGGCACGAATAGCCGAGAATGAAAGACACGGCGGGCTCGGGCGCGCCATCCGCGGCGGGCGCGACGGCGACCACACGAGACGGACAGGGCGTTCCGTCGAGCAGGACCGCCAGCCGGCGATCGACGTAGTCGCCTATCGCGGCCGCGGCGCGCGCCACGATGTCTCCGGCGGACAATCCATCGGGCAGGCCGAACGGGACCAGGGGGCCGGTCAGATCCGCCGCGCGCACACGGATGCGCCAGGTGACGTCGCGGTCCTGGGCGTCCACGTCGCTGAACGACGACGTCCTGTGGTGGGCGGCGGCAGGTCCGGCGGCGGCCGCGCACGTAATCACAGCCGCCGCGATGCCCACCGCGGCGCGCGCTCGTCCTCGCACGAGGGCGGGCGCCGCGGTCATGGCTTCTGCGCGATGACGAACGCCGCCATCGCTTCGATCTGCTCCGGCGTGAGCTTGCCGGCAAACTTCGGCATCTTGTTCTTCTTGCCGTAGAGCCGCGGCGCGCCCGCATCCTCGATGATGCTCTTGACGTAGGCCAGCGTTCCGCGTCCCCCCAGATTGGGGGCGGGCCCGTCCGTCGTTCCGTCGAGCTCATGACACGAATCGCAGTCCTTTTCGGAGAACAGCGCCTTTCCGCGCTCGACCAGGGCCGCGTTGACGTCGGCGGCGCCGGTCTGGCTGTAGACCAGCTCGGTCAGAGCGGCGAGCTCTTCCGGTGTGCCCTCCACCGGATCCATGCCCTTTTCCAGCTTCGCCGGGCCCATGTACAGAGGACCATCCGGGTTCTTCAGGAAACCCAGAATCCACGCGCGCGAGTTGTAATCGCGCAGGTCAGGCCCCTCGTCGCCGCCCTGGCCGGACAGCGCATGACAGCCCGCGCACTTGTCGTCCCAGATCGACCGCACCTGATAGAGGGGATCGTTCTGGTAGACGGCCACGCCTCCCTCGGGGGCTACTCCTTTGCCCGCGAGGCGCCGCGCCAGCGCGGCTTTCTCGTGGGCGATCACTTGCTGCTTCGCGAATCCGGGATCGTTGCGATCGTGGCGCACCGCCATCAACCCAAGGGCCATCAACCCCGCGAATCCGGCGCCGGCCCCCCCCAGCACCACCATCCGGCGCCGCGGATCACGCGACGGCGATCGGTCGAGGAAGGGCAGGGCGACCAACGCTCCCCCTGCCAGGCCCGGAATCACCAGCGTCCCGACAATCTCCAGCGGACCCTCGAAGTACTTCAGGAGCTCGAACAGCGGTAAGAAGTACCACTCGGGGCGCGCCAGGTAGCTCGACGCGGGATCCGCCGGCGCGTCCAGCTCGACGCCGTGCGACCGGATGGTCAGAAGCGCGATGACCAGGAAGGTGACGCCGCACGCGACGACGTCGCGGAACAACTGGTCGGGCCAGAACGGCTGCGTCTTGCGGGTCAGCTCGTCGGGCGGAACGTTCCACTTCGGCGTCACCCCGTGCCGGCGGAACAGGTAGACGTGCAGCGCCAGCAACCCGAAGATGACGGCCGGCAGGATGTACGTGTGCAGGGCGAAGAAGTGGGTCAGCGTGTAGTTGCCGTACGACGCGCCTCCCTGAAGCAGCCTCTGCACGGCGGGGCCCAGCACCGGGAGCGTGCCCATGATGCTGGTCGCCACCTGCGTCGCCCAGTAGCCCTTCTGATCCCAGGGCAGCAAGTACCCTGTCAGCGCGAAGGCGAGCACGAGGCCCAGCATGGCCACCCCGACGATCCAATTCATTTCCCGTGGGGCGCGGTAGGCGCCGAAGATCAGCGTTTGCCCGAGATGCAGGCACGACAGGATCACCATGGCTGACGCGCCGAAGCTGTGCAGGCCGCGGACGAACCAACCCAGCGTGACCTGGTCTTGGATGAAGGCGACCGACGCCCAGGCCGTGGTCGACGACGGCGCGTAGAAGGCGGCCAGGAGGATTCCCGTCGCCGCCTGCAGCATCAGCAGGAACGCCAGGACCGATCCGAACACGTACCACCAGCGCGCGCCCCCCGGCACCGGCTCGTCGAGCATCGCCCTGATGATCGCGCGGTGGCCGATGCGCGAATCCAGCCAATCCGAGATGCGGGCGAGCGCGCCGCCCTTCACCCGATCGGCTCCTTCTTGGACGTCGCCACGCGGAAACGGCGATAGCGGACCTTGACGTCGTTTCCGGCGATGACGGCGTCCAGCTCGTCCATGGCGCGGGGAGATGGCCCGGCCAGCACGCGGCCCGAGGTGTCGAAGTCCGACCCGTGGCACGGGCACACGAACTTTTTCTCGTCGCCGTCCCAATCGATGCCGCAGCCCAGGTGAGGGCAGACCGTCGAGAAAGCGCGGACCTCGCCTTCCGGTGAGCGCACCAACCAGCAGGCGCCCAGGTTCACGCGGTCGAGCCGCAGCCAACCGTCGCGGCGCTGGCCGACCACGTCTACGCGCAGCGGCTCACCCGGCTTGACGTCGCGCGCGGCGGCGACGCGTAGGGGCTCCTCGCCGCCCCACACCGTCGCCTTCCGCAGAGGGTGGGCCAAGAACCCCAGCCCCGGGATGGCCGCCGCCGCTCCGATGATTGCGGTCAGCGCGGCGGTCACCTTCTTGAGAAAGCCACGTCGCTCGGCGACGACGGCGCCCGAGCCGGAGCCGGAGTGGGGCTGCAGCATGGCCGTCGAGAATGGCCCGCGATCGTGTACGCCGTCAACGGTCCGGAACGGCGGTGCGTGCTATTTGTGCCGAAGCCGAAGTCGCATCGTGTGCTTGCCGATGCGGATGGTGTCGCCCGGCTTGAGCTTGACGCGCTTGATGCGCCGTTCACCCACATACGTCCCGTTCGTGCTCTCCAGGTCTTCCAGGCAGAACTCGCCCTTGGCGAAGATGATGGCGGCGTGGTGACGGCTGACCTGGGACTCCGCGGAAATCACGATGTCTGCCACTTCTTTGCTGCGCCCGATCACGGTCACCGACTTGCGGATGATGAACGGCAGCGAGCCGTCGTCCATCTCCATGGACGCCACCAGGTTGGTGGGCAGCGGCTCGATCATGGTCGTCGCCACGGAGACCCCCACCTCGATGGCGCGTTGCACGTCCTCGGCGACCAGGGACACCACCGCCGTCCCGGGATTGGCCCCCTCACCATCGAACTCGCCGAGGGTGTCGAGCGGATCGAGCTCTTCCTTGGGGCTCTTGAACGGGTCCAGCAGGATCTGCCCGGTCACGTCGTCCATATCCATTTCCCGGATGGGCGCGAACGTTTCCGGCGGCTTCGGCGGATCTTTTTTCTGTCCACTGCCCATGTCGGCTCGGAGCCCCCAATTTACACCGTCGCCCACCGTCCATGGTAGTTGTGACTGGCGAGTCGTGATGGCAGACGCGGCAAACACGGTCGTCCAGGCCCCGGCGTTATCGGAGATCCGACAGACGCGCGCGCGCCTGCACGGCTTGGTGCGCGAAACGCCCGTCTGGCGGTGGCGGAGCGGAGAGATCGACGGCGTCATCGGCGAAAGGACCGCCGTCTTCCTGAAGCTCGAGCTGTTTCAGTACACCGGATCCTTCAAGCCCCGCGGCGCGCTGGCGGTCATGCAGGGCCTTTCGCGCGAGGCGCTGGATCGAGGCGTGACGGCGGTCAGCGCCGGCAACCACGCCATGGCGGTCGGCTATGCCGCGCGCGTTCTGCGCAGCAGCGCGAAGGTCGTGATGCCGCGCAACGCGAATCCGGCCCGCATCGCCGGTTGCCGGTCGTTTGGCGCGGACGTCGTTTTGGTGGACGACGTGCACGCCGCGTTCGTGCGCGGGCGCTGCATCGAGCAAGAGGAGGGCCGCACATTCGTGCATCCCTTCGAGGGGCCGCTGACCGCTCTCGGCGCTGCGACGCTGGGTCTGGAGCTCTGCGAGCAGGTCCCGGATCTCGACGCGATCATCGTACCCATCGGCGGCGGCGGTTTGTGCGCCGGCGTAGCGACGGCCACCAAGCTGCTTCAGCCGCGCTGTCGAATCATCGGTGTGGAACCGGAAGGGGCAGACTCCATGCACCGCAGCTTCGCTTCCGGGAAGCCGGAGGCCATCGAGAAGGTCCGCACCATCGCGGACAGTCTGGGCGCTCCGTATGCGGCTCCCTACAGCTTCGCCCTGTGCCGCCAGTTCGTCGATCAGCTGGTGAAGGTCGACGACGATGCCCTGCGCGGCGCCATGGCTTTGTTGTTCCGGGACGCCAAGCTGGCGGTCGAGCCGGCCGGCGCCGCCGCCACCGCCGCCCTGTGCGGCCCCCTTCGCGACGAGCTGCGCGGCAAACGAATCGCCGTCATCATCTGCGGCGCCAACATCGACGCATCCACCTTCGCCACGCACCTGTCGGCCGCCGGCGCCGTCGCCAACATGGGCTAAGGCCTAGCAGCTGACGGTGCCGCCGCACGGAGGGCAGCCGTAGATCACGTCGATCTTCTTGACCTTGAAGGTCTGCAGGTTGGTGCAGTGCGCTCCGTAAATGCGGATGCGATTGAATGACCCGGGGGGATCGTAGTTCCAGCCGTCGCTGTTGCCGGGATCCCAGGGGATCTGCTTGTCGTCGAAGTACACGGCCACCTTCTGCGCGTCGGGAGGCAGAGAGGCGAGATCGATGGTGCACGGTGGCTTCGCCAAGCCCGCCACGATCTCTTTCAGGTACTTCTCCAGGTCAGCGGCGTTGGTCCCCGGATAGAAGTGTGGCGGTCCCCCGGGCCGCGGGACGCCCCCCGCCAGCGCCAGGCGGTTCAAGCAGTCGCTGTGCTGGACCTCCTCCGACACGCCGAGGACCACGGTCTTGACGCCGCCGGCGGCGAGCATTTTCACCTGAGCCTCCGGCGCGTTGCACTCGTCACCCGTCCCGCACGTCGGCTCACCGTCGGTGGAGAGCAGCACGTACCGTTCGCTGACGTTATCGACGAAGCCATCGTAAAACTTTCGGCATATCTCCAGGCCGCTGGCGGTCGGGGTGCCGGCCCGGATGCCGATCTTGCTGATATTGATTTGGGCGTTCACCTTCATCGCGTTCAGGAAGTCGGGCGGGACGATGACCGGGGTGCCGCAGCAAAACGGGCCGTCGGGACACCCTTCGGTGGATGTGTCCTTGGGGAACTCCTCGTAGCCCCAGCGAATCAGATCTTCGTACTGGCTCACCAGCGGAACCAGGAGGTCGCGCTCCACCTCGTATCGCGACCGCATCCCGATCTTGTTGACGTGCATCGAGGACGACTTGTCGAACGCGATGAGGACGTCGGGAACTTTCGGGTTGAACATGATCGGCGTGGTCTGCTCGCCGCAGCTTTTTCCGACGTCGCTGCTGACGCCGAAGTCCGCCGCAGCGGCGTCCACGACCGCGCCGCCGCCTCCGCCGCCGCCTCGTCCCCCCGCCGGCCCGGCGTCTGCCGCCCCGGCGGCTCCGCTTCCACCGGCGCCCGACATTCCACCGGTGCCGGCCATTCCGCCATCGCCCGGCGCGCCGTCGGCCCCGGCCTCCGATTTCCCGGCTCCCGACGGCGTCGGTGAGGGGCAGCCCGCCGCCAGCAGGATCAGAAGAACGCCCCATTTGGTGGGTTGTTTCATCGCAGGTAGCTCACAACCGGACGCCGAGCGCAAGCCCCTCGCCGGTAGGCAGCACTGTAGACCGAAAATCGCCGCCCCGAGCGAGGGCCTCGTGAAAGGCATGCATGGCGCGGATGGCGGGCGCCCGCTCTCCCGCCGGCTCGCGCACGACGTCGCCGAACAAGAACGCGTTGTCGGCGACCACGATGCCGCCGCGCCGCAGGTTGCGCGCCGCCCAGGCCAGATAAGCGGGATATGCCAGCTTGTCGGCATCGATGAAGACCAGGTCGAACGGCCCCTCGGCTTCGATGTCGGACAGCCGCTCGACGGCGTTCCCGACGTGGATACGGACCCGATCGGCCACACCCGCGCGGCGGAAGCTTTCGCGCGCCACGTCCGCGTTTTTCGCTTCGAGCTCGAACGTGTCGAGGCGTCCGTCGTCGCCCATTCCGCGCATCAGCGCCACGCCCGAGTACCCTCCGAGCGTTCCAATCTCCACGGCGCGGCGCGCTCCGTTGATCCGCGCCAGAACTTCGAGGTGCAGGCCGTCCAGCGCGGCGACCTGGATGTCGGGTAGCCCGGCGGCCGCGGATCGT
>Ga0187894_10007361_pt1 | contig 10417 bp, 10 predicted proteins | sample GBC1701081metaG_FD_136650 | JGI IMG/M metagenome (GOLD analysis project Ga0187894, IMG submission 136650) | White microbial mat communities from a lava cave in the Kipuka Kanohina Cave System on the Island of Hawaii, USA - GBC170108-1 metaG ... | reverse complement strand
CTCCCCGCCTCTAGCAACCTGACACACGACTAGCGATAGTGATGGTTACCGCCCCTCCATAATTTCGATACGAAACGGTTTCGTTCTAAATCGAGCTGTGATACACATAGCTCTGAACGCATACCGTCGTCACAAGGGGAGGATTCATGGACGTTGAGACTGGCTATAGCCGCCGCTGGTGGGCTCTGCTGGCACTATGCCTGAGCCTAGTCGTCATCGGCATGGACAACACCATCCTCAATGTTGCCCTACCCACGCTAGTACGGGACCTTCAGGCTGACGCTAGTGAGTTGCAGTGGATCGTCGATTCCTACGTGCTGGTCTTTGCTGGACTGCTGCTGACCATGGGCGCTCTCGGCGATCGCTTCGGCCGCCGCCTTTCGTTGAACGCTGGATTCGTGATCTTCGGCGCGGGGTCTATCGCGTCAGCGTTCGCTCCCTCCGCGGCGGCGCTGATTGGCACCCGTGCCCTGATGGGTGTGGGCAGTGCGCTCATTATGCCATCGACCTTATCGATCATTACCAACATTTTTCCCAGTAAGGAGCGGGGGCGGGCCATTGCCGTCTGGGCCGCAGTGGCAGGCGCGGGCATTGTGGCAGGACCGGTCGTGGGCGGTTGGTTGCTGGAGCACTTTTGGTGGGGTTCGGTCTTTTTGATCAACGTCCCGATTATCGCGATTGCGCTCATCGTGGGCGGCTTCCTGGTGCCCGAGTCCAAGGACCCGGCGGCTACCCCCTTGGATCCGGTGGGGGCACTGCTCTCGATCGGAGGGCTGACCGCGCTGGTCTACGGAATCATCGAGGCTCCCGATAACGGCTGGACCCATGCCATAACGCTGTCGGCTTTCGGAATCGCCATGGTGCTGTTGGCGTTGTTCCTCGTGTGGGAGCTGCGCATCGACCACCCGATGCTGCGGATAAGTTTCTTCAAAAATCCCCGATTCACCGCCGCCAGCCTGGCAATCACGCTGGTGTTCTTCGCCTTGTTCGGAACGGTCTTTCTGCTCACCCAGCATCTGCAATTCGTCCTCGGCTACTCACCCCTCCAGGCCGGCTTCCGGGTGACCCCGATAGCGACGCTGATTCTCGCGGCGCCCATCAGCGCGCGGCTGGTGGAAAAGGTCGGGACCAAGGCGGTGGTGGCTGGCGGACTCGTCATCGTCGCGGCGAGCCTGACGCTTCTCGCGGGTATCGACGCGACGAGCGGGTACGGGCCGATCGCGGCGGCGCTCTCAGCATTGGGTCTCGGCATGGGGGCGACCATGGCGCCGGCCACCGACTCAATCATGGGATCGCTGCCACTGGCCAAGGCAGGCGTGGGATCGGCGATGAACGACACCACCAGGATGGTGGGCGGCGCGCTCGGCGTGGCTGTGATCGGAAGTATCGTCTCCTCGGGATACACCTCGTCCATCCAGCCGACCCTGGCCATGCTTCCCTCCCAGGCAGCCGCGGTGGCCGGCGATTCCATCGGCGGCGCCCTTCAGGTCGCCGGCAGGATCGGCCCTGCCGGCGACCAGCTATCGTCAGCGGCCCGGCTGGCGTTCGTCGACGCGATGGGCAACGCGGTTCTGGTAGCCGCGGCGGTCGCTTTGTTCGGGGCCATGATTGTGCTCGCCTTCCTCCCCTCGCGTCCTAGCAGCCCCGCTCGCCATAAAAAAGTGACAGCGGCTGACGGACCCAGGCCCGACACGATTGCGCCAGCCAGCGAGTCCAAAGGAAGGGTCCGCACACAATGATCAGCAGAGAGGAGGGCTCGGTCCGTTCCCCTGGTCGGCCACGGGATGCGCAAGCCAGCCATGTCATCCTGCGTGCGGCACTCCACGAGTTCATCGAGCAAGGTTTCGCGGGGATGAGCATCGAAGCCGTGGCAATCCGGGCTGGCGTGGGCAAAAGCACCATCTACCGATGGTGGCCGTCCAAAGAGGCCCTGGTAGCAGCCGCGGTGAATACCCTCTATGAGGCCCTCGAGGTTCCCGACACTGGACGTGTTCGCGACGATGTCATCGCGCTGATACGTCAGATGCACAGCTTCATCACCAGCGCGACAGCGGGAAAAGTCTTCCCACGGATGGCCGGAGAGCTCGCCGCCGGGAGTTCATTAGGACGCACCTACATGACAACGGTCATCGAGCCCCGGCGCCAGATGCTCGTCGAGGTCATGAAGCGAGGTGTCGATCGAGGTGAGCTACGCGCCGACCTCGACGCAGAGCTCGCCGTCGATTCCATCCTTGGGAGCATGGTGTTTCTTCGTCTGTCGCGGCGGATATTCGAGCTCGGTGATGCTCTCTCCGACCAATTAGTCGATCAGCTCATCACCGGCATGGCCGCCTAGAAGCTCTCTCGTCCTAGACCAGAAACCGGTGACGGGTGTCAACGTGGATCAGTGCTTGGCGGGGAGGAAGCCAACTCGTTCGTAGGCCGCGGCCAGGGTTTCCCCCGCAATCAGGCGAGCTTTCTCTGCCCCTTCCGCCAGAATCCCATCCAGCGTCTCGACGTCGTCCAGGTAGGCTTGGGCTCGCTGCCGGAACGGATCGACCATGGCGACCACGACCTCAGCCAGGTCGCTTTTGAAATCGCCGTACCCCTTCCCCGCGTAGCTGTCCTCTAACTCGGGGATAGTCCGATTGGTCAATGCCGCGTAGATCGTCAGCAGGTTACTGATGCCTGGTTTGCGTTCCGAGTCGAAGACAATCTCCCGCCCGGTGTCGGTGACGGCGGAACGGATCTTCTTCGCGCTCACCGAAGGATCATCCAGCAGGTTGATCAGACCGGCGGAGGATGATGAGGACTTGCTCATCTTGGACGTCGGATCCTGCAGGTCGGCGATCTTGGCAGTGGAGTGGACGATATAGGGCTCCGGCAGGGTAAAAGTCTGCCCAAACCGGCGGTTGAACCGCTGCGCCAGATCGCGGGTGAGTTCGAGATGCTGACGCTGATCCTCGCCCACCGGCACCACATTCACCTGATAGAGCAGAATGTCCGCGGCTTGCAGGATCGGATAGGTAAACAGGCCTACCGTGGTGCGGTCCGCGCCCGAATTGCGGGCCTTGTCCTTGAACTGAGTCATCCGGCTGGCTTCGCCGAAACCGGTCAGGCAGCCTAGCACCCAGCTCAGCTGAGTGTGCTCAGGCACATGGCTCTGCATAAATAGCGTGCAGCGTTCCGGATGGAGCCCGGCCGCGAGCAATTGCGCGACCGCAACCCGGCTGCGTTCCCGCAGTGTGGCGGGGTCGTGCTCAATGGTAATCGCGTGAAGGTCAACGACGAAGTAGAACGCGTCATGCGTGTCCTGCAATGCCACCCAATGCTGAATAGCGCCCAGATAGTTGCCCAGGTGAAACGAGCCCGCGGTGGGCTGGATGCCGGAAATCACTCGAAGACGTTGCGCGGTCATGTGTGCATTCTACCAGTAACGGGAAGCCAGATGCTACCGCTCCACTTCCACTGTGGACAACCGGACTCGGGCTACCCGCCGGCCATCCAGCTCAGTTACAGTAAGATGGTAGCGGCCAACCTCTGTCGACTCACCGAGCTCGGGAATGTGACCAAGCCGGGCTACTAAAAATCCGGCAACCGTCTCATAAGGTCCCGCTGGCAGCCCCACTCCGGTCTGGTCCGCGAAGTCCACCACGTTGAGCAGGCCATCCACGTCCAGCTCATTGGCGCCCAGCGAAGCAGCCATTGCGGATTCGGTGTCATACTCGTCAGAGATTTCCCCGACGAGCTCTTCCACCAGGTCTTCTAGGGTCACCATGCCCGCGGTGCCGCCATACTCGTCGACCACAATCGCCATGTGGCGGCTTTCCTGACGCATCTCAGACAGCGCGGGCAGCACCCCGTGCGAGGCTGGCAGCTGCTTGACGTCCCGAGCCAGGTCGCCGACGCGTATCGACCGGTCCGCCAGCCGTGGGTTGAACAGAGCCCAGGCATGCACAAAGCCCACCACCTCATCGGAGGAGCCTCGGACCACGGGATAGCGGGAATGCCGGTAGGTCAGCGCCATCGGAATGGCCTGCGCGACGGGAGTCGCGGCATCCAGAAAGTCCACCTCGGTGCGCGGCACCATCACCTCACGCAGTTGTCGCTCACCGGCGGTAAAGACTTCCTCGATGAACTCCCGCTCGTTCCTGCCGAGGGTTTTATGACGAGCCACCAGATCGCGCAGCTCATCTTCAGGAATGGACTCGCGGTTAGCCGTGGGGTCACCGCCGAACAGGCGCACCACCACGTTGGTGGAGGCGGACAGCAGCCAGATCACCGGCCGGGAGATTCGGGCGACTCGATCCAACATCGGACCGACGATCAGCGCCAGGGTCTCGGCACGTTGCAGCGCTAACCGCTTAGGCGCCAGCTCACCTAACACCAGTGAGAGGTACGAGATCACCAGAGTGATCCCCACCAACGCCGTCACGTCCGCCAGCCCCTGGCCGAGCCCCCAGCCAACCAACGCCGGCGAAAGATCCTCAGCCAGCGTGGCCGCCCCAAAAGCCGCGGACAAGAACCCGGCCAGCGTGATGCCCACCTGAACCGCGGCCAGAAACCGATTAGGGTCTTCGGCCAGTCGGGCCACCCGATGACCCCGTTTGCCGTGCTGCGCCAGGCTGCGCAGCTGACCCTCCCGCAGCGAGACCAGAGCGATCTCAGCCGCGGCGAACACGCCGCCGATCAGCACAAAGCATCCGACCAGCAGCACGTTCACCACAGTGCCGTTCACAGCGTATTCCTCGTCTTCCCAGAGCAAACCCGACTAGGAGCAACATTCATGATCAAGGCTAATCGGGGCCGCTCCTAGGGCGGACTAAGGCTACGAAACATGACGTAGCGGTAGAACCCGGACCACGATGTGTGGTAGGTCACGTTAGCGCCGCCGCATACCTCTTGCCGCTAGCACTCCCAGCAACCACAATAATCGTCAGCAAGTACTGCTCACCGTGAAGGAGAAAGCTCATGGAGCTCGGCAGAGGACCAGCCCTAGCCGAATTTGAGTTTACGTCGAAGCTTCGAAGCTTCTCTCACGGCACACAAGGGGAACCTCCTAACCTCGGGAATCCAGATCTAAAGCCCGGACAGCCACCCCCAGGAACGCCAAAGCCCGGAAATCCATTCCCAGGAACGCCAAAGCCCGGACAGCCGCCAACAGACCCGCGGTTACCACGGCCATCATAATAGCTACTGTTACTCTCCGTAGATACGACTACCTTTGACGTCGGCTTGTTTGGCGCGGACGACTTGGGCAGCGGCCTGGAGCTCGGCCAGCTCGGAGAGGGTGAGGTTCCGCTCGACTACTCGGCGCACGCCCTGGCGGCCGATCTCGGCCTCGACTCCGAGGTAAACGCCGGAGATGCCGTACTCGCCGTCCACCCACGCGCACACCGGCATCACCGCGCCAGAGTCCTCGGCCACGGCCTTGGCCATCTGCGCCGCGGCAGCGGACGGGGCATAGTACGCCGAGCCGGTTTTGAGCAGCGCCACAATCTCGGCGCCGCCGTTGCGAGTCCGCGCCACCAGGGCGTCGACCCTCTCCGGCGGCAGCACATCGGGCAACGGCTTGCCGTCTACCATACAAGCCGAGGGCACGGGAACCATGGTGTCGCCATGGGAGCCGAGGGTCAGCGTGATGACGGAGGATACCGGCACGCCCAGTTCTTCGGCTACAAAGTGAGTGAACCGGGCGGTGTCCAGCATGCCGGCCTGCCCGATCACCCGGTGCTGAGGAAAGCCGGAGACGTTCGCCGCCAGTGCGGTCATCTCGTCCAGCGGGTTGGACACCACGATGAGCACCGCGTTCGGGGAGCCGGCTGCCACTTTCTCGACAACCTCGCGCACAATTCTGGCGTTCACTTCGAGCAGGTCCATCCGGCTCATGCCGGGCTTACGCGGCAGACCCGCGGTGATGATGACGATGTCCGACCCCTCGGTAGGGCCGTATTCACCACCGCCCACCCCGATCACCGGCGTCTGGAAACCCTCCAGGGATCGCGACTGGTTGATATCCAACGCCAGGCCCTCGGGCTTGCCCTCAACAATGTCGGTGAGCACGATCTGGTCGAAGATGTCGTATTCCGCGAGCCGCTGTGCGGTGGTGGAACCGTAAAAACCAGCCCCGACCACGGTGATCTTGCCATTGCGCTGTGCCATAGCTCAGGCCTCCTGAAGCTTCGCGATGATGGCATCCGCGTACTCGGACGTGCCTACCGCGGTGGGATCGTTCCGGTCGGGCTTCATGTCGTAAGTGACGCTGACGCCCTCGGCGACGACCGAGGCCACCGCGTTCTCCAGGTTCGCGGCCGCCTCACGCTCACCCAGATGGTCCAGCATGAGCTTACCGGACAAGATCATGGCGGTGGGGTTGACCTTGTTTCTGCCGGTGTACTTGGGCGCCGAGCCGTGAGTGGCTTCAAAGACCGCCGCCTCGGGGCCGATGTTGGCGCCGGGCGCCATGCCCAAGCCCCCCACTAATCCAGCGGCAAGGTCGGAAACGATATCGCCATAGAGGTTGGGCAGCACCAGCACGTCGAACTCCTCCGGCCGTTGCACCAGACCCATGCACAGCGCGTCGATCAAATTCTCCCACAGTTCGATATCCGGGTAGTCCTTGGCGACCTCGCGCCCGACCGCGAGGAAGAGCCCATCGGTGTACTTCATGATGTTGGCCTTGGTGACCACTGAGACCCGGTGACGGTCGTGGGCCCGAGCGTAGTCAAAAGCGTAGCGGATGATCCGCTCCGCACCCTCCCGGGAGATCGGCTTGACCGAGATTCCGGAGCCGGCCCGGATCTGCTTGTTCTGCAGCCCATTGAGCATGTCGATGACCTTGTCGGCCTCAGGGGTGCCCGCCTCGTATTCGATGCCGGCGTACAGGTCCTCGGTATTCTCCCGGACAATGACCAGGTCCACGTTGTGATAGCGGGAACGTACCCCCGGATAGGTCCTGCAGGGCCGCAAGCAGGCGTACAGTCCGAGCTCATGACGCAGCGCCACATTCACCGACCGAAAGCCGGTGCCGATCGGGGTGGTAATAGGGCCCTTGAGGGCGACCGTGGTGGTCTTGATGGCGTCCAGGGTTTCTGATGGCAGCGGCGTGCCGGCCTCGGCCATCACATCCGCGCCCGCGGCCCGTACGTCCCAGGCGAAGGACGAGCCCACTGGGGCGAGAGCGGCTTCCAGCACTCGGCGGGTGGCCTCGGTCAACTCAGGACCAGTGCCATCGCCGGGAATAAGAGTCACGTGGTGCGTGGTCATGCCATCAATCCTTTTGTATTGGGTGAAGGGACCCTTCAGCCAAACCTATTGGTTCAAGGGGACCTTCACCTAAACCCGATTAGGTGCGTCCGGGCACCGCCAGCGCCAGCACAAGCATGCCTAGACCGAGGCCGCCCAACACGAGCACATCAAAGGCGCGACCGCGAACCGCCAGCAGCCCCGCCTGCCGCGGAGAAAGCGTGATCCGCAGCCCAGCAGCTAACAATACCGCGACGGCAATGATCACGGTACCGGGACGGAAGTGGTACCGCGCTGCCACAGCGAGCCCTGCCACAATCCCCCCGAGCACCAGCGTAATCGGCCACTCGCCGAATCGGCGGGCCTGCGGGTCAGGGTGAGTCAGCGGGTTTCGATCGGCGCCCACTGCCGGCCTCGCTCACCGATATATTCGCTGTCCGGCCGGATGAGCCGGTTGTCTCGATGCTGCTCCATCACGTGGCTGGTCCAGCCAGACATTCGGGAAACCGCGAAGACCGGTGTGAATAGATCTGTGGGGATTCCCAGAGCGGAATAGACGCTGGCCGCGTAAAAATCCACATTGGGGTACAAACCTTTGGTCTGCTTGACCACCTGCTCCATCCGACAAGATATGTCGTAATAAAGCCGGTCGCCGGTCATCTCGGCCAGCTCTCCGGATAGTTGGCGGAGGTACGTGACCCGCGGGTCCCCGGTCTTGTAGACGCGATGCCCAAAGCCCATGATCTTCTCGCCGCGGTCTAGCCGGGCCTTGACCTCAGCTTCGACCGCCGCGACCGAGCCGATCTGTTGCAGGGTCTTCATCACTGCTTCGTTGGCGCCGCCATGCAGGGGACCACGCAACGCGCCCATGGCCGCGGTGATCGCGGAATACATATCCGACAGCGTGGCAGCCACTACCCGCGCGGTAAACGTGGAGGAGTTCATGGAGTGGTCAGCGTGGAGCACCAGGCATTCGTCGAAGATCGCTACCTGGCGTTCACTCGGGTGCTTTCCGGTGATCCGCAGCAGGAAATTGCCCGCAATACCGAGGAAAGGATCAGGATCCGGAACAGACCTGCCGGTACGAGCGGCCTGGTAGCGCGCGACAAGAACCGGCATCTGGGCCACCAGACGTAATGCCTTGCGTTGATTGGCTCGGGGCGACGAGTCGGCCGCGTCCGGATCGTCAATGCTGGAGATGGAGATCAGGGAACGCAGTGCCTCCATGGGGGTGCCGGACGACGCTACCAAGGGAAGTGTCTTCTCGACGGCGGCGCCGATGCCACGGCTAGCCGCCAACTCAGCCCGCAGCTCATCCAGCTGCTCCTGGGTGGGAAGGGCGCCTCGCTGCAGCAGATGGACACATTCCTCGAAGGAGATCCGTCCCGCCAGATCATGGATGTTGTAGCCGCGGTACACCAGGCGGGCAGCCTTGCCGTCGACGTCGGAGAGCGCTGTTGACGCCGCAACGACCTGAGCGAGACCGCCCCTTGGCGTCTCAGCCATGCCTAGATCCTCCTGATGATAGGAGACCTCGCGCTAGCCAGGGCACAAACCGCTGGTTCGCTCGGCGAGCTCTACCACGTTGCGCAGCAGCATGGCCCGAGTCATTGGCCCGACTCCACCTGGCATGGGAGCGATCCAATTGGCCACATCCCGGACGCCCGGATCCACATCGCCTGTCAGACCAGCCTGGGTCCGGGTGATGCCCACGTCCAGAACCGCGGCGCCTGGCTTGACCATGTCCGCGGTGACCAACCCGGCCACCCCGGCCGCGGCCACCACAATATCGGCCTGACGCATATGGCCGGTGAGATCCTTGGTGCCGGTATGGCACAGGGTCACCGTGGCGTTCTCACTGCGCCGAGTCAACAGCAACCCCAGCGGCCGGCCCACCGTCAACCCGCGCCCAATGACCACGACGTGAGCTCCGGCGATCGGAACGGAATAGCGGCGCAGCAGCTCCACGATGCCGTGCGGGGTACCGGGCAGCGGGGCCGGCACGCCTAGCACCAGCCGACCCAGGTTGACCGGATGTAAACCGTCGGCATCCTTCGCCGGGTCCATCAGCTCCAACACTCGGCCTTCATCGAGACCGACCGGCAGCGGCAGCTGAACCAGATACGCGGTGCAGGTCGGGTCGGCGTTGAGCTCTCGCACCACCGCCTCGACCTCGTCCTGGCTGGCGCTGGCCGGAAGTTCCCGGCGGATGCTCGCGATGCCTACACTCGCGCAGTCGCGGTGCTTGCCCGCTACGTACGAGCGGCTGCCTGGATCGTCCCCCACCAGCAGCGTGCCCAGGCCAGGGGTGGTGCCACGCGCTGCCAGGGCTTCGATCCGCTGCCGCAGCTCAGCGCGGATAGCAGCCGCCACAGCCTTGCCGTCGAGAATTCGTGCGCTCATTGATGCCCTAGCTTAACGGAACACCGCCAAGGCTCTCCGTTGCCCCGCTACTGGTTTGTGTGGTCATATCAATGCGCTACTACGAAACGCCTCGGGTGATTTGGTAGGCGTAGCCGCGCACCTGGTCGCCTTTGAAGAACGCCTCAGCGCTGTCCCGAAAGTCCGCCACTGAGGGGTGGACGCTGCCGTCAAGTTTCTCGGCTGCATCCAGATATGACAAACGGATGTTGTGGTTACTCTTCACGGTCCCGAGCTGGCGGTCGAAAGTTACTGTGGTCCAGTTGGGGGCATCTAGGTTATCCCGTCCATCCGCATGCGGAACAACGTCGTAGGCGTTTTCCAACGACAGCACTCGCACCGAGTCAGGCATTGGCATGCCGGCCACGGGCGAGCCTGCCGTGACCACGTGCGTCACATTGAATTTGTCGTTGCTCGCAAAATCGTGGGCCGCCCGGACGGCAACCATGCCGCCCTGGCTATGGCCGACCAGCATCACCGGGTCATTCGGTTGAGCACCCGCCTGAATCAGCGCGTCCTCAATACCACGCTGGTAGGAGGTCATCTCCCCGGACAGGGCACGCAGATTGGTACCGAAATCATTGAGATAGGTTCGGTCCTCGGCCGGATTGAAGTTCCAGTCCTTGGTGCCGGGAATGTCGACAATATAGCTACGCCGTGACGTGCCGCTGGGCATGGTTCGCTGCATCATCCGAACATCGATCTCGCCCTGAGCTTGGCGGTTGCGGTGGTCGAGAGCAGCCATGAGATCTCTGAAGCCACGCGGCGGCTG
>Ga0187894_10007360_pt1 | contig 10417 bp, 10 predicted proteins | sample GBC1701081metaG_FD_136650 | JGI IMG/M metagenome (GOLD analysis project Ga0187894, IMG submission 136650) | White microbial mat communities from a lava cave in the Kipuka Kanohina Cave System on the Island of Hawaii, USA - GBC170108-1 metaG ... | reverse complement strand
GAGCGTTATCCGCGCGTCAGCAGCAGTGCGAAGCGGGTCGCACGCTCGTGTGTACACGACTTCTTCGCAGAACTCACGGTCGCGTCGGTGTGCCAGCACCTGCTCGAGCGGCAGCGGCCGCGTACTACGCACTCAGCGGACGGCTAGACTGAGAGGGACTTGCTCCAGTGGCTGCAGCAGCGGCGCACGAGATCCGGCAACGACGGCTGTTCCTCGAACTGCGCCCGCATCCATGCCGCACCGTTGCGACGATCGGACGCAAGAGTGTTCAGGCGGTCGAGCGCATCAGCGCTCTTGAGTTCGTGCGCCACCGACGCGCATTGATCCAGTGTGTAGCGCAGGTGATCGGCGATCGAACAGCGTTCGCCAAGTTCGCTCACGACGATCTGCCCGTCGAAACCGAATCGGGCTGCCTGGAAACGGTTGTGTCGATAGACCCAGTCATCGAGCCATGAGGCAGGCGTTGTGCGTCGGCCCCACTCCAGCAGGGCTTGGGCGTAGGCCGCCAGATCTGTGGCAATGCGCAGGTCGAGCGGTGTGTCGGGCACTCGCAGCTCGATCGTGCCGAACTCCGGTTTCGGCCGTATATCCCAGTAGAGATCCTTGAGGCTGGTCGCGATGCCCAGGCGTTCGATGCGGGCGAAGAAGTCGAGAAACGCAGCCCAGCTGTCGAGCTGTGGCATCCGGCCGCTCAACGGAAATGCTGCAACGACGTTCGAGCGGCAGGAATCGAAGCCGGTATCCACGCCGCGATAGAACGGAGAGGCCGCCGCGATGGCGATGAAGTGCGGCACATAGGACGACAAGCGATGAATGCCGCTGATCGCGTCCTCACCATCGAGACAGCCCACGTGGATGTGCTGACCGAAGACCGTAAACTGCTTGGCGAGGTAGCCGTAGACGTAGCCGACCTCCTGGAAGCGCGCTCCGGGACTCAGTCTACGCTCTTGCCAGCGGTGGAATGGGTGCGCGCCGCCGGCGCACAGATGCGCGCCATGTGCAGCTGCGATCCCATTCAGCTCGCGGCTGATCTCGGCCAGCTCCGCATGCAGAGTCGTATGGCTCGGATGAACCGATGAGTTGATCTCAATCATCGATTGCGTGACTTCGAGAGTCACCCGGTTCGCGTACGCCGTGCGCCCGACATCGTGCAGGATGGGCACAGCCTTCGGCTCGAGGTCCGCGGAGTGCTCATTGATCAACATGAGCTCGAGCTCTACACCGAGCGTCGGCTCCGCATTCGAGCGAAACGGCGGGATGTTCATCGCGGGCTCCCGGCAACTGCGACGGAACGAGCTGACTGCTGCCAGCGGCGTCATTCTGAACCATTCGGGCTCGCCGGCGCTCGTCCGTGTGGGCCGCGCGAGTTCTGACTTCAGCGGAAGCTTGAGATGCTCTCGAGCGGCAGGCGGCTGATGTCTGGCACGACCGCGTCCAGCGCCGGGTAACCGATGACGAGCAGCAGGTACGGCCTCTCCAGGTCCTTTGGACGGTCGAGTATCTCGTTCATGAAGCCCATGGTACTGGGAGTGTGCGTCAACGAGACGAGGCCTGCAGTATGCACGGCCGCAATCACCAGGCCGGTTGCGATACCGACCGACTCGTCGGTGTAGTAGTGCTTGACCTTCCGACCATCGGGTCGGCGGGTGAAGCGGCGCAGGAATACCGCGATCAGCCACGGCGCAGTTTCCAGGTAGGGCTTGTGCTCGTCGGTGCCAAGGGGCGCAACGCCTATCCACAGGCGCGCGCCGACGATAGAAGTCACGCTCCTCCGCTTCAGCGGCCGAGCGTATTGCACTCTTGATGCCTGGATCCTGGATCGCCACGAAGTACCAGGGTTGCTGATGCGTGCCGCTCGGCGCTGTTCCGGCGGCGCAAATGCACTTCTCGATGATGCCGCGCGGTACGGCTCGATCCGAGAACATGCGGACCGTACGGCGCCGCTGCAAGTGCGGTTCGCAGGCTTCGACCCGCTCTTGCATCTGCGGCAGCGCAACTCGCGATAGCTGTTCAGCGGAATGAAATTGGGGACGTTCATCGGATCTCCGGGTGCATGAGTGCTACTGAGCTATATATAAGTGGGGCGGCTGCGCGCCACTTCGGGGCTCATCACCCGGATTGAGCGAACCGAGCCTGGGGCTCGATCGCGCGCAATTCCGTGAACTGCATTGGCATCAATACAATTCGCATAACCACCGATCATCCGGAACTCTCGCGGCTCCCGCGCGTCCAATTAACAGCTGTCGCTGATCGGCGACTCAATCCCACACACGACTGGCGCGTGACCCGCCGTGCGCTGCAAAGGAGGAACAACATGTACGTGACGATGTCGAAATCGTCCGACGGCGCTGGCGTGTGCGCGTCAATAACTGCGGTCGTCCTGACGTGTCTCATGTGTGTTGCGGCGCCAGCCTCTTCCGCCGATCAGGCGGTGACGAACCGTCAGGTCGCCAAGCACCTCACCGAAGCAAAGAAGCTGGCGGGCAGCAAGCGCTGGGACGATGCTCTGGCAGCTCTGGACGCGGCAGCGCAAGTTCCGGAGGCGTCGTCGTATGCCGAGTACAAGATCGACGAGTTTCGCGGCTACATCTTCACTCGGCAGAATCGCTACGCCGATGCAGCCGGAGTATTCGAGCGGCTGGCGCAGTTCAGCGTCCCGTCCCGGGCGAAACGGGCTGCACATCTCAAGACTGCCTCGCAGCTCTACATGCAAGCCAAGCAGTACGAAAGATCAGCGCGTGCGGCGGAACGAGCAGCGTTGTTGCGGCCCCATGACACAACGCTCCTCGAACTAGCTGGACAGGCGAGATACCTGGCGGGCGATCATTGGGAGGCCGTCGAGATGATTGCTCCGCTCGTAGCCGCGACCGAGCGAGCGGGCAAGCGTCCCAAGGAGGAATGGTTGCAGATTCTCCTCAACTCCTACTACCGGGTTGACGATCCCCGGCGCGTAGCGCAGACGTGGGAGGCACTGCTGCGCAACCATCCCAAGCCCGAATACTGGCGCAGCGTCCTCAGTGCGAAAGCTGCCGAGCCCCGCTCTGAGCAGCTCGGTCTCTACTATCTCGCCCTGAAACTCGACGTGGGAATTCTGGATGAACCCGAGGGCTACGAGGCACTCGCGTTGGGAGCGCTGGACGTGGCTCTGCCGGCAGATGCGGTGCGAGTACTCGATCAGGGCTTTCGTAAGGGAATTTTCGCCGGTGCTTCTCAGGCTCGCTTCGAGCGCATGCTGACGCACGCGCAGGCGGAAGCCGCGAAGAGCGGCCCCGTCCTCGATGAGCTCGCGCGGCAGGCGCGGCGCGCAAGTACGGGCCAGAGCGACGTGGCGGTTGGTCGTGCGCACCTCAGCCGCGAAAACTACGCTGAAGCCATTGCTGCCTTGCGCCGGGGGTTGGAGAAAGGACAGCTCTCCGATCCGGATCGGGCACGAATCGATCTGGGAGTCGCGTATCTGAAAAGCGGCCGCGAGAAGGCGTCGCGCGAATCGCTGCTGAAAGTGAGCGTCGATTCAGAGTGGCGCGACCTGGCGGAGCTATGGGCGCTGCGTGCAACAGAAACGCAAGAGCGCAACGAGACGGCGCAGCGCTAGCGCTACGAGCCGGCCACAAGCTGCGTCGGCCCAGCCCAAGATCTCGCAGGCGTTGACTACGCAACGACGGCGCTCCGGCGGCGTTACCGCGCTCTGCGAACGTGCGAAAGCGAGCACGCAGATCTGGGAACTCGACGCGACGTCACGCGTCATTCAAGGGTGTCGCCAATCACAGACCAGGAGGTGTGCATGACCTATCGCAGGCTTTCGAGTGCAGTCGCTCTCACGGTAATCCCTGTCGCGCTCGCTGCAGCTGCGCATGCGAGGGCGGATGAACCTCGCCCACGTGCTGAAGTCGCCGACGTCACCGGCCCCAATATGCCGCAGGTCCAGCAAGCGACGAAGACAACGAAGCCCGCGGCACATGCGGCAGCGTCGACCGAGCGCATGTCGCCCAAGCGCGTTGCGGCCGCCGTGGAAACCGAGCTGGAACATGATGCTCTAACTTCGCTTCGTGCGGTCGACGTGGCGGTGAAGAATGGCACTGCGATTCTGACGGGCAGCGTGGATACCTTGCTGGCCAGGGAGCGTGCCGAGCGCATCGCCCGCACTGTCAAGGGCGTCTACGTGGTGACGAACGACATCACCGTAAGTCCGCGCCACAAAGTCGCGCCCGACGAGCTGCATTCGAACATCCGGCAGGCGTTGCTCAACAATGCGGCCACCGAGTCGCGCCAGCTCGATGTTACTGCCCAGTCGGACGGCGAAGTGCACCTTCGCGGGACCGTGCAGAGCTGGGCGGAACGACAGATCGCGGAACAGGCTGCGAAGAACGTGAGCGGCGTAACTGTCGTGCGCAACCACATCGCGGTCGACTACGCGCACGAGCGCGAGGATGCGCAGATCGCTGCTGACGTGAAGGGTCTGCTGCGCTGGGATGCCTACCTGGACGATCGGCAGATCGACGTTGCGGTGGGCGACAGCGTTGTCAAGTTGAGTGGCATCGTGGGCAGCGCCGCCGAAAGGGATCGAGCCATCAACGTTGCCTGGCTCGCCGGGGTGAAGGATGTCGATGCCGCCGGGTTGAAGGTCGACGCCGACCGCGCGGATGGAATGCAGAAGCGGGCGCCGGCGGAGACCATGTCGGATGCAGATATCGCGGCAGCTGCGCGCAATCGCTTGGCGTGGACTCCATACGTGAGCGCCGACGACGTGAAAGTCGAGGTCGACGAGGGTGTCGCAACCTTGCGCGGCGCGGTGAGCACTCTCAAGGCGCAGCGAATCGCGGCGTCGGTCGTGTCGCAGATCCGGGGCGTCGCGAGCGTCCGCGACCGGTTGCGGATCGCCAGTAGCAACTCGCCCGACGATAAGCAACTGCAGACGACAGTGGCAAGCGCACTGGCCGCGAATCCGATCACTGATCTGTATCGCATCGATGTGTCGGTCACTGGCGGCTCGGTCGAGCTCACGGGCAACGTCGATAGCTGGTTCGAGAAGGGCACGGCCGATGACGTCGTGGCCGGCGTGCGTGGCGTCCGCGAGATCGACAACCGTCTGCAGGTTCGCAACACGTACGACTGGTTGAGCTTCGATCCATACGTGGACAGCTGGTCGGTGTACGCATACGACTGGTATCGGCCGCAGCGGGCAACGGTCTGGAAGCTCGACTCCACGATTCGCGAACAGATCGAGGATGAGCTTTGGTGGAGCCCGTTCGTGGATGCAAACGACGTGCACGTGACCGTGCAGAACGGCGTTGCGACGCTGACCGGCACCGTGAACAGCTCGGCAGAGTTGCGCGCGGCTCAAGAGAACGCGTTCGAGGGCGGGGCAGCGGGTGTGATTAACCGCCTGCGGGTGGAAAGCTGAGGAGGCAAATCATGAACCAGATTCTTACGGGACTGCTCGATCTGTCGATCGAAGCTCGCGACGGCGACATCGGCTCCGTCCATGACGTGCTGTTCGACGATGAGAGTTGGACCATTCGCTATCTCGTAATCGATACGGGCAAGTGGCTGCCGGGGAGGAAGGTGCTGCTATCGCCTTGCGCAGTGCGCGCGATCGCATGGGGTCAGCGCCAAATCAGTGTCGACCTCACGCGTGAGGAGGTGAAGAACAGCCCTCACATCGACACAGACAAACCAGTGTCGCGCCAGTACGAGCGCGCCTACTTCGACTACTACGGCTATCCGTACTACTGGATGGGCACGATGCGCTGGGGCGCGGTCGCGTTCCCGCCAGTCGCGGCGCTGCGCGCCGTCGGGGGCAAACGTGAGCCGAACATCCCGAACGCAGCCGGCGAGCGCCTGCCGGTCGATCCGAACCTGCGCAGCGCCAAGGCAGTCATGGGCTATCACATCGCGGCGACGGACGGGGAGATCGGCCACGTCGAAGACTTCATCTACGCCGAGCAGGACTGGTCGCTGCAGTCGTTGGTCGTCGACACGCGCAACTGGTTGCCGGGCGCTCATGTGGCAGTTTCCATTCGCCACGTCGAGGCCGTCAGCTGGGAGCACCGGACCGTGCGAATCAGTCTCACCCAGCAAGCCATCGGCGGCAGTCCGAAAGCGCGTGAATCACTCGCGCCCACGGACTCTCCGATCGAGAGCCCGCGCAACCAACGACCAAGGAGTCTCGCGTGATGACACCACGCTTTCTTGCATGTACTTGCATCGGTTTGCTCATGTTCACAACCAGCGCAGCTGCGCAGCAGCGTGACGCAACCCGGCAATCGACAGCTGAGCTGGCGCTCAGCGATGACACCCTGCAGCTGCGGTATTTCGATGCACGGGATCCAGCGGGTGTCGGCGGTCGATTGTCCGGGACGTTCTTTCTCAGCGAGGAGCGAGACATCGTGCTGAGCGGCGCCTGGATGCTGCCTGCTGACATCGACGTCGGCATCGGCGAGCTGAGTATCCTCATCGGACCGCAGGCGTATGCAGCGCTGCTTGAGGACGAGAACAGCGACGTCATGTCCGTTGCGCTCGGCACCGAGCTGCGACTGCTGCTCAATCGCCGGCTCGGCTTGGCAGTCGCTGGACGGGCGTTCTACGGGCCTGACATCATGACCTTCGGCGCGGCCGATAGCCTCACCGACTTGAGCGCGCGCGTCGAGATGAACGTGGCGCCGCGAGTGACTGCGTTCGGCGGCATGCGCTGGTTCGAGTTCGATCTCACCGAGGGTCGAGGAGAACGTACGCTGCAGGAGGAGCTGTTCGTCGGCGTCGGCTACCGCTTCTGAGCCAGCTCCGCGAAGCCGAAGTGCTGCCTAGAGCGGCTGCGCGCTGGCCGTTCAGGCGCGACGCGCTGCCGTGGACACTCGGATCGCTCGCTCCGATCATCTCCTCGTGGACGCTGCAGTTTCATCACGGCAGGCACTACGCAGATCTCGTCGACAGCGCCAATCGCCACGTCAGCGACCGTCTCGTGCTCGAGGGCAAGTCAGCCCTCGAGATCATGCGCTGGGCACGCGACGAGAACGACGCGGACCTGTACTTTGCAGCCGCTGAGACGTTGAACCACGGGTTCTACTGGAAGAGCCTGACGCCAAAGCGAAAGCGGCCGCGAGATTCGTTGCGTGTAGCGATGGACCGCGTTTACGGTGACTATGCCACCTTCGCGCACGAGCTCGTGCTAGAGGGTTCGCGCGTGGTCGGCAGCGGATGGCTGTGGCTGGTTGCTGACCGGCGCGGCGTGCCGCGCATTCTCAGCACCCTCAATGCCGACACACCGCTCGCAACAGGGATGACTTGCCTCCTCGGTATCGATCTGTGGGAGCATGCTTATTACGCCGATCATCAGCACCGGCGGCGGGAGTATCTGGAGGCTGTCATCGATCGGCGGCTCGACTGGGATTTCGCTCAGCGGCAGTACCAGGCTGCGAGTTTGGGCTTGCCCTGCTGATCGCGCTCGCGCGCCTGGTGCGCTATCGTGCCGGCGGTGGCGGTGCTGGCAGGGTTGAACGTCATCGGAATCGATCTCACCGCCTTCGCATGGCAGAGTGTCTGCAGCAACGAGGGAGGCGACCGGCTTGAAGCAGCTCCGTCACTTGATCAGTATCGGCGTGGGAGCGACGCTGGCGATCTTCGCGCTGCAGAATCTGCAGCCGACGCAGGTTCGCATCTTCTTCTGGTACGTCGAGCTGCCGCTGGTCGTCATTCTATTGGTGGGCGTTATCGCTGGTGCCGCAGCAGTTGGCACATGGGCTTTCTTTCGCAACAGACGGCGCGCGCAAGACGACTTTCCGCCGGACGAGCCATCCACCTGATCTTCCAGGCTTCTGCAACTTCTGCTGCGCCTTTGGATCCAACCGTGTCGTGGCCACGAGCTCGTACTATGCGAGCTGACGTGCAATTCAACTTGTTCCCAAGGATGCGCATGAAAAGACTCACTCTGTTTCTATGCACGCTGTTCCTGAGCGCCATAGCCTGTGCCGCCAGCGAGAGCGGAAAGGTGCTCATGATCTTCTCCAATGGCGCGCCGATGGGGAATGCGACCGCGAAGAACAACCTGTGGGAGTATGCCGAGCCTCATCATGTGTTCGTCATGCACGGCTACACCGTGGACTTCGTATCGCCCCGCGGCGGGCAGGTGCCGTTCTCGCTGGATGCCGATGAGAGCGATCATCCGGGCATGGTCAGCTACACGATCAAATACGAAGGTTTCAGGACAAAGGCGGACCGGACGCTCAGGCCGGAGCAGGTGCGGGCCGATGACTATGTTGCGGTATTCGTCGGAGGAGGTACCGGCTCCCTGTTTGATGTTTCAGAAGATGCGCGACTCCTATCGATCATTGCGCGCATTCATGAGAACGGGGGCATCATCGGTGGCGGCGGGCACGGACCGGGCAGCTTCGGCGATGTGAAGCTCTCCAACGGTCGGTATCTCGTCGCCGGCAAACGGGTTACCGGTTTTCCGAACGCCAGCGAAGCGAGGAGCAAGTGGACGGATGGGGGCAAGCTTCTGCCGTTTCGCGTCGAGGATCGGCTGCGCGCGCGTGGCGCACTCTTTCTGACCAAGGACGATCTGGCCGACAAGCACGATGTCGTAATGGATCAACGAATTGTCACTACGATGTTCCTGCCGTCCTCCGCGATCGTTGCCCAGGAGATGGTCAACTTGTTGCAGCGGGGCAGTGCCGCTGCAAAGTGATTGAGGTTGCATCACCGGGCACGTTCATCGCTGCACCCCGGCGATTTCGACAGCCAATGTCTATCGCGGCGAGGCTGCAATTCTGGCTGATTCGGCTATTCTCCGCTCATCTAGGCATCGCCGCACTCTTTCGCATGAAAGTATTGGGGATCGACATCGGGGGCACGGGCATCAAGGGAGCGCCAGTCGAAACCCGCAACGGCAAACTGCTCGCGAGGCGCTACCGCATCGCGACGCCAAAGCCCGCTACGCCTTCGGCAGTTGCGGACTCGGTAGCCAGGGTTGTGCGGCATTTCGCATGGAAAGGCGCGGTTGGTTGTGCCGTTCCGGCCGTCGTCAAGGATGGCCGGTTGCGAACCGCAGCCAATATATCCCGCAGCTGGCTTGGCGTTGACGCCGCGCGGCTTTTCTCGGAGGCGAGTAGCTGCACTGTCTCGGTGATCAACGACACTGATGCAGCGGGCCACGCCGAGATGCGCTTCGGCGCGGGCCGGCGGCGCGCCGGCCTCGTTATCATGGTCACGCTCGGCACCGGCATCGGTACGGCACTGTTCATCAACGCGCAGCTGGTCCCGAATACAGAACTTGGCCACCTGCTGCTACGCGGTCGGGATGCCGAGCGCTGGGCGGCGGCAATCGTTCGCCAGAATGAGAAACTCAGCTGGAAAAAATGGTCGCGTCGACTCGACGCATACTTGCACCTGCTGCACGGCTATTTCTGGCCGGATCTATTCATCATCGGCGGCGGCATCAGCAAGAAGTGGCGCAAGTTCCTGCCGCTAGTGACGCTGCCCACGCCGATCGTACCCGCGAAGTTGCGCAACGACGCAGGGATCGTTGGTGCCGCGCTTGCATACGAATGCGGTCGGCGGCGCCGGCGGCGGACTCGCGCAGGTTGAGCCCGCTTGGTCGTGGCAACTCGTGGCGAACGCAGATCTTCGGTCGCTCTGGTTCTACCCGGTGGCGGAGCGCGATCCGCATATCAGGTCGGAGTCCTGAAGGCGCTGGCGGAGATCGTTCCACAATCGCGAGTTCCCTTTGAAATCATCGTTGGCACCTCCGCAGGGGCCGTGACGGCCGCCGTTCTTGCGGCCGGCGCGCATCGCTGGCACAAGGCCATCGTGGATCTCCAACAAGTCTGGGGCGGCTTCCGCCTCAACCAAGTGGTCCGCGCCGACGCACGCAGGATGCTGTTATCCGCCAGTCGCTGGATGGTTACGCTGCTCGGTGCGGGCCGTCTGGTTCGACCACCGCTCGCACTATTCGACAATCGTCCGCTGCGGGCACTGCTAGCCGCCCGGGTGGATTTCGATGCAATGGCGGCAGCGGTGCGTAACGAACAGCTCCGCGCGGTGGCGCTGTCGACGACAGGCTACGCTTCGGCGCGATCAGTCACGTTCTTCGACGCAGCGCCGGAGATCGAAGAATGGAAACGCACGGCGCACGAGGGTCGCCGCACGACGCTGGGCTTGCGGCATCTGATGGCCAGCGTCGCGATCCCAGCGCTATTTCCTCCCGAGTGGATCGATAACGAGCACTTCGGCGACGGCGCGATGCGGCAGTTGGCTCCGCTCGCGCCGGCTGTGCGGCTCGGCGCAGAGCGAATTCTGATTATCGGTGTCCGCGCGCCCCAAGGTGAGTCGGCCGCGCTCGATTCATGCGAATCACGGCCTCCCGGTATCGGAGAGCTGTTCGGATTCATGCTCGACACCTTGTTCGCCAGTCAGGTTCTTC
>Ga0187894_10007359_pt1 | contig 10420 bp, 8 predicted proteins | sample GBC1701081metaG_FD_136650 | JGI IMG/M metagenome (GOLD analysis project Ga0187894, IMG submission 136650) | White microbial mat communities from a lava cave in the Kipuka Kanohina Cave System on the Island of Hawaii, USA - GBC170108-1 metaG ... | reverse complement strand
CTGGGAGGCCTTCGTTGATCTGCTCGACGAATACCGCCGGCGCAAGAACCACCTGCGCACGATCAACCGCCAGACGGTCGAAAACCAGTTGCGCCAGGCCGAACGCACCGCGCAATTCTCCGACGCCTCGACACGCCCGTTGCACGAAAAGAACGTTGAAATACTGCGCCGCCGTTTGCAGACCTTCGACGACATCGAACGCAGCGTCAGACGCGTCGAAGCGCAGTTGCAGATGATCGAAAATTTCTTCGGGCTGGTGAACGACCAGGTCGTCACGATGCCGACTCCCGAACACATCCTGTCCCTGGACTTCGACTCGTTACTCTCCTCTATCGAAATGACCAAGGAGATTCTGCAACAGACGGCTCCGATTATGGGTCAGCTCGATTCCCTGAACCGCGAGGCAAATCAATTGCGCCCCTCTCTCGCCAGCGAACACCGATAACAAGAGGTATTACGTATGCCATTCAACCCTCACACGTCATCGCGAGCGCGGTCGCTCTCCCGCGCTTTATTCACCCTTATTATCTGCGCCGCATTCGCGCCCGCTCCGGCGTCCGTCGCGCAAACCAAACAGGACAATCAGGACTTGAGCGAGCTGCAGGCAAGACCGATCTACGTCACCACGCGCGTTTTCCAGATCAAGGCCAAACGCGGCGGTTACGAGGATTTGAGCAACCAGGTCTTCAAAATGAAGACCTCCAAACTGACCGAACACGAAGATTGGATGAATGCGTTCAAAAAGACCTATCCCGGCTTCGACGCCGCGCTGCTCAGGGCTGAATCCAAACGCATGTTCAGGACAGCGAAACCAACCATAGTTTCGCTGGGCAAACAATCGGACGGGCGCAACATAGAGATCGCGATCTACGGCGCGCAAAGCGTCGGCGATGGGACAACACCCGGCACCAGCCTTATCCCTGAAATCAGCCTGCATTTCGGAAACGACCGGGTCAGCAAACCCGTGACTTACGCGATTCAAACTTTAGAAGTTGAAAGTGGATCAACTTATTTCTTTACCGCGGCGAATTTGAAGCTGAGCTCGACCGACTACGTCAAGCTCGTTCGGCCCAACGCGCCATCCGGGCTATATGACGGCGCCGACATCTACCTGATCTTCGCCTTCTCGGTTGATCTGGACAAAACCACGAAGCCCGCGCGCTTTCTGGATGAACAGCAATCGGTCGAATTGCAGCAGCAAGCGGCAAAGAAAGTTCAGCCGGAAATCCCCGGCGCCTTGCGGGAAGCCGGAATACGCGGGTACGTTCGCGCTAACGTCGTAATCTCGCCCGAGGGCAAAGTGACCAGCGCCAATATAAATTATTCGACTTTTCCCGAAATGAACGGTGAGGTTATCGCCGCGGCGCGCCAGTGGGAATTCCCCACAACGCTCTTCGCTGAAGACAAAAATCCGATCACCGGTTTTCTGACGTTCAACTTTACCGCCACGACCACGGCGCCTAAAGCCGCGACGCAGAACTCCGTCAAGCAATAAGAACGGGGAGTGGGGAGTGGGGAGTGGGGAATGAACGTTCGTTCCCCACTCCCCACTCCCCATTCCCCACTCCCGCTACGGAGCCCCCGTGCAAATCCCAGAGTCCCAATCCGCAATCCACAATCTACTCCCCGCGTCCGACACCCTGCCTGTTTGGGCGAAAGAGCTGGCGCAAAAGTACCGCTCCGGCGAAGCAAGCCATTTCCTGCTGCACCACAACGTTTACGACCTGATCAGGTCTCGCAACGGCTACGTTTCTCTGCTCTCCTTCCTGCAACAGGAGCTCCTGGGCAATAAACGGATCTTGCTTTTCAATCGCAGCGAGGGGATCACGTTCGATTCCGAAGAGACCCTGCGCGCGTTCGTCACGCAGCAGCGTGTGGCCGATCCGCTGCTCGATTTCAAGACCGCCGCGCAAATCCCGCGCGACCCGGCGCGCGCGCTTCCCTTGATCGAACGGTTCCTCTACTACTCCGACAAGGTCGCGGTCGTGATCAATTTCCCCGAAACGATCTTTCCCGCGGGCGAAATCGGTCATCTTTCGAGCGACGACCGCAACGCGTTGGTCTCGATGCGGCGGTGGCTGACCAGCCCGCGTTTCATTGAAACCGACAACCTGGTCATCCTGATCGCCGAATCGCTCGCCGACGTTCACCCGCGAGTCCGTGAAAATTCCCGGCTGGCCGCGATCAAAATTCCCTACCCTGATGAAGAGCAACGGGCCGATTTCGCGAAAGAGTTCCTCGCCAGTTACCCGATTGACAAAAACGACCTGCAAGACGACCAGCTCGCCGCGATGACTTCCGGCTTGAATCTCGTTCACCTGCGTTCGCTGCTGTGCGCGGCTCGCGAATCGGACGACGGGCTGACTTTCGACGACGTGCGAGTGAAGAAGAAAGAGATCATCGAATCGGAATGCGCCGGCTTGATCGAATTCGTCACGCCGCGACACGGGCTGGATAGCGTGGGCGGGATGCGCGAAGCCAAGGAATACCTGCGCGATATTACCGCAATGATCCGCCAGGGCGCCCGCGAAGAGGCCCCGATGGGCATTTTGATTTGCGGGCCCGTCGGAACCGGCAAGACGTTCCTCGCCGAATGCTTCGCGAAAGATTGTGGGTTGAACGTGGTCGAGTTCAAAAACTTCCGCGACAAATGGGTCGGTTCGACCGAGGCCAACCTGGAAAAGATTCTCTACCTGCTGCAAACGCTCGCGCCGATAGTCGTCTTGATTGACGAGGCTGACGCCGCGTTGGGCACACGCGAAATGGACGGCGATTCCGGCGTCAATCAACGCGTCTTCTCGAAGATTGCCGCCGCGATGAGCGACACTGAAAACCGCGGGCGCATTCTCTGGATCCTGATGACATCGCGCCCCGACCGATTGCCGATTGACCTCAAACGCCAGGGCCGGTGCGAAGAGCACATCGCGCTCTTCTACCCCGAAACCGCCGAAGAACGACTCGAGATCGCCGAAGCGATGGCGCGTAAAAACAAGATCCAACATCAGATCACCGACTGGACTCCGATCACCGACAACGAGCTCCACCTTTCCGGCGCTGACATCGAATCAATCCTGATTCGCGTCCGCCGGTCGGCGCGTATCGCGGGACACCATCAGGCGCCGAATGAAGTCCTGGCCTCCGTAGCCTCCGAATTCACGCCCGCGCGTGATGACCAGGCGGTCGAATACCAGGAACTGGTCGCGGCCCGCGAGGCGACTTCGCGGGCGATGATCCCGCTTCGGTTCAGACATATGACCAGCCCGGAGATTGCGCGGAGGTTGGAGATTTTGCGGCCGTTGATCAGATAAAGAGAGATTACGGAAAAGACGGAAATAACGGAAATAACGGAAAAAAACCGGCAAGTTTCACCAGGAGCGAAAAGTAGATAACAGTTTCCATCAGAAAGGAAAATGTGGGAAAGGAAGATCAACCCCTGATTCGACTCCTATATTCCTTTCCCACATTTTCCTTTCTGTGGGCGATCCGTGAGGCGAATTGTTAACCGGGATATGAAACTTGCCAAAAAACCAGAAAATTTTCCGTTTGTTCCGTTATTTTTGCTTGATCCCCTTGCCGATTAAAGCCACTGGCGGCAAAGGCAGCGCCTCTCCGCCACCGGCGGGGCGGACTTTGATCCGCAGCTCGGTTTTGTGAGTCCCTTCTTCGGTGGGAGCGAATGTGACATTGATGACGCAACTGGTCCCCGGAGCGATCTTGCGCTCGCAGTTCTGGCTGGCTGTGAAATGAGGTTTCCGCCAGAACATCCTGCCCGGAATGATGATTTCGCGGACTTCCACTTCTTCCGTGCTCCTGTTTGTGATCGTGACGGCCTGCGCCATACCGCTACCGTTCACCACTTGATCGGCGAACGCCAACCGGTCGGGCGCGCGCGCCATACCGTGGCTGCCCGGGCCCATTGGCATCGTGATCTCGCCGCCGTCGTAAGCTATATTCAACGCCGCGCTGTTCGGCGCGACTGAGCCGGAATAGCCGATGCTAAGGCGGCATTGCTGGCCAACCTTTAGATCGGCGCAGTCGAGAGACGCCTTGAAAACACCCGGATTGTTCATCCAGTTGACTTTCAGGTTGGTGACCGGGACAGGCCCGTTGTTTGAGAGAGTGATGACCTGCTCTCCGGGGCCTATGAAATGTATCCGGCGCGGGCTGATTGTAATGACCGGCGCCGGCGCGGGTACAGGCGTTGGCGTCACACTCGCGGGAGTTCCTGACGTTGGCGAAGTTTTGGGCGCCGCGCCAGGAGTCAACGCCGAAGGAGTCGCCGCCGGCGAAGCTATTGGTTGAGGCGTCGCAACCGGAGAAATCGGAAGCGTTATCGAAACAATATTTTCCGGGACCGGGGTTGGCGATGGCGACGGGGTCAGAACGACAGCAGGGCCAGGCGGCTTCGGCAGTTTTGGGATGACCGACACGAAAATCAGCGCCATGATAATCACGCCCAATGGAACCAATATTCTGGCGCCAAGCTCTCCGATTCGATCAATGACCCGCTGGAAGAGCGGAAGCGAGGGGCGAATCAGACGCAGGTGATAATTGGTGGCCGCCGCCCCGTTTATGTCTTTGAGAGAATTCCTGATCTTCAGCGATTCTTTCCAGTAGCCGCGAGCTCCCCGGCGATCGCCCATGCAGAAAGCGCGAACGCCCATCTGATGAAGTGACCAGGCTTTCTTGCCCAAATCCTTTGCGGCTTCGGCAGTCTTGAGCATCGCTTCGAGATGCGATCCCGCCTCCGCGTATTTTCCCTCGCTGAACAAGTTGTTTATGAAAGCTTTGGTTTCATCCACTTCGACTTCGCCGGGCATGATGATCACGCCGTCGCCGGAAGGGGAGATTTGATACTTTCCAATGTCAGGCTGCATAGTGATCCTCCTGAATCAACAGGTAAACCACGCGCCGTCATCGGTAATGCGGATGACTGTTTGCGGTTTGGCCTTCGGATTTTTCGGCATTGTAATCGAAACCAAGCTTTTTTCAACACAAAGGGACAAAGAGCCACACCCATCTGAATTACTGCTCGACCAATGAAGCCAGATCACGCTTCACAGTCCCGGTGTCCGGATGGTCGTCTCCCAAAGCCTCTGAAAGTATTCGCAGCGCCCGCTCATAGCATTCCCGCGCGCCTCGGACGTCGCCGACGGCCTGCAGCGTCTTCCCGATGTTTCTGATAATGGTCGCCACCGTCGGATGGTTCAATCCGTGATGCTTTGCGTCTATCTCCAACGCTCTTCTGTAATAGGACAGCGATTCGTCGTAACGCCCCAGGTTGTAGGACGTGGCGCCGAGGTTGTTAGCCGTTTTTGCGACACTCGGATGAGCCGGGCCATTGATCTTCTCGTTGATCGCCAGCGCGCGTTCGTGGCGCTCCAAAGCCTGACTGTACTCGCCTGTCTTGCGCAACGCCTCTCCCAAACAATCCAGGCGCAAAGCCACGTTCTGATGCTCCGGGCCGTAATGCGCTTCTTCAATCGCCAGGGCCTGATCGTAATAGGCCAGCGCCCCGGTGAAATCGCCCTGCCCGTAAAGCGCCGCGCCGATGTTGCCCAGACAGGCCGCCGCCGCCGGATGGTTCGATCCGTAAACTTTTTCGACGATCTTCAACGCCCGCTCCGACAGTTTAACCACTTCGGCGAATTGCGCGCGGCCAAGCAGGTAGCCGCTCGTTTGATTCAACAGCCGCGCCGTTTCTTCGAGAGCCGCCTGCTGTTCTTCGGCATATCCGGTTGACGCGACGGCGTGAGAGAGCAACCGCGAGCATTCCGGCCAGGCGCTCACATCAACGCTTGCAAACGGGAAAGCGTGATCAATCAGCTTCACCGCGGCCCCGGCCCACTGCCTCTTCTCGTCCGCCGCCAGCCTGTCGCGCGCCACGGCTTGCGCCAGACGATGAAATGAGAGCGAGTCGTTCTCGATCTCGACCATCGAATATCGCCGCAACGCCGCAACTGCATCGTCGAGTTCCAATTCATCCAGCGCCACCGCGGCCAGAGGCGGCGGGAGAAGCTCCGCCCCCTCACGCGCGAATTTGAGCCGGATGTCGTCCGGCGCAAGGAACGCGCACAGGTTCATCAACGCCGCTCCGCCTGACGACTCCTGCCCGATCTCCCGGAACGCCAGGTCCCAGGTATTAGCCACAGTCTCCGGGTAATCCACCGGAGGTTGATCGCGGCGCCACAGGTCCTGACGCCGCGATCGGAACAATTCCAGATAATCGGCGAGCGACTTGCCCTTGTTTTCGATGTAAGCTCCCGCCTGTTCCAACGCCAGCGGCAAATCGCCGAGCGTTTCCGCCAGGGCGCTGGCCGCCTCCGCGTCAGTCTGCCCCGTGCGCTTGAGCAGAAAGTCCGCCGCTTCATTTCGCGCGAGGAGTTTGACCGGCCACGTCTGCGCCACGCCGCGCCAATGAGGGTTGCGCGAAGTGATCAGCGTGTGGCCGGTCGCCGATTGCGGCAGGTAATCGCGCACGGATTTCGCCTCCGGCGCGTTGTCGAAAATCAGAAGCCATCCCGCGTTTTGCCCAAGCCATCGCCGCACGGCTTCGATGATCACGCGCTGGTCGCTTGCGTCTTTTTCAGGCAGCGCGAGCTTTTCAGCCAAAGCCGCGTAATCCGTGGCCAAAGTGGCGGGCTCTTCCGCTCGAACCCACCAAACGACCGAATAATCCGCCGCGCGCTGGTAAGCGTAATGCGCCACAAGCTGCGTCTTGCCGATTCCGCCCAATCCGCAAATCGCTTGCGGCGAAGCGGGAGTCGCGCTCAGCGCGCGACTCAGCTCCGCCAACACACCTTCTCTCCCGGTGAAATTCGGATTGCGTTGATGTGGAACGTTCCAAATCGCGGGCAGCGCGTTGGGGAATCGTGGTTGTTCTGTTGAAGCTTGTGGCTCAACCTGTGACGGCGCGCTCGCGAATGGAGAGGGAGGCGCGGCGGGTTTGCCCCTTCCCTGCTTCACTCCGGCCAGCAGAGCTTCTCTTGCGCCGGGTTCGTCTTTCCCCACCAGGTCAACGTAAACGATCTGCGCGAGCATCCCCTTGGGCTGGCACTCGCGCACGCGCACGGGCAGGAGCAACCCCTTCTCGCCGGTCGGATCTTGAGCGAAGAAAGCGGCCCATTCGGGCGCGGTGAATTTCGACGCCAGGTAATCGGGTGAAAGCACGGCGATGGCGCGCAAGCCTTCCTCCGTCGCGCGCTGCATATCGAGCACGAAATTGCCGCCGGGACGGAAGTCCCACGCCTGAATCACCACCGAGTAGACGTTTTCCTCCAAATGCCACGCAATCCACTCGGCCCACACGCGGTCCGCCTTGTTGTAGCTGATGAAGAAGTCTTTCATTTCAATGGATCACGCGTTGATGCGCCCTCGGCACGATGGCGCGCCGCAACCACACTTTTTCCTGTCCGAATGATACGACTCGCCGTAATCGAGCAGTATCTCCTCGCCGGGTTCGATGTCCCGCAACGCGAAAAACAGGATGTGACCGTGGACGACTTTGCTGTAACAATTAGGCTCGCAGGAATGATTCATAAATTGAGTGCCGTTGCCGCCACGGCTTCCATCAATCGCCCAGTAAGAGTCAATGGCGGAGATGTAGATGCGCCGTCTGTTTTTCACACGGCGCATGACTTCGTGGCGGGAAATCCTTTCGCCGACGTATTCGGCGATCTTGCGCCTCTTTTTGAAAGCGACAGCGGCGAAACAGCCTTTGCCGTCAATCCCGGACGGTCTGACTTCAACGCCGGGGGCTAGATTGGTCTTTCGCATCTTGCTTCTGCTCAAAGTACCGGTAATGCCCGGTGATCTTCCATGCGAACAGCACGTCCTCCACTCGCGCGCCGAGGCCGATGTTGTGCACGATGGCGTGACGGTCTGATCCTTCAATCTTGATCTTGCTGACCATCCCGATGTGCGGCAATCCGTTGTCCAACTCCCACGCGACCACGTCGCCCGGCAGATAATCTTTCGCGTCTCCGGCGCGTGGCTGAGTCTTGCCCTGGCGGTCAAACCAGGTCATCAGATTGGGCACGCGGCGATGATCAATGTTGCTGTCGGGTCTCCGCGCTCCCCATTTCCGGGGGTATTTCGCGAAGTGTTTCTTCATGTCTTCGTGCAGTTCTTTCTGCAGATCAATCCCGGCTTTGCGGAACGCGCGAACGATGACATCGGCGCAGACGCCGGTATTCAGCGGCACGTCACCGTTCGGGTAATCCAGTTTCACATACGAGGCGTCGTAGCTGGTCGTTTGAGTCGTCTGCTCGATCGCGCTGGCGTTGATCTTTTCAAGAGGCGTCGCGTCGGCCTTGACCTGAACCGCCTCGGCCAACACGCGTTCGGGAACCGCGACCGCGCGTTGCGAGCCGCGAATGACATGACATCCCGTCAGCGACGATATGAACAAAAATAAAACCGGCAAGACTCGAATCACCAACATTGCGCCTCCTGAATAGCTGTTGGAAGGAACGTGTCAATAGCCCGACCGTCAGGGAAGGCGTAGATTCGATGATCACGCCCTCCCTGACGATCGGGCTACTGACACGTCTCATTTCGCTTCGTGAGTTTGCGCCACTTCACGGTACAATCGCAACCGCTATGGACGACCTACTTTCATTCTTTCCCATCTTGAGCGAGTTGAGCATCAAAGCCGGAGCGATCATCCGCCGGTATTACAACTCACCGCTCGAAGTCGAGCTGAAAGCCGACAACAGCCCCGTGACTCGCGCCGACCGCGAAGTCGAAATCTTCTTGCGCGAATCGCTGGAAAAACGGTTCCCCGATTTTTCGATCCTGGGTGAAGAGTTCGGCGAGACCAACAAATCGAGCGCGTACCGCTGGATCATTGACCCGATTGACGGCACCAAATCGTTCGTGCTGAAGACGCCGCTGTTCGGGACGATGATCGCGCTCGAACGCGACGGCGCGCCCGTGCTCGGTTCGATCTACCTTCCGATTCAGGATGATCACCTGATCGGTTCGGCTGGAACCGGTACGTTCCTGAACGGCGAGAGATGCCACGTCTCCGAAACCTCGCAACTTTCCGAAGCGACCGTGTTACTCACCAATCCGCGCGTGTTGATTGACGGCGCCGAACGCGAACGAGTGGTCAGGCTGTGCAGAAAGGCGCGGCTGGTTCGCGGGCTGGGAGATTGTTACGGCTATTACCTGATCGCGCGCGGATTGGCCGATGTCATGATCGAACCCGCCGCGCTGAAATATTACGACGTGGCGCCGCTGCCGCCGATCCTGGAAGGCGCGGGCGGAACGTTCACGACGCTGAGCGGTGATTTCGATTTGAGCTCAGGACAAGGGCTGGCGACCAATCGCATATTGCGCGAGCAAATTCTGCGTGTTCTTAACGGCGAGGACTGATGTCGCCGAGTCAGTACCGCGAGCGGTAGCGAGCGAGGCTTCCATAATCGACTATTTCCGCAAGCCTCGCTCGCTACCGCTCGCGGTACTGACTCGGCGCGCAAGATTGATCACACGCCAGCGGAGATCGCGTCGGAACGATCGAACCTTCTGACTTCGTCCACGTAGCGTGACGGCAGCAGCAGCCAATGAACCAGCTCCTGTAGGTTCAATCTCGTGAAAAGGCCATAAGCGCGGAACGCCTCGAACAACAGCGGCGGGGAGGTGAGGCCCAACAACCGCCGCACATGTTCAGGCGCGAGTTCCGCCTGCGTCAGCCGCAATATTTCATAACGCCATCCGCCCAAATGCCGCCGGTATTTTTCAAAAAGCAGCCTCGTATACTCGCTGTATTCCAAATCGCGTTCGAGATGACGCCGCCGGTCGTCTTGCCATTCGGCATAGCTCGCGGGCAGATCTGAAATGCGCAATCCTTGGCCGACGCGATGAAACACCTGATAAAGCTCCCGCCGTTCCGCTTCGGTGAGCGGGCGGTGTAAAAGGGAATGCGCGCGCTCGGAATAATCAATCAGCATATAGAGCACATCGCGGAAAGCCCAATCGGGTATCCGCGCGCCGCGCGCCCGTTCGACGGATTTGTGAATTGAATAGATTTGATCGAGCGTCCGCTGGGCCGTCGTCTCATCTACGAAGACGATCTCCTGCGCGTAGCGTACCGTCGAGAAGAGCCGTCCGATAGGGTCTTGCGGAAGTTTGCCGGTGAAAAACAGCCAGTCCACCGCGCGATTGAGCGCGAACTCCGCCGCTGAGCCCGCAAAAACAAGCAGGATCAGATCAGGGCTGCCCCAGATCGAGCGGACAATAGAACGTTGGGAAACAAAGTCAGACATTTTGATCACCGCGGTTGAATTGGTACAGCTCACGACTTGGAAAGTTAACCGGTGAAAGCTAACCGCCAAGACGCCAAGATCGCCAAGAGGGGCTCAAAGTGTTGGTTTTCCATTCTCTCTTGCGGCCTTCTCCCCGTCTTTTTCTTGGCGAT
>Ga0187894_10007358_pt1 | contig 10420 bp, 12 predicted proteins | sample GBC1701081metaG_FD_136650 | JGI IMG/M metagenome (GOLD analysis project Ga0187894, IMG submission 136650) | White microbial mat communities from a lava cave in the Kipuka Kanohina Cave System on the Island of Hawaii, USA - GBC170108-1 metaG ... | reverse complement strand
GTCCATGTACTCATCGGGCTTCGCGCACCAACAACAAAACCGACCTCTGTGCCGCCGTCACCCGAAATCTAACCCCGTTTCATCCCTCGGTGTCGCCCTGAAAGGGCGATGTTCATGTACTCACCAAAAACCGGCACCGAACCGAACCTCACCCGTTCGCCTAGCAGCGGTCGGAGCGCGAGTTCGCGCCCTGCGCAAGGAGAAGGAGTTCTCCGTCGACGCCTTCGCGAAGGAGTTTCTCCCTCGGGCGGAGCACCCTTTCGGAGCCGAGCGCGGGCTGGTCAATTTCACGGTCGGCGACCTCATGATCGCGGACTCTGCCCGCGAACGGCTCTTCGCGATTTCCCGCTCCATCACCGATGCTGATGTCCGGCGCCCTCTCGCAGGCCCAGGCGTCAAAGCGCCGTCGCTGAGCCGACGAGGAATTCTGCACCAAGCGGGGATCTGGGGAGCGTCACGCCACCGTCGCTTCTGCTGGTTTCGGTCCGCCGCACAGCCCGTATAAGATGTAAATCGCCCAACGCCCGAAGCGCAGGTTCTGCGGGCGGTTGGCTGGGCTAACCTTGCATTCCCTGAGCTGCACCGCGCCAGGAGGGTACGATTCCCTTGGCCAGCCTGTACCTACTACGGTACACTTCAACCAGTGGTCGCCCCTTCCATCGGCTGCGCGTTCTATCGCTCCGCTGCCGGTCGGGAGCCCGTTCGCGATTGGTTGCTCACGCTCCCCGTTGCCGCCCGGAAGACGATTGGAAAAGACATCAACAGAATCCAGTTCGATTGGCCCATCGGGAAGCCGCTGGTCGACGGGTTCGGCGGTGGTCTGTTCGAGGTGCGATCGACGTCCGACAAGGTCGAATATCGAGTCATGTTCTGTGTGTGGGGGAAGACCATCGTCCTCTTGCACGGCTTCAAGAAGAAGAGCAGGAAGGCGCCTGCTGACGACATCAAGCTGGCGCGTGCCAGGCAGAAGGAAGTAGAGCAATGAAAAATCCACACATCGGCAGCACCCTTCAGTCCTTTTTTGAGGAACTGGGCGAGTGGGACGAAGTCGTGGCAATGGCCCAGAAGGAGATCATCGCCAACGAGATCCGGTTGGCTATGAAGGCCAGCCGCGTTTCCGAGAACGAGCTTGCCCGACGGATGAACACCAGTCGCACGTCGGTACGCCGGGTGCTGGACCCACGGTTCACGGGGTCCACATTCGAGTTGCTCGCCCACGCTTCCGCGATTCTTGGCAAGCGGCTCGCGATCGTCGACAGGGCTCCCGCCAAGTCCCGCGCGAAATCAACGCAGCGGAAACACCGCCGCGCCGCCTGAATACTCAGCGTGCCCCCGGCTTCCAGCCGGCTCATCCTCGGGCGCGGTCGAGCGACGGACCGCAGGGCAACCTACCGGGCTCGGTGCGTCACAGGTTCTCGGACACTTGCACGTCGACGATCATCAGCCCGTTCGGGTTTGATGGTGACCGCGGCACTTCTCGCAGGAGCGTCTTCGCGAACAGGTGGCCGGCCTCGCTGGTGCTCCCGCCGCGCTCCACGACGTAGCGGTCGAAGCTGACCATCACCTCAAGAGGTGAGCGACGCATGATGACGACCTGGGGCTCTCGCCCGGTGGCCCGGTCGTCGTATACGCGGCCGGAGGTGCCCTTCTCGACGAGCGCCTGGCGCTCCGCGAGCCGGAGGCCCGCCTTGGCGACCGGCTGCGCCTTGCCATCCACGAGGCGGAGGCAGACACGGAGGCGATCCTCGACGTCGAGGGGCGTCCAGGAGAAGGCATCGATCACCCACCGGCGCACGAAACCTTTGATTTCGACCTCGGTCCGGGCATCGCCGGCGTGGAGGAAGGATGTCGCGTCGGCCTGGACCACGTTGCCAAGGGCGTCGCGGACGAAGACCAGCGTCTCCTTCTTCTCGTTCCGCCAGGCCAAGAAGCAGACGGCGCCGGCAAGAACGATGTTGAGCACCGTCGAGGCGGCAAGCTGTCGCGATTTGCTGCGCAGGGCCTCGTTGCTGCGGCCCCACGCGACGATGAACCGGTCCTCGCCGCCAACCTCGGCCGAGAGATTCTTGGGTCCGGGTGGCGCGGAGCCTGCGTCCTTCGCGTGACTGTTCGGGCTCGCGCCGACAATCGCCTGACCGACGCTGCTCATGGATCGCCGCGCACGTCGTCGGCTCGTGCCGCCGCGGCGGCCACGGCAGGCGCGGGCAGAGCGGCTAGCGCGCTGCCGTGCGGGCCCCCCGGCCCGGCTCCGGCCGCACCTGCCGCTGCTCCGCTGACCTCCATCGCGCCGCCCACGGCCGATCGCCCCATCGCCGTGGTCGCGGCGCCCGCAGCCATCGCGAACGCCGCGCCCCCGCCCGCGCTACCGCCCTGGAGCATCATCGACAGGAAGCCCGGGACGGCCTTCACGACGGCGAAGGCACAGATCGGGCCGATCAGGACCATGATGAAGTGAACGACGATGTCGGAACCGTCGCCGTAAGCGAGGCCGGCCTTACCGACCATGGTGGTCATCTGGGCCATGATGATCCCGGCGAAGCGGCAGGCGAGGGCCAGCATCGGCATGTAAGCCAGGCCCAGCACGATGAACGCGCGCATGAAGGACCAGGCGATGCCCTCGGTCTTCTCGTGTGCGCCGAAGGCGATGCAGATCGGGCCGATGGCGACGAGGAGCATGTTGATGCCGAGGGCGTAGAAGCCCTCGAAGAGAATGAAGATGGTGATGAGTAGGCCGGCGAGGCCCGTGAGGACCCAGCCGAGCGGAGCGCGGTGACTAGCCCGTCGACCACGTACCGCGCGGCCTTCGAGTACCAGGAGTCGTCGCCGCCACCGGCCTTAGAGGCGGCCACCTCGCTGTACTTGATGTCCTGGTTCTCGGACTCGGCAGCGCGCATCGAGTCCATCGCTTTCATCTCGTTCTCCCAGACTTCGACCCACTGAGTCCCGAAGGCCTTCATTGCCTTCGGCTGGATGGTCGAGACCGTGCCGACCACGATGGCCTGGTAGCCGCCCAAGAGGGCAGCTACGGTAACGATTCGGAGCCACCACTTCCCACGCAGGAGCCGGCAAGACGACGGCCGCTCCGCCATCTCGGCGGCGCCTCGATGATGTGGAAGAAAAGGATCAGCCAGTAGATCGCGAGGCCTACCCGGGACGAGTCCTTCTCGATGAAAGCTTCGCCCTGCGAGATGATCGACCCGACGACGCGATCGATGCCGAATGCGAGACCGCTTCCCATGGAATCTCCTTCCGGCTACCGGCTGAAAGCTCGCCCGAAGTCGATGGCCCGGGAGTTGTTGCGCTCGATCCAGCCGCGGTCGCGCGTCTCGAGATAGACACGCTGCGCCTCGTCCTCGCCGACCAGGAACATGATCGCCTGCTGGTTCCGGAGGACGATTTCCTGGCCCTTGTACTTGGCCTCCACCGCATTCAGCTCGGCGGTGAGGCTGCCCACCTTGGCCTGATTGACGGGCGATTGCTGGTTCGCAAGCTCGATGGCGTCACGCAGGCGCTTGATGTGCTTCACGTCCTCGATCAGGGACTGGTTCTGCGCCGACATCTGGCGAAGGAGCGCGGCGCGGGTCGATCGGGCACGTCGCGACTGGCGCAGGAGGGAGTCGACTTTGGAGCGGAACCACGGATCGGTCCGGTAGCGCGGATTGTCCTTGAAGCGCTCGACCCAGTGGACGTTGTCCCAGAGCTTGATCGCCTGGTCTGCCGTCATGACCGAGAGATAGGTGGCTCGGCGGATGTCGTCGATCCCCTCCAGGCCATCGAACCAGGGCATATCGATGATCTGAAGCGTGTCGACCCAGCCGAGGTGCTTCCAGTCCTTTAGACCTTCGTATGCCCGCTCGAAGGCCCGTACGTAGCCGCGGGTCGTGTTGATGAGCTGGTTGGTCTGGATGAGGAATTGGGCGATCTGCGTGATGCGCTGCAGCGCTGCGGGACCATCGTGAAAGATGACCGCCTCCGCCCGGCGCGGGGCCCAGGCGGTGGCTGCCAGCACCACGATCATCGCCGCTCGCTTCATCGATCGCCTCCTTGGGGTTGCGCGTGCTCTCCGATGCCAAGTCGCTCTGCGTACGCCCGAACCTTCGCGAGCCGAAGCTCGCCGCCGGCGATGGTGCGGCCGTCGCACGCGGTGACGAGGTTCTGGATGCCCTCGACAAAGCCGAATCGACGGCAGAAGAGGTTGCGCCAGTGTTTGTCGTCGCCGTCGGTGGTCGCAAACCAGTAGAGCGCCGGTGGGATCTCGACCGAGAGCACGCGGTTCAGGCCCGACCCAGAGACGTAGAAGACCTCGCGCTGCTTGTCGTCTTCCCGCAAGCTCTCGTGGAGCTTGCGGTGGTGTGCTGTGAGCTGGAGGTCCTGCTCCATGAACTCCGGCTCGCTGAAGCCCCGGTACAGGAACAGCTCCGACATGCTCTGCAGGAGCTTCCGCGCGTTGCCGTCCTTCACGTCCTTCGGCGACTGGGTCGACAACGTGATGAAACCGTAGAACTTCCGGATCGTTCGGAACATCTCCTCGACGACGCGGAAGAAGGCGGGGTGAGCGAGGAAGGACCATGCCTCGTCGATGACGACGGCTTTCTTCTCGCGGATGAGGCGTGGGTCCTGGATGCGCTTCCAGATCGATCCCATCAGCGCCGACACGAACGGGACGGCGAGCAGCGGATCGTCTTCCAGACCAGAGAGCTCGAAGTAGATGTACTTGGCGGTGGCGACGCTGTCGGAGCCGGAGTCGAAGAAGCGATCGCGCGGCGGACGTGTCCACAGCTCGACTGGCGCCACCAGCTCGGGAGCCTCGTTCTTGAGGTGCGTGAGGAGCAGCGAGAGGGGCCGCGGCGGCTGCACGTGCGTGCTGCGCCGCCGGGTGCGCAGGTACTGCACGCACTGATTCTCGAAGTCGCGCAGGAAGCCGCTGCGGCCGTCGGCGCCCTTGAGGGCGCGGTCGAGACGGTTTTTGGTCGTGGGCGAAAGGCCGTCCTTCTGGCCGATGAGGCCGTCGAGCCAGGCCTCGAAGAAGAGCTTGGCTTCATCGACCGGACAGCCAAGCTGCTCGCCGGCTTCGAGCACCATGCGGTACTCGCCGGCCTGCTGCTGGCGCTCGCGTTCCTCGAGCGCCCAGACCAGGGGGAGGGGGTTAAAGCGGAAGTCGCCGCTGCGGAGCCGCATCACGGCGACCTCGCCGGACAGCTCCTGTGAGAGCAGCTCGAAGATGGGACCGAAGGAGTTGCCCTTGTCGAGAACGTAACCCTGCGATGGGAACGCCGCGTTACCGAGCAGGAAGCTATTGAGCAGCATCGACTTGCCGCTTCCGGGCACGCCGAGCACGGCCTTGTTCCACGAGGGTTCCCGGCGGGTGAACAGCGAGTAGGAGAAGACGCCGCCCTTAGCGTGCTCCTCGTGCGCCCTTCCGACCTCGCCGGGTAGCTGCTCCCCGGTCAAGAACGCCGACGACGCGGACTCGTGCCCGGTCGCGATGAACAAGACCTGCGACGCGAAGGGCGCGTGCACCCTCAAGAATGGCCAGGCATGCACCAAGAGCGCGGAGTGCCTTTCCGGGAACTGCGCCGACGGCGTCTGCTGCAACAGCTCTTGTACCGACGCCTGCTCGTCCTGCGACCTGCCCGGGTCCAAGGGAACTTGCTCGCCGGTCAAGAATGCCGACGACCCTGACTCGTGCAAGCCGGAAACGAGCACCTGCGACGCCGGTGCCGCCTGCAAGTTCAAGAACGGCGGCGGATGCGGCAGCGGCGCAACCTGCGCGTCGGGCTACTGCGCCGACGGCGTGTGCTGCGACAGCTCCTGTGGCGAGAAGTGCTACACCTGCAACCTGGCGGGCAGCATCGGCACCTGCTCGCCCGTCAAAAGCACCGAGGACCTCGACACGTGCAGCGGCACCTACGTCTGCAGCCCGGCCGGCGCCTGCCGCCTCAAGGACACGCAGCCTTGCTCGACCAACGACAACTGCGCCTCCAGCATCTGTGGCCGCTTCTACAAGGACGTCGACGGAGACGGATACGGCGACATGGCCATGACGGCCACGTTCTGCACGGCCGCGCCGAGCGCGTCGCCGCCATGGGTCACACGCGGCGACGACTGCTGCGACAAGGACGCCAAGGTCTTCCCGGGCCAGACGGAGTACCAGCTCTACGCGAGCGCCGCGTGCGATGATACTTTCGACTACGACTGCAACGGTATAGACGACAAGGAGTACCCTTTCACGGCCTCGTGCGCGACCGCGGGGGACGGCACGTGCGACCCGACGTCCCATGATGGGTGGTCCGGCGGGATCCCCGTATGCGGCAAGAACGGCAACCTCTCGCACTGCGGGCCCTCGTTCTGCGGTCCGGTTGCCTGCTGCATCGTTGCGCGCACCGACATGAACGTGCCCCAGCGCTGCCGGTAGCTCGGCGCCATCCTGCTGCCGCTTTCGACGCGGCGAGCGCCGCCGTCATCGCCCAACCTGGCCCCAAGTCTGAGAAGGAGGCCCCATGGACGTCCGCTCGAACGCAGCCCTCATCGAGGCCATCGACCAGCCGACACCGCTGCATTTCTGTTCGGTCCCAGAAGCCGCCAAGATCTTGAACGTGGACCGCAAGACGGTGCTGAGCGCGATCTACCGCCGCCAGCTCCCGGCTGCCAAGATCGGCCACAACTGGCGGATCGACCTGGCCGCGCTCCGCCGCAAGATGGGTCGGCGACCGTAGGCGGACGCGCCGGCGTGTCCGCCGGACGAGTAGAGCAGCGCCGCGAGCATCACCAAGGCGGCGAGCGCGGCGAGATCGAGCGGTTCGCGCGCGAGAAGCTCGGCCTGAACTTGAGGAGTGGGAACTCGGCGGGCGCCTAACGCTCTGACGACCAGATCCTAATGCTCCGGGTACATCGCCAAGGCGACCTCTCCCGTTTCAAGCAGCGATTTCAGGTTGGAAAGGACAAGCGGCCAACCCTCAGATACAGCAGCGATGAACTTTGATTCCGACCGTTCGATCTCGTGAGTGCTCGTGAGCTTCACCGCGCCATCCATGGGCTCGAGCGCGAAAGTGCAGCGACTCGGGCCTTCGGCCTTGAACTCGGGCTTCCACTCGCCCTGCCAACGGAGGACCATGCGACGCGGCGGGTCGATCTCGAGGATCTCGCCCGAGTCCGTCAGGCTTCCGTCCCCGCGGGCCTTCCGCCACTGAGAGCCCTTCTTCCAGGCGCACTCGACGATCGCGTCGAACCAGTACTGGCGGATGAGCTTCGCGTCCGTCAAGGCCTCCCAGAGCTTCTCGGGCGTGGTGCGGATGACCGTGACGTAGACGAAGCGGCTTCGATTCTCTGCGGTCATGAGGTTCCTATCTGTGCTTCCGTGGCGGGGGCGCGTCGACCCTAGACGGCCTTCAGTCGCGGCTGCACCCCGGCGTCGAGCGCCTTGATCAACGCCTTCCCGGCGCCCGGCACCAGGTGGCTGTAACGCTCCGTGACCGTGATGGACGAGTGGCCGGCCCACTCCTGGATCTGGCGCAGCGGGACGCCCGCGCTCGCGAGCTGTGAGCAGAACGTGTGCCGGAGATCGTGCCAGCGGACGTGCCGGAACTCAGCACGCGTGAGTGCCTTGTCGAGGCGGTAGCTCGGGTTGTCGTAGGGAAGGGGGGTTCCGTCCTTGTCGGAGAAGATCAGCTCGCGGTCGTGCTTGATCTTCTTGAGGGCCGCGGCCAGGCCGGCGGTCATAGGTACCTCGCGGCCGTGACCTGATTTTGGCGGAAGGTAGTCGCCACGCACCAGCGCACGCGGGATGGTGACGTTCATGTGCTTGAAGTCGACGTCCCGCCATCGGATGGCGAGCAACTCACCGAGGCGCGCGCCGGTGTGTATGGCGAACATGAAAAGAGCGCGTTCGAAGTCGTCCGCAGCCGCGGCGAGGAGCGTCGCGGACTCCTCGGTTCTCAGCCAGTCCCACTTCTTCGAGTCGCTGATCTTCGGGACTTTGACCTTCGGCAGGAGTGGGACAGCAGCCAGCTTCCCATCCTCGACCGCGCTCGCGAGGATCCGGCGCAGCCCCATCTTGATGTTGCGCTTGGTCTGCGGCGCAACCGCCTTGTCGTCCTTCTGGTTCTTGAGCCCGGCGAAGAGGTTCGTGAGGGCTGCGCCCTTTACCTCGTCGAGCGGCAACGAGCCGATCACCGGATCGAGGTGGTGCTCGACGATCCGCTCCTTTTCGGCCTTCACCGTCGGGCGGTTCCCGTTGGCCGCGGGATAGACTTTCAACCACTCCTTGGCGTAGGAGGAGAAGCTGATCACCTTCGGCTTCGTCAGGTCCTCTGGTGGTGGGTTGCGCGCGCGGATGATGTGATCGCGCTCGGCCTCTTGCGCCTGCACCTTCGTGTTGACGTCGGGCGTCCCGGAGACGCGGACCTTCTTGCCGCTCGGCAGATGGACGATCGTCCGGTAGCGCCACTGCTTCCAAATCTCGTCGAAGTAGACCGCCATCTCGCCTCCGATCGGCGCTCAAAAGGTGCCAAGAACAGCGTCCCGGAGCAAGGGAAGCTTTGGCACTACTTTGGCACAAAATCATGACCGAGGTAGGTCTGGGTAGGTCTGCGATGGACTGCGCCGAGGCGTTGCGATCGCATCAAGCCGCCTTATTTTAGGCTGAATGTAGCGCGATCCAGCCTCTTCTTCGGTGGTGACCCCGGCCCGATTCGAACGGGCGACCTACGGTTTAGGAAACCGCCGCTCTATCCACCTGAGCTACGGGGCCGAGTGGATTACTTCTCGCTCCTTACCACAACATTGCCGTCTTGAACGTCTGGCCCGGCCTCGTACCGTTCGGTAGTGTGCGCCGACCCCGGCGCAGGCCGCGACGCGATGCCGTCGGGATACGCTACAATGCCGCATATCCATGATGAAGCTTGAACGCGCGCTGCTCTCTTGCCTCGGGGGGCTGACGCTTGCGACGGCTTGCTCCGCCCCGAGCGCGGGGGGCGGTGGCGCCGCCGGGGCGGGCGGCGGAGGGGAGGCCGGGGGCAACGCGGGCAGCGACGCGACGCTTGCCGACGGAGGCGGAGGGCAGCAGGCGGATGGCCGCCGAGACACGGCCGGCAGGGGCGGCGGCGCAGGAGGAGGAGCGGGTGGGGCGGGAGGAGGGAGCGGGGACGGCCCGGACGCGGCGCCGGACCGGACCGTGGTGGGGCTCGAGGACGGCGGGAGGACCTGCGGCGAGCTGACCACCAACATCCCTTACGTGCCGAAGACCCCTGACGTCGTCATCGCCTTCGACCGCTCGAAGTCCATGGACCGAGCGTTCGGCACCGGCACGCGCTACGCGACCGAGCGCGATCTTCTCAAGCCCCTCGTCACGATGTACCAGGACCGGATCCGCTGGGGCTTCGAAGAATTCCCATCGAAAGGGGCGGCCGAGTCGGGAGCCTGCTACGCCGGTCGGGTCTGCGTCACGCCCGCGCCCATGAACGCCGCGGCGGTCAACGCAGCCATCGACACCCCTACCTGCGTGGCGTCGGCCCGCCCTCCGCCGAAGTCGACGATCTACGCAGGGACGCCCACGCCCGACGCGCTCCGCAACGCGCGCGAGTTCTATCGGGCTCTCACCGACGGGATCAAGGACCGCTATGTGCTCCTTTCCACGGACGGCGAGCCGGTGTGCAGCCTGGACGGGGGTGGGCCGGGTTGGGGCGAGATGGGAACCGCGAGGTTCTGCGACGAGGCGGTGGCGGAAGTGAAGATGCTTCTCGCGGATGGGGTGCGGACAGTCGTGCTCGGGGTGTCCGAGGAGGTCGCGGCCAGCGCGTGCCTCGAGCGGCTGGCGGTGGCCGGCGGGGCTCCCAATCCTGCCGCGCCGCCGTCTTTCTATCGCGCCGCCGACCCCGCGTCGCTCGAGAAGTATCTGGGGGAGATCGTCAGGGGGATCGCCAAGCTCTCGTGCTTCGTGGATCTCACGATGTCCCCCCCGGACGCCGCCAAGGTCGCGCTCTTCTTCGACCGGACACAGGTCCCCTGGGACCCTTCGCGCAAGGACGGTTGGGAATACGACCCCGCGAATCCGTTGCGCATCCTCATCTACGGTTCTTACTGCGCGAAGCTCGAAGGTTCGGACGTGAAAGAGATCGCCGTCCGCTACGGCTGCCCGCCCTGCCGGGGAACCGTAGGCTGTGATTGACGTCTCCTTCTGGAGAGATAGATTGCGACGCTCGTCGCGACGACAGGCGCAATGGCGATGATGGTCAGGCGCAGCGCCCACTTCGACATGAGGCTCTCGGACTCGAGCATCGAAGGTGCCGCGACGGTAGCGCCTGAGGACTCTGCGCTCGCGAAGGTGTACGACGCCCAGAAGCTTTCCCAGTCCGCATCGGGGCAGCCATCGCATCGGACCATGTGGACCAGCCGCAGGAGCCACGCTCCTCGGCGGTCGATC
>Ga0187894_10007357_pt1 | contig 10421 bp, 9 predicted proteins | sample GBC1701081metaG_FD_136650 | JGI IMG/M metagenome (GOLD analysis project Ga0187894, IMG submission 136650) | White microbial mat communities from a lava cave in the Kipuka Kanohina Cave System on the Island of Hawaii, USA - GBC170108-1 metaG ... | reverse complement strand
CGCGCAACAAGAGCATCACCGTGAAGAACAACGATCCGCTCGGCTCGATGGGCATGATCCGCTTCAACTTCCTCCACCCGCCGTTCAACAACGAGAAGATGCGCCAGGCCGTGCTCTACGTCGTCAACCAGCAGGACTATGTGATCGGCATCGCCGGCGACCCGAAGAACGGCAATCCCTGCTACTCTTACTTCACCTGCGGCACGCCGCTCGCCACCGAGATCGCGGCCGATCCGTTGAAGGGCAAGCGGGACTTCGACAAGGCGAAGCAGCTCGTCAAGGAGTCCGGCTACAAGGGCGAGAAGGTCGTCATCATCGACGCCACCGACCAGCCGATCGTGCACTCGCAGTCGCTGCTGACCCTGGAGAACCTGAAGAAGATCGGCGTCAACGCCGAGATCCAGGCCGGCGACTGGGGCACGCTGATCACGCGCCGCGCGGTCAAGGAGCCGATCGACAAGGGCGGCTGGAACATCTTCCACACCTGGCTGGTCGGCCCAGACATGGTCAATCCCGCGGTCAACTTCCCGATCCGGGGCACGGGCGAGAAGGCCTGGTTCGGCTGGCCGAACGACGCGAAGATGGAAGAGCTGCGCGAGGCCTGGTTCAACGCCAGGGACGCGGCCGAGTCGAAGAAGGCGGCCGAGGCGGTGCAGCGCCGCGCCTTCGAGTTCGTGCCGATCATCCCGACCGGGCAGTTCATCCTGCCGACGGCGTTTCGCTCGAACATCTCAGGGCTGATCATCGCGCCGATCAACCTGCTCTGGAACGTGGAAAAGAAGTAGCTCCAGACCAGACACCGGCATAGGTGTTCGCCTATGTAGTCCGGCGCTTGTTCGCGACCATCGTCGTCATGGCGGTGGTCGCGTTCGTCGTCTTCCTGCTGCTCTACCTCACGCCGGGCGACCCGGCCGCGATCCTCGCCGGCGACGCCGCGACGAGCGAGGACATTCGCCGCATCCGCGAAAAGCTCGGCCTCGACCAGCCGTTCCTGGTGCGTTTCGGCGAATGGATCGCGCAGCTGCTGCGCGGCGATCTCGGCATCTCGATCTTCACCAACCTGCCGGTCACGCACCTCATCGCGCAGCGCATCGAGCCCACGCTCTCGCTCACGCTCTGCGCGCTGCTGGTCTCGGTGCTCGTCGCCGTGCCGCTCGGCGTCCTCGCCGCGGCGCGCGCCGGCACCTGGATCGACCGCGGCGTGATGGCCTTCTCGGTGCTCGGCTTTTCGCTGCCGGTGTTCGTGCTCGCGTACATCCTGATCCTGACGTTCTCGATCCAGCTCGACTGGCTGCCGGTGCAGGGCTACCGCCCGATCCGCGAGGGTGTCTGGGAGTGGGCGCGGCACCTCGTCCTGCCGAGCACCGCGCTCGGCACGGTCTATATCGCGCTCATCGCGCGCATCACGCGCGCCAGCATGCTCGATGCGCTCGCGCAGGACTACGTGCGCACCGCGCAGGCGAAGGGCCTCGCGCCAAGCGAGGTGCTGGTCGGCCACGCGCTGAAGAACGCCGCGGTGCCGATCGTCACCGTGATCGGCATCGGCATCGCGCTCCTCATCGGCGGCGCGATCGTTACCGAGACGGTGTTCGCGATCCCCGGCATCGGCCGGCTGGTCGTCGATTCGATCCTGCGGCGCGACTACCCGATCATCCAGGGCGCGGTGCTGATGTTCTCGTTCGCCTATGTGCTGATCAACCTGGCGGTCGACCTGAGCTACATGCTGCTCGATCCGCGCATCCGCTACTGACATGGCCACTTCTCCGACTCGGCAGCGCTTGAGGGACGCCTTCCGCCGCCACCCGACGGCGATCGTCGGCGGCGTGATCCTGCTGGTCATGATCGCCATCGCGCTCGCCGCGCCCTGGCTCGGCACGGTGGACCCGCAGGCGGTCGCGCCGATCAAGCGCCTGAAGCAGCCCTCGGCCGATTTCTGGTTCGGCTCGGACATGATGGGCCGCGACGTCTACAGCCGCGTGCTCTACGGCGCGCGCGTGTCGCTGACGGTCGGCATCGCAGTGGCGATCCTCTCCACGCTGCTCGGCCTCGTCATCGGCCTCGTCACCGGCTACCTGCGGTGGCTGGATGCGATCGTGATGCGCGTGATGGACGGCCTGATGTCGATCCCGCCGGTGCTGCTCGCGATCGCGCTGATGGCGCTCACCAAGGCGAGCGTGGAGAACGTGATCGCGGCGATCACGCTTGCCGAAGTGCCGAGGATCGTACGCCTGGTGCGCAGCCTCGTGCTCACGCTGCGAGAGGAGCCGTATGTGGTCGCGGCGGTCGCGGCAGGGACGCGCCTGCCGCGCATCCTCGTGCGCCATATCCTCCCCAATATCGCCGCGCCCCTTCTCGTGCAGGCGACCTACGTGTGCGCCTCGGCGATGATCACCGAGGCGATCCTGTCGTTCATCGGCGCCGGTACGCCGCCCAATATTCCGAGCTGGGGAAACATCATGGCCGAGGCGCGCAGCCTGTTCCAGATCGCCGGCTACCTCATCCTCTTTCCGGGAATCTGTCTCTCGGTCACCGTGCTCGCGGTCAACCTGCTCGGCGACGGCATGCGCGATGCCCTCGACCCGCGGCTGGCGAGGCGCATGTGAGCGCGCTGCTCGAAATCGAGAACCTGAGGACCCATTTCTTCACCCGGGACGGCGTGGTTCGCGCCGTCGACGGGGTCTCGTTCAGCGTCGGCAAGGGCGAGACGCTGGCCGTGGTCGGCGAGTCGGGCTGCGGCAAGAGCGTCACCGCGCTCTCGGTGCTGCGCTTGATCGCCTCCCCGCCCGGAAGAATCGTCTCGGGGAAGATCCGGTTCGAAGACAAGGAACTGCTCGGCCTGGGCGAGGCCGACATGCGCGGCCTGCGCGGCAACGAGATTTCGATGATCTTCCAGGAGCCGATGACCTCGCTCAATCCCGTCCTCACCGCCGGGCGGCAGATCGCCGAGGCGTTGCGCGTGCATCGCGGGCTCGGGCGCGCCGCAGCGCACGCAGCCGCGGTCGACATGCTGCGGCAGGTGGACATCCCCGAGCCCGAGCGGCGCGCCGGCGAATACCCGCACCAGCTTTCGGGCGGCATGCGCCAGCGGGTGATGATCGCGATGGCGCTCGCCTGCCAGCCGCGGCTCCTGATCGCCGACGAGCCGACCACGGCGCTGGACGTCACCATCCAGGCGCAGATCCTCGACCTGATGCGCGCGCTGAAGGAGAAATCGGGCGCCACGATCGTGCTGATCACGCACGACCTCGGCGTGGTCGCGGAGATGGCGGAGCGCGTCGTGGTGATGTACGCGGGCCGCAAGGTCGAGGAGGCGCCGGTGGATTCGCTCTTCGCGCGGCCGCGGCACCCCTACACGCGCGGCCTGCTCGGCTCGATTCCGCGCCTGGGCGAGGCGGCAGGAGAGGGAAATGCGGGCGCCCGGCGCCTGGCCGAGATTCCGGGGATGGTGCCGTCGCTGAAAGAGGCGATTCCGGGCTGCCTGTTCGCGCCGCGCTGCGCGCACGCGACCGACCGGTGCCGGCGCGAATACCCGCCGCTCGAGGACAAGGGCGGCGGCCACTCGGTCGCCTGCTGGGAAGCGGACCGCATTGCATGAGCGCGCTTCTCGACGTCAAGCGCCTCACCAAGCATTACCCGGTCCGGCGCGGCGTGTTCGGGCGCGCCACCGGCCAGGTGCACGCGGTGGACGACGTGAGCTTCGACATTCGCGAAGGCGAGACGCTCGGCCTGGTCGGCGAGAGCGGCTGCGGCAAGTCGACCACCGGAAAGGCGATCCTGCGCCTGGTCGACGTCACCTCGGGAAGCGTCGAGTGGCGCGGCCGGCGCATCGACGCGCTGCCAGAGCACGAGATGCGGCCGTTCCGGCGCGAGCTGCAGGCGGTGTTCCAGGATCCGTACTCCTCGCTCAACCCGCGCATGCGCGCGGGCGACATCGTCGCCGAGCCGATCCGCAACTTCGAGTCGGCGGGGAAAGGCGAGATCGCCGAGCGCGTCACCACTCTGTTCGCCAAGGTCGGCCTGCGCGCCGACCAGATGGTGAAGTATCCCTACGAATTCTCGGGCGGCCAGCGCCAGCGCCTCGGCATCGCGCGCGCGCTCGCGCCGCATCCGCGCCTGATCGTCTGCGACGAGCCGGTGTCGGCGCTCGACGTCTCGGTGCAGGCGCAGGTGATCAACCTGCTGCGGGACCTGCAGCAGGAGCTCGGACTCTCCTACCTCTTCGTCGCGCACGACCTCGCGGTGGTCGAGCACATCAGCCACCGCGTAGCGGTGATGTACCTCGGCAAAATCGTCGAGCTGGCCGAGCGGCGCTCGCTGTTCGCGCAGCCGCAGCACCCGTATACCGAGGCGTTGCTCTCGGCTGTGCCGGTCCCCGACCCCAGGGCGCGCCGCAAGCGCATCATCCTCAAGGGCGACGTGCCCAGCCCGACCCAGCCGCCCGCGGGCTGCCGCTTCCATACCCGCTGCCCGTACGCGATCGAGCGGTGCCGGCAGGAGGAGCCGGCGATGAAGGAACTCGCGCCCGGCCATTTCGCGGCCTGCCACCTGCGCTAACCGGCTTCGGCCAGCTTGAGGCGCTGCACCTTTCCGGAGGGACCCTTCGGCAGCTCGGCGAGGAAACGGAACTCGCGCGGCGACTTGTAGCGCCCCAGTTCCGCGATGCAAAACGCCTGCAGCTCCGCAACGCTCACGCGGGCGCCCGGCTTGAGCACCAGGCAGGCCCGTATGTCCTGCCCATAGTTGGCATCCGGCACGCCGACCGCGGCCGCCTCCAGCACCGCGGGATGGCGCAGCAACGCCTCGTCGATCTCACGCGGCGCGATATTCTCGCCGCCCTTGATGATCAGCTCCTTCAGGCGCCCGGTGATGTAGAAGTAGCCGTCGGCGTCGACGCGGCCGAGGTCGCCGCTCTTCAGCCAGCCTCCGGCGTCGAAGGCTTTTGCGGTCTGTTCCGGCGACTTGTAATAGCCGGCCATCACGTTCGGCCCGCGCAGCAGCAGCTCTCCACCGACCAGCTTCGCCTCGATGCCGCAGGGCCTGCCCAGGCTGCCGTAGCGCTTGAGCGCCGGGTCCTGCGGATTGGCAAAGGCGACCGAGGAAGTCTCGGTCATGCCCATGCACTCGATCACCGGCACGCCGAAGGTTTCCTCGAAGAGCTTGTGCTGCTCGGGCGGCAGCGGCGCCGAGGCGCAGCGGCCGAAGCGCAAGCCGGGAAAATCGCGCCTGCCGCCGGGCTGCGCTGCGTTCAACAGGTAGGCGATGATCGTCGGCACCATGTTGATCCATGTCGCCTGGAAGTCCTTGGCGTGGTGCCACCAGCTCTTCACGCTGAAGCGCTGCGGCGCGATCAGGCTGCCGCCGGAGACGAAGGGCGTCACGGTCGCGATCACCTGCCCGTTGATGTGATAGATCGGCAGCGAGGAAAGGCAGCGATCCTCCACGCGCAGCCCGTGCCACGCGGCTACCGCGCGCGCGCCGGCCAGCAGATTGGCGTGCGTGAGCAGCGCGCCCTTGGGCGTCCCCGTGGTGCCGGAGGTGTACATGAGGAGCGCTGGATCCCCGGGCGCAACAGGCTCGTAGTCGGTGGCTGGCAGGCGATCCTCCAGGAAGAGGGAGGGCGCGTCGGCGTCGATCACGATCACCTCGATCGCGCGCCGCACGCCGGCCAGCGCTTGCGACAACTGCTTCTCGTACTCGCGCGAGGTGAACAGCAGCTTGCAGTCGCAATGCTCGAGCACGTACTCGAGCTGCGAACGCTGCGAGAGGAGGTTCAGCGGTGCGACCACGTAGCCGCCGATCATGGTGGACAGGAAAAGGAGCGCGGCCTGGTAGCCGTTGTGCAGGTACAGGCCGACCTTGTCGCCGCGTCGCAGGCCGCGCGAGCGAAGATAGCGGGCGAGCAGGCGCGCCTGGCGGTCGATCTCGCCGTAGCTGAGGGTGAGGCCCGTCTCCGGCGCGATAAGGAACGGCCGCCCGGGCTGGCGCGCCGCGTGGCCGGCGAGCACCTCGCGCAGGGTCGCCGGCAGGCTCATCGCCCGTGCTTGGCGAAGTAGCTGCCGAAGATCTCCGATTCCGCGGGCACCCGCTCCGGAATCAGGCGCGCGATGCGCGTGATGTTGAGAAAGTGCCGCCAGTGCATGTTGTCCGAGAAACTGTTGCCGCCCCAGCTGCCGCAGCCCATGGAGAGCGAAAACGGCAAGCCATTGTCGAAGCTGCCGCCGGTGGCGATTGCGTGCGCCTGGTTGACGATGACGCGCGCCACCGGCATTTCCAGCCCGAGGCGCAGCGCCTGCGACGCGTCCTTCGAGTGCAGCGACACCGAGTGCCCCTTGCCCTGGTAGTCGTAGATGGCGGCGGTGATGCGGAACGCCTCGTCGAAATCCTTCGCCTTGTAAACGGTAAGCACCGGGGCGAGCTTCTCGCCGGAGAACGGGCACGCAGGACCGGTGCCGCTCTCCTCCACCATGAGGAACTTTCCCTTGCGTGCGAGACCCGCGAGGCCCGCGATCCTGTCCGCGGACTGCGCGGTCGTGGCGGCCGAGAGCTTGCCGCCCGGGAACATCACCGCCTGGAGCTTCGCCTTCTCGGCGGCGTCCAGCATCGTACCGCCCTGCTTGCCAAGCTCGGCAAGCATTTTTTCGTAAACCCCCTCGACGATCACCACCGAGTTCTCGGAAGAGCAGCTGGTGGCGTTATCGAAGGTCTTGGAGAGCGCGATCTTGCGCGCAGCCTCGGCGAGGTCGGCGCTCGCATCGACGATCGCCACCACGTTGCCCTGCCCTACGCCGATCGCCGGGGTGCCGCTCGAATACGCGGCGCGGATGTTGGCCTGCGAGCCGGTGGCGGCGACGAGGTCGCACTGACGCATCAGCTCGTGGGTCGCGTTTTTGGTGATCGGAGCCGGCAGGACCTGCACCAGGTCCGGATGCGCTCCTATTTTTTTAAATTCCTTGTAAATGAAGCCCAGAAGCAATTCACAAGTCGAGTAACCCTTCGGCGAGGGCGCGAGGATGATCGCGTTGCCACACTTCAAGGCATTGATGATCTGGTTGGCCGGGGTCGCGCCCGGGTTGGTCGAGGGCGTGATCGCGGCGACCACGCCCACTGGGCGCGCGATCTCGGTGATGCCGAGCTGCGGGTGCTCCGCAATCACGCCGACCGTGTTCACGCCGGCGATGTCGCGCAGCAGCCCCAGCGTCTTGCGGTGGTTCTTGACGATCTTGTCCTCGACGTTGCCGAGGCCAGAATCGCGCACCGCGGTCTCAGCGAGGCGCCGGTTGTTCTCCGGCTGCATGATCGCCCAGCCGGCGGCAAGCGCCGCCTCATCAACGCGCTCCTGCGGCCAGCGCGCGAACTCACCTTGAGCGGCGCGCGCGCGGCGCAGCAGCTTGGCGAGCGCCGCTACTCCAGCTTGATCTTCGCGTCGCGGATCAGAGTGGCCCATTTTTTCAGCTCGCCCTTGACGACCTTGTCGAGGACCTCGGGCGCGGAGCCGACGGTGTCGCCGCCCTGCTCGAGGAGCTTCTGCTTCACGTCCGGCAGTTGGATCACGCGCGCCATCTCCTTCTGCATGCGCGCCACGATGGCGGGCGGCGTTTTTGCCGGCGCGAACATCGCGTACCAGGAGTCGACTTCGTAATCGGGGATCGAGAGCGCCTCGGCGACCGTCGGGATATCGGGCGCACCCGGATTGCGCTTGAGCGTGGTGACCGCGAGCCCGGTCAGCTTGCCGGCGCGCACGTGCGAGATCGCGGCCGGCATGGTCGCAAACACCAGCCACACCTGCCCGCCGAGCGTATCGGCCACCGCCGGCCCGCCGCCCTTGTACGGCACGTGCACGATGTCGGCGCCCGTCTTCAGACGCAGGAGCTCGCCCGCGATGTGCGACGGGGTCCCGGCGCCGACCGACGCATAGTGCAGCTTGCCCGGATGCTGCTTCGCCGTCGCGACGACATCGCGCATGGTCCTCAGCGGCGATGCAGGGCTGGACGCGATCAGCTGCGGCACGCTCACGATCAGCGTCACCGGCACGAAATCGCGCTCGACGTCGTAGTTGAGCTTGTAGAGCAGCGGGTTGATGGTGTGCGACGAGAGCGTGAAGAGAAAGGTGTAGCCGTCGGGCGTGCTCCTGGCGGCGGCTTCGGTGCCGATCGCGCCGCCGGCGCCGCCGCGGTTCTCGATCACCATCGTCTGGCCGAGCGCCTCGGACATGCGCTGCTGCACGATGCGCGCGATCACGTCGGTGCCGCCGCCGGGCGGGTACGGCACGATCCAGCGCAGGGGCTTGTTCGGCCAGTCTTGCGCGTGGGCTGCGGCGCAAGCGCCGAGCAGCAGCAACGCGGCGATCAGCTTGTGGCGGATCATTCGCACTCCTCTGAAGATGCGGCCGTATTATCGCCGACTATTGCACGCGGATCTTGCGCTCGCGGACGACCTTGGCCCAGAGCGCGCGCTCCTCGGCCATGGCCTTGCCCATCTCGTCGGGCGAGTTGCCGACGGGGGTCAGGCCGAGCGCGAAGAAGCGCGCCTTCACGCGCGTATCCTGGAGCGCCAACCGTGTGTCCTCGTAGATTTTGCGGACGATTTCGCGCGGGGTTCCGGCGCGCGCCACAATCCCGAACCAGCCCGCGCTCTCGAACCCCGGCAGCGTCTTCGCGATTGGCGGCACGCCGGGCAGCTGGGGCGCCTCGGCCGGGCTCGTGACGCCTAGCGCCCGGAGTCTTCCGGAGCCCACCAGGCCCACCACCGCCGCCAGGTTGAGGACGCCGAACTGGATCTGCCCGGAGATCACGTCGGTCGCCGCGGCGGGATCGTTCTTGTAGGGTACGGCCAGCGCCTCGATCGTCGCGGCGTAGACGAAGTTCTCGCCGGCCAGATGCGTCTGCGAACCCACGCCGGCGTGCCCGAAGCTGAACTTGCCGGGCGCCGCCCTGGCCGCGGTGATGAAGTCCGCGACCGTCTTGTGGGGCGAGCTCGCGGCGACGATCAGGACCATCGGCCCGGTCACGACGTTGGTCACCGGCACGAAGTCCTTCTCGGGATCGTAGGTCTGCTTCTCGTAGATATGCTGGTTGGCGGTCATCACGGCACCCGACGGAAAGAACAGCGTGTACCCGTCCGGCGCGGCGCGCGCGGCCTCGGCGGCGCCCAGGCTGCCGCCGGCGCCCGGCCGGTTCTCCACGATCACGGGCTGGCCCCAGGCATCGCTCAGCTTCTCGCTGACGATCCGCGCGGCGACGTCGGTGACGCCGCCGGCGCCGAAGGGCACGATGAAGCGCACCGGCTTCTGCGGCCAGGACTGCGCCGGCGCCGCGACAGAGCACGCCAGGCCAAGCGCCAGCACGACGAGCCTCTTAAGCAGCATCGCTTCCTCCTCAGGAAGTGCGACTCATTCGAATGAGTCTGATTCTGTGCGCGCGGATGGGCGGCGTCAACTATAGAATCGTGCCGTGGGCACGCTCGATCCCCTCTACAAACACGTCAAGCAGCAGCTGGTCGCCAGCCTGAGCGAGGGCGAGTGGAAGCCCGGCGCCCTCATGCCCAGCGAGTCGAGCCTGGCGGCGCGCTACGCCGTGGGCATCTCGACGATCCGCGCCGCGCTCTCCGAGTTGGCCGCGGCCGGCGTCGTGGTGCGGCGGCAGGGCAAGGGCACCTACGTGGGCCGGCACGGCGAGCAGCGCAGCGTCTACCGCTTCTTTCACGTGGTGGGCGACGGCGCGGCGAAGACGCTGCCGATCAGCGAGCTGCTCGACTTCCGCCGCGGCGAGGCCGGCGACCGCGTCGCGGAGCAGCTCGAGCTGCCGCGCGCGCGCGGCGGCCGCACGGTGTTCCTGATGCGCAACGTCCTGCGCGTCGCCGGCACGCCGGTGGTGGTTTCGGAGGTGGTGGTGCCGCGCGCGGTCTTTCCGGGGCTGAGCAAGCGCCTGCTGCGCGAAGGGCCCACGCTCTATGCCGTGTATCAGAAGCATTTCGGCGTCACCATCACGCGCGCCGCCGAGGAATTGCGCTCGGTGCGCGCCGACGGCGACGCGGCGCGCGCGTTCAGCCTAAAAGCCGGCGAGCCTGTGCTCGAGGTGCACCGCCTTGCCTACACGTTCGGCGACCGGCCGGTGGAGGCGCGGCGCAGCCAGGTGGACACGCGCCGGCACCACTACCGCATCGACCGGGGCGACGCGCTCTAGCTTCAGCGATCCCTGAACTTCGGCGCGCGCTTTTCCAGGTTCGCCCGCACCGCCTCGACCTGGTTGGCCGAGCCGATCAGCCGCTCCTGCTCGTAGGACTCCTGAAGCAGCCCGCTCGCCGGGTCGCTCACCACGGCGGCGTTCAGCAAACGCTTGGCGGCGCGCACCGCGTCGGGGCTGCGGCCGGCGATCTCGCGCGCGGTCTCCAGCGCCGCGGCGCGCGGATCGTTCGTCACGCGG
>Ga0187894_10007356_pt1 | contig 10423 bp, 9 predicted proteins | sample GBC1701081metaG_FD_136650 | JGI IMG/M metagenome (GOLD analysis project Ga0187894, IMG submission 136650) | White microbial mat communities from a lava cave in the Kipuka Kanohina Cave System on the Island of Hawaii, USA - GBC170108-1 metaG ... | reverse complement strand
GATCGCGAAGCCGATACCTTCGATGCCGGCCGTGCGGCCGTAGACGGCGGTGTTGATGCCGACGAGCTCGCCGTCGACGTTGATCAGTGCGCCGCCCGAGTTGCCGACGTTGATGGCGGCGTCGGTCTGGATGAAATCCTCGAACGCATTGAGGCGCAGGCCGCGGCCCGTGGCGCTGACGATCCCCTGCGTGACCGTCTGGCTGAGCCCGACCGGATTGCCGATGGCGAGCACCACGTCGCCGACGCGCAGCGTGTCGGAGCGCCCGAGGCGGATGGTCGGCAGATCGTCGAGGTCGATCTGCAGCACCGCGATGTCCGTGTCCGGATCGCGGCCGGTGACTTTTGCCGATGCCACCCGGCCGTCGGAGAGCTGCACCATCACGGCTGCGCCGCCGGGCACGACGTGGTTGTTGGTGACGATGCGCCCCGCGGAATCGACGATCACGCCCGAGCCGAGGCTGCTCTCGATGCGCTCGCGGTACAGGGGCCAGTCGTTGCCCAGCATGCTCTCGATCGGCGTGCGCGGCGCGCGATCGATCACGCGCCGCGCGGTGTAGATGTTCACCACCGCCGGAGCGCTGCGTGCCACGGCGGCGGCGTATGACGCCGGCCCGGGGCTGGTGACGACGGCCGGGGCGGGTGGGACGGAGCCGTTGCCGGGACGGCGGATGAGCTGCGGCATCACCAGCAGGATGACGAACGCCAGCGCCAGGCCGACCACGGCGAAGCGCAGGACGAAGAGCAGCAGGTTCTTGATACGGGCTTCGGGCATGCGTCGGATGGGATTGCGCGCGACGGCGCGCAGCCCCGGGAAGCCGAGGCCTTTTGTGTATAATGCCGCGCTTCCTGAGGTTCCGAAACACGTCCGGTGCGAGCGCCGGGTGCGCTCGCGCGGGACAGCAGTGCGCGTCCCGGAGCGGGCGGACAGTTCCAGCCCGCATCCGACGGCCAGTTCCGACGGCCAAAGAGGGAGAGTGGATGAGCGAAGACGTCGATCAGGGGCGGCGAAAGTTTCTGACAGCGGCGACGTACGCCACCGGTGCTCTGGGTGCGGGATTTGCCGCCGTGCCGTTCGTGGCTTCGTGGGCACCGAGCGCGCGCGCCAAGGCGCTGGGTGCGCCGGTCGAAGTAGACCTCTCCACGCTCGAACCCGGCATGCTGACCACCGTGCAATGGCGCCGCCAGCCCGTGTGGGTCGTGCGCCGGACGCGCGACATGATCGAGCGCCTCGTGACGCTCGACGACAAGCTCAAGGACCCGCAGTCCGAGGATTCCGACCAGCCCGACTACGCGCGCAACGAAGGGCGCTCGCGTAACCCGGAGTACCTGGTGCTGGTGAGCATCTGCACGCACCTCGGCTGTCTGCCGAAGCAGCGCTTCCAGGTGGGTGTGGGCGAAGGTGGACCCGACTGGCCGGGCGGTTTCTTCTGCGTGTGCCACGGCTCGCGCTTCGACATGGCAGGCCGCGTGTTCAAGGGCTCGCCCGCTGCTGCCAACCTGCGTGTGCCGCCGTATGCGTTCGTCGACGACAAAACGATCATGATCGGCGACGATGACGCGCCGGCGAAAGGAGTAGCGTGATGGCCGACGCCAGCTCCACGGCCGCCGGCGGCCGGCGCTCCCGGTTCTACGACTGGCTGTGCCAGCGTTTCCCGATCGAGGCGTTCGCGCGCTCCCAGCTGCTCGAGTACTACGCCCCGAAGAATTTCAACTTCTGGTACTACTTCGGCGTCCTGGCCCTCGTGGTGCTGGTGCTGCAGATCGTCACGGGCATCTTCCTGACGATGAACTACAAGCCCTCCGAGGCTGAGGCCTTCGGGTCGGTCGAGTACATCATGCGCGACGTCAGCTGGGGCTGGCTGATCCGCTATCTGCATTCCACCGGCGCGTCGGCGTTCTTCATCGTCATCTATCTGCACATGTATCGCGCGCTGCTGTACGGGTCGCTCAAGGCGCCGCGCGAGCTGGTCTGGATCTTCGGCATGCTGATCTACGCGGCGCTCATGGCCGAGGCGTTCTTCGGCTACGTGCTGCCGTGGGGCAACATGTCGTACTGGGGCGCGCAGGTGATCGTGTCGCTGTTCGGCGCGATTCCGGGCATCGGCGAGCCGCTGGTCGAATGGATCCGCGGCGACTACAGCATCTCCGACATCACGCTCAACCGCTTCTTCGCGTTGCACGTGGTGGCGTTGCCGCTGGTGCTGATCCTGCTCGTGGTCGCGCATCTCGTGGCGCTGCGCGAGGTGGGCAGCAACAATCCGGACGGCATCGAGATCAAGAAGACGACGGATCGCAACGGCAAGCCGCTCGACGGCATCGCGTTCCATCCGTACTACACTTACAAGGATCTGGTCGGCGTCGGTCTCTTCCTGATCCTGTTCGCGATGGTGGTGTTCTTTGCGCCCACGTTCGGCGGCCTGTTCATCGAGCCGCCCAACTTCGAGCCGGCCAATCCGCTGAACACGCCCGAGCACATCGCACCGGTGTGGTACTTCACGCCGTACTACGCGATCCTGCGCGCGGTTCCGGACAAGCTCACCGGCGCGGTGCTCATGGGCGCCGCGGTGCTGCTCTTCTTCTTCCTGCCATGGCTCGATCGCACCAAGGTCAAGTCGATCCGCTATCGCGGCCTGTCGTACAAGATCGCGCTCGCGCTGTTTACGGTGAGCTTCGTGGCGCTCGGCTGGCTGGGCCTGCAGCCGGCGGAAGGAACCTACGTCCTGCTTGCGCGCATCTTCGCCCTCATCTACTTCCTCTTCTTCCTGGCGATGCCGTTCTATACGGGCAAGTTCGAGAAGACGAAGCCAGAGCCGGAACGGGTGACCTCGCATGCATAAGCTGAACTTCGCGCGCACGGCGCTGCTGGCTCTCGCGCTGGCTGCCAGTGCAGCTTCAGCTTCCACCGGCGGCGGCGGCGCGGTCTGGGAGACGTGGAAAGCAGACAACGACATTCGCAGCACCGCGTCGCTGCAGCGTGGCGCGCGCAACTTCGTCAACTACTGCCTCGGCTGCCACTCGCTGCAGTACATGCGCTACAACCGCATCGCGCAGGACCTCGGCATGACCGAGGAGCAGGTGCTGGCGAACCTGATGTTCAGCGGCCAGCGCGCGTTCGATCCGGTGCTGAGCCCGATGCCGAACAAGGATGCCGAGAGCTGGTTCGGACGTGCGCCGCCGGACCTGTCGCTGATCGCGCGTTCGCGCGGGCCGGATTACCTCTTCCAGTTCCTCAAGACGTTCTACGTCGACGACAGTCGCGCGGCCAGTACGGGCGTCAACAACCTGCGCCTCGAAGGCGCGTCCATGCCGCACGTGCTCGCCGACCTGCAGGGCCTGCAGAAGGCGGTGTTTCACGTCGAGCGGCACACCGAGAAGGCGGACGACGGGCGTGAAGTGGTCACGCAAGTGAAGGTGTTCGATCATTTCGAGCAGCTGCGTCCGGGCAAGCTGTCGCCGGCCGAGTACGACGAGTTCGTGCGCGACACGGTGAACTTCCTCGACTACGTCGGCGAGCCGACGCGCGTGCAGCGCGAGAACCTCGGTATCTGGGTCATCGGATTCCTTCTGGTGTTCACCGGCTTCGCGTACGCGCTGAAGCTCGAGATCTGGAAGGACGTCCGCTGAAACCCGGGCGTACTCGCAACAGCGCGGCCGAGTCCTGGGAGATGAACTTGGTTTCGAGCCGCCGCTCCGTCATGACGTTGTTCTCGTCAGGACAGGACCCGTTCAGCCATCGCACGCGGCTGGTCCTGGCGGAGAAGGGCATCAACATCGACATCGTCAACGTCGAGCCGGGTGCGCTGCCCGAGGACCTGCTCGACCTCAATCCCTATCACAGCGTGCCGACGCTCGTGGATCGCGACCTGGTGCTCTACGACTCGCGGGTCATCATCGAGTACCTCGACGAGCGCTTCCCGCATCCGCCGCTGATGCCCGTCGACCCGGTGTCGCGCGCGCATTTTCGCCTGGCCCTGTACCGCATCGAGCGCGACTGGTACGGGCTCGCACAGCAGATCGAGCAGGAGGTCGACAAGAAGCAGTCGGTGCGCCTGAAGAAGATCCTGCGCGACAGCATCCTGGCGAGCAGCGACGTCTTCAAGGCCAAGCCGTTCTTCCTGAGCGACGAGTTCTCGCTGGTGGACGCGAGCATCGCGCCCATCCTCTGGCGCCTGCCGTACTTCGGCATCGACCTCGCTCCGCAGGGAGCTTCGGTGACGAAGTACGCAAACCACCTGTTCTCGCGCGCCTCCTTCCGCGACAGCCTGTCGGAAGCCGAGCAGGACATGAGGCCGTGACGGGATGGCCGGCTCGCGCCCGACGTCCCGGCGCCCGTATCTGCTGCGGGCGATGCACGAATGGATCAGCGACAACGACCAGACGCCGCACGTGGTGGTCGACGCCGAGCAGCCCAACGTGGAAGTGCCGCGCCAGTACGTGAAGGAAGGCAAGATCATTCTCAACCTGAGCCACGCCGCCACCAGCGGCCTGAAGCTCGGCAACGAGTGGGTGGAATTCAGCGCGCGCTTCGCCGGCGTGACGCGCGCGGTGCGCGTGCCGGTGCGTGCGATCCTCGGAATCTACGCGCGCGAGACCGGGCAGGGCATGATCTTCAACGAGAGCGATCTCACCCCCGACCCGCCGGGCGGCAAGCCGCCGACTCCGCCGGCTCCCGAGGAAGGCGGCCGCCGGCCGCACCTGAAAGTCGTCAAGTAAGTCCACGCGACGGTCAACAGACCCGGCGGCCCCAGCCACCCGGCACGCTCCTGTCGGTGCAGGCGCGACGTTGCGGGGACGCGAGAGAGCGGCGAAATCAACGTGCGATGCGAAGGTGCTACGGCGTCGCGGCGAACGCGCCGCGCACCCACTCGATCCGCGTTCCTTCGGCGCAATCCAGCCCGACGACGTCGAAGCGCATCGGCAGGCGCGCGAGCGCGCGGTGAGTCATGAGCAGGTGGCGCGCGGCAAGCGCAATGCGTCGCTGCTTGAAAGGCCCGATGCTGCCGAGCGCGCCGCCGTAGCTCGAGTGGCTGCGCAGGCGCACCTCCACGATCACGAGCGTCGCAGCTTCGGTCATGACGAGATCGAGCTCGCCGAAGCGACATCGGTAGTTCTCGCACACGAGCTGCAGGCCATGGGCCGAGAGATGCCGGCGGGCGATGCCTTCCGCGCACGTGCCGAGGAGCCGCCGATCCATGGCCCACAGCGTGCGCCTCGCGCGCACGCGCGCGCGTTCGCCGCTAGCGTGGCTCGCCGGCGCCGGCCGGCGGAGCGCTCGCGAGCATGCGTGGCTGCCCGTCGCGAATTTCCGCCCAGTCCAGCTCGCGCCGCACCCGTCCCTGCGGATCGATGGTCAGCCGACCGGTGACGCCGCCGATGGCGCTCGCAGTGCCGCGCACGCCGCTGCGCAGGATCGGGATGAGCCGGTACGCGTCGAAACCGAACGCGTACAGCCGGCCGCGGCGGTTCGCGCGCGCGGGCCACGCGTTGCGCACGGTTTCGCGCAGCTCGGTCGAGGCCGCATCGCTGCCGATCATCCACGGCATGTCGGGGAAGATCACGCCGTCGAGGTCGACGTTGGCCGCGACGTCGTCCTCGAATGCATCGGAGGTTGCGTACATCGGCACGTCGCCGGCGTAGTGGAAGCGCAACTGCGGTCGGATCAGCCGGCCGTGCGACGGCTGCGCCGCGACGAAGATGAACTGTACGTCGCCGCGGCGGCGCGGTTCGAACTCGAGCCGCGTGCCGAGTGTGCTGCTCAGCCGTGCGTGCCGTTCGCGGCTGTCGGACAGGCGCAGCAGCTGCAGTATGACGCCGGTGTAGTCGCTCTCTTCCGGGTTGTAGACGCCGCGAGCGATCACCTCGCCCGCGAGCACCTCGAGTTCCTCGGCAAACGCCGCCGCGACGCGCGTACCCCATTCGCCCGTCGGCACCATCATGACCCCGCGCGTACGCCCATCCGCGATCACGCGACGCGCAACCTGGCGCGCTTCGTCTTCGGGTGAGAGCGCGAACTGATAGAAGCCTTCAGGTACCTGTCGTTCGTCAGCGAGAAAGTTGAGCGCCAGCACCGGCACGCTTCCTCGTGCCGCGTCGGCGGCGGCGCTCACTTCGTCCTTGGTGAGCGGGCCGACGATGAACTGTGCCCCGTCGGATAACGCGCGCTGATACGCACCCTGGAACGTTTCGCTGGCCACGTCGTAAACGTGCACGCGCGGGCGCTGCGCTGCGTCCTGCTGGTAGTACGCCGACAGAAACCCGTCCCGGACCGCGGTGCCGGCGGCCTGCTGTCTCCCGCTCAGCGGTAGCAGCAGCGCGACCTGCGCCGGATATTCCATCGTGATCGACGATGCGCGCAGCGCTTCTTCGAGGACCGAGCTGTTGGCGGGATGCAGCGGGTAGCGCTTGCGCCATTCACGCACCTTCGCCGCCGCTCCGAACGGATTGCGATCGAGTTCGTTGAGGACGTTGCCGAACTCCAGCCAGCCCGCCAGCAGCAGGTCGGCGCCCTGCGGTGCGCGCAAGGCTATGCCGCGTGCGGCAGCCGATCGCAAATTCTGCGCGAGGGCCTGGCGGTTTGCATTCGCCTGGCCACCCGGCAGCCAGCGCTCGCGCGCCAGGTACAGTCGCGTGCCTTCCGGTGCGTTGCCGAGCGCGAACTGCGCGCGCGCCTGCACGTCCAGCACGCGCGCGGTGCTCTCGGGTGTGGTGGCGGCCGGCAGCGCACCCACGATTTGCAACGTGCGCTCGGGCTGGCCGGCGGCGAGTGCGATTTCTGCCGTCAGGAGGGAGCGCTCGCGGTCTTGCTCGGGCGTGACATTCGTTCCGAGGCGCGCGAGCGCGCGCTCCGCCTGCGCACGATCGCCTGCAGCGAGCCATTCCTCCGTCGCGCGCAGGAGGTATTGCGCCTGCGAGGGCGCGGGCGTTGCCGCCAGGCGCTCGAACATCTGCGCCGCCGCGCGATGGTCGCCCTCGCGCGCGAGCTTGTCGGCGGCTTGCACGTCCGGTGCGCGTTCGGCGGGCGGTCGCACACCGGCACCGGGGCATCCGGCAAGCATGAAGGCGATGCCGAGCAGCGCGGCGGCGCGGGCGAACGATCCGAGGTCTCGAAGTTGCATAGGCTGTCGTACTCCATGCACGATCCGTCGGACACATGCCGCGCGTCCGAGCACGTTCTCAAGTCGGGGCAGCCGTGCCGCAGCGGTGCAGCGACCGGGTTGGGCCCGCGCCGGAAGTGGTCGGGCGCCTGGCCCGGCCGAGGACACCAGTATAGTGGGCCCGAGACACGAGCGTACGCGAGCGGCGCGGTCGCAGTCAGCCGCAGAAAGCGACGTAAACGACCGGAAATCCCCATTGCCGGCCGCGCTCTACGTCGTCGCGACGCCGATCGGCAACCTCGCCGACCTGGCGCCGCGTGCGCGCGACGTACTCGCCGGCGCCGCCCTGGTGCTCGCCGAGGACACGCGTCACACCGGCCAGTTGTTCGCCGCCTGCGGCATCACCGCATCGCTCGCCTCACTGCACGAACACAACGAAGCGCAGCGCATTCCGCAAATCCTCGAACGCCTGCGCCGTGGCGAAGCGATCGCGCTCGTGAGCGACGCCGGCACTCCGCTGGTGAGCGATCCCGGATACCGGCTCGTGCACGAAGTCGCGGCCGCGGGTTTCGCCGTGCGTCCCGTGCCGGGCGCCTGCGCGGCCATCGCGGCGCTGAGCGTCGCCGGCCTGCCGAGCGATCGCTTCTCGTTCGAAGGTTTTCTGCCCGCGCGCGCCGCTGCGCGCAGCGCCAGGCTCGCCGAGCTCGCGACCGCGAGCGCGACACTCATCTTCTACGAAGCGCCGCACCGCCTCGCCGAGACGCTCGCCGACATGGCTGCGCAGTTCGGCGCTGCGCGTACCGCGGTCGTTGCACGCGAGCTGACCAAGCTGTTCGAGAGTCTTTATCGCGACACGCTGGAGAATCTTGCGCAGCGCGCCGCGCAGGATGCGGACATGCAGCGCGGCGAGATAGTGATCGTCGTGGCCGGCGCGCAGGTCGCGCCCTCCGACGAAGGCGAAGTGCGGCGTGTGCTCGAAGTGCTGCTGGCACAGCTGCCCGTCAGACAGGCCGCGGATCTCGCGGCGCAGATCACGCGAACTGCGCCGAACGCGGCCTATCGGCTGGCGCTCGAGCTCAAACGCGGCGCCTGAGTATCGGCGCGCGGGCGAGGTTGTATCGGAGCCTGCGTTCCCCTATCTTCCGCGCCCGGAGCTGGCCAGACAGTCGCTGCACGCGCAAGCGTGTGGAGGAAAGTCCGGGCTCCCAGGGCAAGGTGCCAGGTAACACCTGGGGGGCGCGAGCCCACGGAAAGTGCAACAGAGAGCAAACCGCCCAAGCGCGGCTCGCAAGGGTCGCGACGGCAAGGGTGAAACGGTGCGGTAAGAGCGCACCGCGCCGGTGGCAACATCGGCGGCACGGCAAACCCCACCTGGAGCAAGACCAAATAGGAGAGCGGGCTGCGAAAGCAGCCGCGTGCTGCCCGCACGGCTCTCGGGTAGGTCGCTCGAGCGGCGCGGCGACGCGTTCGCCAGATGAATGACTGTCCCCGACAGAACCCGGCTTATCGGCTGGCTCCTTCTTATGCACCTCACAGGCCCAGTTCGCCTCGAAGCGGACCGGGCCTCGAAGCGGACCGGGGCCTGTGAGCGTCGCGAAAAGCTCCCGTGCCAAGCCAAAGTGGGACGGCGGGGCGCCGCGAACACAAGGCCTAGTGGTCCATCCCGACGTTTATTGTCATGCCAGCTGACAATTTCGTTCTCGCTGCCCGTATTGTAAGTGGCCGAGACATCAAATAGCTTAGGGGCTGCCTGAGAATCCCCTGCTAACCCCTTGTTTACACTGCCGGCGACCCCCTCGAAACCGTTGCTTCTGGCGCTTCTAAGTGCCTGTCGGGCCTGAGATTTCGACCCAGAAACCGATTGACGGTCGCCTCGGGCCCCGCCTATAGTGGCGCGAGGTGGGAAAAAGTGGGATGAAATGGGAGCGCGGGGAGCTGGCGGGGCGTGTTTCGGGGTGCTCACAAGCTGACGTTGGATGCCAAGGGCCGGATGGTCATGCCCACCCGGTTCCGGCAGCGCATTTCCGAGCGCAGCCAGGGCCGCCTCGTCGTCACGGTCGATCGCGACCAGTGCCTGCTGCTCTACCCGCTGCCCGACTGGGAAGAAATCGAACGCAAGTTGATGGCGCTGCCGACGCTCAACGAGCAGGCGCGCCGCCTGCAGCGCCTGATGGTCGGCCACGCCACTGATCTCGACATCGACAGCCACGGGCGGGTCCTGCTGCCGCCCAAGCTGCGCGAATTCGCCGGACTCACGCGCGGCGCCGTGCTGATCGGGCAGGGCAATCGCTTCGAATTGTGGGACGAGGCGCGCTGGAACGAGCGCCGCGACGATTGGCTCAAAGGTGGCGAGAGCGGCGGCGACCTGCCTGCCGAGCTCGAATCGCTGTCGCTGTAGAGCCGCGGAGTCGCGCGCGGTGCATGAACACACGCCGGTGCTTCTCGAGGAAGCGCTGGCGGGTCTGGAAGTGAAGGCCGACGGGTTCTACCTGGACGCCACGTTTGGTCGCGGGGGACATGCGGGGGCGATTCTCATGAGGCTGGGGGCATCGGGGCGGCTGTTTGCCGTGGACCGCGACCCTGCCGCCGTGATAGCGGCGCGCGCGCGGCACGGCGCCGACCCGCGCCTGCAGATCGCGCACGGCAGCTTCGGCGATCTCGCCACGCTCGTGCCCGCCGAGCTCGCGCGCCGCGGCTTCGACGGCGTGCTCTTCGACCTCGGAGTCTCTTCGCCGCAGCTCGACGATCCCGCGCGCGGCTTCAGTTTCATGAACGACGGCCCGCTCGACATGCGCATGGACCCGACGCGCGGCGAGAGCGCGGCCGAATGGCTCGCATACGTTCCCGAGCGCGAGCTCGCCGACGTGCTGCACACGCTCGGCGAGGAGCGCTTCGCCCGGCGCGTGGCGCGCGCCGTCGTTCAGCGCCGCGGCGAACAGCCGATCCGCACCACCGCGGATCTCGCGGCGATCGTGGCGGCGGCCGTGCGCACGCGCGAGCCCGGCAAGCATCCGGCAACGCGCACGTTCCAGGCGATCCGCATGCGCATCAACCGTGAGGCCGAAGAGCTCGTCCGCGGCCTCGCCGCGGCGCTCGGACTGCTCGCCGCCGGCGGACGCCTGTGCGTCATCGCCTTTCATTCGATCGAGGATCGCGCGGTGAAGCGGTTCATGCGCGAGCAGTCGAGCGTGGCTCCGGTGTACGCGGGCCTGCCGCACGTTCCGCCGTCCGCGCGGCCGAAACTGCAGCTGGTCGGGCGCGCGGTGCGCGCGACGCCCGGCGAGGTGCAGGCGAATCCGCGGGCGCGCAGTGCGACCCTGCGCGTCG
>Ga0187894_10007355_pt1 | contig 10424 bp, 10 predicted proteins | sample GBC1701081metaG_FD_136650 | JGI IMG/M metagenome (GOLD analysis project Ga0187894, IMG submission 136650) | White microbial mat communities from a lava cave in the Kipuka Kanohina Cave System on the Island of Hawaii, USA - GBC170108-1 metaG ... | reverse complement strand
GCTGCTGACCGACCGCGACGGGCGGCTGTGCGGGACGTTCCGCAAGATTCACCTGCCCGGCACGAAGGCCGCGGACGGCTTCGCCCAGGTGTACGAGCCGTACTACTTCGCCCACGGCGACACGGGCTATCGCGTCTTCGACGCGGCCGGCGCGAAGATCGGCATCGCGATCTGCCAGGACCGTCGCTACCCGGAGAGCTATCGTGTCCTTGCGTTGCAGGGCGCCGAGATCATCCTGATCGGCTACAACACGCCGATCTCCGCGCTCGCGCTCGACCTGAACGAGCTGTGCCTGCGCTCGGGCGCGTACGCGAACCTCTGCTTCGTCGTGGGCGTCGCCAAGGCCGGCGTCGAGGACGGCGTCGAGCTGATCGCCGGCAGCGCGATCGTCAACCCGTTGGGTCAAGTGCTCGCGAAGGCCGCCACCACCGGCGACGAGCTGGTGATCGCGCGCCTCGATCTCGACCAGGCCGAGCCGGTGCGCAAGCGCTGGAACTTCCTGGGCCGCCGCCAACCCCAGCACTACGAACCGCTGCTCCAGCCAGTCACGAAGAAGGAGCCCAACCGATGAGCGCTTGCGCGAAGAGGCCTTACCGCCAATCTGGCGAAGATCGCGGACACTGCCTCCGATGAGCGCGGCTGCTGCGGCGCGCGTCGACACCATCGTCCGCGGGGGGCGCATCGTCACGGCCACCGACATCGTCGAGTCGGCAGTCGCCATCAAGGGCGACACGATCGCGGCCATCGGCCCCGAATCGCTGCTGCCACCCGCCGACCGCGTGATCGACGCCGACGGGAAGTACGTCCTGCCCGGCCTGATCGATTGCCACCTGCACGTCGGACCGGAATACGACGACTGGAAGACGGCGCCGCTCGCCGCCGCCCGGACCGGGCTCACGACGCTCCTGCCCTTCGTGGTCTACGACGAGGGCGAGACGCTGCCGCACGCCGCGGCGCGCCTGCGGGAGGAGGCCAGCGCCCTCTCGGTCCTCGACTTCGGCTTTCACTTCATCCTGAACCACGAGCCGCACATCCTGGATGGCATCGCCGAGACCTTCCGCATGGGCGTGACCTCGTTCAAGCTGTTCATGACGTACAAGAAGCGCGGCAAGCGCATGGTCTCCGACGAGTTCATCGCGAAGACGATGGAGCGCCTGGCCGAGCTCGGCGGCCTGTGCCAGCTCCACTGCGAGAACGGCGACGTCCTCTGCTACCTCGAGGACAAGGCGATCGCCGCGGGCCGGACCGCGCCCGCGCACTTCCCGCAGACGTGCCCGGACTGGACGGAGGAGGAGGCGATCAACCGCGCCATCCTGATCGGACAGCTCACCGACTGCCCGGTGTACGTCGTGCACCTCTCGACCAAGCTCGGGCTCGAACGCATCAAGCGCGCGCAGGCGGAGGGGCGCCGCGTGTGGACGGAGACGTGTCCACAGTATCTGCTCCTCACCGACAAGGAGATGGAGCGCCTCGGCCCCTTCGCGAAGATCGGACCGCCCTTGCGTCCGGCCGACGGCCCAGACCGCGCGGCGCTCTGGGCGGGCACCGAAGCCGGCTTCATCGCCACGGTCGCGAGCGATCACTCCCCTCGCGCTCCCGCGGCCAAGGAGCCCGGCCGCAAGAACATCTTCGTCGACCCCGAGGGCAAGCCGATTCCGTTCGGGGCCCCCTCGCTCGAGACGCTCGTGCCGCTCGTGTATCACGAGGGCGTCGTGAACCGGGGCTTGCCGATGACGTGGATGGCCCGCGTGATGGCCGAGAATCCCGCGCGCATCTTCGGCCTCTACCCGAAGAAGGGCGTGATCCGCGTCGGCGCCGACGCGGATCTGACGATATGGGACCCCGTGCCCGAGGGGACGATCGAGCGCGCGCGCCACCTCGGCATCGCCGGCTTCACGCCGTACGAGGGCTGGAAGGTGCGCGGCAAGCCGTGGATGACCCTGCTGCGCGGCCAGGTCGTGCTGAACGCCGAAGGCGTGCTGGAGCAGAAGCCGGGATACGGGCAGTATCTGGCCCGGAAGAGCCCGCAGCCCCCGATCTCAGGAGCAGTCCGCTAGTGCCCGCGGACTACCTCGACCGGCTCGCGGCGTTCGCAGCGGGGACGCGCTTCGACGCGCTGCCCGCCTCGACCGTCGCGGCAGTAAAGCTCGTGCTGCTCGACACGCTCGGCGCCATCATCGCGGGCGGCGCGCTCCCCGAGAACGCGAGGCTCGCAGACCTGGCTGGAGCGCGCTCGCGCGGCGGGCGATGCGCGCTGCTCGGGCACGGCGCGAAGGCCGATCCGTTCTGGGCCGCGCTGGCCAACGCCACGGCCGGAGTCGCGCTCGAGATGGACGAGGGCAATCGGCTCGGCGGCGGACACCCGGCCATTCACGTGATCCCGGGCGCCCTCGCCGTGGCGGAGGAGCGCGGGCTCGACGGCCGCCGGCTCATCGAGGGCATCGTGGCCGGGTACGAGATCGGCTCTCGGCTCGGCGGCGCGACGACGCCCCGGGCCAACGTGCACTCCCACGGGACGTGGGGCACCATCAGCACCGCCGTCGCCGTGGCGAGGCTCGGCGACCTCGATGCCGCGGCACTGCGCGAGGTGATCAACCTGGCGGCTTCGATGAGCCCGGCCAACACGTGGACGCCGGCGCTCGAGGGCGCCACGATCCGGAACCTGTACCCGGGGCGCAGCGGCTTTCAGGGCATCCTCGCGGTGGACCTTCATCGGGCCGGCTTCACCGCCCTCCGCGACGCGCCATCGGACGTGTACGGAACCATCCTCGCCGAGCGCTTCACGCCCGCCCTCGCGGTCGAGGATCTGGGCGAGCGCTACCGGATCGAGGACAACTACTTCAAGTTTCACGCGTGCTGCCGCTACAACCACTACGCGCTCGACGCGCTCGCCGACGTGCGGCGCGAGCACGCCTTCTCGCCCGATGACGTTGCCGCCGTCCAGGTCCTCACCATTCCGTTCGGGCTCCGGATGGCCGAGCCGAACCCGCCGAGCATGCTCGCCGCGAAGTTCTCGATCCCGCACGCGGTCGCCGCGTCGCTCGTGCTCGGTCACGCCGGACTCGCCGCATTCGAGCCGGCCGCCGTCGGCGATCCGCGCATCCGCGATCTCGCCCGCCGCGTCCTGGTGGAGGCCGATGCCGAGATGGGGCCCCGCCGCACCGACTATCCCACGGCGCGCGTGCGCGTCCTTCTGCGGGATGGCCGGGCGTTCGACGCAACGACCACGATCGTCCGCGGCGACGCGCTGAACCCTGTCTCCGCCGACCTCGTCGTCGAGAAGTTCCTCTCGCTCGCCGCACCCGTGATCGGCGATGAGCGAGCGCACCAGGCCGTCGACCTCGTGAACAAGACCGAGACCGCCGAAAACGCGCGCGACCTGACCGCGCCGTTCACGAACCGATGAACCGCCCGGCGCCGACCATGGCCGTGCGAAGGGAACGGACTCCAATGATTGCGCAGAGGCGCGGAGCGCTCGCTGTCGTCGTCCTCGCCATGATGACCGGCTGCGCCAAGGGTCCCATCGGGGGCCAGCTCATGCTGCCGGGCCGCGCGCCCGAAGCCGCCAAGATCAGCTATGAATCGAGCCTGTTCGGCAAGACCGGCAAGCTGTCGACGACGCTGCCGAGCGGCGAGAGCTTCTCGGGGCGCTACACGCTCGACCCCGGCGCGCCTGACAGGAGCATGACGGCAAAGCTCGAGGGCGATCAGGGGACCACGATGACGTGCCGGTTCACGCTCAACGAGCCGGGCATCGGACCGGAAAAGGGCGGCGTGGTGACCTGCGATCTGTCGTCGGGCGGGACGTTCGTCGCGCGGTTCTGAGCGCGTTCGGCTCCGGCGGCCCGCTGCGCCCCTCGAACAGGCCGGCGGATCAGGCGATCGAATCCTGCGGGAAGGGCTCCTCGTCCTCGGATGCGAACGCCGCGATGCCGTCTCCGTGGGCAACATTTGCCGGGTGTGACCGCCCATGGATCAGCTCGCACCAGCGCCGATTGTCGTCGCCGCCTGCCTCGGCGCTTCCGTAGGCCGTGCCGCGAGCCGTCGCCAGGATGTCGTCGACGCCGGCGCGACACGGCGAATGCGCGTCACACCAGTGCACATCGAGGATTTCCTGCATCGGATCGGCATCCGGCTCGCAGGTCGGGCAGTACGCGCGCGCTACGGGGGGCTTCTCCACGGGGAAGTCCGTCACTTCCGGGGCCTGTTGACCACCCAGGGCCTCATGTCCATCTATCAATCAAGCTAGCAAGAACAGCGCCAAGAACCGACAGGATTTTTCTCGCCAGACGACCCCTCTTGGGGCCAGGCCGGCGTCACCCCTCTGTCAGTGTCAATGCGCGACGAGGAGGCAATGTTCCCGCCGCCTCGGTCGCTTCGCCCTGTCGGCTCGCGGGCCGGCTTCGGCGCCTACGGCACGCGACCGCCGTCGCTCCGTCCCCCGCGCCGCCAGAGCAGGACGGCGAGCGGCGCGATCGCGGCGAGCGCGAGGGCGCTGTCGAGTGCGATCGCTCCCGCCACGCCGATGCCGGTGGCGAGCAGCCCGAGCCAGAGCGCGCCGAGCGGCCCCGTGCCGATGCACGCGGAGAGGATTCCCATGGCGCCGCCGCGGCGATCCTCGGGCGCGGCGAGCAGGACGAGCGTGCTCTGCATCGTCGCGAATCCGGATTCCGCCGCGCCCATCGCCACGATGATGGCCAGACACAGCCAGGACCAGCGCGATCCCGTGAAGAGGATCAGCAACGCCGGCGCGACGATGACCGCGCCGGCGAACAGGCGCCTGTGGGAAATGAAGCCGCGGCGCGAGGCGATGACGAGCGCGCCGATGAGCGAGCCGAGGCCCTCGGCGGCGACCAGACCGCCCAGCCATTCAGGACCGACCTCGAGCACCTCGCGCGCGAAGACCGCGAGCATCTGCTGGTAGGGAAACACGAGCACGTTCATGGCGATCGTGATGCCGAGCACCGCGCGCACCGTCGGCTCTTCCCAGGCCGCGCGGACGCCCGAGGCCAGGGTCGCGATCACGGACGTGGAGGCGCCGCGCGGGCCTCGGTCGATCCGAGTGCGAAGCGGCCACGCCACGACGAGGCCGATCGCATAGCAGAGCGCCACGCCGCCGAAGCAGACGGCGGGCGGGAGCGCGGCGAGCCCGAGGCCCGCGAGGACCGGCCCGATCATCTTGGCGAGTTGCATCGACACCGTCTCGAGCGACAGGGCCGTGGCCACGCTTGCCGGCCCGACCAGCGAGTAGAGCGCCGTGCGCCGCGCGGGAAAGTCGAGCGCCCAGAGCGCGCCGAAGAGCACTTCGAGCGCGACGAGGGGCCCGTACGTCCCGCGGCCCGTCGCGAAGACGAGCGCCAGCGCGAGCCCCGTCAGCGCGCCCAGTGCCTGCGTGCACAGCAGCACGCGTCCTCGATGGGCTCGATCGGCGACGACGCCGGCGAACGGGCCGACCGCCAGCATCGGCGCCGAGCGGAGGAAGGCGGCGAGCCCGACCATGAACGGGGAGCCCGTGAGCGAGAACGCGAGCCAGCCGAGAATGACCACGTCCATCCAGCGAGCGGTGCCGAGGCAGAGACCCGAGAGCCAGAGCCGCCGATAGGACACGTCCTCGAGGACCAGCGCGAAGGCGGGGCGGCCGGCCGACGTGCCGGACCGCGGAGCGACGCTGCTCACCCGACCATGTCTAGCACGAAACGATCCGGGTCAGGGCAATGCTCGCTGTCGCCAGTCACCTCGCGAGAGGCGGTAGAGGACGTGAGGGCGGAGCGGATGACCGAGTGCCAGGCCGGGGTGCTCGAAGTCGTCCGACGGCGATCGCGTCATCCCCAGCCGTTCCATCACGCGTCTCGACGGAAGGTTCGCGACAACGGTGAACGAGACGATCTCGGCGAGCCCCGCCTCCGTGAAGCCGAACGCGAGCGCCGCCATGGCGGCCTCCGTCGCGTAGCCCTTGCCCCAGTGCGCGGTCGCGAGGCGCCAGCCGATCTCCACGCACGGGGTGAAGGGCGCCTGGAAGGACGGAATCGAGAGGCCGACGAAGCCGATGAAGTCGGCCACGCCGGGGATCTCCACGGCCCAGGCGCCGAACCCGTGGCGCGCGAAGTGCGCTCGAATCCGCGCGACGAGCGCGTCGCTCTCCGCTCGGGCCAGCGTCGCGGGAAAGAACTCCATCACACGCGGATCGGCGTTCATGGCGGCGAACGGAGCGAGATCCTCGTCGCGCCAGCCGCGCAGCCGAAGGCGTGCGGTCGCGAGCTCGGGACAGGCGCTCACGGTTGACCCGAGACGTTCACCGGAGCGCGATTCGTCGTCCGCTCAGACCGGGTCGACGAGGCCATAGGCCTCGCGCGCGACCTGTTCCGAGATCACGCCCTCGGACAGATCTCGCTTGACCAGATCCCGGTCGCGCTCGTGCGGATCGCCGTAGCCGCCGGCGCCCGGCGTGACGATGGCCACGGACTGGCCGGGACCGAGGAACCCCTGCGCGCCGACCGGCGGCGCGACGCCGGGGCTGTAGACGATCCGGCACCGCCCTCCGTCCTGGCCGCCAAAGAGTCCCCACGGCGCCGAGCGCCGCCTTGAGCCGTGGACGAAGGCGTGGCACTCGTGCCCCTCGGCGCGGATCTGACGCCACAGACCCAGGCCACCGCGCCAACGGCCGGGGCCGCCCGAGTCCTCCACGAGCGCGTAGCGCTCGACGACCAGCGGGTACTCCGCCTCGAGCGCCTCGACGGGCAGATTCGAGGTGTTGGTGATGTGCACGTGCACGCCGTCGAGGCCGTCCTTCGTCGCGCGGGCGCCGGAGCCGCCGCCGATGGTCTCGAGGTAGACGTAGAAGCGCCCGGTGCGCGGGTCGACGCCGCTGAACGTCGACGACACGCACGCGCCGTTGCAGGCGGCGATGATCCGATCGGGGATCGCGGGCGCGAGCGCGCCGTGGATCAGATCCACCACGCGCTGGCAGGTCTGTGTGCGCGAGTTCACCGCGGCCGGCGGCGCGCAGTTGAGCATCGTGCCGGGCGGCGCGGACACCGAGATCGGCCGGAACAGCCCGGCATTGGCGGGAATGTCGGGGCCGACCAGCGTCTTCACCGCGTGAGATCGCTCAGGAGGAGGCCGAGCGCGCACAGGATGCCCGGATGGCGCGGCACGAGCACGCGAGGGATCTCGAGCTCGCGGGCCAGGCGGGCCGCGTGCAGGGGCCCCGCGCCGCCGAACGCCACCAGCGCATACTCCCGCGGGTCGTGCCCGCGCTGCACCGAGATGACGCGGATCGCCCTCGCCATGGTCGACGTGACGATGCTGACGATGCCCTGAGCCGTGGTCATCACGTCGAGACCGACCTGTCGTCCCAGCCGCGCGATGGCCGACTCGGCGCGGCCGCGATCGATCTTCATCCGACCGCCGAGGAGATGCTCCGGGTTGAGCGTGCCGAGCACGACGTTCGCGTCGGTGACGGTGGGCTCCTCGTTGCCGAGCCCGTAGCACACGGGCCCCGGCGCGGCGCCGGCCGAGCGCGGCCCGACTTTCAGGAGCCCGCCGGCGTCGACGTAGGCGATGGATCCCCCGCCGGCGCCGACGGTCTGGATGTCGAGCGCCGGGGCCCGGAGCGGATACCCGTGCACCTCGACCTCGCCGGCGAGCTTGGCCCGGCCATCCTCGACGAGCGAGACGTCGGTCGACGTGCCGCCCATGTCGAACGTGATCACGTGGCGCAGGCCGGCGGCGAGGGCCACCTCGAGACCGCCCACGACGCCCGTGGCGGGTCCGGACAGCACGGTGCGCACGGGCTCGACCCGCGCGGCGTCGAACGACATCACGCCGCCGTTGCTCTGCGTGATGTGCGGCGCCGCCGCGATGCCGACCTCGGCGAGGCGCGGGCCCAGCCGCTCGAGATAGCCGGCCATCACCGGGCCCAGGTACGCGTTCACGACCACCGTGGACAGCCGCTCGAACTCGCGGAACTCGGGCGCGACCTCGTGTGAGCACGTCACGAAGACGCCGGGACACTCGGCCTCGACGATGCCGCGCGCTTCGCGCTCGTGGCGCGGGTCGACGTAGCAGTAGAGGAAGCAGATCGCGATCGCGTCGACGCCCGCCCCGCGGAGCGCCCGCGCCGCCGCGCGCACCTGGCTCGCGTCGAGCGCCGCCTCGACGCGACCGTCGTGGCGCAATCGCTCGCGCACCTCGTATCGCCGCGCGCGGGGCACCAGCACGAGGGGCTTGTCCGCCTGCAGGTCGTAGAGGTGCGGCCGGCGCTGGCGTCCGATCTCGAGCAGGTCCCGAAAGCCGTCGGTCGTGATGAGCCCGGTCACCGCGCCGCGATGCTGGATCAGCGCGTTCGTGGCGACGGTGGTGCCGTGCCCGAAGTAGGACACGTCCCCCGGCGGGGCGTCCGCCGACTCGCGCAGGCCTTCGACGACGCCGAGCGCGATGGCCCTCGACGGGTCGTCGGGCGTGCTCGGCACCTTCCAGACGCGGATCTCGCCGGTGGCATCGTTCACGAGACAGACGTCGGTGAACGTCCCTCCCGAATCGACGCCGACTCGCCACATGCCTTGCCGCGATCCTCCGCCGTAGTCTTCGATGCGCGCGTGACTCGTGCGCGACGGGACATTCTTGCGTAACGGTGCTGGCGGCGCAACCGCCGATCGGGGGTAAAGCGGAGTCAGCGCCGCATTCCCGCCACGGCCGCCGTCTCCCGCCGCTGCCCCGCTCCACACCGTGCCGACTGCACGTGCCGGCAACGCGCCGGGTGGGGCGGGGGCCCTCCCCGCGGGACACGCTGCGTCGCAGGAGCCCCGAGGGCACTCGGCGGGGCCACGAGATCCATCGTGTTCGGCTTCGATGATCCGCAGAGGCAACGGTCCCGCGGGGAGGGCCCCCGCCCCGCCCGGCGCCGCGCGTCCAATGAACGCCCGCGAGACCACCTCACGTGGTGGCGGCGGAACACCAGACCGTGGGGGATGGGTCCTGGAAATCCCACACCCGACTTGATCGGCTACGTGAACCGCTTCACGGTTGCGCGGAACGTAAGGGGGCGCGCGACGCGGCGATCGATCCTCGCTCTACACGACGAAGGGGGCCGCACCTCGGCCCCCTTCGTGACATCCGTGGTTCGGATGGCTGGGGCGATCCCTTCAGTGGCGACCGTGGTCGCCGTGATTCCCGTGATGACTGTCGCCGTGGTTCCAGTTTCCGTGCGGATGGTGGATCACTCGGTGGGGCTGCCAGCGCGTGCCCCAGACTGGTGTCCAGTGCGGCGGCGCCGAGCGGTACCAGTGGTGCCACTGCCAGGGCGCGGCGCGATAGTAGCCGACGGGCACGGCCAGCAATGGCCGCGGCACGTACGCGGGCGCGAGCGCGGCCCACGGCCCGCGATACCCGTACGACGCGAACCACACGCCGTTGCTGAACACGTAGTACTGGTTGCCGTAGTAGAAGTAGTTGGCCGGCACCGCGGGGGCGTACGCGACCGGCGTGCCCGGCACCACCACGAGGTGGGGCGGCGCAGGCAGATCGATCCCGAAGGTGGCCTCGGCTCGTCCGAGCCCCGTGAGGCCCATGAGCGTGAGCCCGGCGAGGGCGCCGATCACGCGTCGTAGCATGGCTCGTTCCTCCTCCTCGACGCCTCTCGAGCTGTCGTGATCAGTAGCAGCGCCCGTGCTTCACGTGCCCGGGCGGGCACCAGCCGCGGGCGACGACGTGATGCGGCACTCGCCGGTAGACCGGGGCGTAGTACGCGCGAGGCGCGACGACCACGGGCGGGGCCGGCGCGACGACGACCGGAGCCGGCGCATACACGACGGGAGGCGGGGCGTACACGACCGGAGGCGGCGGCGCGTACACGACGGGGGGCGGCGCATACACGACGGGAGGGGCGGGCGCGTACACGACCGGCGCCGCCACGGCAGGACGGCCGACCACGCCGCCGAACACTCCGGCCCCCGAGATGATCTGGTTGAAAACGGCGAACGCTCCCAGCGCGAGCGCGGCGTCCGTCGACGAGCCCGCGAACGCGAGCGCCGGGCTCAACAGCACGAGAATCAGCGCGACCGCCATGCCCCTCTTCATGTCCCGTCCTCCTTCGTCCCCTGCGTTGTGGCGGGCACCGATTTCACCCCGCCTGTGAACATTCGTCGGGGCACGACCCGCGCCTATTCCAGCGCCAGGCGCCGTTCCGGAAAGATGTACAAACTACCTGCCGGATGTAAGAAATATCAGGCGGCGCGGGCTCCTCCGACGCCGGCGGCGCCTCGCGCGAGACGATCGCTCCTGGACGCCAGAGTAATCGCGGTCTTGAGCGGCACGCGCGATGGCGACTCGACCCGAGCTTGGCACGCGGATTGACCGTCCCGGATAACCGCCATGCGGGCGCTTTCCGGTCGAAGGCTCACTGTCGTCGGTCTCGGACTCGCCTC
>Ga0187894_10007354_pt1 | contig 10425 bp, 8 predicted proteins | sample GBC1701081metaG_FD_136650 | JGI IMG/M metagenome (GOLD analysis project Ga0187894, IMG submission 136650) | White microbial mat communities from a lava cave in the Kipuka Kanohina Cave System on the Island of Hawaii, USA - GBC170108-1 metaG ... | reverse complement strand
TGCCGACCGAAGCGCGGAACGCGTCGCGTGGTTATTTGATCGGCGTCCACGGCTCGCTCGCCACGCTCGGAATCGCGATGCAAAGCGGCCGGTTTTTCGATGCAACCGACCGTCGGGATGGAGCGCCGGTAACGGTGGTGAGCCAGGCGCTCGCGGCAGAGCTCTGGCCCCGCGGTTCCGCCGTGGGACGTCAACTGCGGCTCCGGGCGCTCGAGGGCGAAGGGGCGCCGTGGCGAACCGTGGTTGGTGTGGCTGGTGACGTGCGGTGGGGCTCCCCTTTTTCGCGGGATCGTAGCCCGGCGGCCGTGTATCTGCCGCTCGATCAGGCGGCGGTTCGGGGCGCGAGGCTGCTGATCAAACACCGCGGTAAAGAGGAGGCCGCGCGAGCCGCGATCGTGGAGACCACGGCGGCTGTGGATCCCGACCTGCGACTGGATCGACCGCAGAGCTTCGAGGAGATGCTGGAGAAAAGCTCGGCGATCGTGACCGCGACGGCGAAGATGTTCGGTGGCTGCTTTCTCTTCGCGCTGCTGCTCGCGGTGACTGGAACCTATGGACTGGTTGCCCGAACGATCAGCCGGCGAACCCGCGAGATCGGTATTCGGCGGGCGCTCGGCGCCAGCGATCGGCGAATTCTCCGCCTGCTCGTTTGGCAGGCGGGCCGGACGCTGGGGCTCGCCGCGGTGATCGCCCTCCCATTCACCAGCGTTGCCGCGTTAGGCATGGCGCGGCAGCTTCCGATCGAGCCGTCGATCGCGCTCTTGACCGCGGTCGCCGTGTCGGTGTCGATCGCGGCCACGGTGCTCGCGGCGACCTGGCTGCCTAGTCGGCGCGCGGTCCGGATCGAGCCGCGAGATGCGCTCTGGCGCGATGGGTAACGAGAGGTGGACCGAGGTGACGGCGTCAGCCGGCGTGACGCTCTCATCGCGGCGGCTGCGGCTCTTCCCGCGAGCGCCTGGACCGCTCGCTTGCCTCGTCGCTGGTTCCGCTACGACCTGATCGACCTCGGCGCGCGCGAAGCATCTTGCAGCATCCCGAGCGCCACGACGGTGAACGGCCACCAGGGCGGCGGGCAGGAAGACGAGAAGGGAGAGCAACAAGCGGAGAATAATTCTCGAATGAGGCGCCATACCCTGGACCTACTTCGGCAGGTGGCTGGCGCAATACTGCTTCAAACTCTCAATGAGTTGGGGGCCGAAAGGTTCGCGCATCAGTGCCGTGCGCTGCAGTCGCATCTTCATGTAGGCGGTGTCGGCGCAGAGGATGGGTGACATCCGCGTGTAGGTGATTGACGAGGGGGGTCCAAGATACAGCACGGCATCAAACTGCTCCTCCATCGGCAGGGAGCGCCATTGAGCCCGCTGAATCGGCACGGCCTTGCCGTCCTTCTGGGGCACCATGGTCCCGCTCGTTGGGGCAAAGAAGGTAAAGTCTGCTGCCCCGAGCACTGTTCCCCGAACGATTGTCAGGCTCGGCTTCGGCCATGCCCGGATGTCAGCTTGAAGACTGTCCAACTTCGCGTTCGTGTTCGTCCAGATGGTGAACATCTTGATGCCTGCTTTTTCCAATCGCTCGGGGAGCAGCTGCAATCGCGGATCATTCGTCGGTTCTACCAAAAGCGACTTTCGCAGGAGGTGCCAGCCACCGTAGATCACTAGCGCACGGCGCCCCTTGTCGAGCACCTCTCGTTGGACGACGTCGTACAGACTGATTTCGCGACGTTCAATCCACTTTCGCGTATCCGCGCTCGATTGCACCACGTCCCAATTGATCGGTGGATCGCCGAGGAGCACGCGCAACTGACGGTCGCGAGGCAGCGATACATTCACGGACCGCACGGCGCGGAAGAACTCCTCATAAATCGGCCGATCGGCTGGGCCGTGCGGCATCGTGATGTTCTCCCAGACCTGACGGAGCTGGCTGTAGGGGACGTCTTCGCCGCGGACGAAGCGATCCATGACGTCTTGGTACAGCGAGTTGCCGACCTCCACGACGATGTCGTCGACGGTAGCGGCGAACCGCTCGTCGCGAATCAGCGAGAGCCGAAACGCGTGACCCTGCTCATTGCCATGATTCCCTTCATCCATGGCGACGATTCGGTGTGAACTAAACGCACCCACAATGGCGCCGATTGGCTCCAGGGGTACGGCTGGACGCGAGGTGACGCTCTGCTGAGCGCCGCTCGGCATCGTGGCGAACGCCAGGGTCAACAACGAGAGTAATGCTGAAGTCTGCATAGACTGCATAGATATGGAAACCTTTTTTCTGAAGAAACGTATCGTGTGCTCGACCGGCGAGCGTTAGGCACCGGCGCGCTCCCTCGTCGGCATCGGCCAGCACGACGTCGTGCCATAGGGGCGAACGGTAAAGGGGCTCGTTCCCACCTTCCACGACAGCCGGTAGCGGAGCAGATCGTTCAACCGGTAGCCGCTCTCGAAGGAGAGCTCACGCCGACGCTCCTCGATGACGTTGGCAACGGCCTCCGCCTGGTTCGCGGCCGTCAGCGCCAGCAGACCGACTTGGGCTCGGCGCGTATTCAGGATCGTCATCGCGTCCGCCACCTGTCCCTGTTGCGCGAGCGCCTCCGCCAGGCTCAACTGCGCCTCGCGATAGCTGGCAAGACGGTTCGGTGAGTCGAGCGCTGGATATTTGGTCGTAATCCAGAGCGGCACACCCGGCAACGACGATGTTCGGTTCGCGTTGGCGACCAACACCCGCGGGTCGTTCAGATTCCGGAGGGCGTTCGCGACGGTATACGATCCCTGTTGATTTGCCATGCGGAACAGCTGGTTGTTGCGGCGGGTGTTCTCCGCTCCCCGCTGCGTCAGGGTTTCGTATCCTGACGTCACTTGCTGCGCGGGAGCAGCCACCTCAGTCCACTTCTTGAGATCGAGCTTCACCCGGGCCAAACCGGTCCGGGCCAACTGGAGGATGTCGGTCGCATTCGCCTGTTGTGCCAGCGTGACCGCTTCGGTGAACTGTTGCTCCGCGATGGCCAGCGCCGCTGACGGCGGCTGTTCTGGTCCGCGGTCGAAGGCGACCGAACAATAGGTTTCGCCAAAAAACAGGTACGTATACGCCCCGTAGGCGCGCACCGTGGCCATCGCGGTACTGCGATTGTTTACCTGCGGGTCGCTCCACCCCTGCAGGCGACGGTACACATCATTGGCCTGGTATCGAGCGGTATGCATCGGTACCTGCAGACCGAAACCGTTGGTACAGCTGCCGCCTGAATAGCTCTCCTCGTCGGCGGCCAAGTTGCGCTCGCCCCATACGGTGAGGACCGGAAGCACCGCCGAACTCTCGAATTCATCCGACTGGAGCGAGGTCGTAAATGCGTAGTTCGCAAAAGCACACTCGAAATCGCCGATGACACTCAACACCAGCACGGGAGCCAGCGTCGGATCGTCGAGCTGTTCGGTGGGAATCCGACCCGGGAAGTCGACGTCGAGGATACTCTCGCAAGCGCTGAGTGCGAGGGCAGCGAACGCGGCGGTAGCAGCTCCGATATAGCGCACTCGAACAGCGAGGGTACGCAAAAGCATTGGCATTATCTCGATCTCCGATGGACGGTCCGCATGATCAGAAGGTGAAACGAACCGCGGTTCGGAACCGTGCGGCTTGAGGTAACTGGCCGTCCACGAACCCGCCGTCAGTCCTCGGAAAATTTTGAGACATCTCAGGATCAATCCATTGCTCTCCAAAGGACGTCTTCTGCTCGCGCCACAGGATGGCGAGATTCTCACCCGAGAAGGTGATTGATCCCCGCGCAGCACCAATCCAACGAGCGACCTTTTCGGGCAGGTCGTACGTGGCGGACACGATCCGGAGCTTTGCGAACCCGGCTTTCACAAGCCCAGTCGCTCCCGAGGAGGTGACATCGCCACTCAGTCTGAGCCCGATATATCCTGAAAGGACCGGATCGCCTTGGAGCGCTGCCAGCGAGGTGTAGGAGACGGCATTCGCCGAGTGGATGTCGGACGACAATTGTCGCAGACCGCCTACGTAATCGACGAGGCCAAGGATCCTGAGCCGCCTCCCGAGAGAGATCGTACTGCTCAAGCTCCCATTCCAGGACGGCGTTGGCCTTCCAAAGTAGACTCGAGGCGCTTGCGTGCAGGGAACGACGGTGCCATCGCCATAGCCCAAATCCGTCCCCCCTTCACACATCACGTTGGTACCCACCGGAAGCTGAACGCCGCTGACGGTCGTCCTCTGGACGGTCGAGTTGACCACGCGCTTGTAGAAGAACGAGCCAGGCGCGAACCCTTCGACATTCCATTGGGCGATATGAAATAACCCAACAAACATTGGCGGCACGCCGCCAAGATCGAGGATCCTGAGATCATTGGTGGCAAGAGTGAATCGGAGGTCGAGCCCAAAATGGCGCGAGCTAATGGGGGTGCCGTCGATCGCGAGCTCGATGCCCCGATTTCTGGTCATCCCGATATTCGTCAACCGATTTCCGGGAAACCCCGTGGATGGCCGGAGGGGGGAGGCGAGAATGGCATCCTTCACCTTCTTGTTATAGAACGTGAACTCGATCCCGAGGCGTTGTTTGAACAACCCCGCGTCGATCCCAACCTCGAGTTCTTCACCCACCTCGGGCTTGAGGTCGGGGTTACCAATCGACGTCGGTGTAATACCGGATTGCCCCGTGCGTTCCAGGATGGCCCGATAGGTTTGAATCGCTGCGAACACATCAGGCTGCTGCCCGGCTCGGCCCCACGCGCCACGGAACCGGAGCTGGCTAATGAGACTCGAGTTGACCAGGAACGACTCTTCGGAGGCGACCCACGAGAGGGCAAGTTTCGGGTAGTAGGCAGCATTGAAATTTGCGCCAAACGCGCTGTTATCGTCGGCGCGGATCGCCATCGTGAGGAAAAGACGGTTTTTGTAGGCGAGTTGCTCTTGGCCGTAGACCCCGAGGGTCTTGTTCTCGACATACTCTTCTGTAGTGGTGACCGCTGACGAGCCGCCGAGATCCCCCGGGCCAGGGACGGCGAATCCAGAACCCTCAGAGTTTATTTGCTGGTTTAGCCTATAGTAGTACTGCGCGCCAGCCGAGGTCGTCGCCACGAAGCTCTTGCTGACGTTCCAGTCCGCCGATGCGCCATAGTCCAGCGTGAGAAGGGTGGCTCGGTATGCGTTCGTGCCCTTGAAGCCGTTGCCAAACGGAGAGAACCATACCGGGATTCGACCCGGGGGGGACTTTTCGACGAGCGCCGACGAAAAATTGTTGGTGAAATCGGGCCCGACCGTCAGACGATGCCGAAACCACGGCAGCGGATTGTGCCGAATTGCCAGGCTGAGGACGGTCCGATCATTGTTGTCGTAGGCAAAAACGTGCTCATAGTCCTGAGGGAGGAAGGCGAAATAGCCTCGGGTGAGCCCATTCCAGCCGGTCGTGTTTGGGTTCGCCGGATCAGGTTCACAGGCCAGCAAACTGCAGGGCGCAATCAGGGCCCGCGTGACCGTCGTCACCCCGGAGGCACCACGGGTCTTGGAACGAACCGCGCCCAGACTCAGGTCGAGCTTGAGCTTGGCGTTGGGGGAGGAATAACTGAGGTTGCCACGTGCGGCGTACTTGTTTTGCCAGTTATAGCTGAGGTAGCCCTCGTCCCGATTGATATCGGCGGAAAAGAAATACCGCAATCGTTCAGACCCGCCACTCAAGTTACCACCGAGCGCGTACACACCACCCGTCGTAAAGACAGGCGCATCACCCCGACTTGCATTGAGCTCGAGTGGTCTGTATCCGTGGATGGCGCCGTCCCGACCGATGTAGTGAATGGTCGGATAGCGACCTTCGGGATTCATCAACCACGTCGTCCCGGCCCCGCCATGCATTTCAAAGACGGGCCGGCCCTGCGTGCCTCGCTTGGTAATGATCTGAATGACCCCGTTGCTCGCCTCGGTACCGTAAATCGTCGCCGCCGAGGGACCTTTGAGCACCTCGATCGACTCGATTTCCTCCGGATTCAAGTCGTTCACCCGGGATGGTTGCGCGAAGGCGGTACGGTACGCTTGGCTTGCTTGCGCGTTGGTGTTGTTCGACCGGACGCCATCGATGTAGATGAGTGGCTCGTTGGACAGCGACAAACTGCCGGAACCCCGGATTCGGGTGACACCGCCAGACCCGACGTCGCCGCTGCCGCGCAGGACACGGACGCCAGGCACAGCGCCGAACAGAAGATCCTGCACCTTGGAGGGCGGGGCGATGATGATATTGTCGGCCACGTTGACCCGGCCGATCGCATTGCCGAGCGTCCGCCGTTCGCTTCCTCCCGGGGTTCCCGTCACCACGACCTCGTCCAGATTGATCGCACTCGGCGTTAGGCCGACATCGACCGTCACCTCAGCACCGCTCACGATCACCGCGGCCGCAAACTTCTGATATCCGATCCGCCGCGCAATGAGGGTATAGCTTCCCGCGGGAATATCAGCCAACCGATACCTTCCGTCCCTGCCTGTTGTTGCCTTCCACTGCGTTCGATCGAGAATGACCTCTGCGCCTGGCAATCCCTGGAGCGTCTTGGCATCGGTCACCTGACCCATCACGACACCAACCTCAACCACGGTCGGTCGCTGGACCGGCGGACCACGCCTTACGAGCGACGCCTTCCCATCCCGCTGAAGCACGATATCCACGCCCGCATCCGACAACACGTCGGTGAGCGCCGCAGCCACCGTGATGGCCTCGGCCCGCAAATGCACCCGCTTCTCCAACGGCAGGACATCGTCGCTGAACATGATCCGAAGTCCCGCGCGCTGCGAAATCACTAAAAGCGCTTGCTTGAGGGTCAAACCCTCCAGGTCGAGCGCAAGCCGCCTGAGGAGGAGTGGTGTCCGCGCTAGGTCGACCGGAACAACCGTGTTGCCGGAGGCCACGAGAAATCGGGGTGCACGATCGGCACCGTCCGTAAGGACCTGCGCGCTGCCCGCCCGTGCCGACATCAGCATCACTCCAAGCGAGACAAACGCCACCATCGTCCCTACTGATCTACGCATTGCGAAGCTCCTCTCATGAGCGACTCGCAACCGATGCGAGCGTCTGGCCTTCACGCGGCACTCACCTATTGGCTCACTGGAGATAGCAGGACAGCTTTGCCGTTCCATTGCACCGTCGCGTCGAGCGTGCGTGCGAGACGATCCACCATTTGCCTTACCGGCTCACCGCCGAATGTCGCGGTGAGACGGCGATTCATCCGGGCGGAATCCGCGAAACGGATGTCGAGGTCGTACCATCGAGACAGCGTTGGGATGATGTCGCCGAGACGAGCGCCATTGAACACGAGGCTGTCATGCACCCACGCCAACGCCACGGCGAGATCGACACCGTGAACGACCGTTGCTTTACCGCCGCCATCCAAGCGACCCAAATCACCGGGTACCAGCGTCGCCGCCGGCGGCGCCGTGGTATCCGCCGCACGAAGCGCCACTTCTCCCGACGCGACGACCACGCGCATCCCTCGAGTTTCGGGATACGCGGTCACAACGAACTCGGTGCCGAGGTCCTCCGCCACACCATTCGCCGCATGTACGCGAAACGGCCTAGTGCTATCATGCTGCACCTCGAAGTAGGCCTCGCCTTCGAGAAACACGGTTCGATTGGTTCGTCCAAAATCGGCAGGAATACGCAACCTCGTCGCGGGCCCCAACCGCACCCGCGACGCATCGCCTAACCTGAGCTCCGCGCGCTCACCGCGCGCCGTGACGAATTCGCGCATGGCTGGCTGGCTCGCAACGGTCGAGGGGGCGTTACCCGTACGAGCCACCATGTTCCACGCTACCATCCCGCCAACGCCGGCAACCAAGAGTGCAGCTGCTGCAATTAGGGGAACAGCGTGCCGGCGGTACCATGGAGCGGCGACGTAGGTGCTGAGCTCCGTGAAAGCAGAGGGTGTCAATCGCAGTCGCCCAGCGCGCGCGACACGCCGCTCCTCGGCATCGATACGCTCGCTCAGCGCTCCCCACATGGCGCTGACGTTCACCCCACGGGGAGGCCGACGAGGGGTATCCCACATCGACCGCAATGCCTCGACGGCCTCGCGCCGACCGACACCCGCGGCAATCCAGCGCTCGAGACGCGCCGATTCTTCCGGCGTCGCCTGGCCGGCAAACACGCGCTCGAGGAGCTCGAAGTCGAGATCGTCAAAGGTCGACATGTGGGGTCCTACTTGAGTACCACGACTGACAGGATGGAACCACTACGGCGGTGAGGTGACCGACTACTCCAACCAGTGCGCGAGCGCCCTCCGCAACGCTTTACGTGCCCGACTCCGTTGGACTTCGACCGCTTTCACAGAGATACCCATGATCGTCGCAACTTGAGCACAGCTCAAATGATGACGCCAGCTGAGCACAAACGTCTGACGGGCCCGCTCGGGAAGCCTGGCCACGGCGGCCTCGAGCGCCGCCTCGACATCTCGGGCCCGCACCCTCTCATCCGTATCATGCGCTTGACTGGTCGTCGCAGCCACATCCACTGGCGCCAGGCGCTCAACCCAACGTCGTTCAACGCGTTCGTGCTTCAGGAGATCCAGCACGGCGTTGCGGGTCGCGGCAAAAAGATATACCCGGAGATCCTCGAGCTCGTTGATGGTGTCACGTCGCTTCCAGAGTCGGAAGAAGACATCCTGCACCAGCTCGGAAGCCGTCTCTCGTGAGCGGACATAGCCGAACGCAAATTCGCATAGTTCGGCGGCATGCGTACGAAACGCTGTCTCGAAAGCGGTCCGCTCCGAAACGTCGCTCGGTTGAGCCGCTACGCTGGAGGCCAATGCTCGTTTCGACAAGGTCATTCGTGATGCGGCATGATCGGTCAACAAAGAATGCGATCGTTGGTGACCAATGGTAAGCCAGAACGCCGCGGGCCGTCAAATCGGAGCCCGATATGACATACGAGGATATCAGTATCGAGCGTGTCGGCTCCAGGTCTAGTCGAGACGAGCCCACCGCGAGCTTGGCCAGCGCGATGAAGATCTTCCTTGTGTGGACCCTGAAGCTCGATCGTCATGTCCCCCTTGTGTAGTGCACGTAACCGCACACCAGGTCCACTGATTTGAGGTCCGACGGACGCCTCGTCCCACAGACCGGGGACCGCCGTACGCTTCTCGGCCGGAGTGTCGGTTTCGAATGGGAGCCGAATGATTTCCGCGGGGTGGAGATAGAAATCGTAGGTCTCCGGCTTCTGGTCGGCCAATTCGAGGACATACTCGCAGTGGACCTCCCCGCCGACCGCGGCCATTGACAGCTTCCCGTGGGCGATGTTCGCGACGTCGATCGCGGGGAGCACCTTGCAGGCGTCCTTCCAATGCCGGGTCCCGGTTGGCGAAGTACTCGGCCGCCGAGATCTCGGCGGGAGTCTCCGCGCCCGCTCGTTCGCGATGGCAGTGAACGCTGCGCCAAAAGCAAGGGTGCAGACGATGAGAGGCAACAATGCCTTCGCCGCCATAATGACGGACCACTCCGCCTCGTCGAGCATCGGCAATACGGCTTGGCAGCGCCAGCACCAGATTTCTCTCACGGTCGTATACTTCGTCCGACGCGGCAGCTGTCAGTGCGCCTAACGATCTAGTCTTAACCGGCCGGCGCCCGTCCAATTCGAGACTATGTTAGGCCGCGAGTACCCGAGCTACGGATTCGGAATGAGCACGATGTGGTCGAACTGCTGGCTTGGTCGGGGGTAGCCGTTGTCCTGCATCCAGGTCACCCGCGTCACGCGGTCGAACACCGCGCTGAACCTGAAGGTCTGTCGATCGGGGAAGTTGTGATCGGTCGTGAACGATTCCGTGACCGTGGTTGCATCGGGCCGGGTGCCGATGAACGTGAATGCGGCGGGTTCAGGGTAGGCCCGGAGGCCGCCCGGGGGGACGAACGTGGCGCTGCCGTTCAGCCCATCGAGATCGATGGAGACCAGGTCGAAGCTGCCGCCGCCAGTGAGGGTCAGTTGCGTCACCCCGAGTTGCACGTTGTTGTAGAAGGAGACCGAAGCGCTATAGCGATAGTTAGGGGGATGAATGGACCCGAACGTGCCGCCGCCACCACAATTCAGATTGGCCAGGGTGACGCCGTCCTCCGAATAGGTGCAGCCCCGGCTGACCGTGCCGTCTCCGGGTTGAGGCGGGAGGCCGTCGAAATCGACGACCACGGGTTGGGGGCTGGTCGGATCGGCCGCATCACGGCAAGCGAAGGTCAGGACCAGACTCGCGAGCAAGATGAGGTGTCCGTAGCTGATCGCCGCCGGACGACCGGTCCGCGCGCGACCCGAAGGACATCGGCGCTGGTGTGGATCGGGCATTGTCTCACCTTCTCGTGCGACCCGATGCCGAACGGCGGCCTAACGCCCTGCCGATAAGCTGCGGGCGCCGAAGGCGACCGCCAGCTTCATCGGCTGGTTAGGCGGCGGTCGAAGTACCCTCT
>Ga0187894_10007353_pt1 | contig 10426 bp, 12 predicted proteins | sample GBC1701081metaG_FD_136650 | JGI IMG/M metagenome (GOLD analysis project Ga0187894, IMG submission 136650) | White microbial mat communities from a lava cave in the Kipuka Kanohina Cave System on the Island of Hawaii, USA - GBC170108-1 metaG ... | reverse complement strand
GGCGGGAACAGAAAGGCTGTATCACGATCGATCGGGCGGAAGTTGCTCATCTCGCTGCCTTGCCGAAGAAAGGTGACATGATTATCTCGCATCCACCCTCGTTAAGCCCGACAGGCTGCTAGGGACCGACGCGCTCCAGGCTCCGCAGGATCTTTTCGTCAGCGGTCGGCTGCGACCTGATGTAGCCCAGCTCGTTCGCGTGCGTGCGCAGCAGGCCGGCGTCGGCGACGCTGCTTTCGCGCTCGCGCAGCGCGGCCACCGTCGCCTGCGACATCAGCGACGCACGCAGCTTCATCGCCGCCGTAGTCTTCGCCAGCGCCTCGCTCGATCCGCGCGAGGAGGGCTCATCGAGCAGGCGCAGCGAGTATTCGCGCAGGCGGGCCATCTCGTTGCGCGCCGCGACGTGCTCGGCGGTGCGCGCGAGGCACCACAAGCCATGCAGGCGTTCCAGCCGCGCTACGTGAATCTCGGCGAGGAACAGGTGGAACCAGCATCTCTGGTAGTCCGAGACGCAACGCAACGCCGCGCCGTTCGGCACCACGACGCACTGGTCGGCGGGTATCCGGTGGCCGACGAACGTCACCGCCGACGTGTCGGACAGTCGCATGCTGCCCCTGAATTTCCAGCGCCCGATGCGGACCGAATCGCCGGTGAGATCCGCGGCGCACAGGACCGCGCTGTCCGTGCCGGCGAGCGGCGCCTTGAAGAACACGACGTCTGCGATGCTCGAGAGCGACATGTACTCGTAGGTACCGTCGACGCGAACGCCGTCGCCGTCCGGCACGACGGCGACAGGCGCGTGATCTCCCGCGGTGCGCTCACTGCCCGCGTTGGCGACGATCAGCGACCGGCTGCGGATGGCTCGCAGCAGGAAGGCACGGCGCAGGCGCGCCGGGCTCAGCAGCGGGATCGGCACGCATTGCAGCGCGCAGAGCGGGTAGAGGTGCATCGTGACCGCGAGGCCGAGCGGCAGGTTGCTCGCTGCCAGGCGTCGCACGGTCCTTGCCGCGACCTCGAAGACATCGGAGGCACGCAACGCCGCAGGAGGATGCAGGACGAGTTCCTCGCGCAGCCGCGCGAAGCCGGCGCGATACACGGCGCGCGCCGACGTCTCGTCCCTGGTGCGCGCAACGTGCGCGACGAGCTCGGCAACTGCGCGGTCCGTCGGCAGGCCGGACGTGAGCCCGCCGATGTCGGCGGACCCGTCGGACTCGTCGCGCGCTTCGATCGCGGCGCTCATGTCGACACCGGTCACGTCGGTTCCTCCACGTTCACGATCACCTTGCCGCGTGCGTGCCGGCCCGCGAGGTACTCGAGCGCAGCGGGCACCTCCACCAGGGGGAACCGCAGGTCGACTACCGGGGTGAGCTTGCCGGAACGCGCAAGCCCGGCGAGCAGGTCGAGGTCTTCGGCGTTCATGTGTGCGTAGAACTTGACGAGCTTCTCGTGGACGAAGGGTCCGAGTACCGCCGCGCCTATCGATCGCCACAAAGGTCCCAGCCACGGGTCGCGCTTCGATCCCCCGACCAGCACGACGATGCCGCCCGGCTTCAGAACGCGCCGCAGCTCGAGCAGCGAATGATTCCCGACGGTGTCGAAGACGATGTCGTAGCGGACGTCGCCGTCGATGAATCTCTCGTGTGTGTAGTCGATGACCTGATCGGCGCCGATGGAGCGCACCAGCTCGACGTTGCGCGTGCTGCTCACGCCTGTGACCTTCGCTCGCCAGATCTTCGCGAGCTGCACGGCGAACGTGCCCACTCCACCGGAGGCGCCGTTGATCAGTACGTGCTGGCCGGCGCGCAAGCGAGCCTTGTCCCGCAGACCTTGCAGCGCGGTGACCGCAGCGATGGGAATGGCCGCGGCCTGCTCGAAGGTGAGCTCGGCCGGCTTGCGGACGAGGCTCGCCTGCGCGCGAACGGCGACGTACTGCGCGAAGGCGCCGCGCGTCGCGCCGAACACCTCGTCTCCAGGCTGGAAGCGTGTAACGTCGCGGCCGACGCTCTCGACGGTTCCGGCAAAATCCGTCCCGATGCGCACCTGCTCGGGCACACCGAATCCCGTCGACAGCCGCATGACGTAAGGCTTGCCCGTCAGCATGTGCCAATCGAGCGGGTTCACGGATGCGCTGTGCACCTTGACGAGCACCTCGTCGGCGGCGCGCGCCGGCTTCGCCACCTGCTCCATCGAGAGCACGTCGTACGATCCGTAGCACCGCCGCACCACGGCGATCGCGAGGTCCGCGCCGGCCGGCAACGACCGGGCCACGGGACAGGCGGCGTTCCGGCTGAGTGCGAACGCGAAGGATGCGATCGCCAGCACCACGATCGCGCCCGTGCTCAACAGGATCCGGTGACGTAGTTTCAAGGCGCGCTCCAGGCTCGGACTGGCATTGCTGTTGTATGCGACGTTGAGCGCGCGATCGCGTGAACGCCAGCCGCATGCGACGGATGACGGGCGAGGCGGACGAGCAGCGGTCTGGAACGACGAGCGGGGACCGCGCGTCTGCCGGACGCGCTCCGATGCGCGCGGCCGGCCGAACGTTGGTCTATAGTCGCCGCCAATGGCCACCACGATGTCGACGCAGTTGCCCGCCATTGGCCCGATCCTGGCGTGGTCGCGCGTGCGTTTCACGCTGATCGTCTCGACATCGTTCGGAGTGGTGATCGGCCTGGCCGGCAACGCGCCCGCGCTCCTCGTCATCGTGCGCACCGTGTTCCTCGGCCTGGCGCTCCTCGTCACGTTTGGCCTGTTCGAGCGCTGGCCGCGACGCCCGCCGAAGTGGCTGCCGCGCTCGGTCATGCAGCTCATCGGCATAGTGATCTGCATTCCGCTTGCCGTCGGCTTCGCGTATCTGCTGACCAACGGCTTCGACCCTGCCGCCGACAGCTCGAAGAAGCACGGCGACATCGGGCGGCTGATGTTCACCGGCATACTCTTCGCGCCGTGGATCGCCGTGGGGGCGATGCTCAGACAGCGCCATGCGTTCGCGCGCGAGCAGGCACTCGCCTTCGAGCTCGAGCGCAGCGAATTCGAGCGCCAGGCGCTCGATGCGCGGCTGCGGTTGCTGCAAGCGCAGGTCGAACCGCATTTCCTGTTCAACACGCTGGCCAACGTGCAGGCGCTCGTCGATTCGGGCTCGCCGCACGCATCGAAGGTGCTCACCAGTCTCATCGCCTACCTGCGAGCCGCCGTGCCGCGCATGCACATGCTGGCGACGACGCTGGGCGAAGAGCTCGAGCTGGTGCGCGCGTACCTGCATCTCATGCAGATGCGCATGCCGGATCGTCTGACGTTCGCGCTGCACATCGATCCGGCCACTGCGAGACTGCAGTGCCCGCCGATGACGCTGCTCACGCTGGTAGAGAATGCCGTGCGTCACGGCATCGATCCGAGCGAGACGGGCGGGCGCATCGAAATCGAAGTGCTGCTGCGCAACGGTCGCTGTCAGGCGCGCGTCTCCGACACCAGCGTCGGATTGAAGGCCATGGGCAGCGGACTCGGAACTGGCCTCGCGACGCTGCGCGAACGTCTGCAATTGGCCTTCGACAACGACGCGCAGGTGCGGCTCACTGAGATCGAGCCGCACGGGGTCTGCGCGGAGCTCAACTTCCCGGCGCGGCCGGCATCGGCATGAGCCGATCGCGGCCGACAGCACTGATCGCGGACGACGAACCGCTCCTGCGCGACGCGCTCGCGCGCATGCTCGCGAGCGCATGGCCGGAGCTCGAGATCGTGGCGCAGGCGCGCAACGGCCGCGAAGCCATCGAGCACTTCGACGCGCTTCGCCCCGCCATCTGCTTCCTCGACGTGCAGATGCCGGGCAAGTCCGGTGTCGAAGCCGCGCAGCACATCGGCCGGCGCGCCCATCTCGTGTTCGTCACGGCCTACGACCAATACGCGGTCCAGGCCTTCGCGCAGGGTGTGCTCGACTATCTGGTGAAGCCGGTCGAGCCGGGGCGACTGGCGGAGACCGTGACGCGATTGCAGGAACGCCTGAGGGCATCGCAGCCGGCGCTCAACACCGAGGCGTTGCTCCAACAGCTGGCAGCCGATATCGAGCAGCGATCCGCGGTGAAGGAAACGTTGCGCTGGATTCGCGCGTCCGTGGGGGCGGAGGTGCGCCTGATCGCCGTCGACGACATCGACTACCTGCGCTCCGAGGAGAAGTACACCCGCGTCGCGTGGCGCGACGAGACGGGTGCGAAGCGCGATTCGATCGTGCGCACGCCCCTGAAGGAGCTGATCGCACAACTCGACGCCGCGCAGTTCGCCCAGGTGCACCGTTCCGTTGCCGTGAACCTGCGGGCCATCAGCCGGGTCACGCGCGGGCCGAACGAGACTGCCGACATACACCTCAAGGGTCGGGACGAGGTGCTGCCCGTGAGCCGCAACTACCTGCACCTGTTCCGCCAGATGTGAGTGCTGCGAAAGGTGCCCTCGCGGCCCCGGTGCGCCTCGCGGACCGGTGAGCCCCACAGATCGGTGAGCCTCACAGACCGGTGAGCCTCACGGACGGCTGAGTCTCACGACGACTTCTCGCGCCCGGCGGAAATTTGATAGCCTTCCGCTCCGCAACGGCCAGCCGCCGTACCGGTAATGAGGCGACCACCATGCCGCTGAACGTCAGCCAGCATCCACTCGTCGCCCACAAGCTGTCGATCCTGCGCGACAAGCGCACCGAGCCCAAGGAATTCCGGGCGCTGGTGCGCGAATTGACGTGGCTCCTCGGATACGAGGCGATGGCCGATCTCGCCACGCGCCCCGAGCGCATCGAGACCCCGCTCGGGCCGATCACGGCGGCGAGCCTCGAACCGAAAGTCGGCCTGATCCCGATCCTGCGTGCCGGGCTCGGCATGGTCGGCGCGATGCTCGAGTTGCTGCCGACCGCCGAGGTGTGGCACCTCGGCCTCTACCGTGACGAACGAACGCTCAAGCCGGTCGAGTACTACAACAAGCTGCCGGATGCCGCGACCGTTCAGGTGTGCCTGGTTCTCGACACGATGCTCGCCACCGGCGGATCGGCTGCAGCAACCATCGACATCCTCAAAAAGTGGGGCGCGGCGCGTATCAAGCAGGTTTCGATCATCGCGGCGCCCGAGGGCGTAGCGACTTTGCAGCGTGCGCACCCGGACGTCGACATCTACGTCGCAGCACTCGACAAAGGGCTGAACGAACGCGGCTACATCGTGCCGGGCCTGGGCGACGCCGGCGACCGGCAGTTCGGAACGTTCGCAGGACCGTCGTCCGAGCCCGGACACGGACCCGACGACGAGACCGCGGAAGTCGTGCGTCGACTGCAGCGCCGTCTCGACGATCCCGCCGAGTAGACCGGGCGCTCGCAGCAGCATGAACCTGCGTACTGTCGAGACGGCACTGAGCGGGTTCACCCTGGCGATGCTGCTCGTCTACATGCCCCTGGAAACGTGGGCTTCGCTACCGCGTGGCCTGCTCTTCAATCCGTACTACCACGTCGACCTGATAGCGATGCTCCTGCTGTTCTGGGGCGCGCTCGTCTCGCTGAAGGCGAGGCCCGAGCCTTCACCGTATCTTCTGTGCGCCGCTTACGCCTGGGCAGCTTGTAACGGGTGGCGCGCGATGTTCGGCAGGATCGAAGAGGTGATGACCGGAGGTGAGCTCCTGCGCGGTGCGGCCGAGCTCTGGTTCGTCGTTTTCGGCACCGCTGTTGCGCTCGTCGCTTTCGTCGTTGCTCTCGTGCTCGTCGTGAAGGCAACGCGGCGCGGCCGGGCGCCCGGGGAGCACTAGCCCGCATGGAGCTTTCCACGGTGCAAGCGACGAAGATGGCGCTCTCCACCTTCGCGTCGCTGAGCAAGGACGCGCTGCATGTCCATGTCGCGCTCGCCTTGTTCCTGGCGGTATTGGCCTTTGCGCGCAATCGCCATCGCCTGCTGATCGCCTGGGTCTGCGTCCTGCTCGCGGCGCTCATCGGCGAAGCCTTCGACATGCGCGACAATCTCGCGACCTTGGGACGCTGGCGCTGGCGGGCCAGCCTTCATGACATCCTGAACACGATGCTCTGGCCCACCATTCTTGCTGCTGTCGTGCGGTACACCGATCTCCTGCGTCGCCAGGCCTAAGATGAACACTCACCAGGATCCTGTCGCCCAATCGAGCGCAGACGTAGCGGCTTCGCCGGAAGCCGTCGCGCCGCCCACGCCGCCCACGCCGCCTCGCGCACGCCGCGATTGGTGGAAGGCGCTCACCCGGCGCCTCGGCGAGATCGGCATCGTGACGGCGGGCATTCTGATCGCGTTCGCGCTCGATGCATGGTGGGACAGCCGCTCGCAAGACGAGCAGGAACAGGTACACCTGCGCGCTCTGGTCGGCGACATGCAGCAGAACGTGGCAGCGTTGAAAACGCTGCTCGAAACCGAAGAAGGCATCATGGCGAGCAGCCAGGACCTGCTGAAGCGGGCGCGCACGCAAGCTGTCCGCGACGACGGGTCGTTGACGCCTCTCTTCAACCAGGTCTTCAACTCCGGGCGCTACGATCCCGTGATGGGCGCGTACGAGGCGTTGATCAACTCCGGCGGTCTCACGCTGATTCGCGACGAACCGTTGCGGGCGGCACTGGCGGAATTCGCAGCGAAGGTCCGCGGGAGATACACCGAGTCCTGGTCCGACGAGCACTACTTCGCTTTTGCGCGCGACTTCGCAGGTCGCCTCATGCTGATGCACGCGCAGGAGGTGGATGAGGCAGCTCGCGAGCAAGCACTTCGGCAGATGCTGAGCGACTCGCGGTTCCAGGAGCATCTCGCGATGCGCTTCTACAGCGAGCGCGACATGGTGAACCGGTATCGCTACCTGCTGGAACAGGCCGAGCAGCTGCTCGCGCAGTTGCAGAAGCACGCGCAACAACTCGACTGACGGGCCTGATCCATTCACGACGCGCCCAGCCGACAGGAGACGGCGGAATCGATCCGCCGTCTCCTGTTCAGGTCCTCGCGGCGCCGGTGTGTGGCCGGCGCTCAGGATCGTCTCAGCGCACCGAGTCGCTCGGCAGCGGCGGTGTGCTCGCCGGCGGCACGCGGTGCTTCGTCGCCTGCTCGAACGCGTACCCGAGCGCTATGAGCTTCGGTTCCGAGAACGCCGGTCCCGAGAAGGTCACGTCCGACGGGAACGGGACCGCGATCGGCGGATCGGCGGGCGTCAGCGTGGACAATGCGTTGAAGCCGCCGGGCACCGCGACGCTCGGATAGCCGGCTTTCGCCGGCACGTTCGCCAGAGCGTTGCCGAGATGGATCACGGCATCGAAGTCGTCGGCGTTGCCGCGAATACCGTCCGGCCCGTTGAAGACACCGTCGAGTGCGAGCTTCGAGCGGCGCAGGTCCTCGGCGCGATCCGCGATGTAGCGTGCCGTGTCGGCGCTGCCGGCCGAAACGTCGAGCGCTTCCGCGCCGATCGCGATCGCCTGTCCGTACTTCAGGGGCGGGTCGAACGTGCTGTTGAATGCGACGATCTCGGCGAGCGTGCTCGACGGCGCGGCGGGCGTGACCGCGAGATAGGCGTTGAGATCGCGCTTGAAGCCGTACAACAGCACGGTGGAGCAGGTGAGATCCGTCGGCGCCGGCCGCACGATGCAGGTGCCGAGCTGCGGCATGCCGATGCGCGCGTCGTACGTCTGGATCAGCTCGACAGTCGCGCCCTGCGCGCGCATCACCGCGATCGCGGCTTCCATCAGCGCCGTGCGGTTTGCGGGGAAGGGCGGTACTGCGAGACGTGCTCCGCGCAGCGCGCGCTTGTTGAGGAAGCGCGTGTAGTTGCTGAAGCAGTTGCCGGGCGTGAGGCAGGCCTCGGTCGCCGGATCGTTCGGGTCGTAGCCGGCGATCACGCCGAGCACGATGGCGGCATCGGTCACGGTGCGTGTGAGCGGGCCGGCGGTGTCCTGGTCCGCGGTGATCGGAATGATGCCGTCACGGCTGACCAGGCCCACGGTCGGCTTGATGCCGACGACACCGTTCGCGCTCGCCGGGCTGAGGATCGAACCTGAAGTCTCGGTTCCGATCGCGACCGCGACCAGGTTGCCGTTCACGCCGATGCCTGGACCCGAGCTCGACCCGCCGGTCTGCAGCACCGGGCGGCCGTCGTTGTTCGGAGGCGTGGTGCGCGGGTCGACGCGCGGATCGTACGGGTTGAAGCCGAAGCCGCCGAGCGAGCTGTATCCCGTCGGCATGCCGATGGCGATGAAGTTCGCGTCCGGGTCGCCTGTTACAGTCCGGGGCGGGCCGACACCAGGAACGAAACCGGGGAGGAATACGCCATGCTGCTGGGAATGTCCCTTGCGACGTTCACCCTCGTGCACGTCATCATCAGCCTGGTCGGCATTGCCGCCGGCCTCGTCGTCCTTGCCGGGATGCTGCAGTCAAAGCGCGTAGCAGGCTGGACGGCACTGTTCCTGGCGACGACGATCGTCACGAGTGTCACGGGGTTCATGTTCCCGCTGACCAAGGTCGGTCCGCCGCACGTCATCGGCGCGATTTCGCTCGTCGTGCTCGCCTTTACGCTGGTCGCGTTGTACACCAGGCGCCTCGCCGGCTCGTGGCGCGCGATCTACGTGACAACCGCGGTGTTCGCGCTCTATCTCAATTGCTTCGTCGCCGTCGTGCAGGCTTTCCTCAAGATTCCCTTCCTGCATCGCCTCGCGCCGCAGGGCAACGAACCGGCGTTCGCGATCGCTCAGCTCGTGGTGTTGGCGCTCTTCGTGTGGTTGGGCTGGCGGGCGGTGAAGCGCTTCCATCCGGCCCCGAAGGCGACGCTCGCCGCTGCGCGAGCCACCTCGTCGTAGCCCGCGCAGGGACGGAACGGCGCGCGTCTGGTTCGTCCCAGGTCGCGCGCGCCGGGTTGCGCGTCCGGCCGGGTGCGGTCTAGCCGCGGGCCGGCCCCGACTCGTTCGCGGGCCGCTTCAAAGCGTCGAAGCCGGTGAACTGCCATGGACGCACCGCGAGCACGAACGCTGCGCCGCGACGCTGCGGCAGCGGTACGCGCGCGTCGCGCTCGGACAGCTCCACGCACTCGCGCAGCGTCTGGCGCAGAGCGCGCTTGATCTGCGCCAGCGCCGCGTCGGACAGGATCGCGCCCTGGAAGCACAGGTCGGAACGATCGTCCGAGAACTCCGCCGTGAAGAACTCCCGCAGCAGCTTGTCGTGCACGTAGCGCTGCAGCGGCCCGCCCGGATTCCACGACACGTAGCGGTTGATGCGCAGGCGCGTGCGGTTGCCGGGCTGCAGCTCGATGATCTTCAGCTTGTCGAGTCGCAGCAGGTAGCGGTAGGCCTCGCGTTCGCTGTACGTGTAGGCGGTGACGATGTCTTCGAGCCGCCACTTGTTGAGCAGCAGCCACGCGATCAGGAACAGGCGCGGATCGGAAACGATTTCGCGCTCCTGCGCGATGGTCAGGCGGATCACGGGATTGGTGCGCTCGCGCAGTTGCTCGACGAGGTCCGTGAGCTCCAGGCTCGCGAGCTCGCAGATCGCGTCGATGCGCGCGAGCGAGAAGTCGGCGGTCGAGAACAGCCGCTTCACGCTCGCGTGACTCAACTTGAGGTGCCTGGCGACGCGCGCATAACCGATGCCGCGTTCCTTCAATACGCGCTTCAGCTCGGCAACGAGGGCGATACGCTGTGCCATGTGTTTCCTCCGGGCGTGCGACGCCAAAGTAACACGATGCGCTACCCCCGGGCACGTGCCCGGTGACTTGTCCGGTCAACGTTGCCGGCCGCGCGCCGCGCTGGGCAGATTGTCTGCGCCCGGCACCATCCGCCGCCGGGCGCGGAGGCAATCCAAGCACGCACTGCAGGCACCTCGCGCGCAGCATCCTGAATCGTTTCGCGTGGTTCAGGCGCAAGCGCGACCTGCACTTCGTGCATCACCGGCGCGTGCACAGCAACTACGCGATCGTCGAATTCTGGATCGACAGGCTGCTCGGGATCTACCGCGCGGCGTGAGTTGCGCGAGTCGCGGCGACCATCATCGATAGAGCTGCCGGTACGCCGCCGCCGCGGCGGCACGCTGACCCTTGCGTTGCGCGATCGCCCATTCCCGCGTGGAACGATCGATCGCGACCGTGGTCCAGTCCTGGCCGTCCTCTCCCGAGAGGTGAACGAGCAGGGTGTCCCGGTTGTGCTCGACGCGCAGACGATGCCGGGGACGGCCTTCTTCCGCGAGTCCGCGCACGACGCGGCCGCGTGCCGCGTTGCCCACGAACGAGGTCCAGCGCACGCTCTTGCGCGAAGGTTTTGCCACGCGCCTGCTGAAAGAGTCCGTCATGACGCAATGGCGCTTAGTTAGTCGCTGTCGCGAAACTACGGTTCGTCGATGACGAGGAACCCGTTGACCATGCGCAATCGGCTGAGGGGATTGTTCTTAGCCATACGCTCTGTGGAGAACTCGGGGTCGAAGTATTCGAG